>WNEY01005614.1_pt1 | contig 22061 bp, 26 predicted proteins | sample 5400531 | NCBI WGS metagenome assembly WNEY01 (sample SAMN13153338, study PRJNA577476) | soil metagenome | isolation source: 200 cm saprolite under Douglas fir tree site 1 | place: USA:California | collected 2015-04-18
ACGGCAGCGCGGCGCTCGTCGCCTGCGCCGGCGCAAGCGCATTGCTGGTCGCGCTCCTCTTTTGGACGTGATCGGCCCGCGGCCCCCTTCCGCGCCTGCGCGGCAATGATATAGCCTGATCGCACGGCTGCCGGTGGGATGTGCCAGCAATGCAATTCGGAAGGGGCAGCATGAAACTCCGGCGCGATCAATCGCCCATGAGGCTCGTCCGCCGTCGATTTCTGCAGCTGGCGGCGGGCGCCGCCGCGCTCCCGGCCGTCTCGCGCATCGCGAGCGCCTATCCGACACGGCCGGTGCGACTGATCGTAGGCTTCCCGGCCGGCGGACCGACCGACATCACCGCGCGGCTGATCGCGCAGTGGCTGTCGGAGCGCTTCGGCCAGCAATTCGTCGTCGACAACCGGCCCGGCGCCGGCAGCAATATCGGCACCGAGGCGGTGGTGCGCGCGCCGGCCGACGGCCATACGCTCCTTCTCCTCGGCGCCACCAACGCGATCAACGCGACGCTCTACGAGAAGCTCAATTTCGATTTCATCCGCGACATCGCCCCGGTCGCCGGCATCATTCGCGTGCCGCTCATCATGGAGGTCCATCCATCGGTTCCGGCCACCACCGTTCCCGAGTTCATCGCTTATGCGCGGGCCAACGCCGGCAGGATCAACATGGCATCGGGCGGCAACGGCACCACGCTGCATGTGTCGGGCGAGCTGTTCAAGATGATGACGGGCCTCGACATGCTGCATGTGCCGTATCGCGGCGTGGCGCCCATGCTCACCGATCTCATCGGCGGGCAGGTGCAAGTCGCGTTCGACCCCATGCCCTCGTCGATCGAGTACGTCAAAGCCGGCAAGCTGCGCCCGCTGGCGGTGACCACCGCGGTGCGCTCGCAGGCGCTGCCGGAGATACCGACCGTGGGCGAGTTCGTGCCAGGCTACGAGGCGAGCACGTGGTACGGCGTCGGGGCGCCCAGGAACACGCCCGCCGAGATCATCGACCGCCTCAACGGCGAGATCAACGCGGGGCTCGCCGATGCGAGGCTGAAGGCGCGGCTCGCCGATCTCGGTGGCATGGCGCTTGCCGGCTCGGCCGCCGATTTCGGCGCCTTCATCGCCGAGGAAACCGAGAAGTGGGCCAAGGTGGTCAAGTTCTCGGGAGCGCGGGCGGAGTGATGCCCTGAATCGAGTGCGACCCGCGGCCTCGAGCGCGGGGGAGCGACCAGGCGTCGATGGCGAAAATGACCGTAAAATCCTGGCGCCCCATTGCCTTCCTCTCCGTGGCAAGGACCACGCAGCCTGCGATGAAACGATAGCACATTTCCGCGCAAGGGGACGCGCCACTGCCCTGATGCACCGTCAAACAGGGGAGAGCGTGCTCAAGATTTCGCCAATCCTGTGTGACACCCGACACATTCGCCGGGCCGGTCTCGGTCTAGACCTCACAGCGCGAGCAATTCTCGTCTCCCGGCAAGAACCAGTGGAGAGCACGCATGCATTCCACATCGAAGGGCCTGATCCTCAAGGTCGCGATCATCGTTTTCGCCTTCGCCGTCTGCATCGGTGCAACCGCCATCCATGCCTGGCGTATTACCCAGAGCCAGCCGGCGGCCGCAGGCAGCATGTCGTCTTTCATCCCGACATCGACGACCACGCTCTGGTAAGGTCAGGCAGCGGCGCAATCGACCGACGGGGCGCGACATCGGATGATCGGAGGCGAGCCGGCGTAGCGGCCTCGCGGGTCCGGCGCTGCGCCTTCTTTCACTCGATCACCTTGTCGGCGCGCAGCACCAGCCCGGCCGGGACCTCGTGCCCGATCGCCTTTGCAGCCTTCACATTGACCACCAGCTCGAAGCGAGTGGGCTGCTCGACCGGAATGTCGGCGGGCCTGGTGCCGCGCAGGATCTTCGCCACCATCCGCGCCCGCTGACGGTAGACGTCCGCAAAGCGCGGGCCATAGGCCGCAAGCGCGCCCGCTTCCGCCGTTTCGGGCCATTGGAAAATCGCCGGCAGGCGCACGGTCGCGACGCGCTCCAGGACCACGTCGTTGTTGCGGCTGCCCGGGACCGAGAACAGCGGCGTCGCCAGAAAGTTGAGGGCCTCGGCACCCGCTGCCTTGGCGGCGTCGATCGCGGGAATTATCTCTTCCGATCCGCCGACGCCGAACACCGAAAGCTCGACGCCGCGCGAGCGCGCCGCGTGCTGCAACACCTGAAGGTGGTAGGGCGGCGTGACGTTGGAATCGGCCATCGCCGCGATCCGGCGCGCGCCGGGCACCGCCTCGATCAAGATGTCCTGCCGCTTGCCGTCGAGCTCGGGCGACAACAAGCTGATCCCCGTGATGTTGCCGCCGGGGCGGGCGAGCGATGCCACCAGCCCCTCCCCGACCATGTCCTCGCTCATGCCGATGAGCGGCACCGTGCGAGTGACCGCCTGCAGCGCGCGCAGGGGAAGCTCGGGACCCGCGATGATCGCATCGGGCGCGGCATTGACCACGGCCGCCGCACGCTCGGCAAGGTGATCATAATTGACCTCGAAGCCTTCCGGGAGGAGCGCGAGATTTTTCCCTTCGACGAAGCCATTGAGGCGCAACTCATCGAACATTGCGACGACCGCCGCGGTCTGCCGGCCGGCCGGCATCAGGAACCCGAGGCGATAGGTGCGGCCGGGCTCCTGCGCCCGCGCGGCAAGCGGCCACGCCGCCGCGCCGACGACGAGCGACATGAGCTCGCGGCGTGTCATTCGATCACCTCGTCGGCGCGCGCCGTGAGCGCGAGCGGCAACGTGATGCCGAGCATGGTCGCGCTCTTCAGGTTGACCGCCAGATGGAAGCGCGACGACTGCGCGATCGGCAACTCGGCGGGCTTGGCGCCCTTGGCAACCTGGTCGACGACGCCGGCGACGTCGCGAAAGAGGCCGACCAGATCCGTGCCGTAGGTCATCACTGCGCCCGCCTCGGCAATCTCGCGGAACGCGCCGATCGAAGGAAGCCGTCGCTCGAGCGACAAGCGCCCGATGGTCGCGCGATCGCGCAGGAATATCGGACCCGCCGGGATCACGATAGGCTCGCCCGGCACATCGGCCATCCGTCCGAAGGCGGCGGAATAATCCGGCGGTTGGCCGGTCACCTCGATGCGACGCGGCTCGAAACCGAGGGATTTGGCTGCCGCCGCGGCGGCCTCGGTCTGGTCGCCGGACGAGGCGTCCGAGATGAGGCCGAGATGGCGGGCGGCCGGCAAGGCCTCGCGCACCAATTCGATGCGCTTTGCGGCGAGCTCGAGCGGATGAACGAAGATCCCGGTGATGTTGCCGCCGGGCCGAGCCAGGCTCGCGACGTATCCGCGCTCGACGGGATCGAAGTCTATGGCGAGGAAGACGATCGGCGCGGCGCCGGCCGCGGCGCGCGCGGCGCGCAGCGCCGGCTCGTTGCCGGCAGCCAACATGATGTCGGGCTTGCGCGCCGCGAGCTCGCGAAAGCTTGCGTCGTAGGCGTCGATGCTCGGGGTGCGGACGTATTCGAATGCGAAGTTCCGGCCGTCCTGATAGCCGAGCTCCGCCATCCGCCTCCGGAAGGCATCGTAGATCGCCGCATCGGGCGGCTGCACGCCGACAAATCCGACCCGCAGGACCTTCGCGGCCTGCTGCGCGCGCGCGACGAGCGGCCAGGCGGCCGCCACGCCGAGACCAGCGATGAAATCCCTTCTCCTCATTCGATCACCTTGTCGGCGCGCAGCAAGAAGGCGACGGGCACTTCATGACCGATGGCCCTGGCGGCTTGGAGATTGACGACGAGCTCGAACCTGGTCGGCTGCTCGACCGGTAGATCGGCGGGCTTGGCGCCGCGCAGCAGCGCGACGAGCTGCCGGGCCAGCACGTCTCGATAGAGTTGGACGATGCGCGGCCCGTAGCCGAGGAGCCCGCCCTCCTCCGCCATTTCCGGCCATTGATAGACCGCTGGCAGGCGCAATGCCGCAACGCGGTCGAGAATGATCGTGCGATTGTTGAAGAGCAGGGAAGACGCCAGCACGTTGAGCGCCCCGGCATCGGAAGCCTTCGCCGCATCGATTGCCGGCGCAATCTCTTCCGGCCGGGCAACCCAATGAACCAAAAGCTCGACCCCGCGCGCGCGTGCCGCGTCCTGCAGCGCCTGCAGCCGCGGCGGCGTGGACGTGCTGCGATCGGCAAGCGCCGCGATCCGGCGAAGTCCGGGCGCCGCCTCCATGATGAGGTCCTGCCGCTTGCCGTCGAGCTCGCTGGCCAGGATGCTGACCCCGGTCGTATTGCCGCCGGGTTTGGCCAGCGAGCGCACGAATCCTTGCCCCAGCATATCGTCGGTGAGCGCGAGGATCGGAATCACGGCCGCCGCCCGCTGCGCGGCCCGAAGCGCGGCGTCCCCGCCGGCCAGGATGACATCGACCTTCGACTTGACCAGCTCCGCCGCATGTTCCTCGAAACGCTCGGCGCGCAGTCCGTAACCGGCCCCATCGATCGTAAGATTTTGGCCCTCGATGAAGCCGGCGCGCCGAAGCTCCTCGAAGAACGCCAAATGATGTGGGGCATCGCGCGGACTGGCGGCGACCGCACCGAGGCGATAGGTCCGCCCCGGCTCTTGCGCGCGCGCCGCGGGCAGCCACGGAATTGAAGGCGCGGCCGCCGCGCCGCCAACGAGCGTGATGAACTCGCGCCGATTCATTCGATTGCCCTCGTCGGCGAGGAAATTGTCGGGCGCGATGAAACCGCGTCCTCGCATGACGAGCAAGGGGTTCCTCCCCCCTCTCGCTCTGCATCGGCGCGCCGGCAGCGACCGCCGTCGGCATCGATTGTCACCCGAGCACCGTGGTCTCGATGATGTCGACGCCCCGCACGCGGTCGACGAGATAGATCAGTCCGCGGTCGTCGATGGTGACGTCATTGGAGGACAAGCGCGCCTCGCTGTCGGGCGGATCGGGCAGATGCAAACGGGATCACGGTGCCGGTGAAGCGCTCCGAGGGTTGATGACAGCCGCTCATCGGCGGCTGCGGGCTGCCGTCGCGGTCGAGCCCGCGCACCTGGAAGGTCGCGATCGGCACCGGCATCTGCTCGACCGTGATGTCGTAAATCCAGGCGAAGGAGGGCGCCGAAGGCCTGAGCTTGGCGACGTCCTCGTCCGCCACCACCATGATGCTGCGGCCCTTGAGCGGCTGCGCAATCGGCAGGCAGGTATGCGTCGGGTGCGGAAAGGCCGGGCTGGTGTTGGCGTGCGAGACGACCTTCGGCCGCGACAGGTCGGAAATGTCGAGGATGAACAGTCCGTGGTGCCAGTAGCTGACGTAGAGGCGCTCGCCCATGCGCAGCGGGTGGTGGCAGCGCGGCGCGACCCAGTTGTCCCAGGGGTAGGGCTCGCCGCCGGCCTTCCACTGGCCCGGGATCCACCAGCGGGAGGCCTCGACCGGCTTCGCCGGATCGGCGAGATCGAGAATCATCATGATGTTGCCGACATAGCCCTCGGCCGTCGGCGAGATGTAGGCGTAGCGGCCGTCGAAATCGTAGCGGTGCACGCCGCGGCCGGCGGTTCGCCATTTGGCGATCGGTTTCGGATCGGCGGGCCGCGAGACGTCGTAGATTCCAAGCCCGCCGCCGAACTCGGCCGCTCCGTTCGGCCCGAGCTGCTCGTGATTGACGATCATGATCCCGTTCGCCACCCGCACCTTGTGGGAATGCCAGCCCTCGGGAATGTCGATGGTCGCAAGCCGGCGCGGGCGGCGCGGGTCGGCCACGTCGACGATGGTCGTGCCGTGCGGCCAATGCATGTGGGCGATGTAGAGCGTCGTGCCTTCGACCCAGACTTGGCCGCCGCCCGGGCAGTCGAAGTGCGACACGAGGCTGGTGTTCGATCGGCTCGGCACGGAAGACTCGAGACTTGGTGGGAAGCGGCCGGAGCGTTCCGGCCGCGTCAGACGATTTTCACGATATCGCCGGCGGCGTCCCGGCCCCACTTCTTGAACAGGTGGAAGCTCTTCAAGGCGGGCTCGTCGCTCGCGACGAACAGGAGCGCGGGATGCCCGTCGTCGCCGTTGACGTGCTCGAACCAGGAGCCGCCGGGCACCGCCAGGTTGTCGAACTTTTCCCAATCGAGGCGCTTGCCGTCGACGATCGAGTGTCCCCGGCCTTCGAACGGCGCGACCAGGAGGCTCGCGGTCTGCCGGAGCGGGCGGGTCCGCTCGCCCGGACGCAGCATCTGCACGAAGAAGGTCATCGTCTTGAACACCGGCGCGCCGGTCAACGGATCGACATATTCGATCGACAGCGCCTCGTAGGGATCGCCGTCCCAGTCCTTGAAGCGCTCGATCAGCTCGCGCATCGTCTCCCAGCGATAGACGTACATCGGCGAGGATTGCCCGGCGCCGCGGTGGTGTTGGAGGAAGCGGGGCCGCAGCCCGCCGTGGTCGTAGGCCCGGGCGGAGTAGTCGCACGGCACGGTTGCGGTCTGCTGCTTCTTCCTGACCGGCTTGCCGTCGACGAGCTCGCTGTAGTCGTGCTCGAAATAGACCGCGTTGAGGGTCTCGACCAGCGGCAGGTCGAGCACGGACAGATTGATGGCGGGCTCGTTTCCGACGTTGCCGTGGTTGTGCCAGGTATCGACCGGGGTCAGGACCATGTCGCCCGGGCCGAAGGTGATGTCCTCGCCGCCGACGCCGGTGAAGTTGCCCTTGCCGATCAGGCCGAAGCGGATCGCATTCGGAGAATGCCGGTGTGGCGGCATCACCTCGTTGGCGTCGTTGAGCCGATACGCCGTGTACATCGTGCTGACCGTCGCGCGCCGCGGCGACAGCCCAGGATTGACCAGGATCAGCGAGCGTCGCTCGGAATCGTCCATCGTGACCAGGTCGGCCGCCCGATGGAGGATCGGCTCGATGTCGTGCTTGTAGCTCCAGCGATGCGGCACCGCCTTTGGCGTGCCCATCAGCTGCTTGATCTCGTCGTGCGCGACGTCGGTCGACGTCGCCCAGAACGGGAACATGCTCTTTGCGGAGATGTCGCTGTAAAGCTGCTCGAGGGCCGCTTCCCGGTTCGGAAGGCGCCGTGCCGCGCTCTTGCTCTGGCCTGCCGCCATGCGCTTGCTCCTTCGATGGTCCGAAACGTACCGTTGAGGCTAGCACAGGCAGGTTGGTGGTCAATTGCACGCGGGAGATAATGACAATCTGGAGGATTGCGCGAATTGCCTCCGTGCGCCGCCGTTCCGGGATGAGGCCGAAGGCCGAGAATCCGGAATCCCATAACGCCGTGTGCGGTCTCATGGACTCGATGGTTTATGATAGGAGAAAAAGCGGACCACCGCTTATTGGCCGGCGAGCTTGATATCGGTGTGTCTGAAATCGTCGCCTATGAACAACAATGATTCCCCCTTGAGCTTCGCAAGCGCATAGGAAAAGCAATCTCCAAAATTCAGCCTCGCCGGGTGGCCGCTGCCTTTGCCGAAATCGCGATAGGCCTCACGCGCAATTCGAGCCTGAGCTTCGGTAACCGGCTCAATAACCATTTGCGCCTCTTTAATGAGGTCATCGAAGCGCCGACTGGCGATGGGATCGCGGCTCGCATCGATAATGAGGGCAGCTTCAACGAAATTAGCGGCTGACAGCCGGCGGACAGCGCTTCCCTCGATTGCACGCGCGCAGGCTCCCGCTTCGGGCTCGTCACGCAGGATGGCGATCAGGGCGGACGTATCAACGATCATCGAGGCAATCCACGCTCATCGTAAAGGAGGTCTCCATGATCGGCCGACCGGAATGGTTCCTTGAGATGCGCCGCGCAATCCTTGCCAATCGCCAGAAGACGATCGGCAAGGCTGAGCCTCCGCTCGCGACGTACGCGATCGAGCCGTTCACGAACGGCAATCGTGACGGCGGTCGTCATGCTTTCTCCCGTCAGCTTCGCCAATTGCTCGGCCAGCCGATGCGCTTCCTTGTTTTTGATGTTCATTCCCATGTTCTACCCTTCGACCGCATTATATCAACCATTCTACCATTGCGCCAAAAACACGCAAGCGGAGATGCAAGCAGGCGGTCGTGTCTCAGTTTTGATTATGGCGGGTTAGGCTGACGCTGCCGCTGGCTGCGACGGGCCGGCGCGGCGCTCGCTTTGGCGGGTGCGATTCTGCTAAGTGGGGTCGGTATAAGCCGCGCTAACTTCGCGTGGCACGTGGTCGCTACCGGCCTCCAGGATAAACCCGAAGGAATGTCCCTTGCGCCAAATGTCTCGATACCAAAATCGTCCATAAACGACCGTTCTATCAGGAGGAACGGGAAAGATACGAAGAGTTTGGCTTCTCGTTCCTGGTGCAATCGTGGCCCGGAGGCGCGTGCGCTCGTAGCCGCGCGTAGCATACCTTGGCACGTCTGGAATGTGCTCAATCTCGCAAAATTCGAGAGCAAATTCGATGAGATATGCGGGTGTCTGGCCATAGTTATCAATTGTCAAGATGAATCGGTCGGTTTGAACATCCAAGGGTCCGCCACCGGACACATAAGCCCTAGTCACTTCGCGCTCATGGAGCCTTTGAGCCCGCGTGGCCCCCCAAAGAGTGAAAGTGAAAAATGCAATGAGCGCGGTTTCCACAGCGGTAATCGCGGTGCCGTTCATGTTGAGGAAGTCAACCGTACATTCGAAAGAGATCGCGCGCGCAATGAGGATACCGGGCGCACTTTTTTCTTGTTGTTGGCCAGTTTCGGATGCGCCTTGCCTGCTTATGCAGTCTTGAAACGTCGATGAAAACTCGCGCGCTACCATCGGTAAAGACAGAGTTAGCGCAACAAGCGCGTATCCGAACGCTTTGTATGCCACACCTAGCATCCGCTGATCGCCGTTCCGAAGATGTCTGCGTTCTCTCGATTATTGTAGCGGAACTGAAATTCCGCAACACGGTTTCACTCGGCGGCTTCAAGCATCGCACGGCGCTTGTCCTGCAATAGCGCCAACTCGCGGGCATCCATCAGCGCAACTAGATCAGCCATTATCCATCGGCGGCGCAGTCAAGCCAGCGGCCATCGCAGGAGTGAGCTTGTGCGCCTTGTGCGAGCGAACCCAGTTGTACCAGAAGAAATAGAGGGCGAGCGCATGGGCGTGGTTCTCGATCTTCTTTGAGAATGCATTGGTCAGCCGAGTGAAGCAGGGCATCTGCATCCGCATGGTGAGATTGCGACGCTCAGCATACGCGGTGCTGATGTGATCCGACACCACCAAGCCGGGCCAGCCTGAAGATCGGGTACGTCAAGAGCCGGTGCACCGCCGGCTACTTGAGCGGAACGAGCACCAGCGTCGCGAGCTGATCCTTGGAGAGCGGCGCGGCGATGTACTTGAACGACACCGCGTCCGCCATCGCCAGATCGAGGCCCTCGATGCGGTCGGGCAACACGTTGCGCTTGGGATAGTAATCCGCTGGCACCAGCTTGGCGACCGCCTCCGGAACGTGCGCCCAGTCGGCAAAGGCCTTGACCGCGGCCTGGTCCGAATACATCCAATCGACGACCTCGCGGTAGGCCGCAAGGTAACGCACGAAGACCGGCCGGCGCGCCTCCAGGGCGAGCGCATTCACGGTCATGAAGCGCGCGGTCTGGTTGCGCAGTTCGGGAACGTCGCCGGCGCGCATGATCTGCCGGATCTTTCCCTCCTTGAGGAGATCGAGCGCGAACGGCGGCGAGGTCCAGCCGACGTCGATCTGGCCGGTCATGACCTGGGTGAGGGTGGACGCCGGGCTGCCGGTCGCCACCGGGGTGAAGGCGACGCCGAAGGTCCGCTGAAAGCCGAGCACGGCGGCATAGGTGGACGATCCGGCGGTGGAGTAGGCGACGCTCCTGCCGGCGAGGTCCTTCTTGTCTTTGATCGGGGAGCCCGCGCGGACGTACCAGGTCAGGTCGTTCGCGCCGGTATGGGTTGCCGCGATCACCCGGACCGGAGCGCCCTTGGCAAAGGCTCCGAAGGTGTTGAACGTGCCGACCCCGGTCCCGATATCGGCGCTGCCGGAGATCACGGCCTGCTGCGTCTCGCCGGCCCCCTGCGTGTAGAAGATATCGAGCGCGATCCCGTGCTTCTTGAAGAATCCGGCATTCTGCCCGAGCTCCGAAAACGAGTTCTCCCACGTCCCGGCGAGCCCCGCGGCGATGCGCAACCGGTCCTGGGCGACGGCCGCCGAGCTCACGCCGATGGAAAGCACGAGCGCCGCTATTGCGAGCCTGACATTCAGCATGGCCCTTCCTCCGCGTGACGCCGGGATCGCGCCCCTATTTTGCGTGGTCGCATTTTCGGACGGAAAACCGGTTTCCACTTTTCCTGAAAATGCTCCAGAGGCGCGGAAGGATAGCGCAAATCCGGCCTGGCCGCGCCCTCCGCGACAGGCCGGCGCAACGATCCCGAGCAAACGGATAAGCTCCTGATGAGGCTGAATTTTCGGGACCGGCGAGATCGCTTCGCCGGGAGAAAATTGGTGCCGCAGGAGGGATTTGAACCCCCGGCCACCCGCTTACGAAGCGGATGCTCTACCGCTGAGCTACTGCGGCGCCAAGCTGCGCTTTAACAAGGTTCGGGCCGCATGGAAAGATGGCGGGAAGGTCCGGCGGTGGCAAAGGCTCGGCATGACCAGCGGTCGGCCATAAGCCCTGGCCAGCGTCGGCGAGGATGATTCCAAGCCCGAGCTCGGCGCGCCGCAACTGGAAGACCAAGCGAGCCGCATTGCGATCGTCGAGCCCGTTGCGAATCGCGGCGATCTCGCGGTCATCGAACCGGGTGCCACCGAGCATGCCCGGTGCTGCCGACCATGATTATGATACGGCAACGACGCCGATCTGGCGATTCGATTAATGAGACTGTTCTCGAGACCCTTTTTCGATGGCCTCAAGGCGCTCCATTTGACTGGAGAGGGCCGTCCAGGTCCTGGCCATCGCAAGAAATACCGACTTCTCCGACGGGTGTCCCGCCACCTCGGCTTCGTCGCTGCACTGGCGCGCCCGCTCTCTGCATTCGGCGACACTGGTCATCAGGCTCTCCCGGGATGAGGGTCAAGTTTTTGGAAGCGCTCGATCATCAAGGGCCCTTCATCAATTCCCGCCTTACTGCATCAGACGAAGGCCCGACCTTCCGCACGGCCTCCGAAAGCCGTTCTTTCGACACGTCAAACTTGTCCGCCCAATATTGCACTTCGTAGGGCTCGGCGAGATTGATCCGCGATCGGTCTGCCGGACCGTTCTTGGAAAGATCGTCTGCCATGTGTTCCTCCGGACGGTGTTCCTTCGGACGCCCCAGGGCAAAACAATCCGAACATAGCGCCGGGCCAGCAATGGATGGGGCGTAACCGCCGGCGCAGGCGCGAACGAGAACGGGGCGGAATGGAAAAAGTTCCGGACCGGGAAATCGCGGGGCAGCAGCCCCGCATGACCAAACCTTAATCGGCGCGTCGGAACCGCAAGGGCGCTGACCCGTTCGTCCTTTGAGGGAGCCTGGAGCAAGGTCGTGCAAGGCCGAACCGCATTTTTGCAGCGCGAAGGATCGGCGCGGATACGCGAGCTTGAAATGGCGATCGGCCGGTGCCTGAGAGCGGAATACGATGCGGTGACGCTGCAGCCTTTGCCGCAGCGGCTCGCCGTGCTCCTCGAGCAGCTCGAACCGCCCGACGAAGCGACGACGCGCGAATAAGCGCGGAATATCGCAGGGTCCCCTCGACAGTCGAGCCGGCCGGGCCAAGCTTCCAAATTGCGAAGCCCGGCGCGTGGTAGCGACCGGGCTTCACCAGACAGGAAGTGGGAGGGGGATACTGCCTGCCTTCAGAAATGAAACGCGTTTCGTCGAATTCGGTTCCGCAGGCCTGTCCGTGAGGTGGCCGAGCCTATTTTTTTCGAATGGCGCGCCTGGTCTCGGTTCCGCACTTCTCGCAGACGTAGACGACATCCATCAGGCGATGGCTCGAGTGGACCGGCTTGCGCTCCTTGGGTCGCATGCGATGCTTGCACCCCGGACAGAGGACCACGGGCAACGCCGGCAGCTTGGGCGAGACGGCCTGGCTCACAGGTCCCGAACCCTATTTTGGTCCGTTGAGATCAATCATCGCGACGCGAGTTAAATCCAACTCGAGACTTTGACATTGTCGGAATGGCTTTTTCGCCTTTTGTTCGACGAATCATATAAGTGCTGAATTTCGCAAACCAACCCGCAGGGAAGATGCAGTGGGCCGTTGCCGCCCGACAGCGATCGTATTCGCAAGGCGCGCCGACCGCGCGGCAGCGGACGCAACAAGGCCGTGACGGCATCCGGCCGCGGGCGGTCCGCATCGCGCTACGACTTGAACAGCGCCCGGATGCGGCTCCAGCTGTCGGGCAGCGCCTCCGCCGTCGGTTCCGGTTCCGGCTCGATCTCCGCTCCTGGCTCGGGGCCCGGGTCGTCGGGCGCGTGCAGAAGCGGGATCACCGCCGGCGCAAGCGGCACCGGCGTCGCGCCGCGCGCGCGCCGCGACCGTGGTTCCTGGGTCGAGGACTCCTCTTGCGGAGTACTCTCTTGCGAGCGGCGCGAGGAAGGCGCCGCAGACGCGGTGCGCTGGGAGCAGACCGTGTTTGCGGCTCGCTATGCGCTTCCTCCGTCGGCGTCGGAGCCGGCGCGCGGGATGCCTCGAGCACCGCGGGCGCGCCGGCCTCGATCATCGCGTGGTCCTCGCCGGCGAGCGGGTCCTTCCACTCGAAGGCGTCGAGCCGGCCGCTCACCGGCGACACCGGCAGCCAGCGGTCGGAGATGAAGCCGTCCGCGGTCCAGGCCGGATCGCGCCGCGCGTTGAGCGCGCGCGCCATCCATTCGCGCGCACGGCCCTCGTCGCCCTGCCCGATCTCGAGCGCCGCCATCAGCGCCGCCACCCGCTTGGTCGGCGCCGCGCCGAACGGCGCGAGCGCCGCGCGCGCGATCGCGAATTCCTGCGCGTCGAGGGCGGCGCGCGCGACCGCGAGCGCGGCCTCGAGCGCGCCCGGCGTCTTGGCGGTGAGCGCCTCGACCCGCGCCAGGCGTTCGCGCGCCGACGAGCCCGGCCGCAGATGGGCATAGCCGTCGGCGAGATCGGGATGCGGATTGACGCGCCAGGCCGCCTCGACGATGCGCGCGGCCTTGCGCAGCTCGCCCGCCTCGCCAAGGAGCCGCCCGGCGAGCGCCACCGCCGGCACCAGGTCGGGCGCGAGCTTCACCGCCTCGAGCGCGAGCGAGCGGGCGCGCTCGCGGTCGCCGTCCTCGAGCGCGAGCGCCTGCGCGGTGAGCAGCACGGCGCGCTGGCGCCGATAGGCCGGCTTGTCAACCAGGCCGCCGGTATAGTTGCGATCGAGCCGCTCGAGCGCGCCCGCCCAGTCGCCGGCGACGCAGCGGAATTCGAGCACCGCCTGCCCCGCCCAGCCCGGCGCGGCGCCCTCTTTCGCGGCTTCCTCGGCGTAGATGAGCGCCGCGGCGGGATCGTTGCGCCGCCGCGCCTCGATGAACAACCCGTGCAGGCCGAGGAGGCGGGTGTCGTCGCGGCCGGCCATCGCCTCGAAGCGCGCCGCCGCGCCGGCGCGATCGCCGGCGAGCTGCGCGCTCTGCGCCGCGAGCAGCAGCGTGAGCGGCTCGCGCGGGATCAGCCGATCGGCCTCGTCGGCATACCGCTTGGCGGCGCCGACGTCGCCGGAGCCGACCGCGATCAGCCCGCGCGACACCGCGCGATAGCCGCGCACGCCACGGCGATGGGCGAGATGGCGCGCGAGCATGGCGGGCGCGCGGACGACGGCGCGGACGAGCGACCACGCCATCATGGCGGCCGCGGCCAGGGCCGCGACCGCGACCACGAGCACCATCACCGAGGTCTCGATGCGGCGGCCCTGCCAGGTGATGGCGACGTCGCCGGGATGCTCGGCGAACCAGACCGCGCCCACCGCCACGAGGCCGACGATGACGAGATAGACGACGACGCGGATCATTGCGGGAAGGATTTCATGCGCGGAATGGGCATGTTACCTGCTCAGCCCCGACAGTGCATCGCCCGCCAGCCGGCGACTGAGCTCGATGGCGGCGGTGCGCGCCTGCGCCTTGCCGATCCAGGCGGCGGCCGGCGCCCGCGCCGCCGCGGGCAGCGCGCCGAGCTCGGCGAGCGCGCCGGCAATATCGGCACGCGCTGCCTTCGCCTCGATGCGCGCGACGATCGCGGCGGGATCGGTACCTGGAATCTCCTCGAGCGGACGGATGCGCACGAGCTTCTCCGCGCTCGCCTGCAGCTTCTCCAGGAAACCGCCCTCGCGCGGCGCGACGCCGGCGGCCCGCGCCAGCGCGGGCACGAGCTCGCCGAGCTCGCGCGCGAGCGCCGCCGCCGGCGGCACGCCCGATCCGGCGAAGGGCTCGAGCGGAGCAAGCGCCTTGGGATCGCTCGCGAGCGCCTTCACGGTCGCGAGCTCGGGAGCGAACGGCGCGCCGCGCTCGACCGCGGCCGCGAGCGTCGCGGCCGCGAGCGCAAGACGCACGGCGCGGTCGCCGCTCGCGGCCGATTTCTCCCGACGCTCGACGGCGGCGACGCGCTCCGCCAGGGCGTCTAGCTCGCTGCGCGCGACCGCCGGCTGCCCGGACGGCGCAAGCTTTGGCGTGAGCTCGGCAAGCGCCGCCGCCGTCGCCTCGGCGCGCTCGCGCGCCGCGCGGGCGGTGGCGACGGCCTCGTCGCTGCGGCGGCCGAGAACGCCGACCGTTTCGCTCAGCGCCTTCACTTGCCCTTCGATCGCCGACATGCGGTTCCCCAGCGCGGGATCAAGCGCGGCCGGTCGCGGCGGCGCCGCCTCGAGCTTGGCGAGGCGGGCGGAGAGCTCGTCGAGCGTGCGGGGATCGATGCCGGCGGGCAGCGGCCGCGCGGCAATGTCGCGCACGCGTTGCTCGAGCCCCGCCAGGCGCGCCTCGAGCGCGCCGGTATTCGGCGTCCATAACAGGACCGCCATGCCGAGCGCGGCGGCGACGACGGCGCCGCCGAAAAACCCGGCGCCGATCAGCGGCGCCCAGCCGACCGATCGCGGCGGCGCGCCGCCGGACGACGCGGACTGCGCCCGCGCGGACGGCTCGCCTTGCGTGGCATCGGCATCGGCGCCGGACTGCGGCTCCGGCGTTTGCTGCGCGGATTCCTGCGGCGCGGACGCCGCCTGGTCGGCGGGCGCGGTCGGCGGCGCGTCCTTGCTCTCCGCCGCTGCGGGGGCGACCTCGGTCGCGGTCAGGTCGATGGTCGGCAGCCGGCGGACGCCGGTCGTGGGCGCCGCGCCGGGGTATGGAGGCTGGTCGCTGCTCATGCGCCTGTCCTTGGACCCATAGGGATTCGCGGCCGGAACCTAGAGCATTTTCAGGAAAAGTGGGAACCGGTTTTCCGTTCGAAATGCGACCACGCAAAAAGCCCGGATGCCGCGCCGGCGAAATCGGGAGTTTTTGCCGCAGGGATAACCTGCGGGATCGCGCGGATCGACGTTCGATCCCAAACGCGAGCGCGGGCCGCGCTAACGCGACCTACGATGCCGCGAGGAGCTCGATCAGCGCTTCCTCGTCCGGGCGCGGCGCGATGCGGATGGCGCCGGCGGCGGCGAGCGGTGCGGCGACCTGCCGCGAGAGGCAATAATGCACGGGCACGAGCGCGCGATCGAGGAGGCCGGCCGCTTGCGCGCAATCGAGATAGGCCTCCGCCGTCCGCCTGGAAAAATGCAGCACGCCCTCAAGCGCGCCGGCGCCGAGCGCGTTCGCCACCGCCGCCGGGAAGCGCTCGGCCTTGACCGCGCGATAGGCCGCGACGGTCAGCACCGGCGCGCCGCCGGCATCGAGCGAGCCGCTGCGGTGCTCGCCGGCGAGATAGAGGAGCGGCCGGCGGTCGGCCCGGCCCCGCAGCAAGGCCGCGAGATCGTGCCGGTCGCCGTCGGCGGAGCGGATGTCGCGGAAGCCCGCCGCGCGGGCGGCCTCGGCGGTATGGCGGCCGACCGCGAACGCCGGGAGCGACGCGAGCGCGGCGCGCCGGGGATGCCCGGCGATCGCGCGCGCGGCATTGGCGCTCGTCATCACCACGCCGCCGAAGGTCTCGCCCGGCAGCGCAAAGCCGATCGGCTCGACGCGCAGGAGCGGCGCCGACAGAACCTCATGGCCGCACGCGCGCAGCGCCGCGGCGGTATGCGCGGCGTCGGGCTCGGGACGTGTGACCAACAGCTTCACACCTCTCCTTCCCTTCCCTCCGGCGCCTGCGACGGACGGTGGGGGTCGAAAAACCCGGTGCCGGCGCGCCCCTTGAGCTCGCGCCCGCCGTCGGCGCCAAGCTCGACCGCGTCGGCGGCGGCGCCGCGCCGCTCGGTCTCGAGCACGGCAGCGCCGTCGGGCCGGGCGATTAGCCCGCGGAACACGAGGCTGCCGACGCTGACGACGGCGTAACCCGCGATCGGCGTGCGACAGGAGCCGTCGAGCACGGCAAGAAAGGCACGCTCGGCGGCGAGCGCGATCGCCGTATCGGTATGATTGACAGGTTCGATGAGCTCGAGCGTGCGCTGGTCGTCGCCGCGCGCCTCGATGGCGATGATGCCCTGCCCCACCGCCGGCAGGAATTCGTCGATCGGGAGCACCGCGGTCGCCGCGGCGGCGAGCCCCAACCGCTTCAAGCCGGCGAGCGCGAGCAAGGTGGCGTCGACCTCGCCAGCGTCGAGCTTGCGCAGCCGGGTCTCCACATTGCCGCGCAGGGTCCTGACCGCGAGGTCGGGCCGCCGGTGCTTGACCAGGGCCTGGCGCCGCAGCGACGCGGTACCGACGCTGGCACCGCGCGGGAGCTCGCGCAGCGACTTGGCCTGGCGGCTGATGAAGACGTCGCGGGCATCCTCGCGCGGCAGCACCGCCGCGATGGCGAGCCCCGCCGGCAGCGCGGTCGGCAGGTCCTTGGCCGAATGCACCGCGAGATCGATCCGGCCGGCGAGGAGCGCCTCCTCGATCTCCTTGGTGAACAGGCCCTTGCCGCCGGCCTCGGCGAGCGGCCGGTCGCGGATCATGTCGCCGGTGGTGCGGATCGCGTCGAGCGCGATGCGCTCGGCGTCAAGTCCGTGCGCGGCGGCGATGCGCTCGCGCACCTGCCGCGCCTGGGCGAGCGCGAGCGGGCTGCCGCGCGTCCCGATGCGCAGGACCACCGCCGAGGATTGCACCCCACGACCTCGCAATGCTAGGCCCGACCGACCGGCCACCGTAGCCCGGATGGAGCGTCGGCGAAATCCGGAGTCGGTACCGAGCTGGATGGGAATTTCCGATGCTCGTGCTCGGTATCGAGACGACCTGCGACGAGACCGCGGCGGCGGTGGTCGAGCGCTCCGCATCCGGGCCCGGCCGGATCCTGTCCAACATCGTGCGCTCGCAGATCGACGAGCACGCCATTTTCGGCGGGGTGGTCCCGGAGATCGCGGCGCGCGCCCACGTCGAGGCCCTCGACCTGATCATCGCCAAGGCGATGGCGGAGGCGGGGCTCACCTTCGCCCAGCTCCACGGCGTAGCCGCCGCCGCCGGCCCGGGCCTGATCGGCGGCGTGATCGTGGGACTGACCACCGCCAAGGCGATCGCGCTCGTGCAGGAGCGGCCGCTGATCGCGGTCAACCACCTCGAGGCGCACGCGCTCACCGCGCGGCTCACCGACGGCACGCCGTTTCCTTATTGCCTGTTCCTGGCGTCCGGCGGACACACGCAGGTGGTCGCCGTGCTCGGGGTCGGCCATTACGTGCGGCTCGGCACCACCGTCGACGACGCCATCGGCGAGGCGTTCGACAAGACCGCCAAGCTGCTCGGGCTCCCCTATCCCGGCGGCCCGCAGGTCGAGAAGGAGGCGCTCGCCGGCAAGGCCGATCGGTTCGCGCTGCCGCGGCCGATGCTGGGGCGGCCGCACGCCGACTTCTCGCTCTCCGGGCTCAAGACCGCGTTGCGCCTGGAGGCGGAAAAGATCGCGCCGCTCTCCGAGGAGGACGTGCGCGATCTCTGCGCCTCGTTCCAGCAGAGCGTGGCCGACGTGGTCGCCGACCGGCTGCGCGTCGGCTTGAGCATGTTCCGCGATCAGCACGGCGAGCCGACCGCCCTGGTCGCCGCCGGCGGCGTCGCCGCCAACCAGGCGATCCGCAAGGTGCTGCAGCAGGTGGCGTCCGAGGCCGGCACCGCGCTGGTGGTGCCGCCGCCGGCGCTGTGCAGCGACAACGGCGCCATGATCGCCTGGGCCGGCGCCGAGCGGCTGGCGCTCGGCCTCACCGACATGCTGGAAGCGAAGCCGCATGCGCGCTGGCTGCTCAGCGACGTGAAGGGACCGCGGCTGCCGCCGCGCGCGCCCGCGCCGGCGTCGGTCCCGACGGCCGAACCGCCGTCGACGGGGACCGACGAGCCGGAAGCGCAATGAGCTTCGACCATATCGCCGTCGTCGGAGCCGGGGCCTGGGGCACCGCGCTCGCGAGCGTGATCGCGCGCGCCGGCCGGCGGGTGACGCTCGCGGCGCGCGATCGGGCCGCCGCCGCCGCGCTGCTCGAGCGCCGCGAGAGCCCCCGCCTGCCCGGGCAGCGGCTCGACGAGCGCGTCGGCGTCGCGCAAGTGGGCGGCGACCTCGGACGCTGCGACGCGATCCTGCTGGCGGTGCCGTCCCAGCAACTGCGCGACGCGGCGCGCGCGATCGCGCCGGAATTGCGCCGCGGCACGCCGGTGATCGCCTGCGCCAAGGGCATCGAGCGCGGCAGCCGCAAATTCATGACCGAGGTGATCGCGGAGAGCGCCCCCGCCGCGCTGCCCGCGATCCTCTCCGGCCCGAGCTTCGCCGAGGACGTGGCGCGCGGGCTGCCGGCCGCGGTGACGCTCGCCACCCGCGACGAGCGGATCGCGGCGGCGCTCGCGGGCGCGCTCGGCTCGGCCGCGTTCCGGCCCTATCATTCGACCGACGTGCGCGGCGTCGAGATCGGCGGCGCCGCCAAGAACGTGCTCGCCATCGCCGCCGGCATCGTCGCCGGTCGCGGGCTCGGAGGGAGCGCCGCCGCCGCGCTGGTGACGCGCGGCTTCGCCGAGCTGTTCCGCTTCGGCAACATCCTCGGCGCGCGCCCGGAGACGCTCGCCGGCTTGTCCGGGCTCGGCGACCTGATCCTCACCTGCTCGAGCACGCAGTCCCGCAACTACTCCCTGGGCATTGCGCTCGGGAAGGGCCAGCCGCCGGCGTCGGCCGGCAACAAGCTCGCGGAAGGCGTTTTCACCGCGCCGGTGCTGCTCGAAATGGCGAATGCGCAGGACATCGAAATGCCGATCGCCGCCGCCGTCGCCGACATTCTCGCCGGCACGGCGAGCGTCGACGAGGCGATCGAGCGCCTGCTGATGCGCCCGTTCCGGGCGGAAGGCCAGTGATCACCGCCATTGCCGACGAGGAGCGACAATGCATTTATAATCCGGGCACGGCGCCGCCGTCGACGCAGGCAAAGCGGAGGAACCCATGGCCTACTGGCTCCTGAAGACCGAGCCCGAGGAATTCTCGTGGGACGATCAGGTCAAGCGCGGCGCCAAGGGCGAGCCGTGGACCGGGGTGCGCAACTTCACCGCCCGCGGCAATATGAAGGAGATGAAGCGGGGGGATCACGCCTTCTTCTACCATACCGGCGACGAGAAGCAGGTGGTCGGGATCGTCGAGGTGATCCGCGAAGCCTATCCCGACCCGACCGACGAGAAAGGGGTCTTCAAGGCGCTCGACGTGAAGGCACTGAAGCCGTTGCCGAAGCCGGTGACGCTCGCGGCAGTCAAGGCCGAGCCGCGGCTCAAGGACATGGCGCTGGTGAAATACAGCCGGCTCTCGGTGCAGCCGGTCACCGCGCAGGAATGGAAGCTCGTCTGCGCGATGGGCGGGCTATAGGCCGGGTCGACCCCGGGCTTGCCCGAGGAGACCCAAGATCGCGCGTCTGCCTTCAGGCTACGCGATGGGAGGGACCAATGACATTCGCCGGAGTGAATTATCTCGCGATCGTGCTCGCCGCCGTCGTCGCCTGGCTCGCGGGCGCGGGCTGGTACATGGGACTGGGCAAGATCTGGAGGGAGGCGCTCGGCATCACGCCGGAGAAAATGGAAGAGGCGAAAAATCGGCCGGGCGCGCACCTGCCGTTCATCTACGCCTTCGTCGCCGAGCTGGTCATGGCCTGGACGCTGGCGGGCGTGCTCGGCCATCTCGGCGCCGGCCAGGTCACGTTCACGAACGGCGTCGTCTCGGGCGCGTTCCTTTGGCTCGGCTTCGTGATCACCACGATGCTGGTCAACAACAGCTTCGCCATGCGCGACTGGCGGCTCCTCCTGATCGACGGCGGCCACTGGCTCGTCGTCCTGCTGCTGATGGGCGCGATCATCGGCGCCCTCGGCGTGTGACGCGTGGAGCGCGCCACGAACTCGGCGCGCACCCTCTCCCCACTCGAACTCGAGTTCACCCGATCAAATATCGTGGCCGCGCTTGCGCAGCTCGTCGACGATGCGGCCCCGCAGCTCGCCCGCGACCGCCTGACCGAATCGTTGTCCGATCATCATGCTTTCTTGCGTGATCACCGGCAGCTTCTCGACGAGCTTCTGGCCGGTCGGCCCGCGGTAGAAGGCGGTGACCTCGCGCAATTCTTCGGCCGTGAAGGTGCGGGCATAAAGCGCCGCAATCTGGTCGATGATCTCGCTCACCCGCGCGTTCATGCTTTCCAGCATGAGCGGTATGATCGCATCGTAATCGCGCTCGACTTGCGGCCGGTTCTGAACGATCGCCGGTTTCAGATTTTTGACTATGATCGGCATGACGGCCTTGAAACTCTCGGCCGTCCGCATCACGACGACCAGCTCCCGCGCCGCCGCCAACGTGTCGGGGGTTGGCGCCTGCGCGGACGCGGGACCCGCGGCCAGCAGGACCATGGTCAGGCAGGCAGCAAGCGTCGGCGGGCGCATGATTCGCTCTCCTCGATCGTCAATCCGCCCTTCGACCGAGGACCCGATGGCCTTGCCGAAAGGAAGGCATCATCCGTGCGTCCTCCGTCCCGTCATTGTGCCGCAGGAGGCGTGTTCCGGCAACGAAAGTCGAAGCTTCGCCGTCTTGTCGCTGCTCGGCCCCCCGTCGCATAATGGCGCTCGATCGCGACGGCCGGACGCCGGCCGTCGGCCGGACCGCATCGGCGAGGGTGGCGGCTCGAGCGAGAGAACAATGCGCGCGGTGCGTTCGACCGCGATTGCTGGAGGAAAGCGATGTCCGAGAAGATCTACGACATTCCGCCGGAGTGGAAGACGCGCGCCTTCATCGACGAGGCCAAGTACCGGGAGATGTACGCGCGCTCGATCAAGGACCCCAACGGATTCTGGGCCGAGGCGGCCAAGCGCCTGCACTGGTATCGGGCGCCGACCAAGGTCAAGAACAGCTCGTTCGCGCCGGGGAGCGTCTCGATCAAATGGTTCGAGGACGGCGTCCTCAACGCCGCCTACAATTGCATCGACCGCCACCTGCCGGCGCGCGCCAACCAGGTTGCGATCATCTGGGAAGGCGACGATCCCAAGGACGACAAGAAGATCACCTACCGGCAGCTGCACGACGAGGTCTGCCGCTTCGCCAACATCCTGCGCAACCGCAACGTCAAGAAGGGCGACCGCGTCACCATCTACCTGCCGATGATCCCGGAGGCGGCCTACGCCATCCTGGCCTGCGCCCGCATCGGGGCGATTCATTCGGTCGTGTTCGGCGGGTTCTCGCCCGACTCGCTCGCCGGCCGCATCGAGGACTGCAAGTCCAACGTCGTGATCACCGCCGACGAAGGCGTGCGCGGCGGCCGCAAGGTGCCGCTCAAGGCCAATGCCGATGCCGCGATCGCCAAGGTCGGCGGCGTCGACCACGTGATCGTGGTCCGCCGCACCGGCGCCAAGGTCGACATGGAGCCGGTGCGGGACGTCTGGTACCACGAGGCCGTCAAGGTGGTGACGACGGAATGCCCGTGCGAGCACATGAACGCGGAGGACCCGCTGTTCATCCTCTATACCTCGGGCTCGACCGGCCAGCCGAAGGGCGTGCTGCACACCACCGGCGGCTATCTCGTCTTTGTCGC
>WNEY01000678.1_pt1 | contig 22037 bp, 24 predicted proteins | sample 5400531 | NCBI WGS metagenome assembly WNEY01 (sample SAMN13153338, study PRJNA577476) | soil metagenome | isolation source: 200 cm saprolite under Douglas fir tree site 1 | place: USA:California | collected 2015-04-18
CGCTCTCGCGCTGGGCGCGAGCCTGACGTGGGGGCTCGCGGACTTCTTCGGCCCGCTGAAATCACGAACGCTCGGCGTGCTTCGCGTGCTCGTCTACGTGCAGCTCGGAGGCCTCGCCGGCATCGCCTTGATCGTCGCGGTGCGCGGCAAGGGGCCGGCCGACGCAACCGCCCTCCTCGCAATTCCTGCGGCCGTGTTCGGAACGCTCGGTTTCTACGCGTACTACCGCGGAATGGTGGTGGGCGCCATGAGCATCGTCGCGCCGATCGCAGGCATCTCCGCCGTGGTCCCGCTGATCTTCGGGATCGCAAGCGGCGATCGACCGTCCGCGTGGAAGCTGTTCGGGATCGCCTGCGCGCTCGCCGGCGTCTTTCTCGCGGCGCGTGATCCGGCCGCGGAGCGGCCCGTCCGCGGCAGCGGACCGGTGGAGGGGGTCTGGGGGAACCGGGAGGTTCCCCCAGCTACTAGGCGGAGACGGACCGGAGTTGCGCCAGGTGTGGGACTTGCCTTGCTGGCGGCTCTTGGCTTCGGCGGCTACTTCCCGCCGATGCACGCCGCCGGCAACGCAGATTTCTGGTGGGCGACGCTCATCTTCCGGATGACGTCGACCAGCGTAATCCTCGCGGCCGTCGCAGCTCGCCGGCCGTCGCTTTCGGTCGCCCCGCTTCAGATGTCGGTGCTGGCCCTGATCGGAGTCGGCGACATGCTCGGCAACCTGCTGTTCGCGGCCGCGTCGGCGAGCGGTCTCGTCAGCATCACGTCGGTGCTTGCGTCGCTGTACCCGATCATCACGGTGGTGCTCGCCCGCATCGTGCTCGCCGAACGCGTCGCACGGTCACAGGAGGCGGGAATCGCCCTCACGCTTGCCGGCGTCGCCCTGATCTCCGCGGGTTAGGCGGGGCCGCAGAACTACACGTTGAACCGAACGTTCAGGACGTCGCCGTCCTGCACCTCGTAGGTCTTGCCCTCGAGCCGCTGCAGTCCGCGACGCGCTGCTTCGGCCTGTGAGCCGGCTTCCACGAGGTCGTCCCAGCGGATCACCTCGCAGCGGATGAACCCGCGCGCAAGATCGGAGTGGACCGTCGCCGCGGCGTCGAGGGCCGTCTGGCCGCGCCGCAGCGTCCAGGCGCGCGCCTCCTTGTCGCTCGCGGTGAAGAAGCTGATCAGCCCGAGCTCCTCGCTGAGCCGACGTACGACTTCCTCGAGCGCCGACGCCCCCTCGCGGAAGGCTGCGGCCTCGTCGGCGGCCAGTTCTGCGAGCTCCGCCTCGAGCTTGAGGTCGATCCCCGCCGGCCCGTTTTCGACCGCCAGCAGAGGCTTGGTCGTCAACGGCTCGAGCTCGGGCGGAAGCTCACCCGGCCGGTCGGCCAGCGATCCGTCGTCGTCGACGTGCGCGAGCAGGCTCTCCAGCTCCGCGACTTCCTGCTTCAGCTTCGGATCGCCGGACTTCGCCTGCTTCGCCACACGCTCGAGCCGCCGTTCGACGTGATCTCGGTCGGCGACGAGCAGCTCGAGGCGCAAGATCTGGAGGTCGTCGGTGGGCACGCGCGTCCCCGAAAAGCCGTCGAGCACCACGAGCAAGGCGTCCACTTGGCGAAGATTCCCCAGCAGCTCGGGCCCCGTGCCGCGTACCTCCACGACACGGATCGCCGCCGGAGTCACCTTCCGCGGCCGAATCACGTCCGCAACGCGCGACAGCCGCGCGTCGGGAATCGCCGCCATCCCGACGTCACCGGTCGCGCGCGCACCGGTCAAGGCATGGAACAGCGTCGACTTGCCGGAGCTCGGCAGCCCGACGATTCCGACCTCCAGGGCCACTACTCGAGGATTTGCTTCTGCAGCGAGACGAGTGCGCGGTGCTGGAGCGACTTGATCGCACCCTCCGTCTTCCCGAGGACCGTCGCCACCTCCGCGTTGGGGAGGTTGAACACGAACTTGAGCGTCAGCACCTGCTGCTGCTCGATCGAGAGCCCTTCGATCAGCTCGAGCATGCTCTGACGGCCGATCGCCTGAAAGGCGGCGGCCTCCGCGGACAGCTCCGTCTCGTCAGCCGGCTCAGGAACATCCTCCTCCGGCTGCCAGCGGCGGGTGGCGCGGAAGTGATCCATCGCAAGGTTGTGCGCGATCCGAAAGAGCCAGGCGGAGAACGGCGCAGACTGCCACCGGAACCGCCTGATCGACTCGAGCATCCTCAGGAACGTCTGCGTGGTCAGGTCCTCCGCGTCGTGACGGTTCCCGACGCTCATGTGCAGGTAGCTGTAGATGCGATCGAAGTGGAGCAGGTAGAGCTCCTCGAGCGCGTTCCGATCGCCGCCCTGAGCGCGCTCGACGAGGCGGCGGATCCGGGCGGTCGAATCCTTCGTGGGCTGCGCCGCTGAGCGTGTCGCTTCCTCGGCCATCAAGGCGGGAATGCCCGAGCACCAGCCCCTTGTAACGCGGGGATCAGGTGTCCTCCGCTCCGAAGCCGACCTTGCTCTCGCGCGCGAAACGCTTGACGTAGACGACTCGCTGGAGCGCGATGGTGTACCTGCCGTCCTCGGCGTCGAGGGAGAGAGCGGCCTCGCCCGTTCCGGCGCGCAGCTCTGCGGAGCCGAGCGCCTGCTCCAACGCGTCGGCGCCCGCCGGCGTCACCAAGGCTCCCATGATCTGGCCGCCGTCGAACGCGATCTCGATCCGGACACGCTCTGCACTAGCCACGAAACACCACCTCCGAGAGGACGCCATGGACGGAGTCCGGGTGTACGAATGCGACCTCGAGCCCGAACAGGCCCTCTCGTGGCGTCTCGTCGATGAGGTCGGCCCCCGCGTCGGCGAGCTCGGCGAGAGCGGCGTCGAGATCGCTCACCTCGTAGGCGACGTGGTGCATCCCCGGCCCGCGCTTGGCGAGGAAGCGGCCGACGGGAGTGTCTTCGCCGAGCGGCTCGAGCAGCTCGACGCGGCCCTCGCCGATCCGGAGCGAGGCGGCCCGAACGCCCTGATCCTTCACCGTTGCGCGATGCTCGACTTCCGCTCCGAACAGGCGCTCGTACGTGGCCAGAGCGGCGTCGAGATCGTCGACCGCAACTCCGAGATGGTGGATCCCCCGCGCCTCCACGGGAGCGATGCTATCCACAGCTAGGTCAGCGGATCTTGGTGCTGAACGACCTGCTCACCGTGAGGCCACTCTCGGTGACGGCGATCGAACCGTTGAACGGCTTCCTCTTGGCCGTCTTCGGGACCTTCCAGGAGCAGGCCGCATTCGGGCTCTGGAGCACCTGGCCGCCCACCCTGATCTGGATGTTGAAGAAGCGTCCCGTGCCTTTCAGCGCCTTCGTTCCGAGACGGCCTCTGCAGGTGACCGTCCCGGCGCTCACCGCAGCACCGGTGTCGCCGTGAGCGACACCTAGGAGTGCGACCAGCGTCTAGTGTTCGACGCTTAGGAGGGTTCGCCGGCGGGAAGCGATACGACGCGCGGCATCCCGACCGTCTCCGAGGCACGCGACTCCGGCTCGACGTCCACGAGGAGGTGCAGCACCTCTTCGCGCACGAGCGTCTCCTTCTCGAGCAGCGCCTGACTCAGGCGATCGAGGGGGTTGCGATGCTTCTGGATCAGCCGGACTGCTTCGGCGTACGCCTCGTCCGTGAGCCTGGCTTGCTCGCTGTCACGGAGGCGCTTCGTCTCCTCGGAGAGGGCGTAGTTGTCGGCGCGGAGCGTCCGCGAGGTGACGACGTCGGACATGCCCCACTCGAACACCATCGAGCGGGCGATCTGCGTCGCCTTCTCGAGGTCGCTGGCTGCGCCGTTCGTGACTCGGCCGAAGACGACCTGCTCGGCAGCACGGCCCGCGAGAGCGATCTTCATCATGTCGACCAGCTCTTCCTTCGATTCCATGTACCGGTCCTCATTCGGAAGGTTGAGCGTGTAGCCCAGCGCCGTGCCGCGCGAGACGATCGTCACCTTCTGGAGGTGCGCGACCTCGCCCATCAGGTGTGACATCAGCGCGTGACCGGCCTCGTGATAGGCCAGGATTCGGCGCTCCTTGCTCGTCAGCACCTTCTTCTGCTGCAGACCGGCGACCACGCGCTCGATGGCCGCATCGAAGTCGGCCCCCGAGACGTACTGCGCATCGCGCCGGCCCGCACCGATCGCCGCCTCGTTCGCGATGTTCGCGAGGTCGGCACCGGTCAAACCGGAGGTCTGACGCGCGATGAGATCGAGCTCGACATCGGAGGCCAGCGGCTTCGTCCGTGTGTGAACGTGGAGGATGGCCTCGCGACCCGCGCGGTCGGGCGGCGCAACGAGCATCTGCCTGTCGAAGCGGCCCGGCCGCAGCAGGGCGGGATCGAGATCCTGCAGCCGGTTCGACGCACCCATGACGACGACCTGATCGCTGGAGCCGAACCCGTCGAGCTCCACGAGCAGCTGATTGAGCGTTTGATCCTGTTCCCGGTTGAAGCCATGTCCGGTCCGAGCGGCGCCGACGGCGTCGAGCTCGTCGATGAAGATGATGGAAGGCGCATGTCTGCGCGCTTCGTTGAAGAGCTTGCGGATGCGAGCGGCCCCCAAGCCGGCGAACATCTCGACGAATGCCGAGGCGCTCTGCGCGTAGAACTTCGCACCGGACTCGTTGGCCGCCGCGCGGGCGAGGAGCGTCTTCCCGGTTCCCGGCGGTCCGTGGAGGAGAACGCCCTTGGGCACGAGTGCGCCCAGCCGCTCGAAACGCTTCGGGTCGCGGAGGAACTCCACGATCTCCAGCAGCTCTGCCTTCGCCTCGTCGGCGCCCGCGATGTCACCCCATTCGATCGCCGTGCGCGGGTCGACGATCACCGGAGCCGGCTTCACGCGCGGCATCAACTGGAGCATCCGCCAGAAGATGTAGATCAGAAGGCCGTAGAAGATCAGACCGAGCAGCGGCCACCAGTTGACCACGAAGTTTCTGAGCTCGACGAGCCCGTGATGAAGATCCACTCCCGGCATCCCCTGCTCTCATCATCTGCATGGAACCCCGGCCGTCAACTAGAAGGCGTCGAGAACCTCCGAAACGGACGTGAATTCCACGCCTCGTTCGCGCCAGGACGCTGTACAGGCGGCCACACAGCCTTCGTCCAGGCCCCGCGCCGCGTCCTCCACGAAGCGCACCTTCAGCCGAACTCACGGCCGTCGAGGTAGCGCTCCGGCAGAGGCTCGAGCGTGATCGGGACGGGATCGTCCTGCTCCGTCTCGGCGATCTTCCGCGCACCGCGCGTGCCGCGCAGGCAATGCGGCGGGTACATCGTCTCGAAGTCGGGCGTGTCGGAGATCTCGTCGTCCGTGAGCTCGTGGTCATCGGCGGAGGCGACGTGGACGATCCCCGCGGCGCGCGCAGCCTCGACGAGCCGCTTCATCGCCGGAACGGTCTCCTCAGCTCCGGGGACGTACAGCTTCCCCTCGGGAAGCATGAAGTCGACCTGCGTGTCGACGTCCCAGAGGATCACTGGACGAGCTCGAGGCGGGGGTTCGGCTTGTAACGCCGGCCGAACTTCCCGGACGGCCGCCCGTCGGTGAGCACGACGTCCCCTGTGAAGTCGTTCGAGCCGCGAATCAGCGACGAGCCGACCCCGTAGGCATCCACCGGGACGAACCTCTCCTCGAACTCGCGGATCTTCTCGATCGTGAAGCCGCCTGACGCGACGATCTTCACGTCCTCGAACCCGTCGGCGTCGAGCGCGTCACGCACCTTCCGGACGAGCCGCTCGTTGACACCCGTCGGCTTGAAGTCCCCCAGCTCGTCCCAGAGCGAGCGGTCGACGAGCGCTTCCGACGTGTCCAGGCGCACGCCCCACAGCCGTGGGCCGAGCGCACGCGCAACTTCCAGCGCCGTCTGCACGGAGTGGTTCTCGAAGTCCACGAGGACCGTGATGTTGATGTCCTCGTGTGCCCACTCGGCGAACTTGGTCGCAGCGAGGACGGTGTTCCCGCCGTAGGACGCGATCAGCGAGTGCGGCACGGTGCCGATACCGCGGCCACCCCACCAGGACGCCTGCTCGTCGGTGGTGACCCCGATCGGCGCGCCTGCGATGCGACCTGCGACGTACGCCGCGTAGCCGTCGCCCGTCTGGACGCGATGGTGGTCGTGCCGTGCCGGCATGAAGATGATCGGCTTGCCGTTGGCGGCCTCGAGCACGCGTACGACGTTGGTCGTGATCAGCGTGCGGCGTGCGAGCACACCGAGGTACACGGTCTCGAGGTGTGCGAAGAGCGTGTAGTCCCCCTCGATCGTCATGACCGCCTCCCACGGCTCGATGCGGTCACCGTCGTAGAGCGCGTGCACGGTGAGCGCGTCCCAGTCGTGCGAGCACAGCTTCAGGACTGCGATCGCCTCGTCCATGCCGCCGAGAAAGGAGCTCTTCTTCTGGAAGACCTGCATCACGACGCGTGGATATCTCCCGTCGCTGAGAAGCGTCGCGCGGGCGTGGTTGAAGTAGGCATCGGTGTAGTAGCCGTCTCGCATCTTCTCGACCGGCAGGTCGAAGACCTCGGGCGGGAGCCGCTCGCGCGTTCGTTCCTGGAGGGCCACCTGCTACTCCTGCTCGAGCTCGAGGCAGGCCGCGAGCGCGGCCTCGGCGACTTCGATCTGCTCGGGCGTCGGCTCGGCGGTCGCGAGCCGGTGCTGGAGCTCGTGCCCGGGCCTCGCAAGTGCACGCGCGAGTCGCTTCTCGGGATTACGCACCATCCACCCGAAGATCTCCGTCGACGCGGCAAGCGCCACCAGTTGCGCGCCGAGACGTGCGGGCGTGCGCATGTGCGCCGGCACGCGGGCCGCAAGCGTGTTGCCCAGCGCGGTCGTCGCAAGGAGGGGTCCGAGCAGGTGCGAGCCGCAGCGCTCGTGCTCCTTGGTCGCCTGCTCACCGTGCTCGTACGTGCCGATCGAGATGTGCTCGGCGCCGTGATAGGCGGCGACGTCGGAGCCGCGCAGGGCGAGTGCGGCAGGAGCAACCGAGAGCAGGCCGCTGACGAGCTCCTGGGCCGCGGGGCCCACCTTTTGCGAGCCGCGCAGGAGCTTGACGATCGTGGCGCTCCCGAGCATCGCGGCGAGGACCGCGGGACGCTGGAAGGGAAGCTTGGCCTCGGGAAGCGCCCGCCGGATCTGCGGGATGATCGCCATGGCGTCCAGGAGCCGCGCGGGGCCGCGCAGGAACGGGCTCTCGATCACGGCGGCGTTGAAGCGCTTCCGCTGGGCCGCGACCTTGAGCGTGCCGTCATCGGTCCGGATCGCACAGGCCCAGGACTTGGGCCCGTGTACGAGCACGCCGTTGGAGAGCGCCATTCCGCCGAGTCGGACCTTGTCTTCACTCACATCGTCGAGGTTATCGACTCAGAGTCGAATTCCGCAAATCAGGCCGCGCCGATCGCCTGAGCGACGTGGCGGAGGAAGTCCACACCCAGGTCGAGATCCTCCACAGGCACCCGCTCGTCGGCGGAATGGATGAGACGAGCCGCGAGCTCTGCGTCCATCACGCGGGAGGGGAAGAAGCCGTACGCCACCGTCCCGAACGCCTCGCGGAACCAGTGGCTATCCGTGAAACCGGCGACGCAGATCGGCGCCGGCTGCGCGCCGGGCTCGGTCTCCTCGACCCACTCGGCGACGGCTCGCCACAGCGGCGTGTCGATCGGGGAGCGGGTGCCGCCGTGGGCCTCGAGCACCTCGAGCTCGTAATCCCCCTCACCGAGGATGTCGCGGACGATCGCCTGCTGCTCCGCAGGCGTCACTCCCGGTAGGAGACGCGAGTCCACGGTCACGTCGCAGATCGCGGGAATGACATTGCGTTTCCGCGAGGCAGTCACCATCGTCGGCGACAGCGTCAGCGCCAAGAGGGGCTCGACCATCTCCGCGAAGAACTTCCCGATCGCGCGTGCACGATCGAGGGCATCCTCCGGGGAACGAGGTCTCTCGCCGGTGACCGCCTCGAGCAGCGCCTCCACCTCCGGGGTGAGCTTGCGCTCGGGCTCGTACTCCCCGAGCGCCGTGATCAGGGGCGCCGCCTTCACTAGCGCGTTGTCGGCGATTCCCGGCATCGACGCATGGCCGCTGCGTCCACGCACGCGCAGGCGGAACGGCGCGCTCATCTTCTCCGCGACGGAACAGATGTAGAACGGCTTGCCGCCGAGCTCGAGCCGGTCGCCGGAGCCCTCGTTGATGCAGTAGTCGCACCGGACGGCCTCGGGGTGCGCTTCGCACAGCCACTGTGCGCCGAATCCGACCCCGACCTCCTCGTCGGCGGTCGCAGCGAAGATGAGGTCGCCGGCGGGCTCGAATCCCTCGCGCGCCAGAGAGGCCATCGCGACGGCGCTCGCCGCGACCTGTCCCTTCATGTCGAGGGCGCCGCGTCCCCAGACCTCGCCGTCGCGGAGCTCGCCTCCGAACGGATCCGCGTTCCACTCGGCTGCATCGGCGAGCACGACGTCGGTGTGCGAGAGCAGGAGGAGCGTCGGACCGTCGCGGCGTCCCGGAATGCGCGCCACGAGATTCGCGCGCTCCGGCACCCTGGCGTACAGCTCGCACGCGACGCCGCTCTCCTCGAGGTACGCGCGCAGGAGCTCGGCCGCAGCCGTCTCGTTGCCGGGCGGGTTGGTCGTGTCGACGCGGATGAGCTCCTGCAGGAGCTCTGTGACCTCCGCGCGCAGCGTCTGCGTCGTGCTCAGCGCCGTGTCCCGAGGATGATCAGGTACTGGCGCGGCGCTTCGATGCGGCCGTCCGTCCTGTACTGCTCCATGTGCTCGACATAGGCGCTGTGCAGCTCTTCACGGCGCGGCTCCCCGAGCGACTCGCGCAGCACCTTCATCGGTCCAAACGAAGAGACGAAGAGCTGCCACAGCTCCTCGCCGGACTCCCCGACCTGCGGATCCTGGCCGCGGACGAACCGCAGCTCAAAGTCGCCCTCGAGCAGCTCTCGCGCATGCTCCTCCCGTCCCCAGTCGAGCGGGTTCCCCGCACCCTCGGGCGGCGGCGGCTGGAACTGCCCAATCATCCGGAAGAAATCACCGATGCCGCCGTCGGGATCCCACGCCGTCAGCCCGATGCGGCCACCGGAACGACACACACGGGCGAACTCCCTCGCGACCGCGGCCTGATCCGGCGCGAAGATGGCGCCGAAGCTCGAGGAGACGACGTCGAAGCTCGCGTCCCCGCAGGGAAGCTGCTCCGCATCGCCGACCTCGTAGCGGATGTCAAGGCCGTCCTCCTCGGCCAGCCGCTTCGCGGTCTCGATCAACACCGGCGCCAGGTCGGAGCCGGTCACCTTCGCACCCTTGCGAGCTGCACGCACGGCGGCGCCGCCGGTTCCCGTTCCGACGTCGAGCCATTCGTCTCCGGGCTGCGGTGCGAGCTCGGCCACGAGCTGGTCGTGGATGTTCGCGATCTGGTCGGCGACCTTCTCGAACGGTGCCGCTCCCCAGGCGACGCTCGCCCGTTGCTTCAGCTCTTCGAATGCCATCAGCCCTCCTCCTCCGCCTTTGCATGAGCGGTCAGCTGGTTCCGCGCACGCCAAAGCGACGGGAAGAAGTTGTGGTGGATCATCTTCCCGAGCACCTCGACGGGGGTCCCCTGCGTGCCCACGACCTGGTCGCCGATGATGCGCGCGACAACCTTGTAGTGGCGGATCCGCCACATCGTGATCCGTTCGTCCCACTCGAGCAGCGCCTCCGCGAGCTGGTACAGCTCTTCGTGCTCTCGTCCCTGCACGTAGAGCTCGACGAGGTCGAGGCCGGCCTGCGCCACCGCGGCGTCGAACGCCTCGCCGAGCGGCGGCGTCACGCGGCGGACTTCGCGAAACCCCGGCGAGTCGAAGCCGCTGCCGTGCCCGAGCACGCGTCGGATCGTCTGGTACTCCCAGGGCGACATCTGCTCGAGCATGTCGAGCTGGTTCGTGATGAATTGCAGGCACAGCGAGGCGCGCGTGAGCAGGCGTAGAGCAGCCGCGATCTCGCCGGCGCGGAGGTGTGCGGTCGCGCGCGCCACCTCTGAACTGCCGAGCTTGAGCCAGAGCTCCGACGACTGGTGGACCGTCTGAAAGAGGAGCTCGTCCGGATGCACCTGCTCCTCCGGCGTCTTCTGCAGCGCGAGGAGGTCGTCGGTACGGAGGTAGCGCTCGTAGTCCGACGCGCCCTTTCCAGGCAGGATCGGCTCGGAGAAATCCTCGTGAGTCTCGGTCGCCACTGGCCCCTTGCGGAGCATACTTTTCCTGCAATGAGCGACCTCTTCTCAGACGCGGCCGAGCAGCGGCTTCCCGCCGTCGCGCCGCTGGCCCTGCGGATGCGGCCGCAGACGCTCGAGGAGTTTGTCGGGCAGGAGCACGTGCTCGGCGAAGGCTCGGCGCTGCGGTTGGCGATCGCGGAGGACCGCGTCAGGTCAACGATCTTCTACGGGCCGCCGGGGAGCGGGAAGACGACGCTCGCGCGGATCATCGCGCGGGCCACCGGCGCGGAGTTCGAGGAGCTCTCCGCCGTCTCGGCAACCGTCGCGCAGGTGAGAGAGGTTCTCGCGCGCGCGCGCGAACGGCTCGGCGCGAACGGGCAGCGCACGATCCTGTTCCTCGACGAGATCCACCGCTTCAACAAGGCTCAGCAGGATGCGCTACTGCCGGGCGTGGAGGAAGGCGTGATCACGCTCATCGGCGCGACGACCGAGAACCCGTACTTCGAGGTCAACTCGGCCCTCCTATCACGGACGCAGGTCTACGAGCTCGAGCCGCTGTCCGTGGAGGAGTTGGAAGCCGTCGCGAGGCGTGGCGCTGCCGAGCACGGCGCCGAGGTCGCTGACGAGCTGCTGCACCTGATCGCGGTGCGCGCGGGCGGGGATGCGCGCTCCGTCCACAACATCCTCGAGCTCGCGTGGCAGACCGCGCAGGCTGCGGATGAGCCCATGTCGGAAGCTCATGTGGAGGATGCCGCGCGCAAGCGTCCGCTCGTCTACGACAAGGCGGCCGACGCGCACTACGACTTCATCTCCGCCTTCATCAAGTCGATGCGCGGGTCCGATCCCGACGCGAGCGTCTACTACCTGGCGGCCATGCTGGAGAGCGGCGAGGACGCGCGCTACATCGCTCGGCGCATGATCGTGCTCGCCTCCGAGGACATCGGGAATGCCGACCCGCGCGCGCTGCTTGTCGCCGTCGCGGCCGCGCAGGCGGTCGAGCACGTCGGGCTCCCGGAAGCACGGCTCAACCTCGCGCAGGCCGCGATCTACCTCGCCCAGGCGCCCAAGTCGAACGCGAGCTATGACGCGTTGAAGCATGCGACCAAGGACGTGCAGGAGCGCGGCAACATCAGGCCGCCGAAGGCGCACCGCGACGCAAGCTGGTATGGCCGGAAGCTCGGGCACGGCGAGGGCTACGTGTATCCCCACTCTGACCCCACCGGCTTCGACGTCGATTACCTCCCGGACGAGCTGAAGGGAACGACGTACTACGAGCCGTCCGGCAGCGGCGAGGAGACCGAGAGCTAGTTAGTGGCTCAGAGCCACTAAGTCAGCGCGCGGTACGAGCCGTCCGACGGGCCGCGCAGGGACACCAGAGAGCCCATTAGTGGCTCAGAGCCACTAAGTCTGTCTTCAATCAGAGCCGCGGCGGGTTCGTGCGGCCGCGAACTTGCCGAAGTCGCCGCCGAGTCTTTCCCATGCTTGAGCAACGCGCTCGGTGTCGAACTCGACGCGGCGAAACTCGAGCTCGCCGTCGTCGTGACGTAGCGCATAGGCCGCGCGCACGTCGCCGTCGAGGGGCATGCCGACGCTGCCGGGATTGATCAGCGCCGTGCCGTTCGGCCCCGGCCGTCGGAACTGCAGGTGGCTGTGCCCGAAGACGACGGTCTTGCCGTGCACGCCGTTCAGCATCCGCTCGTCGTCTTCGCCGGCCTCGGCAGGGAAGCTGTCCACATCCGACAGCGGCGAGCCGTGCACGTAGAGGATGCCGTCGAGCTCGAACTGCGCCTGCAGCGAGTAGAGCCAGCCCTCGTCGGTGCCGAGACCGCTGTCCAGCTCCTGAAGAGTCTGGACGACCTCTGGCCGATCGAGCGGCGGCTCGCGCAGCCACCTCTCGCCGTTCCCCCGGATCCACGTCGTGTTCGGCAGACCGCGCAGGCGGTCGATCGTCTCGCGTGGCCACGGCGACCAGGAGGCGAAGTCGCCGCCGAGGAGGTAAGCGTCGGCGCCCGCCGCCTCGGCGTCCTTCAGCACCTCTTCGAGCGCAACCAGGTTGCCGTGGATGTCGTACAGAACGGCGAGCACGCCGGGCTAGGCTCCCACAGGTGAAGATCGTCTGCCTCGTCAAGCAGGTTCCCCGGGCCGACTCGATCGAGTTCGACCCGGAGACGAAGTCGTTGCGGCGTGAAGGCGTGCCGCTCCTGCTCAATCCCTTCGACGCGGCCGCCGTCGGGCACGCGACGGTGCTGAAGGAAAAGAACAGGGGCGACGCCGAGGTGATCGCAATGACGATGGGGCCGCCGCAGGCCGAGACGGCGCTTCGCACCTGCCTCGCGCTCGGCGCCGACCGTTGCATCCACCTCTGCGACCGCGTCTTCGCCCTCGCGGACACGATCGGGACGTCCCGCGCGCTTGCGATGGCAATCGGCAAGGAGGGCGGGGTCGACCTCGTCCTGTGTGGCCGTAAGACGACCGACTCGGAAACCTGGCAGGTCCCGCCGATGACCGCCGCGTTCCTCGGGTGGCCCCACCTCACGAGCGTCGTCGAGACGGAGCTCGCCGGTCGGCGGATCCGTGCGACACGCGAGACCGACCACGGCTACGAAACGTACGAGCTCGACGCGCCGGCGGTGTTGTCTCTCGCGTCCGCGCGCGAAGCGGACGGCGAGGGCGAAGGGGCGATCGACGTCTGGACCGCAGCCGATCTCGTAGACGACCTGCGTGAGAACGACAAACGCTTCGGCCAGACGGGCTCGCCTACGCGCGTGCTCGCAGTGCGTGACGTGACACCCGAGCGCGGGGGCGAGGTCGTCGAATCCGTCGACGCGGCAGCTGTGCGAATTCGAGCGCTGCTCTCCGACCGGCGTACCGAGCCGTCGTCGTGGGACAAACCGAAACGGCTCGGCGAGAAGCCGGGAAAGAGCTACGACTGCTGGACTCTCGTGGAGCAGATCGAGGGCCGCCCGGCGCGCGTCTCGCTCGAGCTACTCGGCAAGGGACGCGAGCTCGCGGGGAAGCTCGGCGGAGAAAACATTGGACTCGTGCTCGGAAGCGACGTCGAGCCGACAGCGCACGAGGCCGCCCGGTACGGCGCCGACCGCATCGTGGTCGTGAAGGACGAGCGTCTGGGCAGCTACCACCCGATGGTCTGGAGCGGGGTGTTGCGGTCGGTTGTGGAGCAGACGCGACCGCACGTCTTGCTCATCCCCGCAACCCCGACCGGCCGCGACCTCGGCCCGCGTGTCGCCGGCGAGCTCGAGCTCGGCATGACGGGCGACTGCGTCGGACTCGGAATCGACCGCGGCGGGCGGTTGATCCAGACAAAGCCGGCCTACGGCGGGAACATCGTCTCGGTGATCATGGGTTCGACGACGCCGCAGCTTGCGACCGTCCGCCCGCGCATGTTCGAGCCGCTCGAGCCGCGCGAAGTCGAACCGAAGATCGAGCGGATCGAGGTCGGCGCCCTGCCGGGGTCGCGCGTTCGCCTCGTGGAGGAGAAGGCGGCGCCTGCGTGGGATCTGGACGAGGCCGACGTCGTCGTCTGCGTCGGGCCCGAGATCGACGAGCTGCCGAGCCTTCCCGACGGCGTCGCGCTCGGTGGAACGCGCGAGGTTTGCGAGCGCGGCCTGGTGCCGCACAACCGTCAGCTCGGGCTGTTCGGACGCCCGGTCGCGCCGCGTTTGCTGATCACGATCGGCGTTCTCGGAGACTTCGAGCAGTTGACGGGCTTCGTCAAGGCGAGCGTGATCGCAGCGATCGACCCGGAGCCGGGCGCCCGAATGCTCAAAGCCGCGGACGTCGGACTCATTGGCGACTGGCGTCCACTCTTGCCCAAGTTGCTCGAAGCGGTCTGATGCTTCTGCAACTGCACGAATGGGGCGAGCGCACCGCGCCGCCGGTCGTGGCGCTCCACGGAATCGGCGGTTTCGGACGTCGCTTCCGCAGGCTCGCCGAGGAGCGGCTGGCATCCCGCTTCCGCGTGCTCGCGCCGGACCTTCGTGGACACGGGTCGTCTTCGTGGGAGCCGCCCTGGACGATCGCCACCCACGTTGCGGACGTTCTCGAGACGGTCGAGCACGCCGGAGTCGAGCGCGCAGCGTTCGTCGGCCACTCGTACGGCGGGCGGTTGATCCTCGAGCTCGCGGACCTCGACCCGGACCGGATCGAGCGCGCGGCGCTGCTCGATCCCGCGATCCAGCTCCTCCCGCACGTCGGTTTCGACTTCGCGGAGCGCGAGCGCGTCGGCGGTATGTTTGCGTCCCCCCAGGAGGCGGTCGACGAACGGCTCTCGTACGGCGACCCGACCCCGTTGACGTTCGTCGAGGAGGACGTGCGCGAGCACCTTGTCCAGGGGCCTGACGGCCTCTACGGCTATCGCTACTGCCGCAGCGCAGTCATCACGGGCTACGGCGAGCTGTGCACCCCGCCACCGCCGCCCGAGACGCTGCGCGTTCCGACGCTCCTCTTGCACGCCGGAGCGTTCGGACTCGTGCGAGAGGAGCAGATCGAGGCCTACGACACCGTGCTCGGCGAGTCGATCGAGATCGTGGAGGTGCCCGGTCGGCACATGGTCTTCTGGGACGCGTACAAGCAGACGGCGGACGCCCTCGAGCGTTTCCTACAGGATGCGAGCTCCTAGCGCGGAGGCCACCAGCTCGACCGCAAGCTTGCCTGTCTCGTTCTCGCGGTCGAGAATCGGATTGACCTCGACGACGTCGAGCGACCCCGCGAGTCCCGACTCGGCGACGAGCTCCATAGCGAGGTGCGCCTCCCGGTAGGACAGACCGCCGCGCACCGGCGTACCGACACCGGGAGCGACGTCCGGGTCGAGCGCGTCCATGTCGAGGCTGACGTGGACAAACCCCGGCCCCGCCACGTGCGCGAGCGCCTCGCGCACCACGCGCTCCACGCCCAGGCGATCGACGTCGCTCATCGTGAAGACGCGAGCGTCGAGATCCTGCAGTAGCGCGCGCTCCCCTTCGTCGAGCGCGCGAACGCCGACGAGAGCAACGCGTCCTGGAGCGAGCGCAGGCAGGCCCCAGCCCTCCTCGCCGAAGCTCTCGCCGGCGAGTCCGAGTGCGGCGGCGAGCACCATCCCGTGAACGTTTCCGGTTGGGCTCGTCTCCGGACTGTTGAGATCGCCGTGCGCGTCGATCCAGATCACGCCGCCCGGTCCATAGACCTCGCGAAGGCCCGCGAAGGTTCCCAGGGCGACCGAATGGTCTCCACCGAGCACCAACGGAACAAACTCGTCGCGCGCAGCGTCGGCTACGAGCCGCCCGATTCGTTCGCACGTTGTCTTGATCTGTGGGAGGAAGCGCGCGTGCTCGTCCCCGACCGCCGTCGCCTCCGCAACGGCAGTTTCGACGTTTCCGCGGTCGACGTAGGCGTGACCGAGCTCGGCGATGCGGGCCGCAAGACCCGCATAGCGGATGGCGGAAGGACCCATGTCAACACCGCGACGCCCGGCGCCGAGGTCGAGCGCCGCACCGATGACGGCGACCTTACGATGGAGTGCTTGCGAGGACACAGCGGACAAGGCTAACTTCCAGGCCGATGGGGGAACATGATGCGGTAGGCATGATTCGAGTCCTGCTCGCTGACGACGACGAACCTTTCCTCGACGCGCTCTCCCCTCTGATCGAGCGTCAGCCGGAGCTCTCGGTCATCGGAACCGCCGCGGACGGGCTCGCCGCAATCGAGCTCGCGGACGAGTTGTCGCCCGACGCCGTCGTGATCGACCTGCACATGCCGCGCCTCGACGGTGTCACCGCGGTCGCGCGGCTCCGCCGCGACCATCCGGGGATGTGCGTGATCGCGCTCACGGGGGACGAGCACCCTGCGCTGCACGAAGCGGTCACGCAGGCGGGGGCAGACGCGGTGCTCGTGAAGGACGAGTTCGTGGACGTGCTCGTCAACCGGCTTGCAGCGGCACCGCGAGCGTCTAGGGGCCGGTAGACGCCGCTAGACTGTCGCCCCGCGGGCGAGGTAGCTCAGTCGGTAGAGCACACGGCTGAAAACCGTGGTGTCGCCGGTTCGATTCCGGCCCTCGCCATCACCCGACGAAGTCCGGCCGCCGCTTCGCGGCGACCATGATGACGTCGTCGGGTTTGTACTGTCGATCCCAGCCTCCGTGAGCCGCGGCGGGCACAGCCCGCCGCGGCATACAACCGCCGTCTTGGTGAGAGAACCTCTCCTGTGAGGCAGCGCGCAACCACAGACGCGTGGAATCGCTCCTGCTGCTTAGCGCTGGTACTACTCGCGATCTCACCCGCGGTCGGCACGCCACCCAACGGACCTGCGGCACCCCCGAATTCGCCGGCGTCGAATCGACAGCCGTGTCGTGTAGGCGTCCCTGCTGTGATTGGAGGGAAGCAGACATGCCTTGGCGAGGGACAAAGGTGCCAGCAGCGCTTCGCGTTTCCGATCGAACGCTCTCCCTACCGCCGCTATGGATTCGTCTGCGTCTCGGAATCCAGCGGGTTCACACTCCACAAGCTGGCTCGTCCCGGCATCGCCCCAACGAGCTGTCCTGGCCTTGGTCCCACGCCGATGTCCATCCCTCCAGGCGCGGCCTACTCGGCTCCATTGGTCGGAGCGGCGCCGCTATGGGTGGCTCCTTATCTCAAGGTCGATGCGACGCACGGGATCTGGCGTTTCACGCAACGCTTAGGGTGGCGCGTCAGAGGCGTTTGGCCTAACAAATTCCTCTGGATTACGAACCGAGCCCAGTCCTCACCAATCGTCGTGACGATTACCGACTTGCGGACATCGGCGCCGCTCCACATAACGGTATCCGGGACGTATCGAGCGTCGGGGACGTCTGCGACGCTAGATCCTCGGCGGCCCGGTCACCCGGATACTGACGACAAACCCGAGACCCACCAGTGGGGCTCCACGGTCTTCTTCCCAGCGGCTGGCTGCTATCGGCTTGACGGCGTGTGGCAAGGCGGTGCCGTTGAGGTCGTCTTCTCGTTCGGACGGTAAGACTCGCGCCTGGCTATCTAAAGGATTCGTTAAGACTGCGACCCTCGCCGACTCGGTCTGCTACGACTGTCGCCGTGAGGGTCGCTCGCCTTTCTGCGCTGGCCGTCCTGGCTGGCGCCGTCGCCGTGTTGACGCCCTCGCTCGGGCTTTCCAACACGAAGCCCGGCTTTGAGCAGGCGGGGCCGGCGTGCGGCCGCCTCGAGTTCGTGAGCGGCCTCGAGGCCGTCTTCGGCCGTCGGAAGACCCATCAACAGGCGCTGGCGTTCCGTACGCAGGTCACCGCCCGTGGGTTCGTCAACGCGAACATCATCGAGGGCTGCGATGGTTTCCGGGTCGTTCTGCGTGGCATTGACACGTTCGACGTGGGAGTGGATCTTCAGGAGGAGGCGAGGCGCGAGGGCTTCCTGGTTACGCTCGAGTGCATCCAGGCGAAGCCGCTCGGCCGCATCGAAGCGATCTTCGGCCACGGCCGCGACCGGCCCACCGCCACGGCAATCGTCAACCGCGCCACCGCGGCCGGATTCCCCGGCGTCAAGCTGCGGAACGATCCCTGCGGAGGCTTCGAGGCCTACCTCGCCGGCTTCAAGGATCAGCGTGAGGCGGAAGCGTTCGCCGCGCAGGCGAAGGTACGCGGCTTCGACGTCGTCCTCGAGCGCAACTAGCTCAGCCGCCGTCGCGATCCAAGATCGTGGATAAGACGGCCGCACGGGCAAAGCCCGCGCGGGAACTAGAGGCACGAAAAAAGGCCGTCCGGGCCGGTGATACCGTGCCGCGAACGACCTTGTGGACCGCAGATTAAGGGCGCTCGCCCTTCCGGGCAAGTAAAGCGGTCCCGTTCGCGGCGCCGAAGTTCGCAAACTCCGTGAATCCACGCCGGCCGAGCTCCTCGCGCAAGCGCTCAGACGTGACGTAGATCGGCGTCGAGGCTCCGCTCGAAAACGCGAAGAGCGCCTGCCCCCCCGGAGCGAGCACGCGCGCGAGCTCGTCGAAGAACGGAATCATGTTCGCGTGCGCGACGAGCTCGAAGGAGTCGTCCGCATACGGCAGCGCGGAGGCGTCAGCCCGCTCGAAACGGATCCGATCGCGGAGCTCGGGCGGAGTCTTCCGCTCCGCCTCCGCCAGCATCCGGTCGGCGAGGTCGGCCCCGACCACTTCGGCCTCGGGAAAACGGCGGGCAATCGCGAAGGCGCCCTGGCCCGTGCCGGTGCCGAGGTCCAGCGCTCGAGCCGGAGCCGGATCGATTCCCTGGAGGGCCGCCTCGTAGGGAGCGAGGTGCCCGGGGGCGCGCATGGCGTCCCATTCGGCTGCAATCGAGTCGAACTGCTTCCGCACGAGCGGGCGGAAGAGACGCCAGAGTCGTGGACTCCGCATCACGGCGTCTGTGCTCAGGCGCGCAAACTTCTGGCCCAGCGAGCGGCGGTTCATACCGCGTCCAGGTGGATGCGGAGGTCCTGTCCTTCCGCGATCCCGAACATCGCGGCCGCGCTGCCGCCGTTGATCGCGATCGAGAGGTTCCGGTACGCGTCCTCGTAGAGGATGATGTCGCCCGGTCGAGCATCCGCAAACGTCCGCGCCACAACCGCGTAGTAACGCTCGGCCCCGACCTGTAGCTCAACGCGCGTCCCCGGAACTACGCCGGCCTCGTCCAGGTGACCGCGGTCGAGGTTGAGCTGCACGTTGCCGAAACGGTCGATCGAGAGGACGGTGCAGTGAATGCGCGATGTGCCGATCTCCGGCTGGGGGAGATCGAGTCGGGCAAGCGCGTCAGGGTCGATCGGAGGTCCGAGCTCCGCGAGCGGCACACCGAGCGCGAGGTGCGCTGCCGCCGGCGAGAACAGATCTCGTCCGTGGAAGGTGCGCGACACCGATTCGAGCGCGTACTTGGGATTCGCAAGCTCGTGCGCCTCTGCGATCCCGCCCATCCTCTCCGCGGCGGGAATAAGCAATCCGTTGTCGGGACCGACGTGAATCCGTCCCTGCTCGTCCCGCAGAGCGAGCGCGCGACGAGAGCCGCCGACGCCGGGATCGACAACCGCGAGGTGCACTCCCTCCGGCATGAACGGAAGGGTGTTCGCCAGCGTGAGCGCGCCCTGCAGAACGGCCTGCGGGGGAATCCCATGCGTGATGTCGATGATCTCGGCTTCCGGCGCGATTCGCTTCATCACACCGTGGCACGTGCCGACGAAATCGTCCCGCAGGCCGAAGTCCGTCAGGAACGTGATGAAGCGCGCCACGCCGCGGCGGAGTCTACGAGGCCCTCGACGTCCTGCGTTCTCGCTTCCGCCACGACGTCGAGGCCCGCGTCGCGGGCGGCCGCGGTGGTCTGCGGTCCAATCGTGACGGCCGGCAGCGCCGAGCCGAGCTTGGCCCATGCGCGCGCCGTCGAGGGAGAGGTGAGCAGCACGAGCTCGCCGTCGGGAAGCGGCTGCGGCGTCGGCAGGTCGACCGTGCGATAGACCGCGCGGAAGTCGGCCGGCAGTTGCTCCGCGAGGAGCCTGCGCGCACCTTCGGCGGCGAGGAAAAGCGCACGCCCGACAGGCCGTGGGAACTCGGTGAGAAGGCCTTCCTGTGACGCGACCGCCGGGAGAAAGTCGGCAGCGATCCCGTGCTCGGCGAGGGCAGACGCTGTCGCCTCGCCGACGGCTGCGACCCGCGGCAACTCGCCGCGGCGGCGACGCGCTAGCTCGGCGGCGCCGTTCGCGCTCGTGACGATGACCCAGTCGTACCCGGCGAAGTCGATCGGCCCGTCGCCGATCGTCTCGGCCTCGATCAGCGGACAGGGCACCGGCTCGAATCCCCGCGCACGCAACTCGGTGGCGAGCGGCTCGGCCTGCGCGCGGGGTCGGGTGACGATCACGCGCATATCAGCGTGAGACGAACGGCATCAGCGCATCGGCGACTTCCCGAGGATCGTCGCCGGTGCGCCGCTCGATCCAGGCACCGTCCTCGGCCGCGACGAGCGCCGTCAATGTCTCTCCGTCGTGGTGCGCAGCGACCGGCGCGAGACAGCCGCCGCCAAGGGCGGCCACGCAGGCGCGCTCCGCCTCGACTCGCCGTCTCGTCTCAGCATGATCCGCCACTGCGACGAGGTGCTCCTCACCCGTTCGAACCTGGAGCGCGAGTGCGCCCTGTCCCGCCTCCGGAACGATCTCCTCCGGCTCGAAGCGGTGTCCGATCTCGCTGTCGAGACCGAGACGGTCGAGACCACAGGCCGCCAGGACGATCGCGTCGAGCCCGCGCTCGCTGCGCTTCCGCAGACGCGTGTCGATGTTTCCGCGCAGCGGCTCGATCGAGAGCGTCGGCTCGAGCGCGAGAAGCTGCGCTCGCCGTCGGATCGAGGCCGTCCCGATGCGCAGACCGGGTCGCAGCTCGGCCGCGCCGCAGAGGGCGTCGCGCGGATCGTCCCGCTCGAGGTACGCGCCGACCGCGAGACCGTCCGTATCCGTCGACGTCATGTCCTTCGCGGAATGGACGGCGACGTCGATGCGCCCGTCGAGCAGCGCCTCTTCGAGCTCCTTCACGAAGACTCCGCGTGCGCCGATCTCGCCGAAGGGCTTCGAGCGGTCGCGGTCGCCCGCCGTCGTGATCGGGACCAGCGCCAGCTCGAGGCCCGGCCCGCGCAGCCGCGTCGCCGCAAGCTCCGCTTGCGTGAGGGCGAGCCTACTGCCGCGGGAGCCGACGCGGATCAGCACGGCACCACGCGCGTTTCGCCCTCGTCTGGCCACCGCACACCTTGCGCCGGCGGATGCGAACGAACGCAGTCGGCGCCTGCACAGGCAGCGGGCGCCCGATCAGGCTCGCGGTCTTCAGCGCTCGTCCTCGAGACCGAAGAGGTGACGCACCGCGTCAGCATAAATGACCCCGTCGGCTGCCGCGGCTGCCTGCTTCATGCGAATTGTCGGCAGATGCAGGAGCTTGTTGATGACCGCAGCGGTCACCGACTCGGCTGCGCGGCGCTCCGCGTCGTTCAGCTTCGCCCGGCGAAGCTCAGCCACGCGTATCTCCTCGGCGCGCGCCCGTAGCGACGCGATCGCGGGGACGACGTCGAGTGACGCCTGCCACGCGCGGAAGCGATCGGCCTCCTCGGCGACGATCGACTCGGCCCGCTCCGCCTCCCGGCGCCGGCCGGCGAGGGTCTCTGCGACGACCGCCTCGAGATCGTCGATGTCATAGAGGTAGCAGCCGTCAAGCTCGTGGATCGCGGGGTCGAGGTCGCGCGGGACGGCGAGGTCGATGAGGAAGAGCGGTCGTCCCTTGCGTGCGGGGAGCGCGCGAACGACCCGCTCGCGCGTCAGGATCCAGCCGGGGGCGCTTGTGGACGAGAGGACGACGTCGGCGCGCTCGAGCTCGGCGTCCACCTGGTCGAGCGAGACGGGCTCGCCGCCGAAACGCTGCGTCAGCTCCGCAGCGCGGTCGACGGTACGGCTCGCCACAGAGACGATCGTCGCTCCGCGCGAGACGAGGTTGCGAACTGCGAGCTCGCCGACCTTTCCCGCGCCGATGACGAGAACCGCACGGCCGCGGAGCTCGCCGAACACCTGCTCCGCGAGCGCGGCCGCGGCGGAGGACACGGACGCGGGGCTCTCGCCGATGGCGGTTTGCGTGCGCGCCTTCCGTCCGGCATGAAGCGCCTGCCGGAAGAGACGGTCGAGAATCGGCCCCGTGGCGCCGGCGTCGTGTGCGGTCCGCACCTGGCCGAGGATCTCTCCCTCACCCGGCACCAGCGAGTCGAGCCCAGCGGCAACGCGGAAGAGGTGCAGCGCGGCGGCCTCGTCGCGCAGACGGTAGAGCGCAGGCCCGAGCTCCGCCTCGAGCGCAAGGAGCGCCGCCTCGGCCTTCCGCTCCGCCTCCTCCGCGGACTCGTCTGCGAGGTACAGCTCGGTGCGGTTGCAGGTC
>WNEY01000679.1_pt1 | contig 22029 bp, 20 predicted proteins | sample 5400531 | NCBI WGS metagenome assembly WNEY01 (sample SAMN13153338, study PRJNA577476) | soil metagenome | isolation source: 200 cm saprolite under Douglas fir tree site 1 | place: USA:California | collected 2015-04-18
GTCGGCGATGAGCGCCATCGCCCGCTCGTTGAAGACGTCGAGCACGCGCTTCGACCGCCAGAAATCGAACGACGCGCCGCGTTTGCGCTGCAGCGCCACTCGCACGTTTTCCAGCACGGTCAGGTGCGGGAAAACGGCGGAGATCTGGAACGACCGCACCAGACCAAGCCTTGCCACGTCGGCCGCCGCAACGGACGTGATGTCGCGCCCGTTGTAGACGATGCGGCCCCGGCTCGGAGCCATGAACTTGGTCAGCAGGTTGAAGCAAGTGGTCTTGCCGGCGCCGTTGGGTCCGATCAGCGCATGAATGGTGCCGCGCTCGACCCGCAGATTGACCCCGTTCACCGCGACGAAGCCGGCGAACTCCTTGGTAAGCCCCTCGGTTTCCAGGATGAAATCGTCACTCACGACGCAACGGTCCCGTTTCCGGCTTATATGCTAGCATGACGGGGGAGGGGTCCAGGCAAAAAAGCAGGACGGAACCAGTCTTTAGTTCAACGGCCGCCACGCCGTACGCACCAAGATGACGCCCTTCCTCAATCTTTCCCCCATTCTTATGTAGTGGCACAGTAACGCCGGCAGGCGCGATTCTGCGCTTGGACCGGTCAGAGGGAGGGATACAACCTTGCGTCTCCTCGTCATCGAGGACGATCCCGATCTCAACCGGCAGCTTGCGACCGCGCTGACCGACGCCGGCTACGTGGTCGACCGCGCCTTCGACGGCGAGGAAGGCCACTTCTTGGGTGAAAGCGAGCCTTACGACGCGGTCATCCTCGACATCGGCCTGCCCAAGATGGACGGCATCTCGGTCCTGGAGGCTTGGCGGCGCGCCGGCCGCGCGATGCCGGTTCTCATCCTCACCGCGCGCGACCGCTGGAGCGACAAGGTCCAAGGCTTCGACGCCGGCGCCGACGACTACGTGGCCAAGCCCTTCCACCTCGAGGAAGTGCTGGCGCGCATCCGCGCGCTGTTGCGCCGCTCGGCCGGCCACGCCAAGAGCGAGCTCAACTGCGGCACGGTGCGCCTCGACACCCGAACCGGCCGGGTGACCGTCGACGGCAATCCGGTCAAGCTCACCTCGCACGAGTATCGGCTGCTCTCCTATCTCATGCATCATACCGGCCGCGTGGTCTCGCGCACCGAGCTGGTCGAGCACCTCTACGACCAGGATTTCGACCGCGACTCCAACACCATCGAGGTGTTCGTCGGCCGCATCCGCAAGAAGCTCGGCGTCGATGTCATCCAGACCGTGCGCGGGCTCGGCTATCTCCTGAGCCCGCCGGGCAATGCGTCTTAATTCGCTCGCGCTGCGGCTGTTCTTCTCGGCGACGACCTGGACCGTGGTGATTCTCGTCGTCACCGGCATTGTGCTGTCGTCGATCTATCGTGCGGCGGTGGAGCGTGCGTTCGACCGCAGGCTCGGCGTCTACCTGCGCACCCTGGTCGCCGACGTAGCGACGCCGGAAGAAAACGCCGGCAAGTTCCCGCAATCCATCGGCGAGCCGCTGTTCGACCTCCCGCTCTCCGGCTGGTACTGGCAGGTGACGCGGCTCGACGCGCCGACGCCCGACGTGCGCTCGTCGCGTTCGCTGTGGGACGGCACGCTGCCGCATCTCGCCGACCTCGGCGCCTCCTCGGCGGGAGGCGGCGCGCGGCAGGGCTATGGCGAAGGCCCCGAGGGGCAGCAGCTGCGCATCGTGGAGCGCACCGTCGATCTCGGGGAGGAGGGGCGCTATCTCGTCGCAGTCGCCGGCGACGCCGCCGAGATCGACGAGGAGACGCACAGCTTCGACGGCGCGCTGCTCATCACGTTCGGCGTGCTGGCGATGGTGCTGCTGTTGACCACCACGTTCCAGGTGCGGTTCGGCCTCGCGCCGCTCAAGCGCATCTCCGAGGGGCTGGCCGCCATCCGCTCGGGCGCCGCGGAACGGCTCGAAGGCGCCTTTCCGGTCGAGATCGCGCCGCTCGCGCGCGAGACCAATGCGCTCATCGACGCCAACCGCGAGATCGTCAGCCGCGCCCGCACCCATGTCGGCAATCTCGCCCATGCATTGAAGACGCCGATCTCGGTGATGATGAACGAGGCGTCGGCCCACGGCGGCGATCCGTTCGCCTTGAAGGTGCAGGAGCAGAGCGAGATCATGCGCGATCAGGTCGCGCGCCATCTCGAGCGCGCGCGGCTCGCCGCCCGCGTCGCGGTGATCGGCACCATCGCCGACGTGCGCCCGGTGGTGACGGCGCTCGCGCGCACGATGGAAAAAATCCACCACCACCGCGGCGTCGCCATCGACATCGACGCGTCCGAGGGGGCGCGCTTCCGCGGCGAGCAGCAGGATCTCGAGGAGATGGTCGGCAATCTCGTCGACAATGCCTGCAAGTGGGCGCAATCGCGCGTGGCGGTCGAGGTGATCTCCGAGCGTCCCTATCCGGCCGACGACCGCCGCATCGTGCGCATTCTCGTGGACGACGACGGGCCCGGGCTCTCCCCGCAGCAGCGCGAGCAGGTCGCCCGCCGCGGCCGCCGGCTCGACGAGACCAAGCCGGGCTCGGGGCTCGGGCTCTCGATCGTGGTCGAGCTCGCGAGCCTCTACGGCGGCGGGCTCACGCTCGGCACCGCGCCGATCGGCGGCCTGCGCGCGGAGCTGGTGCTGCCGGGCGCGTGACGGCAAACTTCATTTGACGGACATGACCCGCTGTTGGAGTGATTGACAACACTCTCTGTGTCGGTATGGTCTCCGACATGAAGGCGGAGCCGTTGCACCATGAGCGCCACGTGCTCGCGGAAGACGCCTTTGTTGAGATTGTCGTTTGGCGCGTTCCGCGCTCGGTTCGTGCATCGGTGCATCGGCTCAAGTACCGACTGGCCTTGATCGCCGCGGGCGAGTGCGTTCTGCGTTACGACAACGAGGCGGGCAAGGGCGATCACAAGCATGTCGGCGCTGTTGAAACGCCGTACGTATTCAGTGGGTACGAAAAGCTCATGTCCGACTTCTGGGCTGACGTCGAATCATGGAGGCGGCGAAGATGAAGACCGTGACGATGGAGGTTGCGTCCGCCGAAGATGTGAAGCGCCGGGCGTCGGAGGCGTTCAAGGGCAAGAAGCAACGCGCTCGTATCAGCTTTGCGACTCCGGAACTGCTGTGGAAGGTTCTCACGGCCAAGCGCTGGGACCTGCTCAAATCCATGGCCGGGCAGGCGCCGATGACGATCCGCGAAGTCGCGCGCCGGGTGGGTCGCGACGTAAAAGCCGTACACGGCGATGTGCATGCGCTGATGCAGACGGGCTTGCTCGATAAGACCGAGAACGGGCGGATCGTGTTCCCCTTCGATGCCATCCGCGTCGAATTCACGCTGCACGCGGCCTGAATGTCGACGCGGAGCGGCCTTGCCATCGCCGCCGCGATCGTAGCGCTCGCGGCGTCCGTCCAGGCGCAGCCGAGGAGCTATCCCGATCGCACGGTGACCCTGGTCGTGCCGATCGCGCCCGGCGGCGGCGTCGACGCCATCGCGCGGGTTTTTGCCGAAAAGCTGCGGGACCGGCTCGGGCAATCGGTCGTGGTCGAGAACAAGGTCGGCGCCGGCGGCATGATCGGTGCGGACTTCGTGGCGAAATCGCCGCCCGACGGCCACACGCTGCTGCTCACGACCACGTCCGAGGCGCTTGTCAAATGGCTGCAACGGAACGTGCCGTTCGACGTCGTCGCCGATCTCGCGCCGATCGCCGAGCTCGCGCAGGCACCGATGCTGCTGCTCGTCAATCCGTCGTTGCCGGTGAAGACGGTCGGCGAATTCATAGACTACGCCAAGGCCAATCCGGGGAAGTTGAGCTACGGCACGCCCGGCGTCGGCACCCCGCACCAACTCGTCGGCGAGATGTTGAAGCGGGCTGCCGGCATCGACCTGCTTCACGTGCCCTATAGGGGCTCGGGTCCGTCGCTCAACGGCCTGCTCGCCAATCAGATCCCGGCCATCTTCGCCGCCAGCATCGCGGTCATGCCGTTCATCGAGGCCGGCAAAGTGCGCGTGCTCGCGACCGCCGGGGACAAGCGGCCGCCGATCCTGCCGGACGTGCCCACGCTGGCCGAAAGCGGCTTCCCCCTGATCGACATCACCACCTGGTTCGGCGTGGCGGCGCCCGCGCCCACGCCCGTGCCGATCATCGAGCGCCTCAATCGCGAGCTCAAGGCAGTGGCGGAGATTCCCGATGTGCGCCAGCGGCTCACCGCGCAAGGCTTTACGGTCACGGTGTCCTCGCCGGAAGAATTCCGGCGTGCGATCGCCAGCCGCCATGAACGGTATGGCCGGATCATCGCCGATGTCGGATTGAAGGCCGAGTAGGGGGAGAATACCTATTGGGAACAGAGTTTTGCCCCAATTGGGGGCACTAGCTGGCCGGGCCAGCCATCGGACCATGGCCAATCGGGGATTCCGGCCGGTCGGAGTGCTGGGAAATCAACGGGGACGGGGGCTTGATATGTACATCGTTCGCCTGAGTGCCGCCGCGCTCGTAGCGATTTCGGTCGCGGCCTGCGCTGCCACGCCTGAAACCGGACAAGGCGCGAAGGAGAACACCGGCACGCTGGTCGGCGCGTTGGCCGGCGGGGTGATCGGCTCGCAATTCGGCGGCGGAACCGGCGAGCGCATCGCCGCCGGTCTGGCCGGCGCCGCGATCGGCGGCATGATCGGCAACCGCATCGGCGCCGGCATGGACGACGAGGACAAGCAGCGCGCCTATGCGGCGCAGGTGCAGGCGCTCGAGAACGGGCGCTCCGGCGCGGCGGTGGCGTGGAAGAACCCGGATTCCGGCCGCTACGGATCCGTGGTGCCGGGTCCTGCCTACCAGGCGAACGGGCTGCAGTGCCGGCAATACACCCACACGATCTATATCGACGGCAGGCCGCAGGTCGCGCGCGGCAGCGCCTGCCGCAACGCGGACGGCACCTGGACGGCGGTGAGCTGATCGCGTCGCTGAACGCGAAACCTATGCCGCGAGTTGCTCCGTGGCATGAAATTCCGCGAGCCGCGGCATCACCTCCTTGGCGATGAGCGTCATGCTCTCGACCGTGTCCTCGTGATCCATGGGACCGGCTTGCGTCATCATCAGCAAGTGACCGAAGCCGCCGACCGCGCGATAGAAGTCGACGATCTGGTCGTAGACTTGGCTCGGCGTGCCGGCGAACATCAGCCCGCCGGCGATGGTATCCGCCAGGCTGCCCTGCGCCGCGCTCGGCAGCGGCTTGCCGTCCTTGGTCGTCATCTGGTGCGCCGGCCCGCGCCATCCCACGCGTTGGAACAGCTTGGCAGCGTCGCTCGCGGCCATGAATCCCGGCGGGTTCTTGTAGGGCTCGGCGACCTGCGTGTTGGTCTGCAGATAGCTTTTGACCAGCTCGCCGCGGCGTAGGCCCTCGGCCTCGCTCGTCCCGCAGGCGACGAAGCCCATATAGGCGAAGCGGTCGAGCGGCGTGGGCTGCGGCCGTCCGACCTCCTTCCAGCCCTTGCGGTACTCGTCGAACACGTTCTTCGCCCGCCAACCCGTCATCACGGTGGCGATCACGTGTCCGCGCGCGCCGAGCGCCCGTGAGCTGCCCGGGCTGCTCGACGTGCTCCACACCGGCGGGTGCGGCTGCTGGTAGGGCCGCGGCCAGATATTGACGCTGCGGTATTGGAAGTGCTCGCCCTCCCAGGAGAACGGCCCGTTGTGCGTGGTCATCGCCTTGAGGATGAGGTCGTGCGCCTCCCAGAAACGGTCCATCACGTGCACCGGCTTCGCGTTCGCCGGCACGATCTCGTAGGGCACGCCCTTGATGAAGCCCATCTCCAGCCGGCCGCGCGAGATCACGTCGATGATCGACATCTCCTCCGCCACGCGGACGGGATCGTTGCGGTTCGCGATCGGCGTGCCGAGCCCGAGGAGCCGCGCGCGCTTGGTCTGGCGGGCCAGGATGGCGAGCGTCAGATGAGCCGAGGCGCTCATGCAGGTCGCCGTGGCGTGGTGCTCGTTGACGATGATATTGAGGCCCAGCTCGTCCGCCAGCATCCATTCGTCGAGATAGCGGTTGTAAAGTCCGGCGGCGACCTGCGGATCGCAATGTTTGTTCGGCAGGCTCACGCGCAGGGATTCCGCGTCCTTGAACCAGGCGCCGGGATAGGACTGTTCGGTGAAGCTGTAGATTTTCATGGGGGGTGCTCGATCCGGATCAACGGCCGCGCTCGGGCGCAGCTCCGACGAAGTCGGCAATCTTGCGGGCGAACGCCGCGGGACGCTCGAGATGCGGATAGTGCCCCGCCGCCTCGAGCAACTCGAAGCGCGCGCCGGGGATGAGCTTGCCGTAGGCGCGCCCGTAATCCGGCAAGCTGATGCGGTCGCTGGCGCCCCACAGCACCAAGGTCGGCACGCGGATGCGGTGCAGGCGGGAGGCGAGCTTGGGGTCGTACATGTAGGGCGACCAGGCGTAGAGCGCGGTGGCCTCGCGGTTGCGGAACATGATTTGCGCGTCGTCGTCCGCGATCGCGCCGTGGTCGACGGCCGCGACCTTCGGGTCGTGATAGGCCAGCGCCTCGATCTCGCTTTGCCTGGTGGTGAAGATGTCGACGACGTCGCGGTGCTCGCGGTCGCCGAGCTTGATGCCGACCGCGTTCGCCAGCACCAGGTGCGACACGCGCGCGGTCGATTTGATGGCGATCTCGGCCGCGATCCAGGCCCCGAACGATATGCCGGCGAGCACCGCGCCGTCGAGATCGAGCGCGTCCATCAGATCGAGATAGAAATAGGCGAGGTCGTCGATCGTGGTCATGGCGCGCGGCAGCTCGCTGCGCCCGAAACCCGGATGCGACGGTGCGATCACCGCAAAGGATTTCGCCAGCTCGTCGATCGCGCGGTCCGTAGGCTTGATGCCGATCTCGGGATGCAACAATAGGAGCGGCCGGCCACTTCCGCGCTTGATCATTTCGAGGCGAACTCCGGCCACCTCGGTGAGGTCGTTCGCGGCTTTAGCGCGGTCGAGCATGGCGATGGTCACCTGTACTAGTGTCCCGGTTCCGACGTTCGTATCACTTTGCAGCACGCACTTTTACGAACGTCGGAACCAAGGGGACACTAGCAACTCTATCGATTCTAGTGTGGCTTTGGATTTGACGTTCCTACGAAGGACTCGCCGCAAGACTGATAGGAACGTCAAATCCGCCACACTAGGAATGGCGCCGCTTCAGTTCGGCTTGATGCCGGCGGCTTTGACGAGCTCTCTATTCTGCTTGATCTCGGCGCGGAAGAAAGCGTCGAACTCGGCCGAGGTCATCTGGAACGGCTCGCCGCCCACGGCGACGAGCTTCTCCTGCACGCTCTTGACCTGCAGCGCCTTGGTCGCCTCCCGGTAGAGCTTGTCCTGGATGTCCTTCGGCGTCCTCGAGGGCGCGAAGACGCCGATCCAGAACGGGAAATCGGAATCGGGGTAGCCCGCTTCCGCGATCGTCGGCACATCCGGCAAGGAGGAGATGCGCTTGTCGCTGCTCACCGCGAGCGGGCGAATCCGGCCATCGCGGATGAGCGGCATCGCCGGCAGCGCCGGCGTGAAGAAGAAATCGACCCGCGCGGCCAACAACTCGGTCAACGCCTCCTGCACGCCGCGGAAGGGGATTTCCTGCACGTCGATCCTGGCGCTGAGGCGGAAGCGCTCGGCGTTGATGTGGGCCGCACCGCTGCCGCGCTGACGAGCGAAGCGAGCTGCCAGCGCGGCGACTCTAAAGTGGGCGCGCATAGCGCGTCGGAAGACGCGCGTGAACGCGCTGATGACACTCGCCTGAACCGGGCTCGTCGGCGCGCCGTGTCCGACCGATGCATAGTTCATGGCGCCGGGGTTCGCCTTGGCGGCGGCGACGAGCTCGGCGGCGCTCTTGTACCGTTCGGCGGAGACCACCAGCAGGAACGGCGTATTGACCAGCGCGATAACCCCGGTGAAGTCGCGCTCGGTGTCGTAGGGAAGCGTCTGATGGGTCGCGGGAAAGATCGTGAACGCCGGCGAATGGGAGAGCAGCGTGTAGCCGTCGGGGTCGGCCTTGGCGACCGCGGCAGGGGCCAGCGTTCCGCCGCCGCCGCCGCGATTGTCGATGATGAAGGCTTGCCCCATTTGCTGCGACACCTGGTCGAAGACCGTGCGGCAGACCAGATCGATCGCGCTGCCGGCGGTGACCGGTACCGAGATGCGGACCGGCTTGGTCGGCCACGATGTCGAGGTCGGCGCTTGCGCCCGCGCGGCCGCCGTGCCGAGCGCGGCCAACGCCAAGGCTGCGATGACAGAGCGCCGCATGGAGGCATCCTTGAATTAGCAACAATTACAATGCGTTTTCCCGACTGCTTGTGCAAGCACGGCAGCTTCAATCTGCGCGCTCAAGAACAGCGCCATCCTGTTGAATTCGCGTAAAGTTTTTCATGGCGCGGCGGCGCCGGCGTCACCGCGTCGGGATCGTGCGAGTGGTCTCGGGGTGCGCGGAGGTCGCGCGTGGCGCAACGCGCCTATGCGAAGATCACATGCCGCTTCCCGATGTCGCGGCGCCCGCGGCCATTCTCCGTTGCGAGGGCACCGGCCGCCGTGATGTAACCGATGCTGGCGCCATTCGAACGACGCGCGCCCTCTGGCTTTCACGCCCGCCGCCACCGGAATGTCGAATTCAACGCGATGAATTTGATCCCATGACACTGTGGTTCGGTCTCGCACTGATGACGGTCGCGGCCATCTTGGCCGTGCTGTGGCCGCTCGCGCGCCGGAGCGGCAATTTGCGTTCCGGCAGCGATGTCGCGGTCTATCGCGATCAGCTCGACGAGATCGAGCGCGATCGCGCGGCCGGGCTGATCGAGGACCGCGAGGCGGCGGGCGCACAGGTCGAGGTGTCGCGCCGGCTCATCGCCGCGGTCGATGCGCAGGCCGCCGCGGCGACCGCTCCGTCCGCGGCTTCTGCCGCGGGGACGTGGCGCCGCCGCGCGGTCGCGGTCGCGGCGCTGCTCGTGCTCCCGTTCGGCGCCGCCGGATTTTACCTTGCGCTCGGATCGCCCTCGCTGCCGGACCAGCCGCTCGCGCCGCGGCTCGCGGCCGCCAGCAGCACGCAGTCCCTCATTGCGCGGGTGGAGAGCCACCTCGAGCGCAATCCTGACGACGGCCGCGGCTGGGAGGTGATCGCGCCGATCTATCTGCGGCTCGGCCGCTTCGACGACGCGGTGAAGGCGCGGCGTCACGCGCTTCGCCTCGGCAGCGAGACCGCCGAGCGCCAGGCGGCGCTGGGCGTGGCGCTGGTGTTCGCGGCCAACGGCGTGGTGACCGTGGAGGCCAAGGCCGCGTTCGAAAAATCGGTCGCGCTCGACGGCAATGGCGTAGAGGCGCGCTACTTCCTCGGGCTCGCCGCCGAGCAGGACGGCAACCGGGCGCAAGCCGCCGCCATCTGGCGCTCGCTGATCGCGACTGCGCCGCCCGATGCGCCGGGGCTCGATTTCGTGCGCGACGCGCTCGCCCGCGTCGATGGGTCGCCTGCCGGGCCGACCGAGGAGCAAGTGGCGGCATCGTCGGACATGACGTCCGACCAGCGCAACGCCATGATCCGCGGCATGGTCGGTCGGCTCGCCGAGCGGCTCAATCGCGACGGTTCCGACGTCGAGGGATGGCTGCGGCTGGTTCGCTCCTATATGGTGCTCGGCGAGCCCGACAAGGCGCGCGCCGCGGTCGGCGATGCCCGCCGGGCGCTTGCGGCCGATCCAGGCAAGCTGCAACGGCTCGACCAGCTCGTCAAAGGGCTGGGCATCGAAGGCTGAAAGGCTCGGGAGCGGCGCGATGACCCGCAAGCAACGACGCCTTGTTTTGATCGTAGCCGCGCTCGGCGTGGTCACGCTCGCGCTCATCGTCACGTACCGCGCGTTCCAGCTCAAGGATTCCATCGTGTTCTTCAATTCGCCGAGCGATCTCGCGGAGAAGCAGATCAAGCCGGGAACGCGCGTGCGCATCGGCGGGCTGGTAAAGGAAGGCAGCGTGCAGCGCGGCGAGAAGCTCGCGGTGCGCTTCGAGGTGACCGACGGCAAAAGCACCGTCCCCGTGGCCTACCAGGGCCTGCTGCCCGATCTCTTCCGCGACGGGCAGGGCGTGGTCGCCGAGGGCACCCTCGATCCGACCGGAACCTTCCGCGCCGACAGCGTGCTCGCCAAGCACGACGAGAGCTACATGCCGAAGGAGGTCGCCGACGCCCTCAAGAAGCAGGGCCACTGGAAGGACGACTACGAAAAGAAGGTCGGCGCTGCCCCGAAGGGTAGGGCGCAGTAACGCAAGAACGAAAGAAGGGGCGTCAAGATGATCGCCGAACTCGGCCATTATGCGCTGGTGCTCGCGCTCGGCTTGGCCCTGGTCCAGGCCAGCGTGCCGATCGTCGGCGCCCGCAAGAACGATCCCGTGCTGATGGCGGTGGCGGGGCCGACCGCGGTCGCGCAATTCTGCTTCATCGCGCTCGCGTTTGCCGCGCTCACGCTGTGCTACGTGCGGTCGGATTTTTCCGTCGTCAACGTGTTCGAGAATTCGCATTCGGCGAAGCCGCTGATCTACAAGATCACCGGCGTGTGGGGCAACCACGAGGGCTCGATGCTGCTGTGGGTCCTCATCCTGAGCGTGTTCGGCGCACTGGTGGCGCTGTTCGGCACCAATTTGCCGGCGCGCTTGAAGGCAAACGTGCTCGGCGTGCAGTCCTGGATCGCCGTCGCTTTCGTTCTCTTCATTTTGGTCACGTCGAATCCGTTCCTGCGCATCCCGCAACCGCCGTTCGAGGGCCGCGACCTCAACCCCATCCTGCAGGACCCCGGCCTCGCGATTCATCCCCCGCTGCTCTACCTCGGCTATGTCGGGCTCTCGATCTCGTTCTCCTTCGCCATCGCCGCGCTGATCGACGGGCGCATCGACGCCGCGTGGGCACGCTGGGTGCGGCCGTGGACGCTGCTCGCCTGGATGTTCCTCACGCTCGGCATCGCCATGGGCTCGTACTGGGCCTACTACACGCTCGGCTGGGGCGGTTGGTGGTTCTGGGACCCGGTGGAGAACGCCTCGTTCATGCCGTGGCTCGCCGCCACCGCGCTCCTGCACTCCGCGCTGGTGATGGAGAAGCGCAATGCGCTCAAGGTGTGGACCATCCTGCTCGCGATCATCGCCTTCTCGCTCTCGCTGATCGGCACCTTCCTGGTGCGCTCGGGCGTACTCACCTCGGTGCACGCCTTCGCCACCGATCCGACGCGCGGCGTCTTCATCCTGGCGATCCTGGTGCTGTTCATCGGCGGCGCCCTCGCCTTGTTCGCGCTGCGCGCGCCCTTGCTCAAGCAGGGCGGGCTGTTCGCGCCGGTGTCGCGCGAGGGCGCGCTGGTGATCAACAACCTTTTCCTGGTGAGCGCCTGCGCGACCGTGTTCGTGGGCACGCTCTATCCACTCGCGCTCGAGGCGCTCACGGGCGAGAAGATTTCCGTCGGCGCGCCGTTCTTCAACATGACCTTCGGGCCGCTGTTCATTCCCCTTCTCATCGCGATGCCGTTCGGTCCGCTGCTCGCCTGGAAGCGCGGCGATCTGCTCGGCGTCGCGCAGCGCCTGGTCGGCGCCGCCGCCATCGCCGCGATCACCGTCGCCGTGATCTTCGCCATGGAGGGCGGCGGACCGGTGCTGGTGCCGTTCGCGATCGGGCTTGCTCTGTTCGTGATGGCCGGCGCCGTGACCGAGATCGTGGAGCGCACGGGTCTGCTCAAGGTGCCGTTCTCGACTGCGTTCGCGCGCGCCAGGGGGCTGCCGCGCTCGGCCTGGGGCGGTGCGTTTGCGCATTTCGGGCTGGGGATCACGCTGCTCGGCGTGATCGGCGAAACCCAGTGGGGCGTCGAGCGGATCGCCGAGCTCAAGCCCGGGCAATCGATCTCGATCCGCCGCTACGATCTCAATTTCGACGGCATGACGGCGCGCCAGGGGCCGAACTACCGCGAGCTTGCGGCCCATTTCACCGTGCTGCGCCACGGCGAGCGCATCGGCACCATGGAGCCGGCCAAGCGCACCTTTCCTTCGCGCGGCACCGGCACGACCGAGACCGCGCTGATGACGCGGGGCTTCTCCCAGCTCTATCTGTCGCTCGGAGAGGTCAATCCGGACGGCTCGCTCGCGGTGCGGCTCTATTACAAGCCGCTCGTCGTCTTCATCTGGCTCGGCGCCGTGGTGATGGTGGTCGGCGGCGCGCTCTCGCTCTCGGACCGCCGCTTGCGGGTGGGTGCGCCCAAGCCGGCACGGGCCAAAGCGGCGCTGCAGCCCGCGGAGTAGGCGCGCATGCGGTGGTTCAGTCTCCTTGTCCTGGCGCTGCTGCTCGTAGCGTCGCCGCGCGCCTTCGCCGTGCAGCCCGACGAAATCCTGTCCGACGCCGCGCTCGAGGCGCGCGCCCGCGCGCTCTCCAAGGAGCTGCGCTGCATGGTCTGCCAGAACCAGTCGATCGACGATTCCGACGCGCCGCTCGCCCGCGACCTGCGCGTGCTCGTGCGCGAACGATTGCAGGCGGGCGACCGCGACCAGCAGGTGATCGATTTTCTGGTCGCGCGTTACGGCGAGTTCGTGCTGCTCAAGCCGCGGTTCTCGTCGCGCACCGCGCTGCTGTGGCTCGGCCCGGCGGCGGTCCTCGGCATCGGCGCGCTCGGCCTTTTCCTGCTTGCGCGTCGCCGTTCGACCGATTCGGATCCCGCAGCGGCGGCGCCCGCCAAGCTCACGCCGGCCGAAGAGGCGAAACTTGCCGAAATTCTTAATCATCACGACCGGTGAGCTGGCGCGGATATCGGCTAAATCTCTGAAAACAAATACATTTTCCGGTTCCCGCGACCTTACCAAACTTTAATCCGCCCGACAGCGCCCGGTAATGAGGCGCTCCCCATCTTGGTCTGCAACCGGGGGGCCTTCGCAGGCCCAAGATGGAGTAATCCTGATGAATTCGAGCGTTTCCGCTCCGAAATCGCGCGTCCTCTCTGCGCGTCGTCTCGTTCTGCTCGCCGGCGTCGCCGGGCTCGGCGTCGCCGTGCTGCTCGGCGGTTCGGGACTGGTTCCCAAGGGCACCGGCTCGGCGCTCACCGAGATCGCCTATGCCCAGGGCGTCCAGCGGCCGGCCGGGTTCGCCGACATCGTCGACAAGGTGAAGCCGTCCGTCATCTCCGTTCGGGTCAAGGTCGATGCCGGCCCCAAGATGATGGACTTCGATGGCAACCTGCCGTTCCCGCCGAACTCCCAGATGGAGCAATTCTTCCGCCGCTTCGGCATGCCCGACGGCGACGAGCAGCGCGGAGCGCGTCCCACGCCGCGCAATCGCTTGGTGACCGGCCAAGGCTCGGGCTTCTTCATTACCGCCGACGGCTATGCGGTGACCAACAACCACGTGGTCGACAAGGCGCAGACCGTCGAGATCACCGCCGACGACGGCAAGACCTACACCGCCAAGGTGATCGGCACCGATCCGCGCACCGATCTCGCGCTGATCAAGGTCGAGGGCCGCAGCGACTTCCCCTACGTCAGGCTCGCGGACAAGGCCCCGCGCATCGGCGACTGGGTGCTCGCGGTCGGCAATCCGTTCGGGCTCGGCGGCACGGTCACGGCCGGCATCGTCTCGGCGCGCGGCCGCGATATCGGCGCCGGTCCCTACGACGACTTCATCCAGATCGACGCGCCGGTCAACAAAGGCAATTCCGGCGGCCCGACCTTCGACGTCGACGGCAACGTGATCGGCGTCAACACCGCGATCTTCTCGCCCTCGGGCGGCTCGGTCGGCATCGCCTTCGCGATACCCGCCAGCACGGTGAAGTCGGTCGTCGCCCAGCTCAAGGACAAGGGCGTGGTCAACCGCGGCTGGATCGGCGTGCAGATTCAGCCGGTCACCGCCGAGATCGCCGAGAGCATGGGTCTCAAGTCGCCGGAAGGCGCGCTGGTGGCCGACCCGCAGTCGAACGGTCCGGCGGCGAAGGCCGGTATCGAGGCCGGCGACGTCATCACCGCGGTCAACGGCAGCGCCGTCAAGGACGCGCGGGATCTCGCCCGCCAGATCGGCGGCATGGCGCCCGGCGCAACCGTGAAGCTCAACGTCTGGCGCAAGGGCGAGGAGAAGACCTTCTCCATGACGCTGGGCGAGCTTCCCAAGGAGCGGGAGGCGCGCGCGGCCGGCCCGGAGAGCCCGAGCGGCACCGACGTGCCGCGGCTCGGCCTCACGCTCGCCCCCGCCGGCCAGGTTGCCGGCAGCGGCTCCGAGGGCGTCGTGGTGACCGAGGTCGATCCCAACGGGGTCGCCTCCGATCACGGGTTCAAGACCGGCGACGTCATTCTCGAGGTCGGCGGCAAGAAGGTCGGCAATCCGGCCGATGTGCGCAGCGCCCTGAGCGCTGCGCAGAAGGACGGCAAGCAGACGGTTCTCATGCGGGTGAAGTCGGGCGACGCGACCAGGTTCGTCGCGCTCAAGCTCGGCAAAGCCTGAACGATTGTCGAGTTGACGCGTTTTCCACCAATCTCGGGTTTACCCGAGATTGGCGCATGACAAGCGCCCAAGTCGGTCAAGGCCGACTTGGGGTGCGCACCGGGAAAACGCTGCGATTGGGGCGCACCGCCGGCATCCGTCGCCCCCGCCGGCGGTTCGAACCAGGGGGACGGGCTCCGGCCCGTCCCCGTCCCATCTGACTTCGTTCCGGCATCCGTCGCCCCCGCCGGTGCGGAGTTGGTTGAGGGGCGGCGGCTCGCACCGTCGCCCCTCGCATTTTTTCGCCACCGCTGGGTCCGTGGCGGCGGCTAGTGTCCCGGTTCCGACGTTCGTATCACTTTGCAGCACGCACTTTTACGAACGTCGGAACCAAAGGGACACTAGCAACTCTATGGTCCTAGTGTGGCTTTGGATTTGACGTTCCTACGAAGGACTCGCCGCAATACTGGTAGGAACGTCAAATCCGCCACACTAGCGTTAGGACAGTTTAAACTCGTGTCGTTATGATCATCGCAGCCCAACCTGGTCCCTCCGCGAGGGAAATCGCCTATCCGAGAGATGGCGGCTTCGTCATGCGTCTCCTGATCATCGAAGACGACCGCGACGCGGCCGACTATCTCGCGAAGGCGTTTCGCGAGGTCGGCCACGTGGCCGACTTGGCCGCGGATGGCGAGGAAGGCCTCGCCCACGCCCTCGACGGCCAATACGACGTGCTGATCGTCGACCGCATGCTGCCGAAGCTCGACGGCCTGGCGGTGATCGGGACGCTGCGCAGCAAGGGCATCGAGACGCCGGCGCTCATCCTTTCGGCGCTGGGCCAGGTCGACGACCGGGTGAAGGGGCTGCGGGCGGGCGGCGACGACTATCTGCCCAAGCCCTATTCGTTCTCGGAGCTGCTCGCGCGCACCGAGGTGCTGGCGCGCCGGCGCGGCGGCCGCGAGGAGACGGTCTATCGCGTCGCCGACCTCGAGCTCGACCGGCTGTCGCATCAGGTCACCCGCGGCGGCAAGGAGATCGACGTGCAGCCGCGCGAGTTCCGCCTGCTCGAATATCTCATGAAACATGCCGGCCAGGTGGTGACCCGCACCATGCTGCTCGAAAACGTGTGGGACTATCACTTCGACCCCCAGACCAACGTCATCGACGTGCACATCTCGCGGCTGCGCTCGAAAATTGATAAAGGTTTCACCCAGGCATTGCTGCACACGGTCCGCGGCGCAGGCTACGTGATCCGCGACAGCAAATGACGATATCATCCCTTGCCCCCACCCTGACCCGTCCGCGGGGAAGGGAAGCGAGCGGGGACGACGTCGATGGGTGGCGGATGACGGCGCTCGGCAAGCTACTGCGCACGACGGCGTTCAAGCTCACGCTCGTCTATCTGACGATTTTTGCGCTGTTTGCGGCGTTCCTGCTCGCCTATTTCGCCTGGAACACCCGCCGCCTGGTCACCGAGCAGATCACCGAGATCGTCGACGCCGAGATCACCGGGCTGGCCGAGCAATACCGCCAGGGCGGCATCCGCCGCCTGGTCTTCGTGGTCGACGCGCGCTCGCGGCGGCCGGGGTCGAGCCTTTATCTCGTGACCGCCCCGAAGGGCGAGGGACTTGCGGGCAATGTCGGCTCGCTGGCGACCGGCGTTCTCGATGCCCCCGGCTGGATCGAGACTGCCTACCGCCGGCTCGACGATCCCGACGGCGTCGAGCACCACGCCATGGTCCGCGTGTTTCAGTTGCCGGGCGGCTTCCGGCTGCTGGTCGGGCGCGACCTCGAAGAGCGCGAACGGCTGCAGGACATCGTGCTCGCCGCCGGCCGCTGGTCGCTGGCGATCGTCATCGTGCTCGGCGTCGCCGGCGGCTTGTTCGTGACCCGGCGCGTGCTCAAGCGCGTCGACGCCATGACCGAGACGACGCGCAAGATCATGGACGGCGACCTGACCGGGCGGCTACCGATCGCGGGCACCGGCGACGAGCTCGACCGGCTCGCCGGCAACCTCAACGTCATGCTCGAGCGCATCGAGGCGCTCATGCACGGCCTCAAGGAAGTGACCGACAACATCGCCCACGATCTCAAGACGCCGCTGACCAGGCTGCGCAACCGCTGCGAGGAGGCGCTGCGCCTGGCCGAGGACGAATCGCAATACCGGCAGGCGCTCGAGAGCACGATCGAGGAATCGGAGGCGCTGATCCGCACCTTCAACGCGCTGCTGATGATCGCGCGGGCGGAATCGGGCCAGGCGCGCGACGGCATGACCGAATTCGACGCGGCGGAGATCGCGCGCGGCGTGGGCGAGCTCTACGAGCCGCTGGCCGACGACAAGGGCATCCAGCTCAAGGTCGAGGCACCCGCCGCCGCCCCGGTGCACGGCAACCGCGAGCTCGTCAGCCAGGCGCTCGCCAATCTGGTCGACAACGCCATCAAATACGGCGCGCCGGATCCAACCGCCGCGAACCGGCGGGAGGCCGAGATCGTGGTCAAGGCGGAAGGGCAGGGCGAGCGCATCCTGCTCACCGTCGCCGACGCCGGCCGCGGCATTCCCGAGGCCGATCGCGGCCGCGCGGTCGAGCGCTTCGTGCGGCTCGAGCAGAGCCGCTCGCAGCCGGGCTCGGGCCTAGGGCTGAGCCTCGCCTCCGCGGTCGCCCGCCTGCACGGCGGCGAGCTCAAGCTCGAGGACAACCGGCCCGGCCTCAAGACCGTCATCTCCTTGCCGCGGGCGGCGCCGCTGCCGGCGACCGCCTGAAAGGTGCGCGGGCCGACGTCCGAAAAGCCTTCACACTTTCGGAAACTTATGCCTGGCGTCGGCTGGACGGTCAGAGACCGCCAGGGCGAGCGGGTCTCGCCATACGGCGCAAATTATGGCAACATTCAACCCTATGAAACAAGCCAATCTAATCAAGGTCTTGAGAACGTATGATGCCGCTCTGCGTGCGAACGGTGCGACGGCTCTTTTTCTTTTCGGGTCGCGGGCTCGTGGCAGCGAGCGCCCCGGCAGCGATCTCGACCTCTTCATCGACTATAACCCGGCTGCGAAAATTCCGAACATGTTCCGCCTCATGCAAATTGAGGAGAAGATTTCGCAGGCTCTCGGCGTCCCAGTCACCATTACGACGCGGGACGCTCTTCACCCGTTGATGAAGGAAAGCATAGAGCGAGACGCCGTTCGGGTCGGTTGATGCCGAAGGATCCATCGATCGCCATTCGGGATTGCCTGGCGGAGATCGCAATTCTGCACGAGATCGCCGCGCGCATGACGCTTCAAGCCTTCAGAAGCGACCCAATTGCGCGCCGCGCCGCGGCCTACGACCGCGTAAACGCTCCGGCCGCCATTCCTTGCGCGCGGTGTCGCCGACTGCGCCCTCTCCCCTTGCGGGAGAGGGCAGCTCGGTGTTGCAAGATCCACTGATGGGTGAGGGGTTCGCTTCGCAAGAACCGCTTCTATCGAAGAAGACCCCTCACCCCAACCCTCTCCCGCAAGGGGAGAGGGAGCCCACCGAGATCGTGGCGCGCATCTCTCCAGGGTGACGTACGCGGCGCGGCGCGTTATGCATCACTATGGAACGTTCCGCCTCGAAACCGGGCTCGCTCGCGCAGCGCATCGCCGTTGCGCCGCCGCTTCATGCCGCCGACGCAGCCCGCGCGCGCGTCGCCGATTGGCTCGCCGAGACCGCCGCCACCCCCGCAGGCGAGGCGCTGCAACGACTGTTGGCCGACCACCCTACGCTCGCGGCGGTGCTGGCGGCGCTGGCCGACGGATCGCCTTACCTCTGGGAGCTCGCTCGCAAGGAGCCGCGGCGGCTGGTCGCGTTGCTCGAGGCGGAGCCCGAGCGTTGCTTCGACGACCGCATTGCCGCCGCCCGCCGCGCGATCGCGGCGACGCACGACGAGGCCGAGGTGATGCGGCTCCTGCGGGCGATGAAGGCGGACGCGGCGCTGTTGATCGCGCTCGCCGATATCGGCGGCGTTTGGCCGGTCACGCAAGTGATCGCGCAGCAGACCAAGCTCGCCGACGCCGCGGTCGGCGCGGCGGTCGATCGCCTGATCGCCGATGCCCGGCGGCGCGGCAAGCTCGCGCTGCTCGATCCGGAGCGGCCTTCGCACGGCTCAGGCTATATCGTGCTCGCCATGGGCAAGATGGGCGCCGGCGAGCTCAACTATTCGAGCGACATCGACCTCATCGTGTTCTACGACGCCGCCGCGCTCGACCCGGAAACGGAGCCGGCGGCGTTTTTCGTGCGCCTCACCCGCACGCTGGTGAAGCTCCTGCAGGAGCGCACTCCCGACGGCTATGTGTTCCGCACCGATTTGCGCCTGCGTCCCGATCCGGCTTCGACTCAGATCGCCATCTCCACCGCCGCGGCGCTCGATTATTACGAGGGCCGCGGACAGAATTGGGAGCGCGCCGCGTTGATCAAGGCGCGGCCCTGCGCCGGCGACGTCGCGGCCGGCGAGAAACTGCTGGCGGAGCTCTCGCCCTTCATCTGGCGGAAATATCTCGATTTCGCCGCGGTCGCCGACATCCACGCGATGAAACGGCAGATCCACGCTTACCGTGGTCATGATGAAATTGCGGTCGAGGGCCACAACATCAAGCTCGGCCGCGGCGGCATCCGCGAGATCGAATTCTTCGTGCAGACCCAGCAGCTCATCGCCGGCGGGCGCCATCCCGAGCTGCGCATCAAGGCGACGCTCCGGACGCTCGACGTGCTGGCCGACGGCGGCTGGATCGACGGCTCGGCGCGCGACGAGCTCGCCGCCGCCTACCGCTTCCTCCGCGTCGTCGAGAACCGCCTGCAAATGGCGGCCGACGAGCAGACCCACACGCTGCCGGCCGAGCGCGACCGGCTCGAAGCCTTTGCCCGCTTCGCCGGATTTGCCGACCGGGATGCCTTTGCCGAAACCCTGCTCGTGCATCTGCGCAACGTGCAGTACCACTACGCCACCCTGTTCGAGAACGCGCCCGCGCTCGAGGCGGCGCGCCACACCTTGCGCTTTCCGCCCGAGGCCGACGACCGCGAGACCCTCGACCACTTGACGGAAATGGGTTTCCGCAATCCGCTCGAAGTCTCCGACCCGGTGCGGCGCTGGGCCGCGGGTACGTACGGATCGCTGCGGAGCGCGTTCGCGCGCAACCAGCTCGCCGAGATCGTGCCGGTGCTGCTGCATCATTTTGCCCGCTCGGCCAATCCGGACGGCGCGGTCATCGCCTTCGATCGCTTTCTCGCCGGGTTGCACGGGGGCGGGCGGCTGTTCTCGCTGCTGCGGCAGAACCCCGACCTGATCGCGCTGATCGCGCTCGTCCTCGGCACCGCCCCGCGGCTCGCCGACGGTCTCGCCCAGTTTCCCGAGGTCATGGACGCGGTGATCGATCCGAGCTTCTTCGGCGCGCTGCCGGAGGAGACCGAGCTTGCGGCCTCGCTCCAGCGCTCGCTGCGGCAGGCCGCATCCTACGAGGACTTTCTCGATCGCAACCGCATCTTCGCGCAGGAGCATATGTTCCTGATCGGCGCCCGCATCCTGTCGGGAACCGCGTCGGCCGAGCAGGCGGGCGAGGCCTTTGCCCGCCTGGCTGATGTCTTGATCCGCTCCCTGCACGCGGCGATCGAGGAGAACTTCGCCCGCGCGCACGGCCGCGTCGCCGGGCAGGAGACCGCCATCCTCGCGCTGGGCAGGCTCGGCGCGCACGAGATGACCGCGAACTCCGACCTCGACCTGATCGTGGTCTACGACTTCGATCGCGAGCATCCGGAATCGACCGGCGTGCGTGCGCTCTACGGCGCGCAGTATTTCTCGCGGCTCACGCAACGCCTGATCAGCGCGCTCGCCGCGCAGACCAACCACGGCCTGCTCTATCAGGTCGACATGCGGCTGCGGCCCTCGGGCCGCTCGGGGCCGCTGGCGGCCCAGATCGACGGCTTTGCGAGCTATCAGGAGAACGAGGCCTGGACCTGGGAGCACATGGCGCTCACGCGCGCGCGCGTCGTCTCCGCCCCGCCGCCGTTCGCCGCGCGCATCGAGGCGGTGATCCGCGCGGTGCTATGCCGGCCGCGCGACCCGGAGACGGTCGCGGGCGACGTGGTCGAGATGCGCAAGGCGATCGCCACCGACAAGGGCGAGGGCGAGCGCTGGAACCTCAAATACGTGGCGGGCGGGCTGATCGACATCGAGTTCATCGCGCAATACCTGCAGCTCGTTCACGCCGCGCAGCACCCCGACATCCTCGACACCTCGACCGCGCGCGTGCTCGACAAGGCGTGGCGGCTCGGCGTGCTGGCGCCGCAGGACGCCGAGGTGCTGCGTCCGGCGGTGCGGCTTTATCACGATCTCACGCAGATTCTGCGCCTGTGCTGGCCCGGGCCGTTCGATCCCAAGGCGGCCTCGCCGGGCCTGATCGGGCTTCTGGCGCGCGCCGCCGACGTGCCCGACTTCGCCACGCTCGATGCGTTCATCGGCGAGACGCAGGCCAAGGTGCGCGCGAGCTTCACGCGCGTCCTCGGCGCGTCGCCTTGAGCGGCTATCGCCGCGATTGGATCGGCGTGCCGCGCTTCTTGTTGTAGCCGTGGATTTGCACCGTCTCCCAGACCTTATTCACGTGATAGGGGTCGCTGCGCATGAATGCGTCGGCGGTCGCGCGGTCCTTGGCGTCGATGACGAAAACGCTGCCGACTGGCGTCTCGCCGTCATCCGCGACGAGCGTGCCGGCCGTCACCACGTCGACGTCGTATTGAGCGGCCTGGTCGAGATGAATCCGGTGCGCGCGGTAGAGTTTGGCCCGCGTGCCCAACCCGTCTTTTTGGTCGGTGGCGTGGATCACGAACAGCATCGGCTCGTCCCGACGTCTTTCATGAGCCTCGAAATGCGCAAGCCAGCGTAGCCGTACCGGTTCGCTGCGGCAATCGCGACGCCGGCCGGACAAGTGGAACGAAAATCGCCCCGGGATGAATCGCAACCTCGCTCCAAGCCTTTGCCGCACTGCACGGCTTGCGAACAGGGCTTGCGGCACGGTGTGGTTTCTTGCACTTTGAAGTTGGAAGCATCGATTGGGGTAAAAATGAGTGGTCAGCTATTCGCCGCGATTCGCCGAGGAAAGGTCAAACCGGGCATGGCGGACGAGTTTGCGAGGCGGGTGAAAGCCGGCGCGTTGCCGGTCATGCAGAAGATGGACGGATTCAAGGGCTATTACTTGGTCGCGGGTGCTGAGGACACGATCATAGCTGTGTCGCTGTTCACCAATAAATCCGTCGCCGAAACCTCGACGCAAACGTTGATGCCATGGATCAAAGAAAACCTCGGCCCGCTTCTCGCGTCGCCGACGGAAGCCATCGATGCCACGGTCGTCGTCATGGCATGACATGAGCACGCGCCCTAGCGGGTGACCTGCGACATCAGCAGCACCGCTTCGATCATGGCGCCGGGGCTCGCCACGCCCTTGCCGGCGATGTCGTGGGCGCTGCCGTGCGCCACCGAGGAGAACAGGATCGGGCTGCCGATGGTCAGCGCCGCGGTGGCGTTCGGCGCTAGAAGCTTGGCGGCGATGTGGCCCTG
>WNEY01001936.1_pt1 | contig 22024 bp, 17 predicted proteins | sample 5400531 | NCBI WGS metagenome assembly WNEY01 (sample SAMN13153338, study PRJNA577476) | soil metagenome | isolation source: 200 cm saprolite under Douglas fir tree site 1 | place: USA:California | collected 2015-04-18
CCATCTCGCGATGCTGGGCGGCTTTGCGCTGCGCGATCTCCATGCCCGCGTCATCCTCGCCTCCGGTGGCGTGTTGGTGTTGGAAAGGCGCCGGGCCCAGGTCAGGAGATGGGCGCCGGGTCCGCTCCGGGGCGCGCGCGATCGAGAGCCTGAACGTGGTTCCGCCCGCTGTGCCCACGATCCGGACCGTGCCGACCTCGCCCTCGACCAGGCCCGGCTTGGCGACCGACCGGAAAGCCACGTCGACGATCCTCCAACGGTCGGCCTCGAACTGAGCCGATACCACTCCACCCGCCCCGCCAACCGCACGCTGCAGCTTCCAGCCCAGGGCGCTCGAGATCCAACCGATGAGCGTGGCCGACGGGATCCGGTTGCCACGGCCCGCCCCTGCGTAGTCGATGCCGATCTCGCTGATGCCGGACAGGAACGGCCGACGGGCCAGCGGGGCGAAGAACTGCGCGATCGACTCCCGCCACGGATCCAGGCGAGCCCATTGCAGGTCGGCCAGCCCCAGCCGGCGGTGCGCATGGGCGCTCGTTTCCGCCCAACCCATGAAAGAGTGATAGGGCCGCGCGAACCCCGCCGAGTCAACCACCAGTGCGTCCGCGATGTCCAGGGCGTCGCGCAGCTCCTTGGACCCGAACGGCGGGGTCCCGAGCCACCAGACATACGTCGGCACGCCACTGACCAGGAGCGGATCGACCAGGCCGGCAAGGTGCGTCGCTGCCGGGCCCCGGACCTGCAGCGTCACCAGCTCGTACTGCGCTGGCGATTCCGCCCCGGTGGCCGTCGCCTCCGTCACCTGTTTTGCTGGGGGCGCGGTGATGGAGGCGTCGATGCGGCCTGATTTGACGTTTGCCTCTTCCCGCACCACGATCGCAAGCGACGGGTGGTGTACGGCAATCGCCGTGCATACGCGCTGGGCGACCTTCTCCTCTGCATCAGTCGCGGCCACCGCGATCAGCGTCATGACGCAGTTGCGCGGATGAGGATGGTCGTCGTCGGTGGATTGCGCCTGGGCGAATTTCCGCCTGAAGTCGGTGAGGGCGTCGAGGACCTGCTCGATGGTGACTCCCTCGCCCTTCCATTGCAGTGCGTCGACGGGCGGACTGCTCATGGCCGGTGCCACTCCCTCCCCTCTGTCTCCAGCAGCTTGGCTGCCGCCGTCGGCCCCCAGGTGCCGGCGGGATATGTCTGCAGCGGCGGCCTGCCCTCTCTCCATGACGCCTCAATCGGATCGATGAGCGTCCACGCGGTCTCCACCTCGTCTGCGCGCGTGAAGAGGGTCGGGTCGCCGATCATGCAGTCGAGCAAGAGGCGTTCGTATGCCTCCGGCACCTCGACGAGGAACGAGGACGCATACAAGAAGTCCATCGCCACGCTGCGCAGCCGGATGCCGGCCGCCGGCACCTTGGCACCGAACTTGAGCGAGATGCCCTCTTCGGGCTGGATGCGCAGTGTGATGGCGTTGGGGTCGAGCTCCTGCGCGGCCTGGCGGCCGAACGTTAGATGAGGCGGACGGTTGAAGAGGACGCGAATCTCGGTCGCCCGCTTGGGCATCCGCTTGCCGGCGCGGATATAGAACGGGACCCCGGCCCAGCGCCAGTTGTCGACGAATAGCCTGAGCGCCACGAAGGTCTCGGTCAGCGACCCCGGCGCTACGTTCGGCTCTTCCCGATAGCCCTGGACGTGCTCGCCGAGCACCCATCCGCTCGCGTACTGGCCGCGCACGGTGGCTTTCGCCGCCTCCTCTTCGGTGATGGGGCGTATCGCCCGCAACACCTTCACCTTCTCGTCGCGGACGGCGTTGGCTTCGAAGGCGACGGGCGGCTCCATGGCCGTGAGCGCGAGCAGCTGGAGCGCGTGGTTCTGGACGATGTCTCGCAGAGTGCCCGCCTTGTCGTAGTACGCCCCTCGATTCTCGACCCCGATCTCCTCCGCGGCTGTGATCTGCACCGAATCAATCAGGTGGCAGTTCCAGATCGGCTCGAAGATCGAGTTCGCGAAGCGGAACGCCATGATGTTCTGGACGGTCTCCTTGCCCAGGTAGTGGTCGATCCGAAAGACGGAGTCCTCGTGGAAGACCCGCTGCACCATCCGGTTCAGCTCGCGCGCTGACTTCAGGTCGTTGCCGAAGGGCTTTTCGATCACGATCCGGTGGTAGCCGTCGCCGGCATTCAGGCCGGCGGCCTTGAGTTGCTCGGTGATCGTCTCATACGTCGGCGGCGGCGTCGCGCAGTAAAACACCCGGTTCCCGCCCACATGCCTGGCACGGTCGAGCTCATCGAGCTTGCGTCCGAGCGCCTTGAAGTCGTCGAGCTTGCTGAAGTCGACCTTGATGTAGTGCAGCCCCTCGAGAAACGACTGCAGCACCGCCTCGTCGACCGGCTGCGTGCGCGAGAACTCCGAGATCTTCTCCGAGGCCCGCTTGCGAAACGCGTCGTCGGTGAGATCGTCGATCGCGGCCCCCACGACGGCGAAGCCGGCCGGGAGCAACCGCTGCTTGGCCAGGTTGTACAGGGCCGGCAGCAGCTTCCGCCCGCTCAGGTCGCCGGTGGCGCCGAAGATCACCATCAGCGCCGGTTCGGCGACGCGGTAGTCGTGCAGGCCTTCGGCGAGCGGGTTCGGCGCGACGGTGGCGGCGCTCAACGCTTGGCCGTCTCGCCTTTGGCGTCGGTCACTACTGCATGTCCGCCGAATTGATTTCGCATCATTGCCAGCATGCGGTCGCCGAACGTGTTCTCCATCCGGCTCCGGAACCGCGCGAAGAGTGACTCGGCGATGATCGGCACCGGCACCGATTCGTCGATCGCGGCCTCAACCGTCCAGCGGCCCTCGCCTGTGTCTTCAACATAGCCCTTGATGCTTGAGAGCTCCGGGTCCTGAGTCAATCCTCTAGCTATCAGGTCGAGCAGCCACGACCGGACGACGCTGCCCGTGCGCCAGGCCTCCGCGATCCCCTGCATGCTCATATCTGGAAAAGCCTTCGAGAGCTTCATGACCTGGAAGCCTTCGGCATAGGCCTGCATCAGGCCGTACTCGACGCCGTTGTGCACCATCTTCACGAAGTGCCCGGAACCTTCGGGACCAGTTCGCACCAGGCCACCGTCGTCGGGAGCGAGGTCTTTCAGCAGCGGCAGGCAGTGGTCGTAAATCTCCTGCTCTGCCCCGACCATCAGGCAGTACCCGTACTCGAGGCCCCATATGCCGCCGGACGTCCCGGCGTCCATGTAATGCATGCCTTTGGCTTTGACCCGCGCGCAGTCCTCCATGGCGAGCTTCCAGTTCGTGTTGCCCCCATCGATGATGATGTCGCCCGGATCGCCCAGGGCGACGAGCTGGTCGATCGCTTCGGTGGTGGGATCGCCCGCCGGCACCATCACCCACATCACGCGCGGCTTCGATTGAAACTTCGAAACGAACTCTTGCCACGAATACGCGACGACCGCGCCTTGCGACTCCTTCTGTTTGACGGCGTCGGCGGATTGGTCGTACGCGATCATGCGATGGCCGCGCTTCATCAGACGCAAGACCATGTTGCCGCCCATGCGGCCCAGGCCGACCATCCCCATCTCCATGGTCATCCCCTCCGGTGCTTGGCTACTTGACCGCAGATCTGACCGCCGCCGCCAGCGCCTTCCATCCGGCCGCCGCCTCTTTCCCAAGCGTCACCCGCAAAACCGGGAGCCGGCGCGACGTGAGGGACTCCAGGTCGCCCAGCGATTGCGCCTGCTTGAGGATCGAGAAGCTGTACGGCTGGCCTGGGATGGGCACGTCTTTCGTGTCGTCCTGGACGATCTGCAGGAAAAGGCCGACCTTGGGGCCGCCTTTGTGCAGCTGTCCGGTCGAGTGGAGGAAGCGAGGCCCGTAACCGGCGGTGGTGGCGTAACGGGTCGCGTCGCGCACCGAAGTTCGGATCGAGGCGATGGCGGCCTGCGAGGCCGTCGTGCGTGTGGTGTAGGCCATGATCGCGAAATACGCCCCGCGCTTGGCCTGGCCGAGCAGCGTTTTCAAGCCCGCTCGCGACTTGGCCGCCGGCACCGACTCCGCCTTCGGGAGCTTGCCGCCGGCGCGGTACTTGGCGAGGACCTTCTTGGTGTTGTCCTTCGACTCCTGCACGTTGGGCTGGTCGAACGCGTCGATGCCGAGAACGGACCCGGCGATCGCGGTCGCGATCTCCCAGCGCAGGAACTCGCCGCCGAGGTCCAGCTTGTCCCTGCACCGCCTTGTTGGGCGGGTCGGCGTCCATCCGGATGTACACGAACAGCCGGTCATCGCCATACACCGCGGGCTTGCCAAGCGGTTCGCCTTCCACGGGCACGATCCCCTTGCCTTGCTTGCCCGTGCTCTCTGCGATCAGCTGCTCCACCCAGTAGCCGAAGGTCGCGATCCTGGGTGATGCGACGAGGGTGAGCTTGTTGCGGCCCTGCAGAGCGAGCTCGCCCATCACCCCGCCCAGCCAGACGCCTGGGTTGTCCTTGGCGGGCACGGAGTCGGCGCATGAATGCGCCATCTCGACCGCGCGCTCGAGCAACTCGGTCACGTCCACGCCCATCAGCGCTCCGGGCACGAGCCCGAAATAGCTGAGGGCCGAATAGCGGCCGCCGATGTCCGGCGGATTGCGAAAGATCCAGCGAAAGCCGTGGTCTTTGGCCAGCTTCTCAAGCGAGGTGCCCGGGTCGGTGATGGCGGCAAAGTGGCGTCCGGCCATCCCGTCCTTGCCGTCGCCATGCACCTCACCCCAGAAGTAGGCGAAATGGGACAGGGTCTCGGTCGTCTCGCCCGACTTCGACGCGACGATGAAGAGCGTGTCCTGGATGCGGATCCGCTGGCGCACCGCGAGGATCGTGGCGGGGTCGGTCGTGTCCAGCACGTGCAGCCGCGGATGGCCGCGCACCGGGCCGAAGGTGTTTCTCAACACGTCCGGGCACAGGCTCGAACCGCCCATGCCCAGGAGGACGACGTCGGAGTAGGCACGGCCGTCGGTGGCGAGCTGTCGAAACTCGGGCGCGTGCTCGAGCATCTTCTCGGCCACGTTCAGCCAGCCGAGGCGGTCGCGGATCTCCTCCCGCTTGGCCGGGTCAGAGGTCCACAGCGTCGAGTCCTTGGCCCACAAGCGCCGTGGTGCGTCGGCCGTCTGAAGCTGCCCCACCCGACCGTCCACGTTGGGCTGGAGCCCGCCGAGGCTGTACCACTGCCGCGGCCCCTTTCCCGCCTTGATGTTCTGGCTCTCCTTCTTGATGGTGGCCAGCAGGCTCTCAAAGGACTTTGTGAAGGACTCGACGCCCTCCACCTCCAGCTCGCGCGTGACCTGGTCGAGGTCGACGCCAAACTCGGCGAGCTGCTTCAGCTGGCGCTTCGCCAGGTCGAGGTTCTCATCGATGCTGCGCCGCGCCTCGCCGTGCTCGCGGAAGGCGGCGAGCGTGGCCGGAGGGATGGTGTCGACCGTGTCACGGCCGATCAGCTCCTCGACGTAATAGGTGTCGGGATAGCGCGGGTCCTTGGTCGAGGTGCTCGCCCACAGCGGACGCTGCAGCTGGGCGCCGGCCTTGTTCAGCCGGTCCCAGCGCGGGCCGCTGAAGCTCCGGCGGAAACGCTCGTAAGCGATCTTGGAGTTCGCGATCGCGGCCTTCCCGTACAGGCGCTCGAGCGCACGCTTCTGCGCGGGGTCGGTGCTCAGCTCGATCTTCTGGGCCAGGGTCTTGTCGACCTTGGTATCCACGCGGCTGACGAAGAAGCTGGCCACGCTGGCGACATTGCGCAACTCGCCGCCGCCCTTGTGCAGCTTCTCGAGGCCTGACAAGTAGGCCTCCATCACCTCGCCGTATCGGTCGACCGAGAAGATCAGCGTGATGTTGATGTTGTGGCCCTTGGAGATCTGGTCGTAGATCGCGGGGATGCCTTCCTTGGTGGCGGGGATCTTCACCATCACGTTGGGCCGGCGGCATCGCTCTCTCAGGTCCTCGGCGAAGGCGATCGTGCGCCGGGTGCTGTTGGCGACCGTCGGCGACACCTCGATGCTGACGAAGCCGTCGTGCCCTTTGGTCTTGTCGTAGATCGGGCGGAAGACGTCCGCCGCGGCCGACACGTCCTCGACCATCAGCTCCCACAGAATCTCCTCTGGCTTGTGACCCGTCCTCACCAGCTGGACCATGGCTTCGTCGTAGTCGTTGGAGCCGCTGACCGCCTTCTCGAAGATGGTCGGGTTGGACGTGACGCCGGTGAGGCCTTCGTCGCGCAGGCGGGCCAGCCCGCCGGAGGTGATCAGCTGGCGGCGGATGTTGTCCAGCCACAGCGACTGGCCCAGGCGCTTGAGCTCTTTTATCGGTGGCGGTATCCGGGTCGCTGTCGGCATGCGATTACTTCCCGGCGAGAAGCTTGGTAGCGGCCGCCACGATGTGCCGGGCGGAGATTCCGGCGGCGTTCATGAGCTCCTCCGGTTTGCCGGACGTCGGCAGGCCCTTCACCGCGAGGTGGGCCACGTGCAGGCTGTCTTCGGCCGCGAATGCCTCCAGCACCGCCGCGCCGAGCCCGCCCTCCGGGTAGTGGTCCTCGACGATGACGAACCTGCCCTTGGTCGCGCGCGCCGCCTCGCGCAGAGTCTTCACGTCCACCGGCTTCACGGAATAGAGGTCGATCACGCGCGCGGAGATCTTCTTCTGGGCTAGCGTGTCCGCGGCCGTGAGGCAGTTGTGCAGCGTCACGCCCGCGCCGATGAGGGTGACCCTGTCCTTCGGGCTCTGGCGCACCACCTTCGAGCCACCGATCTTGAAGGCCTCGTTGGGCCCGTAGATGGTGGGATAGGCTCCGCGCGTGGTGCGCATGTAGACGACGCCGCTCTCGTCAGCCATCAGGCGAACGAGCTTGGCGGTCTGGTTGGGATCGCTCGGATACAGCACCGTCGACGTGTGGATCGCGCGCATCGACGCGAGGTCCTCGAGGGCCATCTGCGACGGGCCGTCCTGCCCGATCTCGACGCCCGCGTGCGAGCCGACAAGCCTGATGTTCGCCTCCGAGATGCCGGCCATCCGGATGAAGTCATATGCGCGCGCGAAGAAGGCGGCAAACGTCGAAGCAAAAGGCCGGTAGCCGCGGACGCTCATGCCGACCGCCGTCGCCACGAGCTGCTGCTCGGCGATGTAGATCTCGAAGAACCGATCCGGGTAGGCCTTCGCGAACTCGTCCGCGTGCGTGGAGTTGGAAACCTCGCCATCCATCGCGACCACGTCCGGGATCGCCCCCAGCGCGTGGCGACCTTGTCCTCTTTCTTGTAAGTCGGCAGCGTGACCGGCGCCTCGGTGTGCTTGATGGCCGGCTGGCCGGACTCGGGCTTGGCGGTCTTGACCTTGAGGTGGCGGATCCCGCCGAGCTCCTTGATCGCCCGCTCGGCCATGTCCGGCGGGAGTGCCTTGCCATGCCAGCCGTCCTTGTTCTCGATCTCCGAGAACCCCTTGCCCTTGATCGTCTTGGCGATGATCACGGTCGGCTTGCCCGTCGCCGACAGCGCGGTGCCGTAGGCGCGGTCGATCGCGGTGACGTCGTGGCCGTCGATGACGATCGGGAAGCAGCCGAACGCCTCCACCCGGCGGCGGTAGGTGTCGAGGGTCCAGCCGTACTCGGTCTCGCCGCGCTGGCCGAGCCGATTGATATCGAGGATGGCCGTGAGGTTGGCCAGCTGGTAAAAGCCCGCCTTGTCGAAGCCCTCCCAGATCGAGCCCTCAGCGAGCTCCGAGTCTCCGCACAGCACCCAGACGTGGTACGGGAGGTTGTCGAGCTTCTGGCCGGCCAGGGCGACGCCGACGGCGATCGGCAGACCCTGGCCCAGGGAGCCGGTGGCGACGTCCACCCAGGGGATCGCCGGGGTCGGGTGGCCCTGCAAGCGCGAGCCGAACTTGCGGAAGGTCATCATCTCGGCGTCGGTAATGGCGCCGGCCGCCTTGAACATCGCGTAGACGAGCGGTGAGGCGTGGCCCTTCGAGAAGACCAGGTGGTCGTTGTTGGGATCCTTGGGCTTGTTCCAGTCGTACTGCAAATACCGTGTGATCAGAACCGCGACGAGGTCGGCGGCGGACATCGAGGACGTCGGATGCCCGGAGCCGGCGGCGGTGCTGGAGCGGATGGAATCGACCCGCAGCTGCTGCCCCAGCTGGCGCGCAAACTCGAGATCGGTGGTGGCAAGCGCCTCGGTGGTGACGGTCATCTCACTCCCTACCACTTGCGAGTGGCACCTCCCGCGACGCAACTTCGCGGGTCCCCGGCGTGTATTCGGCTCTAAGTCTATCGGTCTGTGGAAATCGGGTCGAAACGGCCGAGCAAACTCGAATCTCCCGCCCCGACCGCCATGAGTGTTACCGCCCGGCCGGCGCCAGTCGCTCCACCTCGGTCACCATGCCTTCGAGGATCTTGAGGCCGGCATCCCAGAACCCGGGGTCAGTGATGTCCATGCCCAGCCGGCGCACCAGCTCATCCGGTCTCGTGGAACCGCCCGCCGCAAGGAACTCCAGGTAGTCGTCGACGAAGCTCGGCCCCACCTCCAGGTAGCGGTGGTACACGGACAAGGCGAGCAGGTTGCCGAACGCGTACGCATACACATAGCCCGGCGTATGCAAGAAGTGCCCGACGTAGCTCCACCACACCTTGTGCTCGTCGGTGAGGATCAGCGCGTCGCCGAACATCGGCTGAAGCTTTTCCTGGAAGATCTCGCCGAGCTGCTCGACCGCCAGCTCGCCCTCCCTGCGCCTCGCCGTGTGGCAGGCGTCCTCATAGCGGTTGAACGCCACCTGGCGGAACACGGTCGAGAAGGCGTCCTCGACCTGCGTGCACAGCATTGCCAGGCGAATCTTCGGGTCCTTCTCCTCGGCCATGATGCGGTCGAACGTCAGCGCCTCGCCGAATACCGACGCGGTCTCGGCGAGGGTCAGCGGCGGATGGAAATCGAAGATGTGCTGCTTGGAGGCCAGGCGGTCGTGGAGCCCATGGCCGAGCTCGTGGGCCATCACGAGCGCGTCGCGCAGCTTGCCGGTGAAGTTGAGCAGCACGTATGGGTGGTGGCGCGGAGTGACTGGCATGCAGTAGGCGCCGCCCGCCTTGCCCGGGGCCACCGGGGCATCGATCCAGCCGTGCCTGAAGAAGTCTTCGACCAGATCGGCCGCACGCTTCGAGAACCGGCGGTATGACCCGAGCACGAGCTCCTTGGCCTCATCCCAGCTCAGGTCACGTGCCACGTCGCCGACGGGCGCGTAGCGGTCCCACTCGTGCAGGTCGCCGACTCCGAGGAGCTTTTTCTTGACGCGGTAGTAGCGCACGCACACGTCGTAGCGCCCGGTGACCGCCTCGATCAGCGCTTGCACCGCCTCGTCCGAGGTTTCGTTGGCGAGGTTGCGCGACGAGATCCACGTCGGGAAATGACGCAGGCGGTCGTCGATCGCCTTCTCACCAAGGATGACGTTGAAGATGTATCCGCGGGTGCGCACGTCCTGATCCAGCGCAGCCGTGATCGCGGCGCTCGCCTCGCGGCGCACCTTCCGATTCGCTTCGCGCAGCCGGACCAGGGCCTCGTCCAGAGGCACCCTCCGCCCGTCGACGTCGACCCGAATGCGGGCGCAAAGCTCTTCGAACAGGCGGTTCCAGGCCGAGTTGCCAACCGGGCTGAAATCGGTGAGGACCCGCTCTTCCGGTTCCGACAGCTGGTGCGGCCGGAACTTCCGCGCCTCCTCAACTGTGTGGCGGTAGCGAGCCGACTCCGGGTCGGCATACAGGCGCGCGGCCTGGTCGTCGCTGATGTGGGCGAGCTCCAGCGTGAAGAAGACGCCATGGCTTGCCCGCTCGGCCCCTGCCTCGCGCACACGGGCCAGGAGCCGGCCGGCGGCAGCATCTTCTGTGTTCTGGCTGTGGAGGAGATATGCGTAGACGTCAGGCTTGGCCGCGAGCTCCTCGTCTTCCTCGAGCTCGCGCATCATGGCCGCGAACTCTTTGGGCGGGAGCGAGACGACCTTGCCCTTGTAGCGTGCTTCGAAAGCCTCCGCTCGCTTGAGCGCCTCGGCCAGCGTCTCCTCGATCGCGTGGTCGGTCGGCGACCGGAAGAGGTCGGACAGATCCCAGCGGACTTGCTCGGCGCCGGTGGTCTTGGTCGCCTGGGCCATGGGCGGTCAGGATAAACGCTTCGACAGCTCGCGCACCCGCGCGGGGTCGGGCCAGCGGCCGGCGTACGCGCCCTCATTGACCAGGACCGTGAGGTCGTCGAGCAATCCCCTCTCCTCGGAGGGAATAGGGGCGTGGGCGAGCCAGTACTCCAACGGTGTCTCAGGGGGCGCGCGACGACGTCCAAGGCGGCGCTGCACGCGCTCATAAAGGCGCAAAAGCTCAGATTCGCCGGGAGGCGCTCGCCTGGCGACGGCAGCCCTCCGGCGCCAGGTGCGCACCCAGGCCCACAGCAGAGTCACCAGCAAGGCGATCACGACCGCAGGCGGAACCACCGCCAGCGCTCCGAGCGATCCCAGCACCGCCATCGGTGCGCCGATGCTGAGGTGTGGGATGAGGCGCGCGATTCCGGAGGCGGCCCAGTGGTTCGGGAACTGTGTGGCCGCCAGCCCCGATACACCTGGCGTAGGGTCGAAGGGAACCCAACCGTGGTTCTCGAACCACACCTCGACCCATGCGTGCGCGTCGTGCTCGCGCACGACCGATTGGTCGAGCACGGGGTTGTAGTCGCCGGTCGCGTACCCCGTCGCCAAACGCGCGGGGATGCCGAGGCCCCGCAGCATCATCGTCTCGGCCGTGGCGAACTGCTCGCAGTAACCCTTCTTGGCGTCGAATAGAAACCAGTCCACCGGGTCTCGGCCCGCCGGCACGTGGCCGAGCTGCTGCGTGTACTGGAAGTTCTGCTGCAGGTACCTCGTGAGCGCCATCACCAGGTCGAACTGGTTGGACCCGTAGTTGTGGGTCACGCTGTAGGCAAGGTCAAACGCCTTCAGCGACAGCGATCCCGCGTCCAGGTAGGCCGAGTTGCCGTCGGGTGGATTGAAGACGTATGGATCCTGTCTCAACTCATCCGGCGAGAGGTTGGGCAAGTAAGAGACAACGGAATAGGTCTGGCCCGGCCGCAACAGGTCTGGCGTGCGGAACGTTCCGTAGGCATCCTCGCGCAGAGACGACACCGGCGCGTAAAGGCTCTGGATCGGATAGGCGGCGCTGATTACGCCGGGCAGTGGCCTGAGGACGCGAAAGACCTGCACGAAGGTGCCCAGGTTGTGCGGAGGCGCAGCCGGGAGCAGCCTGGTCGGAACGTACGGCTGCATGGTGACAAAGCCGCGGTTGGAAGCAGTCCAGACCCCGTTTCGATAGGTGTCGAACACCAGGCCCCGCCAGTACGCCGGAGCGCCCGTGCGCACATACATCACCGGAGCGTCCCCGAGCCGGCCCCGGAAATGAAGGTCGACGCTGCCGGTAGCCCCGGAAGGGTCCCCGCTCAGTTGAACCAGCGGCAGGGCCGGGTTCTCGAGCTCGCCTTTGAACCCGGCGTAGTTCGGAAGCGACACCACCACCGGACCGTTGGGGTCGATACTCGGCTGCGGGATGAGGATGAAGGCGGCCAGGCCGAGCGCAAGCGCTCCGACGAGAGCAGTCGCGACCGCCGGCACCGGCACCGCAAGACCGGCGTCCATGCGGCGCAGGTGGGACGCCACCCAGAAGCCTGCCAGACATATGGTCCACAGGCCGAGCAGGACGCCGAACGGGTAGTCCCAGGCGTAGACCGCGGCCAGGTAGAGGATCGCGAGGCTGATCCACAGGGTCGAGTAGCAGTTGCGGCGGGTTTTCAGGTCGAAGCTCGTGACCGCGACCAGGAGGATCGCGAAGTTCGCCTGCGGCAGCACCCCGCCGAAGAAGGCGCCGACCGAGTCGGCCAGGAAGTAGCCAAGCGAGGCAAAAACGAGGCCGGCGAGCAGGATCTGGCGGCGCATCCCGCGCTTTTGGGCGCGCTCTCGATAGCTGACCACCTGCCCGATGGCGGCGACGCCGACGCCGACCGCGGGAACGATGTAGTCCTCGCCGTACAGGACCACCGCCAGCACCGCGACCGCAAAGCCCGAGAAGACGAAGGCCCGGCCCTCCAATGAATTCTCGACGGGAGATGCGGGGAGGCGGAGTCTGGGCAGTCTCATGGCAGCGGCCACTCCAGGCCCGCTCGTTGCACGTTGATGTCTGAACCGACGTCGGCGTCGCCGACCACCCACGAGCGGACCGTGCCGCCTCGATGCCGGATGGTTGCGAGCGCGTCGTCGATTTCGGGGTTGGCGGTCGCCAGGACTGCGATCGCGTCACCGACACGAGGCGCCAGTGGAACGAGTCCGTCCGTTTGCTTTGGATAGCGCGCCAGCCATTCCAGCAGCGCCCACAAAGACCGCGATTCGCTCGGCGGGGAAGGCTCGGCGCCGGGCGCCCAAAGGACGACGCGACCGCCGGCGCGCAGGCAATCCCAGGCCTCAGATGCGGCCAGACGGGCAATCTGGTCGGCGGCCTCAAGCGTGGGCGGCGACGGGTCGCAGAAGATGCCCAGGGTCTGTACGCCCGGCGGCTCGAACTCGCGCACGATCAATTCGCCGTGACGCGCGCTCGAGCGCCAGTGGATACGGCGCAGGGGATCGCCGGGGCGATACTCGCGCACTCCGAACATCTCCGTGCCCGACCCGGCGCGCGGCGCCGCGATGCTCGCCTCCAGCTCGCGCACTTGCGGTCGCGAGGTGAGCGAGGTGAACCGCGGGAGTACGACGCCCAGCTCGCGGTCCTTCCAATGGACATCGAATGTGAACAGCCCCAGCGGATCGGATGCATCCAGGACCCAGGACGTGGCCTGGACCGCGCCCCGACGGACCGGACCGATCAACCGCTGCTCCTCCCAACCTGATTTCGGCACCAGGCCCGAAGCTGCATCCAGCTCGGCGCCGGCGACCCTACCCTTGACTCGTACAGGTCCTCGCGCGCCCGCGACCGTCCGTGCGCCGAGCCTGATGCGGAGTTGGTCGCCTTCGAAGATGACCGCCTGAGGACTGTTCCGCAAGATCGACTCCGGAAGCTCCGATCGCGGCGAGTCGGCGGGACTGAATTGGACCGCGGCGAGGCCGTATGTGCCACGGACCCGCGACACATTCCAGATGGCGTACAAGAGCGCAGCGAACACCAGAGCCACGATCCAGTACCCGAGCAGGAACAACCAGGCGACCTCCGATGTGGCGCCGTAGTAGATGACCGCGACGGCCAGTAACCCCGCGCCAACTAACCTGGGCCTGATTTAGTGCTGCCTCAGCGGTGGTAGTGGGACCGCGGCGACCACCTCTTCGAGGAGCTCGGACGCCAGAGCACGTCCTCTCATGCCGAGCCGGTGCGCCAGCACGGGCGTGGCGAGCAGCTTGACGTCGTCGGGAAGCACGAAGTCCCGCCCCTCGAACAGAGCCCACGCCTGCGCGGCCCGCTGCAGGTAGACGCCGGAACGCATGCTGGCGGGAAGCGAGACCTCGGGACGAATACGGATCGCATCGAGCAAGGACACGATGTAGGCGCGGATCGCGGGCCCCGACACCACCCGCAGGCATCCTTCCTGAAGCTCGAGAACGTCGGCGAGGCTCACCACCGACCCGAGCTCGCCGATGGGGTCGCCGTGCTCGCGCCGCGCGAGAATCTCGATCGCCTCCGCGTCGGTCGGCGGCCCCATCTCGGCGGCCAGGATGAAGCGGTCGAGCTGCGATTCCGGCAGCGGATATGTGCCATGGAACTCGGTCGGGTTCTGCGTGGCGATCACGAAGAACGGGCGCTCCAACGTGCGGGTGACGCCCTCGATGGTCACCTGGCCCTCCCCCATCGCCTCGAGCAGCGCAGACTGCGTGCGCGGCGTGGCTCGGTTGACCTCGTCGGCCAGCACGATGTTTGCGAAGATCGGCCCGGCTACGAACTCGAAGCTCGCGTCCTTCTGGTTGAAGATGCTCGAGCCGGTGATGTCGGAGGGGAGCAGGTCGGGGGTGCACTGGATGCGCCTGAACGCTCCGCCCACCGAAGTGGCGAGCGCACGCGCGAGCATGGTCTTGCCCGTGCCGGGCAGGTCCTGGAGCAGGACGTGGCCGCCGGCGACGAGCCCCGCCGCGGCCAGCCGCACCACGCGATCCTTCCCGACGATGACGCGGTGAATGTTCTTTTCGATGCGACCCAGGAGCTCCGCCGCGCGCCTGGGCTCCAGCTCTGGCGAGGCCGCGCTCATGCCTGGATTCTAGATGCGGGCACCCGCAGCACCCGCGGCTTAAGCGGTCTAGCCCTGGCCGATCATCCGGGCGATGACCTCGGCGAGGTTCGGCCCGCCCTTGCCGAACGGGACCGAGTGCACCCGGTGCGCGAACACCATCTCGGCCACCGCGCCGACGTGCGTGGTCTTCACCTGCTCGGCGCTGTCGTAGGCGGCCTTCGCCTGCGCGGCCCGCGCGCAGACGAGGTCCGAACGGTGACCATCGACCTCGAGCGCGATCGAGATCTGGGCGATGAGGCGCAGGATCTCGCGCGGTAGCTCCACCTCCGGGAAGGTGGCGATGCCCTCGGCGATGTGAGAGCGGACGTCCTGCTCGGACTCCGCGTGCTGCGCGACGAATTTGTGGGGGTCGTCCTCCCATACCGATCGCTTCTCGACGATCGCGACGCGCTGGTCGAGGTCGCGAATGCCTTCGACGTCCACGCAGAGCCCGAACCGGTCGAGCAGCTGCGGGCGCAGCTCGCCTTCTTCCGGGTTCATCGTCCCCACCAGGATGAAGCGCGACGGGTGCGACACGGACACGCCTTCGCGCTCGACCGTGTTGACGCCCATCGCAGCCGCGTCGAGAAGCACATCGACGATGTGGTCGTCGAGCAGGTTCACCTCGTCCACGTAGAGGATGTTGCGGTTGGCCTCGGCGAGGACGCCCGGCTCGAACCGCCGCGAGCCTTCCTTCAACGCCGCCTCGAGGTCGATGGTCCCCACCACGCGGTCCTCGGATGCGTTGATCGGCAGCTCGACCACGCGCATCCTTCGCGTCGCTACCGGCAATTTGCCCACCCTCGACCGCTCGCGGCAGTCGGCGCACCAGTCCTCCGGGTCGTCCGGGTGGCATCCGAAATGGCAACCTTCCACCACCTGCTGGTCCGGCAGCAATCGAGCCAGCGCCCTGACCGCCGTCGACTTGCCCGTGCCTTTCTCGCCACGGATGAGCACGCCGCCGATCGACGGGTTGATCGCGTTGAGCACCAAGGCGAGCTTCATCTCGTCCTGGCCGACGATGGCGGTGAATGGGTAGGAGTAGCGGTCTATTGCCATGGAAATGGAATGTTACCGACCGCCTCTGCCAAGTTCCCTCTCCACCGCCGAGGCGATCTCGTCGCGCGACAGGTCGTAGAGGCCGTAATAACGCGCCCCCATGCGCTCCGCGAGGTCCGCGCACGCGTTGATGGCGTATGTCTGATACATAGGCGCGACTCGCGCCAGGTGCTGGACCGAAGGCAAGTGGCTGTAGTCGCGCGCGGAGTCGATGACCAGCGCATCGATGTGCTCGGCGTCGATCATTCCCGCAACCTTCTGCGCCTCGACCAGCGGCTCTTCTTTGAACATCGAGATGTTGCCGCGGCCGTCGCTGATGAGAACCAGCAGGGGCCGGATGGTGGGGTCCCGAAGCAGCTCGGTCTTGACGACCTTGTAGCCGGCCATGAGCCCGTGCGTGAGCGGCGTGGTGCCTCCGACCGACAGCTTTTCCAGCCGGCGCCGAGCGAGGGACACGCTGGACGTCGGCCGGAGCACGACCTCAGCCGTGCGGTTCTTGAAGATCACGACCGCCACACGGTCACGGCGGACATAGGCGTCCTGGAGCAGCGACAGGATCGCGCCCTTGGTCGCCGCCATCCGCTGCTCGGCATCCATCGAGGCCGACGCGTCGACCACGAAAACGATCAGGTTGCCGATCTTGCGTTCGCGCACCTTCTGGCGCAGGTCGTCCCGCTCGAGCTTGAGCCGCTCCCCGGGCCGCCGGCCGCGGTCCTTCTGCATCGGGGCCGCGGCGCGTACGGTGGCGTCGATCGCCAGGTCGTTGACCTTTGCCTTCGGCTCAGCCCGCACGTAACGCCCGCGCCGGTCGGGGGTCTGGCTGGCGGATCGTTTGCCTCCTTGCTTGCGCACGCGCCGCTGGCGCGGCAGGTCGATTCGCCGGAGGTTGAACGTCTCGGTCGCATCGGGCGCGGACTCGTGTGCGCTCGAGCCGCCGGTCGTCATGCCCTGGTCGGTGCCGGCTGACTGCTGGCCGCCGTCCGACGCGCTCGCGCTCTCCTCGGCGGTCGCCTCAGCTGGGGACTCGCTGTCGGACGCCTGCGGGTCGCCCGCCTCACTGTCGGCCGGCTGAGATCCTTCCTGGTCCTCACCCGTCTCCGGCGACCTGTTCTCGTCCTGATCGCGCCTGATCGGCTGGCGGGCCCGGTGTGCAAGCGCCAGCGTCGCGGCGTCGTAGATGTCCTCGCGCGTCGGTGACGCATGGCGCCGATAGGCGGCAAGGGCCCGTGCGGCGTGGTCGATGACGACGTCCGCGCGGTGGCCGAGGACGTCGGCTTCCACGCAGATGGACGAGATCAGCCGAGCGTGGCCTGGTCGGATCCGGACGTCCTTCACCGCCGCGATCGCCTCCGCCAGCGCGCGCGAGAGGTTGTGGTCCGCCGCGGCGAACTCATTGGCGAACTCGTGGTCGCCGAGCCTGAAGGCGGCGTCACGCTCGGCGATCAGCACACGCTCGTCAGGGTCGAGGATGCCCTCGACGTCGACGCACAGGCCGAAACGGTCGAGCAGCTGCGGGCGGAGCTCACCCTCCTCCGGATTCATGGTGCCGACGAGGATGAACCGCGACGGGTGCGAGAACGACACCCCCTCCCGCTCGACGACGTTGACCCCCATGGCGGCGGCATCCAGGAGCACGTCCACGATGTGGTCGTCGAGGAGGTTCACCTCGTCGACATACAGGATGTTGCGGTTCGCCTCGGCCAGGACGCCCGGCTCGAAGCGCCTCGCCCCGGCGCGCAGCGCCGCCTCGATGTCGATCGTGCCCACGACGCGGTCCTCGGATGCGTTGATGGGAAGCTCGACGACGCGCATCCGGCGCTTGTGCGAGGGCAGGACGCCCGCCGCCTCGAAGCGGCTTCGGCAGTCGGCGCACAACGCCTCGCGGTCGTCGGGATCGCATCCGAAATGACAGCCCTCGACGACGTTGTGCTCAGGCAGCAGTCGCGCCAGCGCCCGCACGGCCGTTGACTTGCCCGTGCCCTTCTCCCCGCGGATGAGCACACCTCCGATCGTGGGCACGACGGCATTGAGGATGAGGGCCAGTTTCATCGAGTCCTGGCCCACGATCGCCGTGAACGGGAAGACGTGACGGTCGAGCGCGATGCTCACCTATCAAGGATAGGTGGGGTTAGCCAGTGTTCCTCAGGTCGGGAGCAGGGACTTCACGAGCTCTCGCTCCTGGACCAGCTCCTCGGTGGACTTCCTGATGCGGTCCTTGGCGTCGTTGTCGAGCTCCAGCTCGGTGACCACCTCCCAGTTCCTGCCGTCGGACCTGACCGGGAACCCGAACTGAAGTCCCTCGGGGATTCCGTACTCGCCATGGCTGACCACGGCCAGCGAGTGCCAATCGCCCCACGGGGTGGGATTCCAGATGCTGTTGACAGAGTCGAGCACGGCGTTGGCGGCGGAGGCCGCCGACGATGACCCGCGAGCCTCGATCACGGCGGCGCCGCGCTTCTGCACGGTCTCGATGAACTTGCCCTTGAGCCACCCGTGGTCGCTGATGACGTCGAACGCCGGCAGGCCGGCGATCTTGGCGTTGCGGGCGTCCGGGTACTGCGTGGTGGAGTGATTGCCCCAGACCGCCACGTTGGAGATGACCTGGACCGGGAGTCCTGCTTTCCGAGCCAGTAGCGTCCTGGCGCGGTTCTCGTCGAGTCGCATCATCGCGAACCAGCGTTCGGGCACGATCTCGGGAGCGTTCGAGCGAGCGATCAGGCAGTTGGTGTTGCACGGGTTGCCCACGACCAGGATCCGAACGTCGCCGGCTGCCGAGGCTGCGATCGCCTTGCCCTGCGGGCCGAAGATGCCGGCATTGACGTTCAGCAGGTCGCTGCGCTCCATGCCGGCCTTGCGCGGCACGGCGCCCACCAAGAGGACCCAGGACGCGCCGTCGAAAGCCTTCTCCGGCTTGGATGTCAGCAAGGTGTCGTGGAGCAGCGGAAAAGCGCAGTCGTCGAGCTCCATCGCGACGCCTTCCAGCGCCTTCATCGCCGGCTCGATCTCCAGCAGTTGGAGGATGATCGGCTGGTTCGGCCCCAGCAGGTCACCGGCGGCGATGCGGAAGAGCAGCGAGTAACCGATCTGGCCGGCGGCCCCTGTGACGGCGACCCGGACGGGCGGTCGCGCTCCGTCGGTGCTGGGCATCATGGCCGGATCATGCTACCCAATCACCCAGCCCGTGACGCAAGGCGTGCATGGTCACCAGCGCCAGCGTTGCAGGGGCGGCCGGGTTTATCCCGGCCGCGACCCTCGCACTGTTACGTCTCCAATCGTCGCTTGGAGCACCTCTCAATCAATCACATCCGCTCGGGAGGGTAGAGCAGGGGCGCGAATCCCGGCGACACTTCGCCAGGGTTCGGAACAGTCGTCCTACGCCGGTTGAGCGCCCCGATGAGGGGGAACCTCGAGGTTCCCCCTCATTACCTAAAGCCCTCGCCTTCCGGTTCGAAAAGGTCGTCCTCGGCCAGGCGGCGGGCGAAACACAGGAATCCCGTATGCGCGACCATCCGGTGCGAGGGACGCATGCTCCGGCCGCGCACGGTCCAGCCGCGCTGGAGCACCTCGAACACCTCGAGCATCCCGAATCCCCTCGCCTCGCGCAGACACTCGAAGAACCGCTGCACCTGGCTCACGTTCGGGCAGTGGGCGAAGATGATCCCTCCGGGCCTCAGCGCCCCTTTGGCTCCACCGACCGCATGCCACGGTTCAGGGAGGTCGAGCATCACGCGGTCCATGTCCCGCTCTTCGACGCCGGCGTAGACGTCGCCGAGCTTGAGGTCGAGGTTGGGCGGCAGGCCGCCCAGCGTTTCGCCGATGGCCCGTTTGGCCGCTTCGAGGAAGTCCTCGCGCTGCTCGTATGAGACGACCAGGCCGCTTGGTCCGACCGCCCGGAGCAACGCGAGCGTCAGGGCCCCGGTGCCCGTTCCCGCTTCCAGCACGTGGGCGCCGGGATGGATGTCGGCTCCCACGAGGATCGCGCCAAGGTCCTTGGGGTAAATCGGCTGGGCTTGCCGCTGGCGGCCGGTCACCTGCTCCGCGAATGTCGGCCGGACGGCCAGGAGGCGGGCGCCGAGCTGAGTCGTGACCACGATGCCCTCGGGACGGCCGATGAGCTCGTCAAGGGGGATGACGCCCGAGTGAAGCGAGTGTCGCTCGCCCGCCTTGAGCCGCACCCGGTGGCGTCGGCCGACCTTGTCGATGAGGACGATCAGCTCACCTTCTGCCAGCGGTTTCAATCGGGTTTGTGGGCGCGGATCAAGCAGTGCCAGTACGCATGAAAGAGCTTGCCCTCCCTGCGCTCCGGGTGCAGCTGGTCACGCGCCCGGCCCTCGGCCGACTCGATGACCGCCGCCAGCTCGGCCGCAAGCTCGGGCCGCACTGCCATGGTCCGCATCCACTCGTCGTAGTCCCAGTCGAGCTCCCGCGAGCGTGACATCTCGACCTCGAAGCCGGCCGCCTCCAGGTGCTCGCCCCATTCCTCCAACGTCAACGAGCGCACGTGCGAGGGATCGCGGCGCAGCTCGACCTTGTGAAGCACGTCGCGCGCCGGCGCGGGTGGCGCGCAGTCGACGAAGGCGGCGTCGCGGCCTGGCCTCAAGACGCGGAACGCCTCGCGCACAAACGCATCGAAGTGTGGGAAATGGTGCGGCGCGGCCCGCACCACGTACAGATCGAATGTCTCATCGGGAAAGGGCAGCATGGAGGCGTCGCCGAGCACCCAGTCGGCGTTTTCAATCCCGCGTTCCTTGGTTATCCGCCGCGCGACGTCGAGCATCTCGCGCGTGAGGTCGAGGCCCACGACTCGCCGCACGTGGGGCGCGAGGGCGAGCGCGGTGTTGCCGGTGCCGGTGGCGACATCCAGGGCCAGGTCGCCCTTCAGCGGTTTCGCCAGGTCGATGACCTCCTGCAGCCGGTCAGCCGAGGTGTGGAAGGTGGAACGCGAGTAGTTCGCGGCAACAGGCCCGAAGCTCGACCTGGGATCGTCCGGCATTGGGCCTGAGTCTAGGCTTGCCGCGCGTGGTGACGCGAGCGAACGAGTGCCACCACAGCGACGACAGCGATGATCACAACCGTCGCCTCGCCAAACAGGAGCAGGTTCGAACGTATCGACTTTTCAATGCTCCTGCCAAACACGGAGCCCAGCACGAGAAACACACCTGCCCATGCAGCGCTCGAGACCGCCACGCTGATCGCGAAAATTCGGTATGGAAGCTCGAGGATGCCTGCCACCACGGTCAGCGGCACGCGAAACCCTGGAATGTGGCGGCCGAAGATCAGCGCCCACGGGCCATAGCGACGGAACCAGTGCTCCGCACCGTCAACTCGCTCAGGTGTGATGTGAAGAAATTTAGCCAGGCGGTGTTCGACCAGACGCCGGCCAAAGCGGCGCGACAGCAGGTAAAGGTTCGTCGCGCCCAGGGTGACCGCGAGGACGAAACCCAGCCACGCGGCGCACAGAATCGGAACGTCGTGCGGCAGGCGGCTGCCGACATAGATGAGAAAGATGTCCCCAGGGATGAACAGGGGAATGCCGGTTTCCTCGATGTAGATCAGCGCAAACCCGCCGAGATAGCCGTACGCCTTCAGCAACGCGCTTATGGAGGCGTCTGCGTCGACGACCTCTCCGGACACGTCGTGCTCGATGAGAAACCCGATGCCCACGATCACGGCGACCAGAAGCACGACGCCTGCCGCTATGTGCCAGTTCGTCGGGAGGCCACTGCCCGTTGTCGGCTCTTTGACTTCGCTCAAGAACGAAAGTAGTCAAACACGAGCTTGCCCCCGATGGCGATCAGCGCGAGCCCGGCCACGGGCTTCAGCCACCCGATCCGATCGATGAGGTTCGAGCCGATGAGCGTGAAGAGAAGCAGGCAGCAAGCCGCCAGCAACACCCCACCCGCAAGCACAGGCAGCCGGTATGAGCTGGGCACGCCACTCGCCACGGACGAGATGGCAAGCGCGTTGTCGAGCTGCAGCGCCACATCGGTGAGGGCGATCAGCAGGATCGAAACCAGGATGCTCTTTGTCACGATTACCTCCACTCGAAAACGTTCCGAGTAGAGGTCTTGCCGCGGACGACGGTCCGCTGCGGTCCCGGGCGTTGCCGCCGTCTTGACGGGACCGGCGAGAGTGGCTACTCCCCCCTACGTATCGTCACGAGTATACGGTCCGCGTCCCGGCTCCATTCCGCGGCTGCGGCTATCGTTCGCATGTGGCAAGAGCGACGGCGACATGGTCCGGGCACAAGGTCAAGTTCGACATCGAGTCGGAGTCCGCCCACTCCGTCAGCGTCGACGACGCGCCGGTCTTCGGCGACGACGAAGCGATGCGCCCCACCGAGATGCTCATGGCGGCGCTCGGCAGCTGCACCGGCATCAACGCCGTCCTGTTGCTCAAGAAGTTCAAGCAGCCGCTCAAGTCCCTGGCGGTCGAGGTCGAAGGCGAGCAGGAAAAGGAGTGGCCCCGGGCATTCAAAAAGATCGAGATCACATTCGTGCTCGGCTGGGACGGCAAATACGACAAAGTGAAGGTCGACGAGGCGATCGACCTCGCCTGCAACCGCTACTGCCCGATCCATGCCACGCTGACCCATGGCACGAAGATCGAGCACCGGCGTAAAGACGCCCACTGACCAAACCAGACTTGGTGGAGCTCTAGGCCGGATTTATGCCGGCCGTCCCCGACGCTTCAACT
>WNEY01000681.1_pt1 | contig 22019 bp, 18 predicted proteins | sample 5400531 | NCBI WGS metagenome assembly WNEY01 (sample SAMN13153338, study PRJNA577476) | soil metagenome | isolation source: 200 cm saprolite under Douglas fir tree site 1 | place: USA:California | collected 2015-04-18
TGGCCGCCGTCACCACGGCCATGCCGCTGCGCACCGATTTTCCGCTCACGACCGATCCCTTCAAGTATCGGCTCCTCGAGCTGGTCGGCGTCTACGGTGACGCGCTTCGCGAGCGCTGCCAGGAGCTGTTCGGCGACGGCATCCTGTCCGCGATCGATTGCGTGGTGAAGCTCGAGAAGAAGGGCGAGCGCGGCCTCATCACCATCGACGCGAAGTTCCTGCACTACAAGGAGTACTGAGAGTACCGCCGTGGCCGACGCGACGAGCGCGATCACCGAAGCGGTTCCGGCGCTGGCCGAGCATCTCCTGGCGGCACGGCCTGGACGCGTGTACCGGGAGGCGGTGGCGGTCATCGAACGCCCGCTGCTCGCTCACGCCCTGGCCCTCACCGGTGGCAATCAGCTCCGAGCCGCGCGCCTGCTCGGGATGAACCGTAATACGTTGCACAAGCGCTGCCGGGAGCTGGGGTTGCTCGAATCCCGGCCGCGCCGGGTCTCGACCGCGAAGTCCTGACCGCCGGCCGGCGCGGCCGGCGGGGCGTTCCAATGCGCTCCCATGGCCGCGCCGGGTACGCCGCCGTGTTCGCCCGCCGCCGCCGACACGGCCGTGCCGAACGTATTGATCTCGTCGACGCGCTCGCTCACCCGAGCGCTCGGCTCCCGCCTCTTGACTGACACCGACGTGCGCTGAAGTCTGCTGGAGACGCTTCCGCAGGGCGGTTCGAACGCGGCGGTCTCACGCAGCCCACGTCGCCGTGTGACCGGCGTGCCGGGGGCCGTGCGCGAGCCGACGATCGTCGGTGCGCGAGGAGAACAGGAGGACGAGGAGGGCTGTCGGCTCGAGCGGATTCAGTCCCTGGCCACCCGCTCGATCGCCTTTTGAAGATCGAGGAGGCGATAGGGCTTGGGGAGCACGCCCCGGAAGCCGTACTTCGCGAAGTCGGCGACGACCTCGTCGTTCGAGTAACCGGACGAGAGCAGTGCCTTCACCTCGGGATCCAACGCTCGGAGCCGCCGGATCGCCTCCTGCCCGCCAACGCCGCCGGTCACGGTGAGGTCGAGGATGACGGCATCGAACGGCATGCCGGCGGCGAGCGCGGTCTCGTAGAGCGCAATGGCTTCGCCGCCGTCGCGGGCCACCGTGACGGTGTGGCCGAGGCGAGAGAGCAAGTCACCGGCCGACTGACGCATCTCCTCGTCGTCGTCCATGAAAAGGATCGTCAGCGGGCGCGTCGGCGTATCGGCGGTGCCTGCGGTGTCGACGGCCGCCGGCGGCCGGTCGCTCACCGACAGGTAGAGATGGAACGTCGTTCCCGCGCCGACGTTCGACTCGACGTCGATGTATCCCTCGTGCTTCTTCATGATCGCATAGACGCTCGGCAGTCCCAGCCCGCCGCGGTTCGACTTCGTCGTGAAGTACGGATCGAACACTTTGCCCAGGTGTTCGGCGGCGATGCCGATGCCTCGATCGTGGAACGACAGCCGGACGTAGCGCCCCGGTGTCGGGGGAAACGCGGTCTCGGCGGTGGCCGTGACGTTCTCGGCGCTGATCTGCACCACACCGCCGGGCGGCATGGCTTCGGCCGCGTTGATGACGATGGCGCTGACGGCATGGGCGATCTGCCCGATGTCGCAGTCGACCGCCCACAGGTTTCGGGGGAGCGACAGCTCGCTGCGCGCGCCCGAGCCAGCCAGCGCGAAGCCGACCGCCTGCTCGAGCATCTGGCGAACGTCCACCGGGCGTTTCACGGGCTCGCCGCCGCGCGCGAACGTCAGGAGCTGCCGGGTCAAGCCCTGGGCCCGGAGTGTGATGCGCTCCATGTCGGCCAGCCGCGGGAAGACGGGATCGCTCCGCGCACTCGCCATCTTGGCGAGGGTGATGTTGTTGAGCAGCGCGGCCAGGACGTTGTTGAAGTCGTGGGCGATACCGCCGGCGAGGAGACCGACGGAGTCGAGCTTCTCGGGGTCGAGCAGGTGAGGGTCGAGGACGCCCGGCCTGCCGACGGCACTGACGATCAGCAGGTCCCCTTGCGGACGCCCGCTCTCATCGGTGAGGGGAACCGTGAGCTGACGAATCCGCTTGCGGGCGCCATCGCGGGCGATGATGGCCCGCTCGATAGCGCGATGAGATCCCGTGGGCAGGGGCGAGCGCGGCTCGGGCCGTGCGCGCTCCGGGTCTCGCAGCACCGTGATGACCGGCTGGCCCGTGGCGTCGGTCGCCGGCCAGCCCGTCAGCGCCTCGGCGGCGCGGTTGAACGCGATGACCCGACCCGCGGTGTCAGTGACGATGACACCGTCCTCGACGGCGCCGAGGACGGCCTGGAGCGTGGCCCGGTAGTCCAAAGTGACTACCTTTCTATCCGACGTCGGAAACTCGGGTCAAGAGATCATCGGGCCTCGTCGCGGAGCTTGACGTCCTTGAAGGTCGCGTAGAGCAGCAGGTCGTAAACGATCTTGAGTCCGCCGCCGAGGACGAATGGCGCCCCCAGCGCGACCGCCTGCATGACCCATCCGGTGACCGCCGGCGAGACGGCCTGGGCCAGGGTGCGGGAGAGGTTCGTTACACTCGCGGCCGCTTCGCGCTCCCGGTCTTCCACGACCGCCATGACGTAGGCCTGGCGCGTCGGGACGTCCATCTGGGAGAGAAGGTAGCGCGCCCACAGCAGGCCGATGGCCACCGCCGCCGTCGGCGCGGCCGCCATCGCGATGACGGCCACGTTGGAGACGAGGTGGGAGACAACCATCGTCGGCAGGAGGCCGAAGCGGTTGGCCAGCGGCACCGCCAGGAGGAGCGAGATCGCCGTGAGGATCTGCGCGACCGCGAACGCCAGTCCGAGCGTGGCCGCATCGACGGCGAAGCGGGTGTGCAGGAAATATGCGACGAGCGACTGGAGAACGAACCCGCCGGCGAACGAGTCCAGCGCGAACAACGCGGCCAGCCGCCGGATGAGCGACGCCGACACCAGCGGCCCGTGCGCGCGCGCTCGTGACGGCGCGGTGGCGGCGTCGGGGAGCGCGCGATAGGCGAACGCTTGCAGCACAGCGCCGGCGAGGAACACCACGAAGAGCGGCCGCCAGGTGGCGACCGCGCCGACCAGCGTGGCCCCCAGCGCGGCGGAAGCGTAGCCGACCAGGTTGTAGAGGCTCAGCATCCGTGTGCGCTGCCCGGCGGCGACGGCCCGGGCCACGACCACCTGTTCCACGGTGAGGAACGGCCCGGTCTCGCCGGTGCCGACGGCAACGTTGCCGAGCATCGCCGCCAGCACCACGAGCCACGGATCGCGCGCGACGAGCAGGAGCAGCGCGGCCAGCGTCGAGAGCCCGGCCAGGCCGACGAGCGCCACCCGCGCGCCGTAGCGCTCGGCTGGCCGCCGGACAGCCCACGTGAGCCCCGCGCTCCCCACGAGCATCAGCGTGACGGCGGCGCCGACGCCGGCCGCGCCCAGGCCCAGGTCGCTCAGGTGCAGCGGCAGGACGATGCCGAGGAAGCCGTAGCTGAACGTCCGGGCCGTCTTCGCGACGAAGACGGCGGCGACGTCACGACGCAATGGATGCATAGAGCCCTTCGAAGAGCGTGAGGCCGGCGGTGAGCACGGCCTGGTCGTCGGCGAGCGCGGCCAGCAGGCTGCGCACGGCGAGATCGAGGCCGCGTGCTTCTTCGCGCGCGAACTTACCGTCGCGGAGATCGGTCTCGTGGACGATCTCGGCCATCGCTTGCAGCCGGCGATCGCGGCGGCCGCTGGCGGCCAGCAGCGTCTCGAACGTGCAGTGGTCGCCGTGATGGCCGAGCTCGACGCCCGCCATATCGAAAGCGACCGCGTCGGCCGGCCGCGCGTCGGGCGCGGCGAAGACGAAGCGAGCCTCGGGGTCGACGAAGCGCCGGATGAACCACGCCGAGGCCAGGCGGTCGACGTGCGGCCGGGGGCGCGTCACCCACGTCCGGCCCGACTCGTGTCCAAGCCGAGGCGGCGGCCCGGCCGGATGCGCCGGCGCCAGTCGCGCCTCGAGCTGCTCCTTCACGCGCGCCGTCTCGCGCCCGGCCGGCGCATCGAAATAGTCGATCTCACGGAGGCGGCCGAGCTCGCGACCGAGGCGCGCCGCCTCGTCGACGGCGCGCAGGCCTCGCGAACGCTCCGCCGTGCGCAGCAGCCGCCGATAGCGCTCGGTGAGGGCGCGGTAGTCGGCGTCACGGGCCTCGCGGAACCTTCGCACGATCTCGTCGTCGGGCATGTTCTCGATGCGCTCGACGCGGAGCAGCGTCGCCTCGCCGCCATCACGTTGCACCTCCTGGCTGAGCCACTGGAACTGCTCGACGGTTTCGTTCGCGGCGGGCAGCACGTAGACGCCGTTCTTCAGCGCGAGCGCGCCGAGGGCCTTGAGCCGCCGCCACGCCCGCACCCGGAGGCTCGAGGGCTCGCGCGGCAAGCTCACGATGAGCACCTGCCAGGTCGTGGCGTGCATCAATGGTTGCAAGACTACATCAATTGTTTCGTCATCGCGATCGTCGGCGCTTGACATTAACTCGTCATGTGACGAGTATATGAGTTCCCTGGAGGTGAGGTATGAACGCGGTCGAGCGAGTGCTGGACGACGAGGTCAGTCGCCTGATGGACCGACTGGCCGGCTCTGTGCCCGGTGGCTGTCTGGAGGCGATCGGCGGTCACACACTGACCCTGAGACGGCGCCTCGACGAGGTCGAACATCAGATGGCGGGGATCCGAGCGTCGCTCCTCGAGAGCTACGGGCGCTGGCGCCGCGCGCTGGAGGATGTCGAGAACCTGTGGGCGCTGGCGGCGTGGCGTGCCACGGCGCCGGACGCGGCGGGTGACGCGTCAGCCGCGAAAGAAGCGAGCGAGGAAGCCGCGTCGCTCGCCGCCTGAGGCGCCACGCTCTTCGGTATGACGCGTGCGAGTCGCTTCGAACTGCTGCCAGTAATCCGGCAGTTGCTTCGCCAGCGCCACCTGAATGGCGACGAGCCGGGCCACGCGATCGCGGCCCACGCGCGCGGCGGTCTCCTCGAGCTTCCGCCGCGGCTCTGCGTCGAGACCGGGGGTGAGGTCGGCCGCCAACCGCTCGAGAAACGCGACGACGCCGGCGTCGAACTCGCGGCGGTCTTCAGCGTTGTCGGCGACCGGGGGCGGCAGGCCGCGCGTGCCCCGGGTCTGCACGATGACGTCCAGGCTCACGAAGTCCACGGCCTCCTCGATCCGCTCGCGCACTTCGGCGTCGACCAGCGAGAGCAGATCCCGTGTTTGATCGGGCCGCGTGCGAAAGGGCACGGCGGCGTCAGGCGACGATGCGGCCGACGCCGACGGCCAGCGGCGGCAGCGTCAGCTCGAACGTCGAGACGAACGGCTGCGGGTCACCGGTGTTGTCCTCTTCCAGCATGAGAAGCTGGTCGGGCGTCACCGGAAATCCGGGCAGCCGGTGGAGGATCCGGGCGAGCGGGCGCATCGCACCGAGCGGCACGTGGACCTTGGCGACGCGTCGCCGCCCCAGAGCAGCGCCGACGATGTCGAGCAACTCGAGCATGGTGACGGCGTCGCGGCCGACGACGTCGAACGTCTGCTTCTCGGCCGCCGGCATTCGGACGGAGCGCGCGAATGCTTCCGCGACGGGCTCGACGGGCACCGGCTGCAGGCGCGCCCGGCCCGAGCCGATCACCGGCACGACCGGAAGCCGCCGCAGCATCCGGGCGAGCATCGTGATGAAGCCATCACCGTGGCCGTAGATGATCGAGGGGCGCATGATCGTCCAGGCGAGCCCGCTGGAGCGGACCGCCTCCTCGGCGGCCCACTTCGTCTGGTGATAGCGCGAGCGCGCGCTCGGCCGCGCCCCCAGCGCGCTCATGTGGACGTAGTGGCGCACGCCGGCGGCCACGCTCGCGTCCAGGACGTTCGTCGTGCCCTGGACGTGGACGCGCTCGAAGGTGGCGCCCAGCGCCGGCTGCTCGCGGATGATCCCGACCAGGTGAATGACCGCGTCGCAGCCGGTGATGTCGGCCTCGAGGCCGCCGCGCACCAGCACGTCGCCCTCGATGCGCTCGATCGCGCCGAGTCCCTTGAGATCGCGCTCCGAGCCGCGGCGGACGAGACAGCGCACGACGTGGCCTTCGGCGCGGAGGGCCTGGATCACTGCCCGACCGACGAACCCGGTCCCTCCGGTGACGAACACCCGAGCCATGATGCGCCCATACCGTAACACAGCCGCGAGGGGCCGGCTCCGGTGTAAGATTTCCTTTGTGACCCGTCTCGCTCTCCTCTTATCCTTATTGCTGTCCCTCGTCCTTGCCTCTCCCGCCGCGCCGGCTGCCCTGAATTTCACCGGTGTGGACGAGGCTGCCACCGAGGCGGTGACGTCCGGTGAGATCCCGGGCATCGTGATCCTGATCGGGCGCAACGATGAGACGCTCTACCACCGGGCCTTCGGATGGCGCGAGGTCGTTCCCGAGCCGCGTCCGATGATGACCGACACTCTGTTCGACATCGCGTCGCTGACCAAGCCCTTCGGGACGACGCTGGCCATGATGTCACTGGTCGAGCGCGGTGCCATCAACCTGGACGCGCCGCTCGGCCGCTATCTCAAGGAGTTCAAAGGGAACGCGTTCGAGCAGGTCACCATCCGTCGGATCATGACCCACAGTGCCGGGTTTCCGGCGATCCCCGCCACCGACGCGCTCGCCGGTGGGTTTCCGCGCGCGGCGCGAACGCTGGCCTCCAAACCGCTCGACTACCCGCCCGGCACGGGCTTCCAGTACAGCGACACCGGCTTCATCCTGCTGGGCGAGGTCGTCCACCGCGTGAGCGGGGACTCGCTCGATGACTATCTCGCCCGGGTCGTGTTCCGGCCGCTCGGCCTTCGCGACACGACCTTCCATCCCGACGAGCGCCAGCGTCGCCGCGCGGCCGCCACCGAGTTCCACAACGGCGTCATGCTCCAGGGCCAGGTCCACGATTCCCGCTCCCGCCATCTGGGGGGCGTCGCCGGCCACGCCGGCATGTTCTCGACAGCCGCCGACCTCGCCCGGCTGTGTCGGATGCTCGTCAACGAAGGGCAACTGGACGGCAAGCGCATCCTGAAAGCGTCGACCGTGCAGATGATGTGGCAGCGCTCGCCCGAGCCCGACGGTGTTCGTACGCTGGGTTGGGACGTGTCGTCGTCGTTCGCCCTTTTGATGGCGCCGTTCTTCCCGGCGAACTCGGTCGGCCACACCGGGTTCACGGGGACGACCGTCTGGATCGATCCGGCGACGCGCACGTACATGATCATCCTCACGAACCGGGTCCACCCGAGTGGAGGGGGCGCCAACAAGATCCGCGAGCTGCGCAGTCGCGTGGCGGCGGCCGTCGGCGCGGAGCTCTTCCTGCCGCCCCTCGTGACCGGGCCGTCGGCGGCCGCGCCCGCCGCCGACGGAGGCGAAGCCGCCACGCCGAGCCCGCCCCGCCTGCTCGGCACGGTACGCAGCGGTCTCGACACGCTGGTCGACCAGAACTTCGCCCCGTTCCAGGGCCACGCGGTCGGACTCATCACCAACCAGACGGGCATCGACGCCCGCGGCCGCCGCGCGATCGATCTCTTCGCCGCCGCGCCGGGTGTGCGGCTGGTGTCGATCTTCTCGCCTGAGCACGGCATCGCCGGTGACGTCGACACCGACGTGCCGAACGGCCGCGATGCCGCCACCGGCCGGCCGATCTGGAGTCTCTATGGCCCGACGCGACGCCCGACCGGCGACATGCTCTACGGCGTCAGCGTGCTCGTCTTCGACGTCCAGGACATCGGCGTCCGCTACTACACGTATCTGGCGACGCTGCTCTACGTGCTGGAAGAGGCGGGGCGACGCAACATTCCGGTCGTCGTCCTCGACCGCCCCAACCCGATCACCGGCCGTGTCGTCGAAGGCCCGGTCATGGATCCCGACTTGAAGTCGTTCACCGCGCCCCATCCGCTTCCCGTACGGACGGGACTCACCATCGGCGAGTACGCGCGCATGGTGGTGGCCGAGCGCCGCTTGCCTGTCTCGCTCACCGTCTTTCCGCTGGTGGGCTGGGATCGCGGGCGCTGGTACGACGAGACAGGGCTACCGTGGTCCAATCCGTCGCCGAACATCCGCTCGCTGACCCAGGCGCTGCTCTACGCGGGCGTCGGCCTGCTGGAGGCGACGAATCTCTCGGTGGGGCGGGGGACGGAAGCGCCGTTCGAGGTCGTCGGTGCGCCGTGGATCGAGCCCCACGCGCTCGCCGAAGCGCTCAACCGCCAGCGACTGTCCGGCGTGCGCTTCGAGGCCGTCCAGTTCACGCCGACAGCCGATGTGTACACGCGCACGCCCTGCTTCGGTGTCCGCTTCATCGTGACCGACCGCGAGACGATCCGGCCGGTGACGGTCGCGTTCGCGCTGGCGAGCGCGCTACGCGCGCTTCATCGGGAACAGTTCAGGCCGGAGGGCATCCAGAATCTCCTCGTCCACCGTCCGACGATGTGGGCCTTTCTGCGCGGCGAGCCGTTGGATCGGCTCGTGGCCTGGACGGAGATGGACCGCAGCAGTTTCTTGAATCGTAGAGCCTCGTACCTCATCTACCCCTAGCCTCACGCCGGACGCCGATACGCGCTCGTCGCTCGGGCCTCGCGGGGCTCGTTGCTCGCCGTCGCGTCGGCGAGTGGTGCGGTGGGTGGCGGTGGGTCCTGAGCTCGGGAAGTGGGGGCGAGGAGCGCTCAGCGCTCGACAACGCGGAGCGAGCCGGGCAGGGGGGAACGCAGGCGCTCGCGCTTGGCCCCCGGCACGGTCACCGAGGCGGGATCGCCGTCGCTGACGAAGCGCTCGTCGAGGTGCTTCTCGAAATAGCCCAGCCAGTACGTGAGATCGTGCTCGACGGCCTGGATGCGCGGCAGGTGAAGGGCATCGAAGCCGCGCGAGAAGGGCGAGAGCGCGGCGCCGCCGGCGACCATCAAGATCGCGTCGTGCTGATAGCTGGCGCCCTTGGCCGTGCCGCGAAGGGCCCAGCTCACGTCCTTCGGGTACACGCCGTGCGGGAGCGCGATCGTGCGCGGGCGGTAATCGGGCACGTGACGCTGGATCCACACCTGGGCTTCGGCGATCTGGCCGCGCACGGTGGTCTCGTCGTACTTCCCGAGGTTGGCGTGCCAGAGCGTGTGGTTGCCGATCTCGTACCCGTTGGCCACGAGGTACTGGAGCTTCTTTCCCGCGTACTCGTCCTGGTTGAAGAGCTTGTTCGGGCGGCTGGCGCCCGGCAGCACGTAGAAAGTCGCGGCCCGGCCGAAGTCGGGATGCTCGCGGATGAACGCCTCCAGGACGCCGATCCCCGACTTGGGATCGATCTCCAGGCGGCCGTCGCGCTCGACGTAGCGGAACTGGCCGGGCGACGAGTCGTCGAAGGTGAGGACCACCGGCGTGGTGCCGGCGGGAACGCTGATGCGTCCGTCGACAAGGTCGTTGAGGGCGAGTAGCCGGTAGCCGCGGGCGTAGAGCGTCTCCAGATCGCGGCGGAAATTCTCGGGCGTCCGTGTCCAGCGCTCCTCGGGATAGTCGATCTTGTGGTACTCCAGGATCATGACGCGCCCGAGCTCGTTGGGCTTCAGCGTCTGGGCGTGCGCGGCCGCGGCGAGCACGAGGAAGGCGGCGGCGGTGAGGGCGCGTATCACCGGGCGGCGATCGGTCCCTTCGGCCGCAGGGCGGCTGCCGTGTAGTCGTTGCGCGGATTCCACAGCATCCAGCCCGTCCCCCCGCCCTCGTCGGTACCCCGGATCTGAGCCCGGATCTCGGTGACGCCGAAGATGCGCCGGTCGAACGCGTAATCCTTGAAGTCCTGCAGCCACGGACGCACCCGGACGTTGAGGCCGGCCGAGCGCTTGCGGATCAGCTTCACGCTCTGATGGACGACCTCGAAGGCGTTCTCCACCGGATTCCGGAAGCCGGGAATGCCGACGTGATAGCCCGACGGGTACACCATGGGGCAGATGTAGTCGAGGTGCGGCGCCAGCTCCTCGATGCGCTGACCGATGTCAGTGTCGTTCTCGTTGAACGCGGTGTAACCGAAGACGTCGGCGGCGACGAAGACGCCGAGTGGGGCCAGCTCCTGGCGGGCGCGCCCCAGGAAGGCGGCGACCGCGGGCAATCGCGTCTCCTTGCTGTTGGGGCGCGAGTAGCGCGCGGTGGCCAGACGACCATCGGTGGGGAAGCGGACGTAGTCGAACTGGATCTCGTCGAAGCCCTTGCGCGCCGCCTCCTTCGCGATGCCGATGTTGTAGTTCCACACCTCTTCCTGGAACGGGTCGACCCAGGCCAGCTTCTCGTTGTCGATCCACGGCTTGCCCGTCCGGGTATCCGTGATGGCAAGGTCCGGGCGGCGGGTGGCCAGCGCGTTGTCCTTGAAGGTGACGATGCGGGCGATCGTGTACACGCCGCGCGCCTTGAGATCGGCGATGAGGCCTTCGAAGTCCTTGATGATGACCGGCCCCTGCGCGCCCCCGGCCAGCGCCGGCTCGAATTCCGTTCGATACGGGATCCAGCCGCGGTCACCTTTGATGTCGATGACGACCGCGTTGAGCTCCGTGCGGGCGACCAGGTCGAGGACCCGAGTGCGAATGCCGCGGTCGGCGATGCCGTAGTACGTGAGGTAGGCGGCCTTCACCGCGTGCGGCTTCAGCGTGACCTCGAGGCTCCGATTGGGACCAGGCAGCAGCGTCACCTTCTCGAACCCCGGCATCTTCACGATCACGGCGGTGTCAGCGGGCACACGCTCGAGCGTGAACGCGCCCTCGGCGTCGGTCTGGATCTCGCGGCCCCCCGCCACCAGTGGCACGTTCGCCATGGGGGCAGCGTCAGGTCCGAGGACACGGCCAGCGACCTTGGCCGGCCACTCTCCGCGAATGGGTGGCGCGACCGCCGCCGGCGGCGGCGCGATCGCTGGCGGTGGCGGCTTCACGGCGGACGGTTTCGGAATCACGGCGACGACCGCCGGTGGATGCGCCACCGGAGCCACGGTTGCCGTCGGCACGATGGCGGCCTCGGGAAGCGCCCGCTCCGTCGCGTGCGGAACCGGGGCCACGGGACTTGCCGAAGGCTCGTTGAGAATCGCGCCGACCCTGCCGGTCGGTGGCGGCGCGGCCGGCGGAAGGAGCGCATAGCCCTGACCGACGGCAAGCGCGAGAAGCAGAACGGTGTACATGCCGTCCTGGACGTGGCGGCGCCCGGTGGCGGTCTGTGCAACGTCGTTCATTTGTGATTTCCAAACTACCACAGGGAGTAGAGCGCTGAGAAAGATCTTAGCCAGTTGATGAAACTGGCTACAATCCGCGCGGTGACGGAATTACAAACGGGTTGCGCGACCGCGACGTCGCGCGTCGTCAGCGTTAGGCCTCTGGGGTTGCACTATCTCGAATGGGGCGTGACCGACCGCCCTCCGCTCCTCTTTCTCCACGGCGGCTCAGCGCACGCGCACTGGTTCGATGGAGTGGCGCCGGCCTTCGCCGATCGCTATCACGTCGTGTCCCTCGACCAGCGGGGTCACGGCGAGAGCGAGTGGGCGAGGCCGGCCACGTATGCCACCGAGGACTTTGCCCGCGATCTGCTCGGCGTCCTGGACGCCTTGGGCTGGCGGCAGGCGATCGTGGTCGGGCATTCGATGGGCGGCCACAATGCCATGGCCTTCGCCGCCTGGCACCCCGAACGCGTGCGCGCCCTCGTCGTCGTGGATTCGCGGCCGTCCATTCCCGAGGAGCGGCTCAAGCAGATGCACAAGCGCGGATACCGCGCGCTTCGTCTGCATCCGACACGGGAGGAGGCGGTCGCGGCATTTCGTCTGCTGCCGCGAGAGACGATGGCCGACCCCCGGCTGCTCGCGCATCTGGCGACGATGGGTGTCGTCGAGCGCGCCGGCGGCTGGGTGTACCGCTTCGATCCCGAGGCCAATCGCTCGCGGCAGCCGACGGACACGGGGCGCCTGCTCGATCGCATCAGCGCGCCCGCACTTATCGTACGCGGCGAGTTGAGCCCGATCCTGACGCGCGAGATGGCCGCTCACGTCGTCGCGACCATTCCCGGCGCGCGCCTCGTCGAGATTCCCGGGACGTATCACCACCTGGTGCTCGACGCGCCCGGCGCGTTCGTCCGCGCGCTCGCCGATTTTCTCTCGACGTTGGACTGAGCCGTCGACTACACCACGCCGACGTGGAGGGCGACGGTGCCGAGGCCCATCCGTCGATACGTCACGTCGCGCAGGCCGGCGGCCGTCATGCGTCGCGCCAGCTCGCCGGGCGTCACGAAGCGCGCCACCGATTGCGGCAGATAGGTGTAGGCCTGGCGATCACCGGCGATCAGCGCGCCGACGGCCGGAACGACGCGGTTGAAGTAGAGACCGAAGAGCGCCGACCACACGGGCGCCGATGGCGCGACGATGTCGAGCGTCACGACACGGCCGCCCGGTCGGGTGACTCGGCGCATCTCGGTGAGGCCACGCCCGAGGTCCTCGAGGTTGCGAAGCAGAAACGCCGACACCACGCTGGAAAACGCGCCGTCGGGAAACGGGAGCGACAGAGCGTCGGCGGCCAGCAACGGCAGGCGGGGCACCGCAGCCGCCGCGACCTTGGCCCGGCCGTGACGGAGCATGCCCTCGGAGAAATCGGCGCCGAGCACGAGCCGCTCCGGCGCCAGCGCCCGCAACGCCAGCGCAAGGTCGGCGGTCCCCGTGGCCAGATCGAGCACCGCGCCCGGGGGCGCGGCGACGGCGGCGCGCGCGGTGGCCAGCCGCCAGGCGTGGTGGCGACCCGCCGTCATCAGCGAGTTCATGAGATCGTAGCGCCCGGCGATGCGCGTGAACATCGCGCGCACGAAGGGCGCCTTGGCGGAAGCCGACGTCAGCGGCGCAGCCCGGTCACGACGGCGACGAGCGCGATCACGGCGATGTAGCCGTTGACATTGAAGAAGGCCACATCGAGGCGCGAGAGGTCGTCCGCCCGCACGAGCGAGTGCTCATACGCGAGCAAGCCGGCGATCGCGAGCCAGCCCACCCAGTAGAGCGGCCCCAGGCCCATCATCACACCGAGCCAAGCCAGGGCCGCCGCCGTCAGCCCGTGATTGATGCGCGCGGTGGCGAGCGCGACACGCACCCCGAAGCGCGCCGGCACCGAGTGCAGTCGCCGCGCGCGATCGAACGCCACGTCCTGGCAGGCGTAGATCAGATCGAAGCCGCCGATCCACGCGGTGAGGGCGAACCAGAGCACGAAGGCCGGCGGGTCGAAGCGCTCGCGCACCGCCACCCAGCCGCCCGCCGCCGCGATGCCATCGGTGAAGCCGAGGATCCAGTGCGACGTCCAGGTGAAGTACTTCGTGTAGGAGTAGCCCACCAGGAAGACGAGCGCGAGCGGCGCCAGCATCAGGCAGAGCGGATTCAACATCCACGCGGCCACGAACATGAGCGCGGCGCCGGCCGCGGCCAGCGCGGCCAGCTCGCCCGTCCGAAGCAAGCCCCGGGGCAGGTGACGTCCGGCCGTGCGCGGATTCTCCGCATCGACGGCGCGATCGATCACGCGGTTGGCGGCCATCGCGCAGGTGCGTCCTCCCGCCATGGCCGCCGTGACCCAGAGGACGGTCCACCATCCGGGCCAGCCGCCGGCCGCCAGCACCATCGCGATGTAGGCGAACGGCAGCGCGAAGACCGTGTGCTCGAACTTGATGGCGTCGCCGAAGTGGCGGAGCCTGGTGCCGCCGGTGCTCAGAGCCCGTAGTCCTTCCAGCGCTGGGTGACCCGCTCGCGAATCTCGTCGCTCATGAGGATCTCGTCGGGCCAGGATTGGGTGACGTCGTCGAGCGGGCCTTTCTCGGTCGCGTCCACGCCGAGCTTTCCGCCGAAGCGGTGGCGGAGCGCGGCGTGATCGAGATCGTCCATCGGCCCCTCGAGAATCATGAGATCGCGCTTGGGATCGATGTTGCCGGTCGCGCGCCAGGCGACCTCGGAGAGATCGTGGACGTTGACGTGATCGCTCACGACCACGATCGTCTTGGCCAGCGCCATGAGCCCCATGCCCCAGAGCGCCGTCATCACCTTGCGGGCGTGGCCGGGATAGCGCTTGCGGATCGAGACGACGACGAGGTTGTGGAACACGCCCTCGGCCGGCATGTTCACGTCCACCACCTCAGGGAGCATCATCTTGATGATCGGCAAGAAGAGCCGCTCCGTCGCCTTGCCGAGCCAGTAATCCTCCTGAGGCGGGCGGCCGACGATCGTCGTCGGGTAGATCGGGCGCGCGCGGCGGGTGACGGCCGTGAGGTGGAACACCGGATAGTCGCGGGCGAGCGAGTAATAGCCGGTGTGGTCGCCGAACGGGCCTTCGCGCCGGCGCTCGCTCGGATCGACGTAGCCCTCGAGGACGATCTCCGCCTGCGCGGGCACCTCGAGGTCCACCGTCCGGGCGGGTGCCATCTCGATGCCCGTACCGCGCAACCATCCCGCGAACACGATCTCGTCCACCCCCGGCGGCAGCGGCGCCGACGCCGCGTACGTCAGCGCCGGATCGCCGCCGAGCGCGATGGCCACCGGCATCCTGTCGTCGCCTCGCCGCTCGTGCTCGGCGCCACCCTTGTGGGTCTGCCAGTGCATGCCGAGCGTCTGATCGTCGAAGACCTGGAGCCGGTACATGCCGACATTCCGCTGGCCGCTGACGGGATCGCGCGTGAAGACGCAGGGCAGGGTGATGAAGCGCCCGGCGTCACCGGGCCAACAGCGGAGCACGGGGATCCCGGCGATCGACGGATGCTGTGTCTCGACGACCTCTTGACACGGCGCGGCCGCGACGCGACGTGGCGCCGCCTTGACGACGTCGAGCAGCGTGCCGAGCTTTCGCACGCGCTCGCCGAACGTCCCGGGCAGCGTGAGATCCAGCAGCTTGGCCACGCGCTCGCCGAGATCGTCGAGTCGGTCCACGCCCACCGCCCACGCCATGCGCTCCGCCGACCCCAGGGCGTTGATGAGCACCGGCATGTCGAAGCCTTCGACGCGCTCGAAGAGCAGCGCGACGTTGGCCTCGGCGGGCGCTTTCGAGACACGGTCGGTGATTTCGGTGATCTCGAGATCGCGCGACACCGGGACGGTCACGCGGCGGAGGCGGCCGCGACGCTCGAGGTGCTCGACGAACTGCCGCAGATCGTGCCAGGCCATCGCGACCGTTCAGTCGCGGTAGAAGACCGCCACGAGCCAGCCGGCCAGGACCGGAAAGGCCAGGCTCGGGATCACACGCACGAGGACGAAGCGCCACCCCATCAGCGGGGCCTCCCAGGCGATGATCCGCTGCATGCCGAAGAGCGACCACGACGTCATGTAGGCGACCAGCGGCGGCATGGCGGCGCCCGAGTTGGCCAGGGCGACCATGAAGGGCACGGTCACCATGGGCCCACCGGGCGTGAGGACGCCGGCGAGCGCGGCGATGACGATGCCGCGGAAGCCCCCCTCGCGCCCGAAGTGCCGCGCCACGATCTCCTGAGGCACGAGGACCTGCATGAGCCCGGCGAGGATCAAAGCGGGGACCAGACGGGGAAGAATGAAGCCGAGCATCGTGAACCCGGTCTTGGCGCCCAGCCACGGCAGCCCGGGATCCTTCACATAGGCGACGACGGCGAGGACGATCGCGATCGCGAGGAGAACGAGCGCGGAAGGATCCAGCCGCATGCGCGGCATTATGTCACGACGAACGACGGTTCCGTCAGGCGGAGGCGGCCAGATCGGGGCGGCGGAGATAGTCGAGCACGCGGCTCCACTCCACGGGCTTCGTGAAGACCGCGTCGGCGCCCGCCTGCCGGGCCCGGGTCAGATACGGTTCGCCGTAGCCGGTGATCACGAGGATGCGCAGGCGCGCGCGCGCGCCGTTCGACATCTGGCGCACCAGGATGTCGCCGGGAATGTCGGGAAGGCCGAGATCCGTGAGGATGACGTCGAACTCGCTGCGCCCGACGAGATCGGCGGCTTCGCGTCCGGTGCCCACTGCGGCGACGTCGGCGCCCTCGGCGCGCAGGAGAATCACGAAGGCGTCACGAATGTCGGATACGTCCTCGATCACGAGCACGCGCAAGCCGGCCAAGCGGCCGGAGATGTCTGACGTCACAGGCGCCTCCCTCGTTCGGCAGCGAAGCAAGGGAGGTGCCAGGGTGTCGTTGCAGACAGCGCAAGTTGTATATACTGCTGAGAGAATGCGCCGAGCGTTACGGAGGCTGGGGACGGCGCTGAAACGCCGCGCCGCGCCGCGCGCCGCGTCACCAGACCCGTCAACGCACGTGCGTCTCACCGACGTCCTCGAAACACTCGACGATGCGCTGATCGTTACCGATCCTGCTTTCACCATCTTGCAGTGGAACGCGGCGATGGAGCGCCTGTCCGGTCTCCCGCGCGCGTCGGCGGTCGGTCATCATGCGCATCGCCTTCTCCCCCTCCTGGATGCCCTCGGGTTGCCTCAGCACCTGCGCCGCGCCCTCGGCGGTGAAGTGCGTTTCAGCGCCGAGGTGCCGGGCCGTGGGGGCGCGCCCACCACCTCGATCGAGGCGCGCTGCGTGCCGCTCACCGACGACCGCGGTCGCGTCACCGGCGTGGCGGCGTTCCTCACCGACACGACCGAGCGGAACCGTCGCGCCGTCTTCATGCGCGCGATGGAGACGATCGGTCGCTCGCTCACCTCGTCGCTCGACCTCAACGAGGTGCTCGACACCATCGCCAGCAAAGCCATGGAGGTGATGGCCGCCCAGTCGGCCCTCGTCGTGTCCTGGGACGGGCACGGCCACGAGTTTCGGGTGCTCCGCGCGGTCGGACGGCTGAGCGCAGAGTACGCCAGCCGCGGATACATTCCTTCCGGTGGCGGCCCCATCAGCCGGGCCGTGCTCGAGAGCCGTACCGTCACGACGCGCAACATCGTCACCGATCGAGACGTCTGGCTGACGGCGGATCGGCGTGTTCAGATCGAGCGCGAGGGGTTCAAGGCGGTGGCCGCGGCGCCGCTCCTCTCCAAGCAGCGCGTCCACGGCGCCCTGTCCGTCCATTACTGGACCGAACGCGCCTTCACCGAGGAAGAGGTGCACGCGTTGAGTCTCATGGGCGAGCAGGCCGCCCTCGCCATCGACAACGCGCACCTCTATGCCGAGGCCACGCGTCGCGCCGACCGCCTGCGCGAGCTCGCCGAGGTGGAGCGGGTGGTGGCGGGCTCGCTCGACGTCGACGTGGTCCTCCAGCGCATCACCGCTGCGACCGCGCGGCTGGTCGGCGCCCCCGTCGTGCACCTCTGGTCGGCCGAGCCCGGCGCTCGTATCCTCGAGCTGCGCGCATCGGCCATCGCTCCCGACATGCCCGCCGTGGCGATGCCGAGCTCGTTCGCGTTCGGCGACGGGATCAGCGGGCTCGCGGCCGAACGGCGCGAGGTCGTGTACGTTCCCGACGCGCGGGGGGACCCGCGTGTCCGCGCGGTCGAGTGGGAGCGCGAGGCCGGGCTGGGCACGGTGCTGGCCGTGCCGATGGTGGCGGGCGACACGTTGATCGGCGTTCTGACGGTCCGCGCCCGTCTGGGTGGGCTGGCCGCCATCGAGGACCAGGCGCTCGTCACCTCGCTCGCGGCCCGAGCCGCCCTCGCCATTCAGAACGCGCGCGCCTACCGCGACGCCGTCCGCCGCGCGTCGCATCTGGGCGCGCTCGCGACGCTCAGCCAGTCGATCACGGTGTCGCTCGATACCGCCGTGCTGATGGACCGCATCGTTCGCACCGCCGCCGGCATGCGGCCGGGCGCGCTCGCGGCCACCCACGTGTACGACGCGGAAACGGAGACGCTCCGCTACGCGGGCTGCTCGAGCGACGTGCTGGGGACCCTGCCCGATGAGCGTGACGCGCGCGGGGGCCTGCCCGGACTCGTCTTCGAGCGGCGCGCGCCGGTCATCGTGGAGGAACCACTCGTGCACCCCCGGACGCTCGCGCCCGAGTGGTGGCGCGATCGGCCGCGGGCCAGTTACTTCGGCGTTCCCATCCTGGTCGGCGACAGCTTCGTGGGCGTGCTCGACTACATCGTGCCCGACGGCGTGCCCGATCCGGAAGAGCAGGAGACGTTGCGCCTGCTGGCCGCGCAGGCCGGCATCGCCATCCGCAACGCCGCGCTCTACCAGGCCGAGCGGGCGGAGGCGCAACGCGCGTCCGCCCTGGCCGCCGTCGCCCAGCGCATCACGCGTGCGCTCGAGCTCGACGAGCTGCTGGCCATGATCGCCGAATCGGCCACGGCGCTGACCGGCGTGCGCTTCGCCTCCTTCTGGCTGGCCGACGAGGAGCGCCGGACGCTGACCGTGCGGCGCACGCCCAGCGTGGGCGCGCCGGCCGAGTTTCCGTTCGACCGGATCGACTACGAGAAGGGCGCCGTCGGCCAGGTGGCCCGCACGCGCCAGCCACTCGTCGTCGACGACGTCTTCACCAGCGGCCTGGTCCTCGAGCTCGACTGGTGGCGCTCGAGCGGCTTCACGTCGTTCGCCGGCTATCCGATCATGGCGGGCGACGAGCTTCTGGCCGTGCTCGCGCTCATCGACGACCACCCGGTGCGCTTCTCGGCGAAGACCCGCGAAGTCATCGCGATGTTCATCGCGCAGGCCAGCGTCGCCATCAACAACGCGCGGCTGTACCGGGAAGCCCAGCGCCGGCGCGAGGTGGCTGAAGCTCTCGCCCGCGTCGGGCGTGAGGTCACCGGCACGCTCGACGTCGAGCGCATCGCCTATCTGATCGCCCGCGGCGTCGTCGAGCTGCTCGACGGCAACGGCTCGCTCGTGTTTCGCTACGAGCCCGAGGGCCGGACGCTTCACGCCATCGGCTCCTTTGGCGACGACGCCAGCGCGGTGAAGGGCGTCGTGCTGCAGCCGGGCGAGGCCGCGGCGGGCCGGGCCGTCGCCGAGCGCCGCATCGTGAGCACCTCCGACATCCTCAACGAGCCCGGCTTTCATCTCACGCCGGCGTTGCGCGCGCGCATCGAGGCGCGCATCTATCGCTCGGTCCTCTGCGTGCCGCTGGTGGCGCGCGACCGCGTGGTCGGCGCCCTCGCGATGGGCGCCGAGGCCGGCCGCGCCTTCACCCGCGACGAGCATGCGGTGCTCCAGGCCTTCGCCGACCAGGCCGCGCTCGCCATGGAGAACGCCCAGCTCTACGCGAGCGCCCGCGACAGCCTGGCCCGACTGCGGGAGACGCAGGCGCAACTGTTGCAGGCCGGTAAGATGTCGGCGCTCGGCCAGCTCGTCTCCGGCGTCGCCCACGAGCTCAACAATCCGCTGAGCGTCATCATCGGTTACGGCCAGCTCATGCTCCATCGGGAGATCCCGGAAGCGTTGCGGCGGCCGGTGGAGTTGATGGTGACGCAGGGCGATCGCATGGCGAAGATCGTCCGCAACCTGCTCTACTTCGCGCGCCAGCGGCCGCCCGAGCGCGTGCCCATCAACGTCCATCAGGTGATCGAGCAGACACTGGCCCTACGCCAGAACCAGCTCACGCTCTCGGGCATCACGGTCGAGCGCCACTTCGCCGAGGAGCTGCCCACGGTGGTCGGCGACGGCCAGCAGCTCCAGCAGGTGTTCCTGAACCTGATCCTCAACGCCGAGCAGGCCATCGCCGCCGAGAACCGGGGCGGACGCATCGTGTTCCGCACGCAGGTGCTGGAGCAGCAGTGGGTGCGGGCCGAGGTCATCGACGATGGCCCCGGCATCCCCCCTGAGGTGCTGCCTCGCATCTTCGAGCCGTTCTTCACGACCAAGGAGGTCGGCACCGGCACCGGCTTGGGCCTGTCCGTCTCCTACGGCATCGTCGAGGAGCACGGCGGCCGGCTCAGCGCAGAGAGCGAGCCGGGACGCACCCTCTTCACGCTCGATCTGCCGGTGGGCGTGGCGCCGCCTCCGGAGTCACGCGACGTCGTCGGCATGCCGGCCTTCAGCGGCAAGGGCCGGCATGCGCTCGTCGTCGAGGACGAGCCGGGTGTGGCCGAGCTAGTCGTGACGCTGCTGCGCGAGCACGAGTGGACGGTGGACGTGGCCTCGGGTGGCCGTCCTGCGCTCGAGCGCGTGCGCCGGCAGCCCTACGATCTCGTGGTCTCCGACATCCGCATGGCCGACGGCGGCGGCGAGGAGTTCTACCGCCATGCCGTCACCGAGAACCCCTCGCTCGCGGCGCGCTTCGTGTTCATCACCGGCGACACCGCCAACACCACGGCATGGGCGTTCCTCAAGGCTGCCGACGTCACCATGCTCGAGAAGCCGTTTCGCCCCGAGGTCTTCCTCGACGTCGTGCGCCGCGTCGTCTCCGGATTGACAGCGTCGGGGTCGCGCGCGTAGCGTCGGGGTCTCCCGAGATGACCAAGGCCGACCTCGTGGCGATCATGGCCAAGAGCGCCGGCGGCTCCAAGACCGCCGCCGAGAAGGCGATGAACGCGTTCGTCTCCGGGATCTACGAGTCGCTGCGCCGGGGACGGCGGGTCACCATCAGCGGGTTCGGCACGTTCGTCGTCACCAAGCGCGCCGCCCGCAACGGGCGCAACCCGCGCACGGGCAGCGAGATCAAGATCCCGCCGGCCAAGGTCCCGCGATTCCGTCCCAGTCGCGCACTGAAGACCTCCGTTCGTTGACTTGCCCTGGGCCGTATGCTGTAATTGCGCGTCGGCGTGGGATTTTGGGGGATCGTCTAGTGGTAGGACGCGTGGCTCTGGACCACGTAGCGGGGGTTCGAATCCTCCTCCCCCAGCCACCTTCTCGCCTGAGGTTGTGGGGCGGCCCCATCGTCTAGAGGCCCAGGACACGGCCCTCTCAAGGCTGAAACACGGGTTCGAATCCCGTTGGGGCCACCACCGAACTTGCATGAATTAACCCCGCGATAAGTCCGGAGAGTGACGCCTCACCTTTCAACTCGTAGATGAAGCGCGGCTTCCGGCCGGGTCCTTTTCGTGGCGGCAACTCTGGTGGCGGAATGACCGGCGTGAAGACGAAGCGGCCGACAAGAACCGTACGCAGGAGGCCACGGGCCTCGGCGACGCCTTGGCGGGCCATGACACGCCAGGTTTCGAGGTAGTTCACCAACGTGGCCCGAATGTCTGATGTGTCACGGGGCTCGACGCGTCGGTGGGTCGCGAGCGTCTTCAACTCCGAGCGGATGCTGTCACGGCGCTGCTCGCGTACCTTGACGGCCTGCAGGAGCGTCTCAAGCGGCCCTGCGTCCGCGACCGCCTCCGCATAGCGGTTCAGCTCGACTTCAAGCCGTCCGAGCTCGTTCTTCAGAGTGTCCAGGCGTGCCGCGACCGCGGTGGCGGGCTGCTCCAGATCGCGCAGGGCAAGGTCGAGGGCCTCGCGCACGACCTCCGGATCCAGGACGTCGCGGGTGACCGCCTGAAGGACGGTGTCATCGGCCAGGTGCATGTCCACCACGAGACTGTTCGCGCACACGGCCCGCCCTCTACTGTGGTTGTACCAGCACCGGTACGCTGGCTTGCGGCCATTCCAGGTCTGCACGATCGTGCCGCCGCACACGCCACACTCCACCATCCCGGTGAGCAGATACTTCGCGTCAAGGGCTCCAACCGGGCGAGGGGAGCCGCGCTTGAAGCCATAGGCCTTCTGCCGACTGTGAAGTGCCCCGTGCGCCTTCGCCCACAGGTCGTCGCTGACGATGCGGAGATGTTCGGCGCTGGTGATGACCCACTCATTCGTTGGCCGATTGCTTTCTTTCCGGCGCCCCCAGGCGTCGCGCTTTTTCGTGCGCCCCCAGACAACCTCACCCTTGTAGAGCGAGTTGAAGAGGACCGAGCGGACGCTTGATGGTGCCCAGGAGTGATGGCGACCTGCACGAGCCCGCGGTGAGCGTACACCCTCGGCGTTCAGCGCCCTCGCGATCGTCCGGAGTCCGGTGCCCCCGGCCGCCATGCTGAAAATGTGTCGGACGGTCGCCGCCTCGTCCTCGCGGATCTCGCGTACGACGTGCGAGCGCTGACCGCCCTTGTCGACGACTGGGACGTTGCGGTAGCCGAAGA
>WNEY01001355.1_pt1 | contig 22013 bp, 20 predicted proteins | sample 5400531 | NCBI WGS metagenome assembly WNEY01 (sample SAMN13153338, study PRJNA577476) | soil metagenome | isolation source: 200 cm saprolite under Douglas fir tree site 1 | place: USA:California | collected 2015-04-18
CTCGTCATAGCGGCCTGTTCCCGTATGGATCATCCCCAGTGTCACATAGACCTGAGCCAGCTTGTCGTTAAGCCCAATCGCCGCTGCGGAACTCTTTCTGGCTTGTTCCGCCCATTGCGTGTCCTTTGTCTGCTCGTACTTTCGCCAATAGGCCTCGCCTAGCCCAGCTTCGGCCAGGGCATAGCGGCGGTCCTGCCCGAGCGCGAGATTAAATAGCGAAATCGCAGTGTCAATATTTTGGGCCACCTCATACCGTTGCAGGTAACCTCTCCCTTGCATGTAATACTCATAGGCGCTGGGAACCGTCGTCCCTCCTATGGCCAAGACTTGTTTGGCTTGGCTTGAGAGTTTCACGTCCAACAGCTCGGCTACCTCCAGCACGACCCCATCCTGCAACACCGAGATATCATGCGCCTCAGTGTCGATGGTCTTGGATTTAAGCTGCAGCAATGTCTGTGGATCGACCAAATTGATGGTCAGCCTGACTTGATTTTCCGTGCGTTGCACACTCCCGGTGATCGCCAACGTGGCGCCGAACGTTTGCCTCGCCTCGCGGACGCTTACGATTCCCTCCCGGAGAACATCGGTGGAGGGGACCACGCGGAGTGTTCGTTGAAATTGTTCCAATTGGCTGAGCTTGCTGCTCAGGATTTCCACCAACCCATCACAGAAACCTTGATTTTGAGGGTCATTGCCGATGTTCGTGAAGGGAAGCACCACAAGTTGTTTCTGAACAATGGGGGAGAAAGACCCTGACCAGTCGCGGAACTTTTCCGGCACCCGCAGCGCGACAATGCTGAATCCCGCAACAACCAGTGCACCCGCCAGTGTTATTTCAAGCCATAACGGCAGACGCTGGAGATACGTCCTAGCGATTGCGGGGAGTGATCTGGCCCCTCCAACACCGGAGGATTCCCGAATTTTTTTAACCGCCAACGCAAGTTCTTCCGTCGACGCGTACCGCCCTTCCGGTTTCTTGGCCATGCATCGATGGACGACGGTTTCGAGTGCAACAGGAACTTTTGGATTGAGGGAGGCAATAGGTCTTGGTTCGTCTTCGATGATTGCGGCGAGCGTTTGGGTTGCGGTAGCACGGTGAAATGGCTGCTTGCCCGTGGCCATTTCGTACAGCAGCGAGCCAAACGAGAACTGATCCGACCGGAAATCCGCGGGCAGGCCGCTGGCCTGCTCCGGAGACATATAGTCTATGGTGCCCAGAATGATTCCCGGCTCGGTGACCGCCGTCGTTTGATCCGAACCCGATTGCGGCAAACGAGGTGCGAGTTTACTCAACCCGAAGTCCAGAATCTTCGCCAGACCATCCTTGCGGATCATCACGTTCTTGGGTTTCAAATCGCGGTGCACAATCCGGGACTTGTGCGCGACGGCCAAGCCCGCGCCAATTTGTGCGGCGACATCCAGCACATCGTGCATCGGCATTGGACCGGCGGCCAAAACCCCATCCAGCGCCTTCCCATCGACGAGTTCCATGGCAATGTAAACGGTGCGGCTGTCCTGTCCAATGTCGTAAATCGTAACAATATTGGGATGGTTCAAAGAAGCCAGCACGTGGGCCTCGCGCCGAAAACGCATCAATAAATCAGGGTCGACCGCGAAATGGGGAGGCAAAACCTTGATGGCCACTTCCCGGTCGAGTTTGGTGTCGTGCGCCCGGTACACATCTCCCATCCCGCCCGAACTTAGACGTGCAAGGATTTCGTAATGTCCTAGCTTGTCGCCGATTTCCAGCGCACCGCCTTCCATGGCAGATTGCTCCAGAAAACCGCTGTCCCCCTTTTCGTGCGTGGCAATCAGCGACTCCACCTCCTTGCGCAGAGATTCTTCCGCGCAAGCTTGATCGAGATATGCAGGACGGGCCCCGGGCTCCCGTTCAAGCGCCCCTGCGAGCACTTCCTTGACCCGTTGCCAGACTTCGGGCGTCACTTGCGCGCTTCCTTCTGCTTCATTTCCCGCTGCAGCCAGGCTCGCGCCGTTGCCCATTCGCGCTTCACCGTCGCCGGGGAAATGCCGAGAACGACCGCCGTCTCTTCAATCGAGAGCCCCCCAAAGAAACGCAGTTCGATCAGCCGGGTCTGTTGTGGATCCAGGGCGGCGAGGCTGTTCAAGGCATCATCCAGCGCCACAAGATCGAATTCTCGCTTTTGCGGAAGACCAATCTGTGGATCCAAGGCTAATCGGGGCGCCCCCGCCCCGCGCTTGGCGGCAAAACGGCCTCGGGCATGATCCACCAGAATGTGCCGCATCAGTTGCGCGGCAAAACCAAAAAAGTGGGCTCGGTTTTGCCACTGGGGTGGGTCCTCGTGAAGGAGACGCAGGTAAGCCTCGTGAACTAGGGCTCCGCTCTGAAGGGTATGATCGGGGCGTTCCCGCCAAAGATAGCGGCGAGCGATGCGGCGCAACTCAGCATAAACCAGGGGAATCAGCTCGTCCCGCGCATTTTGATCGCCATGCCCCCAGTTGAGGAGCAACTCGCTGACCCGTGCGGAAGACGCTGGGCACATTCCTCAGCCTCGATCCGGGCCCAAAAGCGGTGTTTGGCGGGAGGCTATCACTCCGGTCAGGGAAAGTACAGTTAATTCCCCAAACGGAACTGCCACGGCCACACGGAACACACCGGGACCCAGCCGCTGGGTCAAAACGGGAAATTTTCACAAATTTGTGAGCCAGAGTCCCTCTCGTTTTCGCTTTAAAGAGTGAAGGCACGATGCAGACTCGAACCCTGGCAGCAGGAACGCGTCGGCCAATGCATAAGGAGAATGAAAATGAAAGCCAAGACGATGCGACACGCAATTGAGGTAAGACTGTTCGCGGTTGTGCTGCTTGCAACTTGCGCGTTTGCGGCCGCCGCGAACGCCCAAACGATTGCGGCCAAGTTCACCTTACCGTTCGAAACCCACTGGGGCAAAAACGTTCTCCCCGCGGGGGACTACTCACTCACTATGGACTCGAGCGCGGATGTGGCTCTGGTCCGGTCGGCAAACGGGAAGACCGCGTTCTATGCGCCCATCCCCATCAAGGCCGACAGCGACAAAGGCGCCACCGCACTATTTGTCATGGTTCGCGGGAACGAACGTCGAGTCCGCTCCCTGAACCTGCCTGGACGTGGCGTCTCCCTGATCTACCCACCGACCACCAGCGCTGAACGTGAAATGCTGGCCAAAGCAGACCAAGTACACGCTGTGCCGGTGATCACGGCCGGAAAGTAGATATTCGGGGCTCGCGGAAGGACACGGTTCGAACGGGGGGATGTGCCGCCAGGCACATCCCCTTTTCATCCCTCCGGAAAAGCACTGCGTCCAGCCAGGGTTGTGCTGATAGTGGGAAGTCGCCCAGTGTAAATCGATTGTGAGATCACTCGCATCCATGCCGAGATTTCGATCGGAGGGGGGTTGCTTGGTTACTCTGCGTCAAACGGAGGGAGCACCAGACGCCGCGGAAGCGCGCAAATGTCCGGCAACCAGCCGCTCGGCGGCAGAAGCGATGGCGGCGTCATCGCCAAAGCCGGGGAGCCAATGCACGGTCGGCTCCTTGCGGAACCAAGTGAGCTGGCGTTTGGCGTAGCGCCGTGTGGCCTGCGAAATCGCCTTCGTGGCGGCAGCGAGAGTGACGGTGCCTTCGAGGTGCGACCGCAATTCGCCGTACCCGATGAAGTCGAATGGCTTGGCGTCAGGGGGAACTCCGCTGTGAACAAGCTTCGTTACTTCTTCCAGCCAGCCTTGCTTGAGCATCGTATGAACGCGCTGCTCGATGCGTTCGTACAGCGCGGCGCGAGGAGGTTGCAGGCCGACCTTGATCGGAGTGTATCCTTCCAGACGTGAGCGGCCGGCTTGGTGGATTTCGGTCAGCGGCCGCCCGGTAAGCAAGCAGACCTCGATGGCACGAATCATCTTGGGGCGATCGCGGGACCCAATGCGCAAAGCGGCCTCGGGGTCAAGACGCCGCAAAACTCGATGCAAGTACTGGAGGCTGTGTTTGTCCGCGCCCGCTTCCAGCCGCGCACGCAGTTCCTCGGAGCGCGCGGGAGCGTCGGCCAGGCCTTCCAGCAGCGCGCGAAGATAAAGCCCCGTCCCGACGGTCAGAATCGGAAGCCGCGAGCGTTGGCGCAGGTCTTCGAGAACTGCGATAGCCCGGCAACGATATTCTCCCGCTGTAAAGGCAAAGCCGGGATCCACTAAATCCAGCAGATAATGTGGGACGTCATCCCGCTCTTCACGGGTTGGCTTGGCGGTGCCGATGTCAAAGCCGCGATAGACCTGCGTTGAATCGCAAGCAAGGACTTCGCCGCCAAATTTCCGCGCAAGCCACGCGCCTAGCGAGGATTTTCCAGATGCGGTCGGCCCGACAATGGCTACAAGAGGAACGGGCCCCGGCCCGGACTTCCGCGGTTGATCCTCCAGCTCAGGCGCTAGATTGGCTGTTAGTTTTGGGGCAGTGCTCATCGCAGGAATTTCCAGTACCGGATCACAAGATAGATCAGACACAACAGCGCCAGGAAGAGAATCCCCGACACTTGTGTGCGCGCCGGCTTCACTGGTCGTTCAAGGGGATATTATACAGGAAGATGAACCGTAACTCGATGAAGGGTCCGCTGAAGGCGGGCGGCAGCGGCTCAAACGGGGTCGAGGCCCGAATTGAAGAGATCGCCGCGCGATCCAGCGCTTCTTTGCTGGAGCTGCCAACCATGGCAGGCTCCGCATCCGGCACGACGCCGTTGCGCATGATGCGAAATTGCAAGACGACTTTCCCCCGGTCGCCCAGCCGCGCGGATTCCGGCATCACCGCATACCAGTTGCGCTTTACGCTTGCGAGCACTCGCGCGATATAGTTGGTGAAGTCCACACCCTCGGTGGGCGTAAGTATTTCTACGTTTCCCCCGAGATAACCCTGTCCTCCGCCGCCACCGCCGCCCAAGCCTCCACCGCCGGGCGAGGGTGCAGGGCTGACCGGACCACCGAATTGCGCGCTGGCAGTTCCGCCATCCTTGAGAGCATCGTGCATGGACTGCTGTAACGCCTTCCCCGGCGAAAAGCGCGTCAGGCGTGGGCTGCAATTCGCGTGGCGGAGCCAATTGGCGAAGCAATCGAGGATCCACCCGAATCTGCGGGCTCTTGGGCTGCGGGACGGGAGGAGCTTTCGGAACGTCTCGAACGTCCGGCGGCAAATAAAGGTCTGTGATGTTCTGCCGGTCGATTTCCTCCTGTGTCGTCTTGTTGGACGGAAGCACGGTTGGTCCAAATAGAATGAAAAGGATCACCGCAAAGTGAAACGCTATGGAGGAGAAACGCGCGACGGCGTTCCATGCCGATGTCTGCGCCTCGACCGGCTGGGTCATGAGATTGACTTCGCCGGTTGTGAGGACGTCAGGATCGATCATGCCGGGCAAATCCTGGATGGCAACAGGGTGCTTGGGCTCAAGCTTGCCCGCATGCGCGTTTTTGGGAACTGCGACCCGCGAATCGAGGATGCTGAGCGGGACGTAATCGGGCGTCTTGCTTATCGCGTCCAGGGGAGTGTGGGGCATGTCGCGCGGGACGACTGTGCGCGAGCCCAGCACGCCCAGCGGAATGTGGGAGGGAATTGAGGTTCGAGGATCGAGCTCAATGTGCGGCAAATTCGAAGGGACGAGCGTGCGCGCATCCAGCTCTGAGTGCAGCCGGCGTGGCGGCGCGTCTGAGGAGGCCGCGACCGGCCGGGCATTCTTCGGAACCAGAATCCGCGGAATCATCGATTTGCCTGCGGGGTAGCGAAAGCACCCAGTTGGACGCGCCGCCCGTGTTCCAGGATGCCTGCCATGACCCGGTCGGCCAGTTCCAGAGCGCGGCGGCCGGCGGCGCCATCCACTGCGGGGGCGCGGCGCGTTCGAACGGAATCAAGGAAGGCTCGCAGTTCTGCGCGGAGGGGTTCCTCCCGCTCGGAAGGAAGCGTCGTGAAATCGAATTTCGGCTGTGGTCCAGGCTCCACCACGCGCACACGTAGCGCGTCCTGGCGCGTGAAATCCACTGAAATGTATTCATGCTGCTGGAAAAAGCGCAGCTTGCGCACGCGCTCGGTAGAGACACGGCTCGCAGTGACGTTGGCCACAGCGCCGGAAGCGAAATCGAGGCGCGCGTGTGCGATGTCCACCTTGTCGGTGAGGACAGGAATGCCGATGGCTCTGATTTCTGTGACACGCGCGTCCACCAGTGCTAGCAGGATATCCAGGTCGTGAATCATGACGTCGTACACGACGTCAATATCCAGGCTGCGCGGCGTGAAAACGCCGAGGCGATGGACTTCGAAATAAAGTGGACGGTTCATGGCCGGCATCACCGCGACTATTCCAGGATTGAATCGTTCCAGGTGGCCGACCTGCAGAATCCGGTTCGCACGCGCGGCTGCGGAAATAAGCTGGTCGGCCTCGGCGAGCGAGGCGGCCATCGGTTTTTCCACGATGACGTCCACGCCAAGTTCGAGCAGGCGGCAGCCGGCGCGCGCGTGCTCGATAGTAGGCACGGCCACACTCGCCGCGTCCACGCGGCCAACCAGGGATTCAATGTCCGGAAAAATTTCCGTGGAGAATTCCTTCGCGACTTGCGCGGCGCGCGCAGGGTCGGCATCCACGATGCCAGTCAATTCCGCGCCTTCTAGTTCGCGGTAAACGCGAGCATGGTTCCGGCCGAAATCTCCCGCGCCGATAACGGCGACACGGACTTTTTTTTCTGGCTGAATTCCCGGAGTCACTGCTTCCCCTGTGTCGCTGTCCGTTCGGCCACCCCGATGGCCTCTAACGGAAACGCTTCAATCGCGATGCCGGCGGCATCGGCGGCTTCGATGACGCGCGCGCGGTCGAATAGCAGCGTGCGCCCCGCGTCCATCCCGAGCGCGGAAACACGGCACCGGCGCATCACTTCGACGGTGTCGAGACCCACGACGGGTACATCGAATCGCATGTCCTGGCGCGGCTTGCTGACCTTCACCACGACCAGCGCACCCCCGTCGGCGATGCGCGCGGCGCGCTCGATTGTTTCGTCGGTCCCTTCCATCGCTTCGACTGCGACACACGCGCAATCGCGAATCACGACAGTCTGCCCGAGGTCGAGCCCGGCGATTTGGCGTGCGATTTCGCGGCCGTAAGCGATATCGGCAGCTTCGCGCGCGTCCGGTGCGCGTCGCGTCAGCACACCGGCAGCGGGGATCAAGGGCTTGAGGAACGTCGTGGAGTCCACCAACTGAATGCCTTCCGATTCCAGCACGCTCGCGACAGCCCCGATCAGCGAATCGGTATTTTTTAGCGGCAGCGAGAACAAAAGCTTCGCGAGCTTCCAGTCCGGGCGAATCGAGCTGAAAATCTTATTGTGCTTCACCTGCCCCGCCATCACGGCCCGGTTGACGCCTTCCTCATGTAAGAATTCAAGTGTACGCGACAACTCACCAAGGCTGACCCAGTGCAATCGCGACGAGATTTTTTCAAGCTCCGGCGAAGCCTCCTCTCGAATTGCGATCACGGCCATGTCGATCCCCTGGCTGCGCGCCGCTTCGAGCACCAGAAACGGAAATTGCCCGTTTCCGGCGATGAGTCCCCAGCGAACGGCGGAATCCGAGACGGGTGAGGAAGGCATGGGCGCGGAGGAATTCACTTGTGCAGGCCGCGCTGTGCTGACTCGATAAATTCGACCAGTTCGCGGACGTCGGGCGAGCCGTTAAGTTGCGCGCGGATCTGTTCGAGAGCCTGGGAAGTGTTGAGCTTGGAGCGCAGCAGCAGGCGAAATGCGCTTTCGATGGTGTTGAGGCGCTCGCGATCGAAGCCGCGGCGTTCGAGCCCGACCGTATTCACGCCATAGCAGCGGGTTTCGCGTTCGGTGACGACGCGCGAAAAAGGCGGCACGTCCTGCGTGATGACGGTGCAAGCGCCGATATATGCGTAGCGGCCAACGCGGCAGAACTGGTGCACCGGGCTGAACGCTCCGACATTTGCGTAGTCCTCCACAACCACGTGGCCGGCGAGCGTCGCGCCATTGGCGAAAACCGTGTGGCTGCCGACGATGCAATCGTGGGCGATGTGGGAATACGCCATGAAAAGATTACCGCTGCCGATCCGCGTCACGCCGCCGCCTTGCGTGGTGCCGCGGCTCACCGTGGAAAATTCCCGAAAACGGTTCGCGTCACCCACCACGAGTTCCGTGCGCTCGCCGCTGAATTTCAGGTCTTGCGGATCTCCGCCGACGGCGCAAAACGAATCGAAAATGTTTTTGCGGCCAATCCGTGCTGGACCGCGGACCACGGCATGCGGCGCAAGCACGCAGCCGTCCCCCAACTCGACGTCGTCTCCAACCACGGCGAACGCACCGACCCGTGACCCGCTTCCGACAAGGGCGCTTGTGGAAACGATCGCTCGGGGATCGATTTCGCTCGTCACTTGACACCCACCGTGGCGTCCGCGGTCGCATCACTTGGCACGACCGGGGCATCCCGGTCAACCAACATGCACTTTAGCGTGGCTTCGGCTGCAAGTTCCCCGTTGACGGTGGCCACACCATGCAGCTTGCAAAACTTTTGCCGCCATTTGAGCACCGTCACTTCCATCCGCAATTGATCTCCCGGCACTACAGGCCTCCGGAAACGCGCTTCGTCCACGGCGGCGAAATATAGCAGCTTCTTTTCCCGCTCGGGAATTTCCAGCAACAGCAAAAGGCCGCCCGTTTGCGCCATGCCTTCGATGATCAACACGCCCGGCATCACCGGCTTTCCCGGAAAGTGACCCTGAAAATAGCTCTCGTTGATGGATACATTTTTCAAGCCCACGATGCGTTTCAACCGTTCCATCTCCACAATTGTATCCACGAGCAGGAAAGGATAGCGATGGGGCAGAATTTTCTGGATGCCAATGGAGTCAAAAATCATTTCATGGCCTCGATTCGCGTCCGGGAAAGCTCGGGGGAAAACTGCCGGCGCAACAATATCTCTGCGGACTGCAAGTCGCCGACGCCCGCCTAGCAAAATGGCGGGCAGTGGCGACGCGCGCGCAGACCACACCCTGGAATTATATGCGAAACACGCGGCCCAGCAAACGCGGTTTGCCCTGAGTTGTTCGCTAGGAAAGGTCCGCCCTGATTGCCGCCGATGGAGAGTACACCGTTCGGTAGTGGGTCCGAGAAGACGAATTATCGGGACTTGGCATTTAGTTTTGGTTTCTTCGGGGTGCTTCCATTGACATCGGACCACCGGGAACTGGGAATCTGCCGGAATGGCCTCTACGGCCACATAATGGGATGCCTCCTTCCTCGCAGTCTACAAAGCTACATAGTTCCCGCGGCGGACCATCCCATTATGTGGCCAATACTCGCAATGAGCTGATTTTCCCGTTTCTAACCCGTTTCAATGTTGTAAGGAGAAATTTTCACAATTGATGAAGAAACAGACCCACTTGCCGCCGTACTTACGAAGTACGGGAAGCCGGAAGCAGGCAAGGCGATATTCATGGGAATTTGCCTAGATGGAGATTGGTCCGACTGGGGCTAGCTGGCGGATTCCTGATAAAGTGAAGCGCCGGCAATCGCACCGACGACAATCTCGACCACGCCGCCGAGCGTCGTCATGACCGTAAGTCGATGCGAAAAAAGGCCACTAAACCACATAAAGCCGAGGTTCGGAAGCAGCGCACCTACAACCCAGACGGCAAGGCCGGCCAAGACCGCGGTCTTCGCTCCGGCGCCAAAGCGAGGCCGGATGCCAGCATAAATCAAGATCAGCACAATGCCGCTGACGAGTCCGAGCAGGTTGAACCATATCCACTGGTTTGACGAAAATTCTGCATGCCCGAGCGCCTTCATCCCCTCAGCCCACTGAGGCGCTAGCAATATGCCATCTACGAGGTAACCCAAGACATCTGCAACGAGCCCGGCAACGATGCCCGCGATGATTACACGACCCATGTTGATTTTTCCCATACATTCTCCTTGTCAACCAGAATTTCCATACCCTTCAATTGCTACCCATCGCCTGCTTGCTGTAACGGACCTCGCGGATCAAACGAATCGACACGACTCTCGCGGTCTGCTTCCGGTGATTCGCCGCTGCCTGCCGCTGCGCCGCCGAGCAGGAGTGCTTGAGCGTGATCGGATCCACACGATCCCCGACTCCTTTACTTCGATTTCCAGAAACCGGGACCTACCAGGGTGGCTTGTTCTATTAGGGGCCGTTTTACAGAGAGAGGTAATGCCGCGTGCTGCTTATACTCTCGTAGGTAAACAGATGTAAAGGAGATTCTTTCCTGTTCAGGCAGGATTTGCGAGTTGAAATGCTAAGGCCAGATTCAGGAGGTTGTAATGATCCCCTGCACTCGAACCCGCGCTTTGCCTACCTGTTGCGCCGCATGAACCTTCAGCAATGATCTGCGAGAGCATCTCCCTCCTAGGCCTAGTCCCGATAACGAGATTGTCGGAAACTGATGACCCACGGATCACGACGAATGGTCTGCCGTGAGGTGCGGTCGTGGGCAGCTAGCGAGTGTCGAGGGGGCATTGCGAGCGATTGCTCCAGAGAGAGCGCGTTGTTAGCATAGCGACGCAATGCAGAGCAATTTCACAATGCGTTCACTACTCGGTTGGCTGCGGGCGCGCGAACAGGCGATGACAGGGCTGCTCGGCCGTTTTGTGCGCGCGGAATCATCGAGTTTCGACAAAGCCGCTGTGGACCGTTTCGGCCGTATCGTCGCGTCGGAATGGAAAAAGCGGGGCGCCACGGTCACACTGCTGCGCCAGCGCGAACGCGGAGATCACGTGAGAGCGGAGTGGCGCCCTCGCGGGAATCGTGCGACTCCGCAGATTCTAGTTCTGGGCCATCTGGACACCGTGTACAACGCCGGAACTATCACCCGGATGCCGTTTCGCGTGTCCCGAGGACGCGCCTGGGGACCCGGCACATTTGATATGAAAGGCGGGCTCGTGTTCGCGCTTTATGCCATGGACGCCCTTGCCGCTGCGGGTTGCCTGCCCGAGAAGCGCGTTGTCTTTCTGTGGACGAGCGACGAGGAAATTGGCAGCGAAAGCTCGCGCGCCGCGATTGAACGCGAAGCAAGGCGCAGCGACGCCGTTCTCGTACTCGAACCCGCGGCCGGGCTCGATGGGCGCGTGAAAACGGGCCGCAAGGGCGTTGGCGAGATTGAACTGATCGCGACCGGACGCGCGGCCCACGCGGGACTGAATCCCGAGGACGGCATCAATGCGATTGAAGAAATCGCGCTCCAAATTGTGCGCATCTCGCGGTGGAACCAGCCGCGCCGCGGAATCACAGTAAACGCCGGAGTGATCGAAGGCGGCACGCGCACCAATGTGATTCCCGAACGTGCGAGCGTCCTGATTGATTTGCGCGCGGCACGCGGCGAAGACACGCGCGCGCTCGAACGGAAATTCCGCGCGCTGCGGCCGATTCTTCCTGGCGCAAAGCTCGAAATCCGTGGTGGATTCAACCGCCCGCCGATGGAGCGAAAGATGAGCGCCGCGCTCTACGCGAAGGCTCGTGCGCTGTCGAAGGAAATGGGCATAACGCTGGGGGAAGCCTTCGTTGGCGGCGGGTCCGACGGAAATTTCACGGCAGCTCTGGGCGTGCCGACGCTCGATGGACTGGGCGCGGTCGGAGAAGGCGCGCACAGCCCGCGTGAAAATATCGTAGTTCGTGCATTGGCTGAGCGCGCTGCGCTGCTGGCGCGATTAATTTCGAAATTGTAGCGCTCCCCCGAAAACCAGGCGGGCTTATGTGGATTCGCGCAAATCCGCACCCTTTGCAGAAAACGCAAAGGATGTGGCACCCGCTGAAAAAGAAAGAGCGATTCCTCGCTCCGCTCGGAATGACAACGCGAAATCACACGAAGCACCAGAAAGCACCCAAATGACTCCGGCCCGAGAAGCTCAGAAATACGCCTTGCGGAGGTACTGCACGGTGGATTGCATCAGGTCTGCGTAGGAGTCGCGGAGAACGGCGTGTATGGCGTCTTCGGTGGCGGATTGGGCCGCGATGCGGTCCAGAATTCGTTCGATGGTGACCATGCCGTCCACAATCACGATTGCCTCAACGGTTGCGAGCGACCATGCGTATGCGTTGGAGGCGGTTTCTCGCGGAAGATTCAGCCAGGAAGTTTCGTACGACGCGAGAGAAAATTCCATGTGCCGCTCGTATGCCGAGGAAAGAGCCCCGGCGGCGCTCCGGCTGCGTTTCCCTTCCATGTACTGCGCAATGCCCTCCTGCAGCCAGACGGGACACCGCCCGCCCGTTTTCTGGGCGACGAAACTATGCGTCAGTTCGTGTTTGAGGACCCGCGCCAGCTCGTTGGTCATGGTTGACAAGCCTTCAACAGGGACTCGTATACGGCCGTCATTCAGGGCCCCCACCCAGCTCGGCGCCCGGGTAATGTCCATGAACGCCTGATTGGTGTACAGGACCACGCCGATGGACTCGGGAGGTACATAGTTCAGGGTCGAAGAAATTTCCTCGAACTCAGCTTCGAGCGCCCGGAGAATTTCACGAGCCAGTTCAGGTGCAGCGCCGCCGTTGTAGCGGAGGCGAAAATGCAGGGTTTCGCCTTCGCGGTACGTGGCTTCCTCTTGTGCATCGCGCTCGGCCTTCTCGAGCGCGTGCTGCACCTCCGCATCGGGCTTCAGCCTGAGGGCGCGCTTCCATTCCGAAACAGCGTCACTGGTGCGGTTCAATCCGTAGTAGGCCCAACCGGTCAGCTTGGCGGCGTCCGGGGAATCGGGTTCGATGCGGCGGGCGCGGTCGAGCAGATTCAGCGCCGCAGAATATTCGCTGCGCCGCAGGCGCAGGTACGCTGCCTCGAGCAACAGTCCGGCGTCATCAGGCGCATAGCGGAGCCCAACGTCGTAGTGCGCTACCGCCTGCTCGAAATCGCCCACGCTGATTCCAAATTGCGCCGCGGCCCTCTCCGCGGCGACAACCCGGGCCACCGCCGTGGGAGTGGGATTCGCGTCTGCTTCGGATTCCAGCCGCGAAAGTAAACTGAGGTCAATCGATCCATCGCGAACTGCGGCGCGTGCGGCTTCGTCATTGGCGGACCGAGCCAGCGCGTTGGGCGGCGCAATGGGCAGGTTGGCGGCCTTGTCTGCTCCCTTTCCAGCCGGGGAGTCCAGCGGCAAGGCATCGTGCACAACCCGATCCACGATGGAAGACGGCAGGCTCAGGCGGCCGGCCGAGGTCTCGTAGCTCACCTGGCCGTTTTCCTGCACGACGTCAGAGGTGGATATTTTTTTGCCGTTCTTGAGATAGATGGTATCGGCAAACGCACATCGCGGGAGTGCGGCGGAAAGACAGACGGCCACAAAAAACCAAAGGTAATGCGCTGAAGGGGACCGCATGAAACCTATATTATCAAGCATTGCATCCAACTCCTGCTGCTGCTTGCTGCCTGATGCCCAATATTGCTACAGTCGAGCGATCATGAGGAGAGTGCTACAAGCGGTTCTCACGGCCTCACTGGCAATGGGAGCATGCCTTGCTTCCCTGGCCGCGGAGGGGTCGAGCCTGCCCAATACGACCGAGCGTCCCAGGGAAATCTATAAAGCGCTGAACGCGCTTCGTGTCGATAGCACGCAGATTTACGCCGTGAGTGAGATCCGCCTGCGCCGAGACGCCGTCAGCCTGATCTTCTCCGATGGGGTATTGGGTTTCCTGCAAGCTTATGATGGCCGGGTAACCGGCGTCGTTTTTTCCGGACGCGGCCATGTGAGCGCGAATCTGCGCGACCCCGCCGAAAAGCAATCGCTCGCGCATTTTCTAGGCGTTCCCCTACTCGATCAGAGTTTTTCGAGCGCTTATCTACGATTTGACGACGGGTCCGCCGAGGAAATCCTCGACCAACTGCGCCGGTCCGGCGCCAACCCGATGAGCGCTGACGATTTTGTGAGCACATGGGACAAGTCCGTCGCGAACCTGAACCCGGCACAATCCACACGCCTGTTGGTGGACTGGGTGGCCGAAACGCCGGTACCCTTTTTCTACGCCGAGCTCGTGGACGAACGATGGGGGGCGTTTGACATCCTGATCGACGGCCGCAGAACCGACACCGTATTGATTGGGCAAGACCGCTGGGCTGCTGGAAATCATTTCTACGACGTCTGGGCTTCCTTTGCGGGGTCGAATGCGTCTCCGACTCCGCCACCAGCCTTCGTACCGGTTTCCTATACGGTTGACACAACGATTGAGAACGACCGGACTCTCGAGGGCACGACAACAATTGAAGTACGCGCCGGGGGGAGTGGAGATCGCACTATTGCGCTGGAACTCTCGCGCTTCCTCAAGGTGCAATCCGCGCAGGATGCCGATGGTCACGTGCTCGATCTCTTTCAGAACGAGGCGCTCACCCAAAACCAGGTGGCCCAGGGCGGAAACAACATAGTGCTGGTGTTCCTACCGGAGCCACTGCGCGCGGGCCAGACCTATCGCATTCGATTGGTTTACAGGGGGAGCGTGATCAGCGATGCGGGAAACGGTGTGTACTTCGTGGGAGACCGCGGGATCTGGTATCCGCATCTAGGCGGAATGGCGCAGTTCGCGGCGTTCGACACGACGTTCCACTGGCCGCGAAAGCTTCGCTTGGTGGCAACGGGACAAAAGGTCGAGGAACGCGAGGAGGGCGACCGGCGCATGGGCCGCTGGCGTTCCGAGGGGCCGGCCGTGATCGCCGGGTTCAACTTGGGTGACTACCAAATTGAAGATATCGAGGCCGTGGAGGGCGTCAAAATCGAGATGGCTATGAATAGGGCGCTCGAAAGCGCCCTTGCCAGCCAGCTCCGCTCGCCGACAACCGAGGGGCCGATGATCGCTGGCCCGATGAGACCGAACCGGCGCCTGCGTCCCCCCGTAGCTTTCTCCGAGGACCCGCCTGCGTTGGTCACCGGCCCGCTAAAGGAGCTTGGGCAGGAAATCGCCGGAGCAGTGCGATTTGGGAAACTCTGGATGGGACCATTCCCGTTCCAGCAGCTCGTGGTGTCTCAAGTTCCAGGGACATTCGGGCAGGGCTTCCCGGGACTCCTCTATTTGCCCTCTCTTTCTTTCTTAACGGACACAGCGCAACAACGCGTCGGAATGAGCGGCAACGCAAAGGAGGCCTTGAACGAAGTCATTCCTTACCACGAGGTCGCACACCAGTGGTGGGGGAACATCGTCGGCTGGGACAATTATCGCGACCAGTGGCTCACCGAAGGATTGGCGAATTACGTCGCGCTCGCCGGCGCCGATGCGGAGAAACCTGGCGCCCACCTGCTCACGCACTGGCTCGATGGTTATCGCAAGGACCTGACTTCGCGGGTTTCGGGCCAGGAAAGCGCGGTGGATGATGCGGGTCCTTTGGTGCACGGATTGCGCTTGAATTCTTCGCGCGACCCAGCCGCCTACGAAAAAATCATCTACGGCAAAGGCTCTTGGGTATTCCATATGCTTCGCATGATGATGCAGGATCCTGCTTCAAAAAATCCTGACGAACGCTTTATCGGCCTGCTGCACGGCCTGCTGGAATCGCATCGCTATCGCGCCCTGAGCACCGAAGACCTTCAAAAGGCGGTCGAACGCGTCATGACGCCCGCCATGGCCCTCGAAGGCGGGCATTCGATGGATTGGTTCTTCGAACAGTTCGTGCGCTCGACGGGAGTGCCCGCCTACGAATTGGAGTACTCGGTGCGGCCTGGCCCAAAAGGTTTCGTCGTGCGAGGCAAATTGATTCAGAAAAATGTTCCGGACGATTTCGTTCTCCGCGTTCCGATTTATGGGCAGGCGCAAGGCTCAAAGCCGGCGCTCCTGGGTCATGTCGTCACTTCGGGAGACGAAACTTCGTTTCAGTTCGTGAGCGCTACGCTCCCCAAACGCCTCCTCATCGATCCACAAATGACCTTGCTGTGCGTGTCGCCTTCTTCCTCCCCAGCGGCCCCCGAATAGCACGTTGTACCGTTGCACAGTCGCAAGCATGCTCGCTTTCGACCCTTCAACTGTTAACTTGCTATTTATGTTCATCTGCGGTACTCAACGTCGGAAGCATATGGGCCACTAACGAGCACTTGGCATCCCGACGTGCACTCTCGAAGACTCAAATTGAGGTCCTATGCAGCGGAAAAAGGATTCGGGCCCGAGTAAGGTTCCAAGGTGGCTCGTCCCCACCGCTTTCGTTGTTGGGATCATATTCGTGCTGATGATCCTGGGCCTTAACGTCGGAATCCCTGCACCGACGCCGTCCCAATTCACGGTGTTTCGGATTGTCATCGCGTTAGGCGGCGCGGCCGTCGTTGGCCCAGCCCTGCGCTTCGCCCTAAACGCTCCGCCCTTCGGGCTCCGCAGGGCTACGCTCCGGGCCGGGCCAACGACGAAAAAAGAACCAGAAACAAAACCAAAAAAGGGGACACTTCTAACGAGGTAACAAAGGGGACATTTCTAACGAGGTTTGACAGGCATGCGCGCAACTCTTGACGCTTTTCCCGGTCTCCGATACTGTGGCGCCGTTTCGCACCGGGAATCGAATTCGTCGATGCGTTCTACGCAAGAAAATGGAGTTGATCAACCATGTCCATCAGGTTTCGAGCGGAGCAAGTGGGGAGTCTTCTGCGCCCACCGGAGCTGTTACGCGCTCGCGCGGCGCACGCGGAAGGCCGCCAAAAACTGGAGGAACTCCGCGCCGAAGAAGACCGCGCCATCCGGCAGGCCCTCGAGAAGCAGAGGCAGTTGGGATTGGACGTTTTGACGGATGGCGAGATGCGCCGCGGCTCGTGGCTCACCGACATGGCCGACGCAGTGGATGGCTTTGTTTCTCAGAGGGTGGCGCTGGAGTGGAAGGGCCCGGGAGGAGGCGTCGAAGGGAGCACAGCAAATGCAGTGGGCGCGAAACTGCGAAAAGTTCGCAAGATGACAGGTCATGAAGCACCCTTTCTGAAAAAGTTCGCGGAGGGACCGTTCAAAGTCACGCTTCCCGCGCCTTCGAATTTCATGCTCGCCAGCTACAAGGCCGGCATCACGGAAAAGTTCTATCCCACTCACGCCGATTTGTTGAAGGATCTCGCGGCGATCGTCCGGGACGATGTTGCGTGGCTCATCGCGGAAGGCGTGCAGTACATCCAGTTCGACGCCCCATACTACTCTCATTATCTCGACCCACGGCAGCGTCAACAGATGAAGCAAGCCGGCCTTAATCCCGACCAGGAACTCGAGAGCGCGATAGCCGGGGACAACACTGCGTTGCAAGGCGTCCCGCGTGGCGGCGTGACGCTTGCGCTGCACGTCTGCCGGGGAAACAGCAGAAGCCGGTGGTACACCGAGGGTGGATACGACGCCATCGCTGAAAAACTTTTCGGGATGCTGGACGTCGACCGGTTTCTACTCGAATACGACAGCGAACGCTCAGGTGGGTTCCAGCCGTTGCGCCTGGTACCGCGTGGCAAGGATGTTGTCCTGGGACTCGTCACGACGAAGGAACCCAGGCTGGAGTCCCCGGACGAGCTACGGCGGCGCATCGACGAAGCAGCCAGGCATGTGCCGCTCGAGAATCTGGCACTCAGTCCGCAGTGCGGCTTTGCATCCGTGGCCGCCGGAAATCTGCTTTCCATGGACGAGCAGTGGCGCAAGCTGGAACTCGTGGTGGAAACCGCTCGCAAAGTGTGGGGAAAAGTGTCGTGAGCGATGCGGTGGAGAGGACGCTCACCGGGAAGGCCTGCCGTTGGCGCCGGGATGCGGACAAGCTGTGAAACCCCCGGGGCCACAAAGATTTTCGCGGGGCGGAATCCCGCTCAAGACGCCAAAAACATGTGACAGACTCCGCCCACGCGCAATGAGTTGTTATAGAGATGATGCGTTATGTCTTCACCGGTATAGTTACCGGCTGCGTGAGTCGAAACGTTAGAGGCGTTTCGGCCGGGAGCCGGATGTCTTTTTTCCCAATGAAGTAGGCCACAGCCGTACCGACACCGGCTCCGACGGGACCACCGATTAGCGCTCCCTTGCCGCCACCTGCGATGGCTCCAATGACGGCTCCACCAGCCGCGCCTCCGCCAATCCACTCCAGATTCCGCTTCTTGTGATTCCTTCCTGCACGGAATCCAGAAGTTGTGCGGATGTCATAGGGCTTGCCAGCTACCTCGACCGAAGTGAGCGCCAGCCGCAAATGCGGGACGCCCATCAAGCGGCCGGATTGTTTTGCATCAACGACAAGACCTTTCACCCTCGCGCCCTGAGGGATAACAGTATTAGTGTCCACAACCACCGGTTCCGTGACTGTCGCGTCAAACTCATCGCCGGACCTCGATTGGTTGCTGTCAACGGTATTATCCAAGCGCACGTGAACGGCCGTGCCCTCCGGCAGAGTAACTGGATCCGGCCGGTTCGCGAGGGTTACCCCCGAAACGACCAGAGCTGCGGCTAACAACGCGCCAAGCAGAATTAAACTTCGCTTGCCTAGTATCATTTGTCACCTCGGATGGCTGGGGCTTGCTGGAGGCTGGGCGCTGGGGGGCTGACTGGAAACGTTCTGCTTCAACTTGTGTTGATGCGGGACACGCCGGGTTGGTTGTCACACACCAGGCAGGCGACGGCTCGCATCCGGCCTGGCGGCTGAAGCGCGCCCAGCCGCCTGATACTAGAGTGAATGTAAAAGCTCGTATAGACTCCTACACGCGATTGTGCAGGTCGGATCAAACGGGAGAAACTTTTTCATGCCAAAGGACAGATTACGCCGATGAAACCAAGTGAATATGCGAAGCGATTTCGTGTAGGGGATGGAGCGAGCTTCCGTTTCAAGGATTTCGATCCCGCGGAAACGCTTGGGTTGAAATCCAAGGAGCATGCGCGCGAGGCGCTGGAGCACGGAATCGCCCGTCTGTGTGAATTGCAGGAAAAGCTTTTCGCGCAGGACCGCTGGGCAATTCTGGTGGTCCTACAGGCCATGGACGCAGCGGGAAAAGACAGCACGATCAAGCACGTCATGTCCGGCTTGAATCCCCAGGGCTGCAGCGTGAGCGCGTTTAAGGAGCCTTCTACCGAGGAATTGAACCGCGATTTTCTCTGGCGGGCGACGCATGCTCTCCCCGAACGCGGCAAGATCGGCATTTTTAATCGGTCCTACTACGAGGAACTCCTCGTGGTTCGGGTACACCCGGAGATTTTGTCGCGAGAACGATTGCCGGCAAGTTTGGTTACAGGAAAGATCTGGCAGGAGCGTTTTGAGGACATCAATTCGTACGAGCGCTATCTCAGCAGGAATGGGATCGTAGTCCTGAAGTTCTTCCTGAACGTCTCAAAGAAGGAGCAAAAGAAGCGATTCCTCGAACGGCTGGACGAGCCGGAGAAAAACTGGAAATTTTCCGCGACCGACGCCCTGGAACGGCAGCATTGGGACGAGTACATGGGCGCATACGAAGAAATGATCCAGAACACAAGCACCAAACGCGCGCCCTGGTACGTCGTGCCGGCCGACCACAAGTGGTTCACGCGCGTCGTCGTGGCGGAAGCGCTTGTGCAAGCGCTCGAACAATTGGATCTCGCTTTTCCCCAAGTAGATGCGGAGAAACGCAAAGATTTGAAAAAAGCTCGCGACCTTTTGAAGCGCGAGAAGTAATTTTCACAGCCTCCGCCCGCGGCGTCCACCCAATCTTGTTTTGGGGGCGGCAAATGCAACTTCGCCGTGTAAGCGGGCATCTGATGGTCATGACAGCAACATTCCAGTGAACCCACATAGCGACGTCATCGTAATTGGGGCGGGACCCGCGGGGATCGCGGCTGCGATCGCAGCGAATCAACAAGGACTTCGAACGATTGTCCTGGACGCCCGCACTCCGCCGATTGACAAACCTTGCGGAGAGGGTTTGCTGCCGCAGGGGGTCGCGGCGCTGCGCTCTCTCGGAATCCATCTGAATTCCAATAACGCCATTCCTCTCGCGGGAATCCGGTTTACCGGAGGAGGATCTTCCGCGTGCGCAAAGTTTCCGGACGCGACCGGATTCGCATTGCGGCGTGTCCGGCTGCATCAAATTCTGGTCGAGCGCGCAATCCAGGCGGGCGTGATTTTCCATTGGGGCACGCGCGTTTCAAAAATGGATACGAGCCATGTGACCGCAGGAGACATGCGAATTCCTTATATGTGGCTCGTGGGTGCTGACGGACAGAATTCGATCGTGCGAAGATGGATGAAACTTGGTCCCCTGCGCAAGAGCGGCGAACGCTTCGGTTTTCGCCGGCACTTTCGAGTACGGTCCTGGCCGAATCTCGTTGATGCGCACTGGGGCGAAGATTGCCAGATGCTGACGACGCCGACAGGTGCACATGAGATCTGTGTCTCCGTGCTGTCCCGCGACGCCAGTTTCCGAATCAGCCAGGCCCTGCCGCAGTTCCCGGAGCTTGCCGAGAAACTTCAGGATGCGACGCCCACGACCAAAGAACTGGGGAACGCGACCTCGCTGAACCAACTCCCGGCCGTTACCCGGGGACGCGTGGCGCTGGTCGGGGACGCTTCCGGGTCGGTCGATGCCATCACAGGCCATGGCCTCAGCCTCGCGTTTCAGCAAGCCATCTTCTTGGCCGAGGCGTTCGAACGCGGGACCCTCGCCCACTACGAATCTGCCCATCGCAAGATCGCAATCATGCCCGCCCTGATGTCGCGGCTAATGCTCATTATGAGCAGAAATTCCTGGGTCCGGCGGAAGGCCCTTCGTTTATTTGAGGACATGCCGGGTGTGTTTTCGAAACTTTTGTCGATTCACACGGACGCCCTCCCGCTTTCATCGATCAGCGTGGAGGAAATGATCGATTTCGGATGGAAGCTGCTGAGGACATGACGAGGATGGCGGCCAGGACCGCGTCGCCCGGGCGAATCCGAATGCGGTTCTACTTCGCGCTGTTCGCAGCGCTGGCCGCAATTAATTGGTCTCCTGACGGGCGGGCGCAGGAAGTTTCCGTCCAACTCGACCCTGCGCAAACGAAAATCGAGTTCACGCTCGGCAGCACTCTGCACACAGTTGAAGGCACATTCAAACTCAAAAGCGGTACGATCCGATTCGACCCTTCGACCGGCAAAATGAGCGGCTCGATCATCGTCGATGCAACCAGCGGAGAAAGCGGCAATGGAGGCCGCGACCGAAAAATGCATCGCGAAATCCTGGAGAGCGGCAAGTATCCTGAAATCGTCTTCACACCGGCTCGAGTGAAGGGCGCGTTCGAGCCGAAAGGCCCATCGAAACTGGAAGTCTCAGGACAATTCAGCCTCCACGGCCAGGACCACGACGTAACTCTTCCGATTGAAATCCAACCGGCCGGCGGGAAACTGCGGATGGCAACACACATCACGATCCCCTACATCAAATGGGGACTGAAAAACCCAAGCACGTTTATTCTGCGCGCCAGCGATAAGGTGGAAATCGACATCCACGCCGCGGGGCAGTTTGCGGACGACGGCGCCTCGCACTAGTCACGGTGTCTAGAAAATGAAGCGCAGTCCCATTTGGATGACGCGCGGTGTGGAGGCTGTGCTGGTTGCCACGCCGAATTTCGGGTCGTTGATGTTCATGTCTGTTATGTTCGCTCCGGGAGAGCCGACGGCAAACGCCGGATGATTCGGGGCATTGAACATTTCGACGCGATACTCCAGCTTCTTTGATTCGGAGATCGGGAAGCCCTTGAGGATGGCGAGATCCCAATTAAAAAAAGGCGGACCATTAAACGCATTGCGCGGCAGGTTCCCCACGGTTCCCGGGTCTGGGTTACAGAATCCTCCGGAAACCAGCGGAAGACAGACTAATGCATCGTTAGGAGCGCCGCGGCCGTCCGAACCAATGTATTTCGGATCGATCAATAGAATCTCGCCACTCGACTGATGATAAACACCGAGCTGGCCGGCGATCTGTTGCGGCGTCGATGTCGTTTCTGCGGTATTCGTAAGGGTCGACCGGAAGCCCCTATTTAAAGTACCCCGGCCCGACAGAATCGAGAACGGCGCCCCGCTTTGCCATGTGAAGATTGACGACGCCGTCCAGCCG
>WNEY01000684.1_pt1 | contig 22000 bp, 23 predicted proteins | sample 5400531 | NCBI WGS metagenome assembly WNEY01 (sample SAMN13153338, study PRJNA577476) | soil metagenome | isolation source: 200 cm saprolite under Douglas fir tree site 1 | place: USA:California | collected 2015-04-18
CCCCTTGACCAGGCCCGTCAACCCAACGGCGCGGTCGTAATGGGCCAGTGCAGCAGCCCTGTCCGCGAAGCTGGTGTCACCGGAGTACGAGACGATCCGTGCCCAGGCACCCTTGGTGGGGCCGTAGGACGCGAGCCGTTTGGCGAGCTTCCAGAGCGTGGTGTGGTCGGCCGGATTGTGGCCGCCGGCGCCACGCGCGCGGAGCACCCCGAGCATCGTCGCCCAGTCCAGACCGGCGGCCTTTGCCGTCGCCTTCAGGTTCGAGGCGAACTTCGGCGAGAGCCGAAGTGCAGGCGGGGTCGGATCCGGGAGCTGCGTATTGAGCCAGATCGTTGCTGCGCTGGGCGGGCCCTCGATCTCGGGGGCCGGTGCCGGCTTCAACTTCGGGACGAGGATCGTGCGCAGCTTCGTCTTCTGCCAACCCCGGGCGGCCTTCGCCGCCGCCTTTGCGGACAGCTTCGGCGCGGTCGTGCCCGAGAGAGCCACCGACGCGTCAGGCGTCGAGGATGCGCCGGGGTTCTTGGGCGGGGTGGGGTCTGCCACCAACTGGTCGACGCTTTCGTCGGCAGGAGTAGCGGCTGCGTCGGAGCTCGTATCGGCCGGTGCAGCCGCGACCGCTGATGCGTCGTCGGTCGCCGCCGGAGTCGTTTCGGTGGTGGTCGTCGTGGTCGTGTCGCTGGCGAGCTGCTGGCTGTCTTCCCCACTCAGGGGATTCATAGGCCTGACCGCGTTGCCCGCAAGAGCTGCGAGTGACGCGCCCGCGAAGAAGAGCGTGGTGAAGACGAACGTAGTGGCGAGCCGACGCTTCCTCGACTTGGGCTCGCCGGACGTGCCCTCTGCAGGAGCCGGCTGACCGCCGAACTCCCAGTTGTTTGTACGAATGAACCGTCGTGGCATTGCCATTGCTCCTTCGGTAAAGCGCCCTGGCCGCCACTTGGGCGCGGAATCTCTGCGTTGTTCCGCAGCCGCTTACGGTTTTTTGACTATCGATCTCAGCCGGGCCCAGCCAACTCCCTCACATAGGGGAATGTGGCGGCGATCACCCGCGTGGGGGATACGCGCTTCGCGGCCGCAAGGCGATGAACTCGGCGAGATTCACCGAAGGCGAAGCGGCGCGCCTTAGAGAGAAAGGACGCTCCGGTTTGACACGCAGTTTTGCCCGAATTCGAGTCGATTCCACATCCACTCATCCGCTTTGCACTGCGCGCCAGCGCGCGCCCGAACTTGCGAAGGGGGGTGAATCCATGTCGTTCAAGGATCTGGTCCATTACCTCCGCGCACGCTATGCCGTCGAGGAGGGTCAGACGATGGCCGAGTACGGCGTCGTCCTGGCAGTGATCGCGATCGGCGTTGTCGTGGCGCTCGGCTTGCTCTCCACGTCCATCTCCGGCGCAATCGATTCAGTTCGCAGCAACCTGTAGTTCGCAGACGTAACCGAGGACAGGAGTTTGGCCGTGAAGTACCACAGCAGGCATCGAATCAATGAGTTCCTCATGTTTCTCTCGCGTGAGCATGCTCAAGCGAAGCCTGACAAGACGGTCACGCTCACGGTGATCAGCGGGAGCTCGATCCTCGCCTTCACCCGGTTCTCGGAGAACGGTGCTGCGAATGCAGTGACCAGCTTGGTGCGGCTATTCACTTAGCCGCCCAGGCATGTAGCGGGGCCCTCCCCTCACGGCGAGGGCCCCGTGAATTTTCCGAAGTGGGAGCCGAAATGCACCTGAAGAACACAATCAAGAACGAGCGAGGACAGACGATGACGGAGTTCGCCTTCGTCCTGCCGATCCTATGCGTGTTGCTCTTCGGCATCATCCAGTTCGGGATCATCTTCAACAACTACGTCGCGCTGACAGATGCAGCACGTGCCGCATCGCGCAAGGGCGCCGTGTCGCGCAACGCCTCCGATCCCAAGGGAGCCTGTGAGGCGACCGGTTACGCAGCCGGAACGAATCTCAACAATCCGGGGACGGACTTCGTCCTCACGTGCAACTCCTCATGGGCGATCGGGTCGGACGTCACCGTCACGGCCACTTACCCCTACGACATCCACTTGCTGGGCTGGGTTGTTGCGAGCGGGCAGCTCAACACAACTATGAAGGAGCGAGTCGAATGAGCTTCGTCCGCAGAGATGAACGCGGCCAGGCGATCGTCCTGATGACAGTTTCTCTCGTCGTGATCCTGGGCATGGCGGCGCTCGTACTCGACGTCGGCAACTGGTACCACACGAAGCGCCGGCTCCAGGGAACGGCCGACGCAGCAGCCCTCGCCGGTGCGCAGAAGCTTCCGCAGGATCCGAGCGGCGCTCAGACGATGGCGCTCGACTATGCGAACCAGAACGGTGGCGACGTTGCCGGCGCGAACATCACTGTCAGCTCGACGAACCAGACGAACGACACCATCAGCGTCCGGGCGAGAAAGACTGACCCCGGCTTCTTCAGCGGCGTGCTCGGCATCGCAAGCGCGGACATCGATGCGCGCGCGAAGGTGCTAGTCGGCCCGCCGGAAAAAGCGAGATATGTCGCGCCGATGGTGGTCGACTGCGCGCACCCCTTGATCCACAACTGTGACGGCGACAGCACCCCGGACTTCCAGGTTCCCACGACGATGGACTACGACCCGATGGGCGCCCCAGGCGCCTTTGGCATGTTGAATCTCGGGGGTGGCAGCAACCCGGGCTCATCCGAGGAGTCCGACTGGATCCTCCACGGCTTCGACAAGTATCTCGGGCTAGGGGATTACCGCTCCGACCCAGGGGCGAAGTTCTCCTCCAGCAACATCCAGGATGCCTTGCAGGCCCGGATGGGGACCGTCCTGCTCTTTCCTGTCTTCAGGGTCCTCGACGGCACGGGCCAGAACGCCGTGTACGAGATCATCGGCTGGATCGGCTTCCACCTCACCGCTTTCGAGGTGCACGGCAACAACGCAACGCTGCACGGCTATTTCACGGAGTACATCGCCCAGGGGATCTTGTCCAGCACCGGCGGCGGCGGCTCAGGACCCTCAAGTTCCTTCGGCGTGAAGTCGATTCAACTCATCGAATAGGTCTTTAAGTCAGCTCTCAAGTCCTCAGGCCCTTCTAACGAAAAGAGAAAGGACTATGAATTATCGCGCCAAGAATATCGGGATCGCCGTCGCGCTGGCCGCACTTGCCGCCATCCTGACGAGCGCATACGTCGTCAACTACAAGCGCCACGTGCAGCGCGGGGAAGGCAAAGTGACGGTCCTCGTCGCGGCGCGCGACATCCCGGCAGGTACTTCTGGCGCGGACGTTGTCGATCAGAAGATGCTCAAGGAGCAGACCGTGCCCCGCAAGGCAGTTGTCGCGGGCGCGATCTCGTCTCCGGACCAGCTCTCGCAGTACGTCGCCACCCAGGACGTCTTCGAGGGCGAGCAGGTGAGCACGCGACGCTTCTCTCCGCCTACGGAGCAGGGCATCCGGTCTCTGATCAAGGGCACGCAGCGGGCTTACGAGCTCGCGGGTGATTCGAACCAGCTTCTTGCCGGCACGCTGAAGGAAGGCGACCACATCGACGTGGTTGGCAACTGGAAGATCAAGACCAACGGCGGAGACGGTGACAACGCCATTACTCGCGTCATTCTGCGCAACATCCTCGTCATGCGTGCTGCGATCGGTGGCGGCAGCGGGGCTACCGTCACCTCCGGCGGCGACAAGTCGCTGAACGTCCAGCTTCGCGTCACCGACGTCCAGGTCCAGAAGTTGTTCTGGATCGAGAAGAACGGTGATTGGCATCTCACGCTTCGGCCCCCGGTGAACTCGGTCGACAGCGGCAACACGATTCAGGAAGTCAGCACGATGTACTTCGACGGACCCGGAAGGAGGCCGTAATGAGCACCGCTACCGAGACAACCACCCGCGAGCGCGTGCGGGTTTACGCCACAGGATCCTGTGAAGGGTTCGACAAGCTCCGCGACTCGCTGGCCAGCCACCCCGAGATCGAACTGGTCGGGGCTAGCACCAGCGTCGCCGACGGCGCGGCAGCGCTGGCGGGCGGCCACCTGGACGCCATCCTCCATGCAACCCGGGCTGCGTCATTGCCGGCGGACGAGCTTGCAGCGATCCGGGAGCACACCCGTGCCCCGGTCATCCTGCTCGCGTCGGGCGGCTCTTCGGGGCTGCTCGAGCAGGCTCTGGACGCTGACGTCGCAGACGTCCTGCTTCTGCCGCAGCTCGTCGAGAACATCGTCTTCGCGATCCGCAAGTCGACGCACACGACGCGCCGGCATCACGACACCGGCTCCGGCCGGCACGGCAAGATCGTGACGGTCTTCTCGCCGAAGGGCGGGACCGGCAAGACGGTCACAGCCACCAACCTCGCTGCCGCCTGCGCGAAGTTCGAGGGGCGCAAGACGCTGCTTCTCGATCTCGACCTGCAGTTCGGCGACGCGGCGATCATGCTGGGCATCGAGCCCGAGAAGACGATCTATGACCTGGTCGTCGCCCCGGGCGAGCTCGACGCGGAGAAGCTGGCCGGTTACACGACCAAGCACGCGTGCGGGCTCGAGGTGCTGCCGGCTCCGCTTCGCCCCGAGGATGCAGAGCTCGTGACGGAGGCCAAGCTCGGCCGCCTGCTCGAGGTGGCCCGCGAGGCGTTCGACGTCATCGTGGTCGACACATCGCCGTTCTTCCACGGGCCGATGCTGGCGACGCTCGATCGCACGGACGAGCTGCTGCTGCTCTGTTCGCTCGACGTGCCGACGCTGAAGAACCTGCGCCTGGCGCTGCAGACGCTCGACCTGCTCTCGTTTCCGAAGCAGCGCGTCCGCATCGTCCTCAACCGCTCCAACTCCAAGGTCGGCATGAAGCCGAACGAGGTGGAAGGCGCGCTGGGGATGAAGGTCCGCTTCGAGGTGCCGTCCGACCGTGCAGTTCCGCTGTCGGTCAACCGCGGCAACCCCGTCGTGCTCGCCGAAGAAGGAGCAGACGTGTCGAAGGCGATCAAGGCAATGGCGAAGGACCTCTTCCCTGCAGTCAAGGAAGAGGGCAAGAAGCGTCGTCTCCTTCCCACGCTCGCGAGGTCGTAACCCATGGGCCTCCACGACCGCCTCAAAACCTCCAACGGGAGCTCCTCCGCCACCGCGGAGCTGCTCACCGGCGGGCAGAGCCATCATGAAATGTCGTCGTCCCCGTCTCCGGCACACGATCCGTATGCCGAGCTCAAGACCCGCATCCACCATGCATGCATCGCGACGCTGGGTGCGGAGCTCTTCAAGCGTGAGGCGACCGGAGACATCGGTGAGCGCGTCACGCGAGCCGTTACGGAGCAGCTCGTGCTCGACCGGACGCCGCTGACGCGCGAGGAACGGCGCCAGATCATCCGGGAGATCACCGACGATATCCTCGGCTACGGGCCGCTGGAGAACTTCCTCCGCGACGACTCCGTCACGGAAGTCATGGTCAATGCGTACGACCAGATCTATGTCGAGCGGCTGGGCAAGCTCGAGCGTACGCAGGCCTCATTCGCCGACAACTCGCACCTCCTGCGCATCATCGACAAGATCGTTTCTCAGATCGGTCGACGCGTGGACGAGGCGTCGCCGATGGTCGACGCACGTCTTCCGGACGGCTCGCGTGTGAACGCGATCATCCCGCCTCTGGCCCTCAAGGGCCCGACGCTGACGATCCGGAAATTCGCGCGCGACCCGTACACGATGAACGACCTGATCTCGTTCGGCTCGATCTCGCCCAAGGCTGCTCAGTTCCTCGCGGCCTGCGTCAAGGGCAAGCTGAACGTTCTGATCTCAGGCGGTACCGGCACCGGTAAGACGACGACGCTGAACGCGATGTCCGCGTTCATCCCCGGCGACGAGCGCATCGTCACGATCGAGGATGCGGCGGAGCTCCAGCTCCAGCAGGAGCACGTCATCACGCTGGAGTCGCGTCCTCCCAACATCGAAGGCCAGGGCGAGGTTCGGATCCGCGAGCTCGTCCGCAATGCACTGCGCATGCGCCCGGACCGGATCATCGTCGGCGAGGTCCGTGGCCCTGAGACCCTGGACATGCTTCAGGCGATGAACACGGGCCACGAAGGATCGCTGACGACCATCCATGCGAACTCCCCGCGTGACGCGCTCTCGCGTCTCGAGACTCTCGTGATGACCGCCGGCGTTGAGCTTCCCCTGCGGGCGATTCGCGAGCAGGTGTCGAGCGCATTCGACCTCCTCATCCAGATCACGCGTCTCGTCGACGGCTCGCGCCGGATCTCGCACGTCACGGAGGTCCTGCGGATGGAGTCCGAGGTGATCACGCTGCAGGACATTTTCCACGCGAAGCCACCGGACGAGCAGACGGCTACGGGCGGCGTCGGTGTGCGGCTGCTCACGCCTCTGGCGTGCAGCGGTCTCAAGCCCAACTTCCTCGACAAGATGGCGGCCAACGGCGTCCTGCTCCAGCCGAGCTTCTTCAGCAAGGACGACGACACGGACACTCCGGCAGTCGGCCAGGGCCACCAGGCCTCGAAGTTCAAGGGAGCGTTTCAATGAGCCGATTCCGGCTCGCCGTCGCCGGGCTCGCGTTCATCATCCTCGCACTACCGGCCGCCGCAGCTGCCGCTGTGCAGCTTCGAGGAGTCGACGCGACCGCCTATCCGACCATCCATGCGTCGATCTATACGCCGAACGGCGGTGGCAGGCCCGCTCTGTGGGAGAACGGCACGCCGGTGGCAGGCTTCCAGGCGCAAAACCTCGGGAGCGTCAAGGCGATCGCAACCCTGATCGACCGCTCGCAGTCGATGCGCGGCAAGCCGCTCGCCGACGCTTCGGCTGGCGCGCGCGCGTTCGTGGCGGCAAAGCAGGCCCCCGACGAGCTCTCCGTCATTGCCTTCGGATCGAAGGTGGTGCCGCTGTCGCCGTTCTCGACCGTCAAGCGCGACGCGGATCTCCCGCTCGGGCGCATGACGACCGACAAGGTCAAGGGAACGGCGCTCTACGACGCCGTCATCGCGGCCGCCAACCAGCTCAAGGGGAACCCGCTGCCGGGACGCGTGATCATCGTGCTCAGCGACGGGGCCGACAATGCGAGCAGCGGCTCGCTGACGACCGCGATCAATGCCGCCCGCGGGGCGAACGCGTTGATCTACGCGATCGGGATCGAAGGTGAGGGGTTCACCTCCGATCCGCTCGAGCAGCTCGCAACCTCGACCGGCGGCCAGTACTACGGCGCCGCCTCGACGTCGGCTCTCGCAGGTGTCTACAAGTCGATCGCCGACGCGCTGAAGAAGACTTGGCGAATCCAGTACGTCACGGCGGCGCGCCCCGGCGACCACATCCGGCTCACCGCGTCGATCGTGGGCCAGGGCTCCACCACGCAGCTCGCTTCGATCCCCGTGGGTGACTCGACAGTCGCTCCCGGCCCGTCGACGCTCATCCCGAAGAACGCCTATGGCCCCGGCGGCCCGCTCGCGGTCGCGATCGCGGTTGCGACACTCATCCTCTTCGGCTGTCTCTTCTTCCTGGCAGGCATGCGCGGCTCGTGGGTGCGCAGCCGAATCGTCGCGCACACCGGCGAGGGCAAGGGGAACGCGAAGAAGAACCGCAAGGAGAAGCGCACCGAGGCGCTCTCGTCCATCTTCGCCGCCACCGAGAAGGCACTTGGCCACCTGAAGCAGTGGCGATCGATCAGTCGCATGCTCGAACGCGCCGACGTCCAGCTCCGAACGGTCGAGTTCATCTGGATCACCGTCGGCGCCGGCGTCCTCATGGCGCTGCTCGCGTTTCTCTTCGGGGCGGGACTCATCATCCTCGTCGCGCTGACCGTGATCGCCGGAATGATTCCCTTCGGCGTCGTCTGGCTCAAGATGCGGAGGCGGCTACGCGCCTTCGAGGACGAGCTGCCGGATCTCCTGATCACCATCGCCGCTTCGCTGAAGGCAGGCCACTCGTTCAAGCAGGGCCTCCAGGCCGTTGTCGACGAGGGCCATCCACCGGCGAACCAGGAATTCAAGCGCGTGCTGACCGAGGCCTCCCTCGGCCGGCCGATGGATGACGCTCTGATCGAGATGGCCGAGCGCATGGCCTCGAAGAACTTCGAGTTTGCAATCACTGCCGTCACGATCCAGAGACAGGTCGGCGGTTCGCTCGCGACGCTGTTCGACATGGTCGCCGACACCGTGCGCCAGCGGCAGCAGTTTGCCCGCAAGATCCGCGCGCTCACTGCAATGGGCCGAATGTCGGCCTACACGCTCATCGGAATTCCGTTCTTCCTGGCCGGAGTCATCACTCTGGTGAACAGGACGTACATGCATCCGTTGTACTACTCGCACACGGGCCACACGCTCATCCTGATCGGCTTCGTGATGATGGCGTTCGGCTCTCTCATCCTGAAAAAGATCGTCTCCTTCCGAGGTTGATGACATGCCAATGATCCTCACTCTTGCAATTGCAGCTATCGGGGGCGCCGTCTTCTTCTTCGCGGAGATCGCCACTACGCCGGTGCGAAACCGGCGGAACCTCGTGCATCGGGCTGCCAACTACGGCCGCCTCCGAACCGTCACCGGAAAAGAGCTGCCGCGCTTCCGCGAGCGAGCTCTCGATCCGTTCGTGTCGAAAGCTGCCCGGCTCGTGCTTCGCATCAACCCGCGTATGTCGGTGGAGGCCGTGTCGGGGAAGTTGATGGCCGCCGGTATGCGGAAGACGTCGCCGACGACGATCATCGGCGCCAAGGGTCTGCTCGGCGTCGGCGGAGTCTTCCTCGGAATTGCCCTCGGCAGTGCGACCGCGCCGAAGTACATGTTCCTCCTCGCGATGTTCTTCGGCCTGATGGGAGCACTGGGACCCGGCCTGTATCTGAATAGCCGCGTGAAGGCCCGCCAGGCAGCCGTGTCGGCTGAGCTCCCGGACGCGCTCGATCTGCTCTCGGTGAGCGTCGAGGCCGGTCTCGGCTTCGATGGTGCGGTGCAGAAGCTGACCGAGCACATGGACGGCCCGTTGATCGAAGAGTTCGAGCTTGCACTGGGCGGGATCCGCATCGGCGAGGGCCGGAGCGAGGCGCTCAAGAAGATGGCCGAGCGCAGCTCCTCGCAGGAGATGGCCAGCTTCGTGCGGGCAATCATCCAGGCTGACCAGCTGGGCATTTCACTCGGCCGGATCCTCAAGGTTCAGTCCGGCGACACACGACTCAAGCGCCAGCTGCTGGCCGAGGAGAAGGCGATGAAGGCACCGATCAAGATGCTCTTCCCGACGGTGATCTTCATCTTCCCGGCGATGTTCCTCGTCGTGCTCGGGCCCGCGTTCCTCAACCTCTCGACGTTCTTCAAGTTCTAGGGAGAGGGTGGTGTCAGTGGCCGAGCATGGCACCGAAGGCGGTTTCGGCACCGGACTGAGGGCGAAGCTCCAGTCGGGCGAAACACCGCCCGAGCCTCGGTCCCCGACCGAAGCGATTGCGGCGGCCGCGCCCGTCATCGGGGAGACCGAGGCCGAGGCACTTCGCGCCGAGCTGAACGCGTCGCTCGCGCGCGAGCAGCAGCTGCGCTCGTCCTTGAGCGACCAGGTGGACACCTCAGGTCGCGACCTGCAGATCGAGCAACAGCTCGCAGAGCAGTCGGCCGGACTGGACCGGCGTGCGGCGGCACTGGCGGAGACCCAAGCCGAGTTCGACGAGCGCGAGCGCCGGATCACCGAGCGGCTGACCGAGCTGGACGGCTTGCTCGAAGCGAAAGAGGAGCTGACGAAGCTGGAGGCGCGGCTGGCGGAGCGCGAGCAGCTCGTCGAGCTGAAGGTGCACGAGCTCAAGGCCGGCGACGAAGAGCGCTCGGCCGCCGGTGCCGAGCTGAAGGAAAAGCTCGCCGAGATCGCCAAGCGTGAGAAAGCTCTCGCCGGCGCGGAAACACGGGTGTCGGCGTCGGCTGAGGAAACCGAGGTGCGCCAGGCGAAGCTCATGCGCGCACTCGAGGAGCGCGAGGAGAAGGCGCGCGTGAAGGACGAGCAGGCGCGAGCCCTCGAGAAGAGGGTCGCGGAGCGCGAAGCGCAGCTGGCTGCGACTGAGCGTGAGTTCACTCAGGCAAGAGTGCAGCTCGAGACGCGTGAGAAGGTCATCGGCAAACGGGAGGCCGCGGTCTCCGCCGAGACCGGTCGAGACGACCAGCAGCTATCCGCTCGAGCACGCGAGCTCGACGAGCGCGAGCTCGAGCTATCCGCTCGGACAAGCGAGCTCACTGCGCGCATGGAAGAGCTCGAGCGTCAGGCCGCGGAACGCGATGCGGTCGCAAAGGACGCGCTCGCCAAGCTCGACACCATCGAAGCGCGCGAGACCGAGCTGATCGCCCGCGAGGCCGAGCTCCACCGGCTCGAGGCGACCGCGCGGCGTGCCGCCGAGGAGGCGCGCACGCCTGAGGTGGACGAGCTCGCAGAGCGCCGCCTGAAGCAGCGCGACGAAGATTTGTCTGGCCGCGAGTCGGCTCTCAACAAGGCGGAGCAGGCGATCCTCGCCTCGCGTAGCCGCTACGAGGGCAAGGAGAAAGGGCTCGACGAGCGGGAGAAGGTTCTCGCCAGCCGCGCCAAGGAGCTGGAGGAGCGCGACGCCGCGCTCAACCTGCGCGAGGCTCAGATGGAAGCCGAATTGGAGGTCCGCGAGCAGCGGCTCGAGCAGCGCGAACAGGCCGGCGCCGAGCTCGAGGCCGCCCTTTCGATCCGCGAAAGCGACCTCTCCACGTACGTCGCACAGCTGCAGGACAACTTCGACCGCCGCGAATCCGAATGGTGGTCGAAACAGCTCGGCAAGGACGCCGGGCAGCAGCCCGCTGCGTGACGGCGTAGCCACCCGTCAGAATCCTCCACATGGCTCAGACGTTGAGCGACAGCGAGCTCGTCGCGCGGTGCCGGTCCGGTGACCAGCAGGCGTGGGCCGAGCTCGTCGACCGGTTCTCCCGTTACGTCTACGCCATCTCCGTCCAGGCATTCCGGTTGTCGGACGCCGACGCAGAGGATGTCTTCCAGGAAGTATTTGCGCGCGCGTATGAGCATCTCGACAAGCTGCGAGACGACGCCGCGGTCAGGCCCTGGCTCGCCCAGCTCACACGGCGGTTGTGCATCGACCGCCTGCGCGCTTCCTCGCGCGAGCGCCCCACCGCGGACGAGGAGCTCGAGCTCGCCGGCTCGGAGGAAACCTTGACGATGCTCGAGGAAGCGCTCACGGTTCACGAGGCTCTCGCCGCCACGCCCGAGCACTGCCGGGAGATTCTCGACCGCTTCTTCGCACGCGACGAGACCTATCGCACCATCGGCGAGGCGCTCGACCTCCCGGCCGGAACGATCGCAAGCCGGATCTCCAGGTGCCTCGGCCGGCTGCGCGAGCTCCTCGAGGGAAGAACTCAGCCCGATACTCCGTCTAGTTCTCGATGATCGCCTTCGACGAAGAGCGCCTCGCACGCCTGATCCGGGCTCTGCCCCCGGCGCCGGAGGCCTGGGTTCGCGCCGCGCAGGAGCTGCCGCTGGCAAAGGCCGGGCTCGACGAGATCGTCGCCCGTGCCGAGGCGGACGCTGAGTTCAGGGCCCGGCTCGTGGCCGATCTCGAGGCTGCGCTCGAGGCTGAAGGGTACGAGCGCGATCCCGCGGTCATCGAAGAGCTGAAGGTTCGCTTCAAGTCCAAGTAGCGCTTGGAGGACAATCCCCCGCATGGCCCTGCTCGACCTGCGGCTGCGGGAATTCCTCGACGAGATCGCGGCCGAGGGCAGGACGCCCGGAGGAGGGTCGGCTGCAGCGCTCGTGACCGCAATTGCTGCCGGGCTTCTGGCCAAGGTGGCTCGCGCGTCGAGTGAGACCTGGCCGGAAGCAGCAGGCGTCGTCGCACAAGCGGAGTGCCTGAGGGACCGCGCCACTCCGCTCGCCGAGGCGGACGCAGAGCAGTACGAAGCCGCGCTCCGAGCCCGCGAGGAGGCCGGCGGCGAGCAGGGCGAACGGCGAGACTTCGCCCTCGGCAAGGCTTATGCAAAGGCGGCCGAGCCTCCCCTGCAGATCGTCCGGACCGCGGGCGACGTCGCTCAGCTCGCGGTCGCGGTGGCCGAGAACGGCAACCCGGGGTTGCGCGCCGACGCCGTTACGGCCGCAGTGCTCGCGGCGGCGGCGGCGAGGGCCGCGGCGGAGCTGGTGGCGGTGAACCTGACCGCTTCGGCAAGCGACGTGCGCGTCCTCGAGGCGGCGAAACTGGCAGGAGAGGCCGCCCGCGCCGCGGAGGCGGCGCGGGCGGTGCGGGAGTAGATCAGGCGGTGCGAGCCGCGGGTCGCCGGGCGACGACGATGGCCCGAAGCACGGCGTTCCACCGGAGAGCTTCCCTTCGCGCGCTCACGGGCCGATCCGAAGCCCCCTCACGGATCGTCACGGCCAGTCGCTCCTGGGTTGCCTCGCGTAGCAGGTCCGCGTGGCGGTTTCGGGCGATCTCTTGAGGCGAAAGCGGAAGCACTCCATCTACCAGACGGCGGCGAGAGCTCTTGTCTTCCCGCGTACGCTGCAGGGGTGAGCGAGGAACTTCCAGCCTGGAGCCTCTCTGCGGAGGCGGCCGAGCGGATCGCCCTGCCTGAGGAATGGCCCGGGGAGATCACCCGCGAGTGGGCCTGGGGCGGGGCGACCGGAGCCGGCGCGCGGGTGTGTGTCCTCGACAGCGGTATCGAGGTGGGCCATCCGCTGGTGGGCGACGTGCAGCAGTCGGTCGCAATCTCGATCGAGGGTGACGAGGTGATCCTCGAGGAAAACGACACCGAGGGAGACCTCTGCGGGCACGGCACGGCCTGCGCCGGAGTCATTCGCTCGCTGGCACCCGAGTGCGAGCTCGTGAGCGTGCGGGTGCTCGGCGCGGGCTATACGGGCAGCGGCGCCGTTCTGCTGGAGGGGCTGCGCTGGGCGATCGAACAGGGGTACGACGTCATCAACATGAGCCTCTCGACGACGAAACAGAAGTTCGCCTCCCTCTTGCACGAGCTCGCTGACACCGCATACTTCCGTCGCACGATGCTCGTTGCATCTGCCCACAACATGCCCGTCGAGAGCTATCCCTGGCGCTTCTCGAGCGTCATCTCGGTCGGGAGCCACGAGCAGGAGGATCCCTACCAGTACTACTACAACCCGGCTCCTCCGGTTGAGTTCTTCGCCCGGGGGGTCGACGTCGAGGTCGCGTGGAACGGTGGCGGGCGTCTCGTCTGCACGGGCAACAGCTTCGCCACCCCGCACATCGCAGGCATCGCGGCGCTCATCCTCTCGAAGCATCCCGAGCTGACCCCGTTCCAGCTGAAGAGCGTGCTCTACCTCACCGCGACGAATGTGGGAGGAGAGGCGTGAGCGTCCCTCGCCTTCGGCTCGCTCCCGTGGGGGAAACCATGTTTCCCCCACGAGCCCCCTTCTTTAGGGATCGCCTCAGCGCCCACGGCGTGGCGACCGCCGCCGTGAGCGCTGAGGACCGCGACGTCGCTCGTGACGTCGCTGAAGAGGCCATGCCGGCCTTGCCGTCACGGCCACTTCCGCAGCGGGGAAACCTCCCGGTGTCCCCCTACGCCCCTTTCCCCGCTCATAGGCCAAAGGTCGGCCTATGAGCGACGAGCTCCGCGCCGCGGTGGCAGCCGGCGTGCTCGGCTCCGAGGCGCAGTACCGCGCGCTCCTGCAGTCCGTGGTGGACGTCGCGCGGGCGATCTTCAAGGCGAAGGCCTCCTCGATCCTCCTGCTCGACACCGAGACAGACGAGCTCGTCTTCGAAGCTGCTGCCGACGAGGCGTCGGAAACCCTCATCGGCAAGCGCTTTCCGTCGAGCACCGGCATCGCCGGCTTCGTCCTCGTCAGTCGCCAGCCGCTCGTGATCGAGGACGTGCTCACCGATCCGCGCTTCTCGCGCGAAACCGCCGAGAGCACGGGCTTCGTCCCGAAGGGGCTCATGGCCGTCCCGCTTCTGCACGAGGAGAACGCACTCGGGGTGCTCGAGGTGCTCGACCGCCCCCGAGACGCCAGGTTCACCCTGGCCGAGATGGAGCTGCTCGGGCTGTTCGCGAACCAGGCGGCAATCGCACTCGATCTGCTCCAGCGGGCCCGTCGCGCCCAAAGCGCCTTGCGCGGCGAAGGCGATCTCGGCGTCCTCGCGCGCGTCGCGGAAGCGCTCGAGAAACGGGGCGGCGAGGAGGATGGCTCGCGCGAGAGTGCCCTGCGCCTCCTCACCGAGCTGGAAAGACTGCTCTAGAACGACAAGAGCCCGGCGCTGCCGGGCTCTTGTAATTCGCTTGAAGACGTCGCCTAGCGGCGCTTGACGTGGGCCTCGACGTCGTCTGAGTCGTCGGAGCCGGGCTCCTCGTTGGCCCTCCGCTTGCTGTGGGCCTCGACGTCGTCGGACGTGTCGGTCTCGTCGTCGGTGGCCTTGCGGCGCGAGTGGAGCTCGACGTCCTCGTCCTTCGGCTCCTCCTGCTTCAAGAGTTCGTCGGACATGAACTTCCCTCCTTCTAGAAGGTACACGGCAGATTGCCGGTTTCAGGTACTAGACGGGCTGGTCCTCCGGAATCTTCCCTGCTCCCCTTCAAATACACAAGCCGGGATGCCATTGTGCCCGCGTGGGGGGACTTCTGCGGCAGTTGGCCGAGTCAGGCCGGTCGTTTCGGGATGTCTTTCGGAATCCGGCGTTACGCCGGATCGAGCTTGCCTGGGCGTCCTCGGTCATCGGCACCTGGGCGTACGGGATCGCGGTCATCGTCTACGCCTACGAGCAGGGCGGCGCTACTGCCGTCGGGGTGGTCGGACTGGCTCGCTGGCTCGCCGCGGCCGTTGCTTCCCCGTTCGCTGCACTCCTTGGCGACCGCTACGACCGCCGTTGGGTGATGGCCAGCTCGGACCTCGCCCGGGCGGCCCTGATTGGAGGTGCCGCCCTCGCCGCGTTCGCCGATGCCCCGCCGGCCGTGATCTACCTTCTCGCGGGCCTCGTCAGCGTCGCGGCCACGGCGTTTCGGCCGGCCGAGGCCGCCTTGATCCCTTCGTTGGCCACAACGCCCGAGGAACTCACGGCAGCGAACGTTGCCGCGAGCACGATCGAGAGCGTCGGGATCTTCGGCGGGCCGGCGATCGGCGGGCTGCTGCTGGCCGCGGCGGGCCCCGGGGTCGTCTTTCTCGTTACCGGTGCCGCCATGCTCTGGTCGGCGCTCCTCATTGCCGGAATACACCCCAGCGCCGAGCCGAAACGGGAGCGCGAGGTGGTATCGGTTGTCGACGAGTTGCTCGCCGGTTTCCGGACTATTGCGCGCGAGCGGCGCATGCGTCTCCTGGTGGGGCTTTTTTCGGCCCAGACCTTCGTGGACGGGATGCTCAGCGTGCTCATCGTGGTCATCGCGCTCAAGTTGCTCGATACCGGCCAGGCGGGCGTCGGTTTCCTCAACTCAGCCGTGGGCGTCGGCGGCCTTTTCGGGGCGCTCGCCGCGGCCGCTCTGGTCGGCCGGAGGCGCCAAGCGGCGGACTTCGGCGTGGGGATCTTTATCTGGGGTGTTCCCATCGCCCTCGTCGCGATCTGGCCGAATCAGGTCTTTGTGCTCGTTCTGCTCGCCGTCGTCGGCATCGGCAACACGATCGTCGACGTGTCGGGCATGACCCTGCTGCAGCGGTCGGCGCCGGATGACGTCCTGGCTCGAGTCTTCGGCGTGCTGGAAAGCGTCCTGCTGATCACCGTGGCCCTCGGCGCCATTGCCGCGCCTCTACTACTCAATTGGCTCGGAACGCGCGGCGCGCTGATCGTCGCCGGCGCCCTGCTGCCACTGGTCGTGATTCCTGCCTGGCCGCGGCTGAATGCGATTGACCGGGCTGCGCAGGTTCCGGTCGAGCGGCTCGAGATCCTCCGTGCCAATCCGATCTTTGCGCCCTTGCCCGGGTCGACGCTGGAACAGCTTGCCGGCGCGCTCGACGAGGTGCGTGGCACGGCCGCCGAGGAGATCGTGCGGCAAGGAGAGCCGGGCGACCGCTTCTATCTGATCAAGGAAGGAACACTCGATGTGTACATCGACGGACAGCCCGTGCACTCGCTCGGGCCCGGCGATTCGTTCGGGGAGATCGCCCTGCTCCGGGACGTGCCGCGGACAGCGACCGTGACGGCGCGAACCGAGGCCGCGCTCTATGCGCTCGACCGGCGGCACTTCCTCGCCGCAGTTGCGGGGTTCGGGCCGAGCCTCTCGGCCGCGGAAGGCGTTATCGGGATGCGGCTGGGGACGGGTCGAGCCGGGATCGTCCGGGCCTAGTCTCGAGCGCCGCCTCTGGATACGCCAACGTGCGTGCATCCGCGTCGACGGTCGCGGTGACTCCGAGCGGAATCGTGCACAGGTGGTCGCCGTGGCCGAGCGGGAGGTTGTGCAGGATCGGAACGCCGAGCGGCTCGAGATGAAGTTCGAACACGTCCTCCATCGAGCGGCTGCGGAGCCACGATTCGGGTTGCCGGTACTCCTCGCACTTGTACATCTCGCCGATCACGACGCCTGCGATGCGCTCGAGCTTTCCGGCGTTCCGGAGCTGCGTCAGCATTCCGTCGACGTGCCAGGGCGGGCAGTACACGTCCTCGAAGAAGAGGATCGCGCCGTCGAGCTCGACCTCCCATGGAGTCGCGAGCGTCTCGCGCAGGAGCCAGAGGCAGCCCCCGACGAGCGGGGCGGTTGCCTTGCCGCTGCCGATCGAGCCGATGTACGGATCGTCCGGGCGAGGCGGTATCTCGCCGAGCGGCTCCGGACCGGTCATGGCCCGCAGGAAGCGCTCCTTCGACCAGTCGCCGCGCTTCGGACTGCCCATCCCGGTGAAGCCGGGCCCGTAGAACGTGACGAGGCCGGTGCGCTGGCGGATTGCTACGTGAAGAGCCGTGACGTCGGAGTAGCCGACGAGCGGCTTCGGGTTCTCGGCGATCGTGTCGTAGTCGAGGTGGGGGACGACCTGCGAGGCTCCGTAGCCGCCGCGCAGGAGTTGGACGACGTCGACCTCCGGGTCAGCGAACAGCTGGTTGACGTCGCGTGCGCGAGCCGCAGCGTCGCCCGCGACGAAGTCGTCGCGGGCGTAGACGCCGTCGGCAAGCTTGACGCGGTAGCCGCGCTCTTCGTACCAGCGAACGCTGCGGTCGATCTCGGAGCGCTCCTCGAACGGACTGGACGCGGCGGCTACGCCGATCGTCCCTCCTGGCGGAAGCGGCCGTGCCCTCACAAGCCAGTCCTGGTGTCAGACACCGTGCCGGAAGTGTCTCGGCACGCCGCGGTACCGCTCCCCAGGCGGAACTGCTCCGAACGGCGGGGTGTCAGACACCAATACGGAAGTGTGTCGCAAGTCAGTCGAGTTTTGCCATCACGTGCTTGATCTGCGTGTAGTCCTCGAGCGAATACGCCGACAGGTCCTTGCCGTAGCCGGACTGCTTGAAGCCGCCGTGGGGCATTTCGCTCACCAGCGGGATGTGGTCGTTGATCCACACCGTTCCGAACTGGAGCTTGCGCGCGGCGTTCAGTGCACGCCCGATGTCGCGCGTCCAAACCGAGGCCGCCAGCCCGTAGTTGACGTCGTTCGCCCACGCGAGCGCCTGGTCGTCGTCGGCGAACCGCTGGACGGTCACCACCGGACCGAAGACCTCGCGCTGCACGATCTCGTCTTCCTGGCCCACGTCGACGACGATGGTCGGCTTGACGAAGAAGCCTCGGCTTCCGTTCGACTCGCCGCCCGTGAGGACGGTCGCCTTCTTGGCACGTTCCAGGAAGCCGAGCACGCGCTCCTGCTGGGACTTCGAGATCACAGGTCCCATCTCGATCTCGTCGCCCTCTGCGGGGTCGCCGACGTGGAGCGATTCGACGGCCGGCACGAGCTCCTCGAGCAGCCGGTCGTAGATCTTTGGGCCGGCGACGACACGCGAGGCCGCTGTGCAGTCCTGGCCGGAGTTCCAGTAGCCGCCGATCTTGATCCCTGCTGCGACGGCCACCGGATCCGCGTCGTCGAACACGATCACGGGTGCTTTGCCGCCAAGCTCGAGGTGCACGCGCTTCAGAGTGTCTGCAGCCGTCCGCGCGATGATCTTGCCGGTCTCGACGTCGCCGGTCAGGGACACGAGCCGGACATCCGGGTGCTTGACGATCGCTTCGCCCGCGGGCACGCCGTCTCCAGTCACGACGTTCAGCACGCCGGCCGGCAGGATGTCCGCAGCCAGCTGTGCGAATCTCAGCGTCGTCAGCGGTGTCTGCTCAGAGGGCTTCAGCACCTGGACGTTGCCGGCCGCCAAAGCAGGTGCGAGCTTCCATACAGCCATCATCAACGGGTAGTTCCAGGGCGCGATGCCGCCGACGATCCCGATCGGCTCCCGGCGCAGCCACGAGCTGTAGCCGCGCATGTATTCACCGGCGGATTTCCCCTCGAGCACCCGCGCCGCCCCCGCGAAGAAGCGAATGTTGTCCGAGGCGACCGGCATCTCGTCTCTCGCATACCCCAGGGGCTTGCCCACGTTCTGCGACTCGAGCTCGGCGAGCTCCTCTGCATGCTGATCGAGCGCGTCAGCGAGCTTCAGCAGCATTTCGGCGCGCTCTCCCGGTGTTGTCTCGAGCCATTCCGGCAGGGCCTTCTTCGCGGCTTGCACGGCCCGGTCGACGTCCTCGGCGCTCGAGCGGGGCACCTCGGCGATCGTCTCGCCGGTGGCCGGGTTCAGCACTTCCATGGTCTCGCCGCCGGCGGCGTCGACCCACTCGCCGCCGACGAAATTCTGATGCTTCGAAACGGTGGTGCTCACGGTCTACCTCCTTCGCAGGATCCCCGTGTCGCGCGTCAGGCGCTGCGCGATCGTCACGGGAAGCACGGTCATCACTATGACGAAAAAGACGACGACGTTCACCTGGGGTAGCTGCTGCCCGAGCCGGAGATTCCCGAGGATCCAGATCGGCAGGGTGTTCTGGGCCCCGGCGGTGAAGGTCGTCACGATCACCTCGTCGAACGAGAGCGCGAAGGCCAGCAGCGCTCCGGCCACCAGAGCCGTCGAGATGACAGGAAAGGTGACGAAGCGGAAGGTCTGCCAACCGTCCGCGCCGAGGTCCATCGAGGCCTCGGTCAAGGACGTCTGCGTCCGACGGAGCCGGGCGACGACGTTGTTGTAGACGACGACGATGCAGAAGGTCGAATGGCCGATCACGATCGTCCACAGCGACGGCGTCAGGCCGTGCACAGGATTGTTGTTGAAGAACGAGTTCAACGCGATCCCGGTGACGACGCCCGGCAGCGCGATCGGCAGCACGAGCAGGAACGTGATCGCATCCCGGCCGAAGAAACGAAAGCGGCTGACCGCGGTGGCCGCGGCGGTTCCGAGCACCAGCGCGATTGCGGTGGCGAACCCCGCCGCCTTGAGGGACAGAACGAGTGCAGTGCGGGCTTCCTCGTTGTGCCAGGCCGTGTGGAACCACTTTGTGCTGAACCCGGCGATGGGCCAGCTCTGGATGTTCGAAGAGTTGAATGCGTAGACGCAGATCAGTACGAGTGGGATCCAGAGGAACAAGATCACGAGCAGCGTCCAGAGTCCAAGAGACAGGCGAGCTGCGCGTGTCTCCATCAGAGCGCCTCGAACGCGCCGCTGCGCTTTGCGAGCGCGAGGTAGATCCCCATCACGATCAGCGGCACGGTTGCGTACGCCGCCGCAAACGGGAGATTGTTTGTGAGACCGAGCACGTTGCGGTAAATGACGTTGCCGATGAAGTCGACGTTGCCGACGAGCGAAGGTGTGATGTAGTCACCGAGCGTCAGCGAGAAAGTGAAGATCGAACCGGCGACGACTCCGGGAAGCGCTAGCGGCAGGATGATGCGCCGGAATGTCGTCCAACTTCGCGCACCCATGTCGCGTGAGGCCTCGAGATAGGAGTCGGGGATGCGCTCGAGCGCCGCGTAAACGGGCAGGATCATGAAGGGGAGCCAGATGTACGAGAAGACGATCCACATCGCCGTGTTCGTGAACGCCCAGTTCTGATGCGGAAGGCCGAGGTTCCCGAGCGACCAGTTAAGGACGCCATCCGGGTTGAGGATCAGGCGCCATGCGTAGATCCGCGCCAGGTAGCTCGACCAGAGAGGCAAAAGGACGAGCACGAACAGCAACGTTCGCATCCGCGGTGAGGCGAGCCGGGCCATGAAGTAGGCGAAGGGGAGAGCGATCACCGCGTCGGTGATGGTGACGGCGACAGCCATCCAGATCGTCCGGAACGCGATCTTGCGATAGGTCGGCTCGTGGATGATCGTGTCGAAGTTCGCCCACGTCCATACGTGTGTGAGTTTGCCGGTGAAGGAGTCGATGCTCCAGAACGCCGACACGAACAGGACTGCCAGCGCGGCCAGGTAGAAGACGAGCATCCAGGCGAGCGGAGGCAGCAACAACCCGACTGCGCGCAACCACGGCCGCCGCCAGAGCGCCGCAGAGAGGCGACGGCGGGCCGACCGAGGTCGACCCGCCGTTTCATACGCCTCGGACGTCAACCTTTGATGTCAGTCCAGGCCGCAGACCACTTCGTGTAGTCCATGCAATTGCTCTGGCCGCTGCCGCAGTCCTTGACCGGCGTCTTCCAGAACTTGATCGAGTTGAAGTACGCCGCCGGAGCGTTCGCGTGGTACTGCGCGCAGGCGCCCTTCGACAGCTTGTCCATGATGGCGCACGCCTTGAGGTTGGCGGGCGTCTCGCCGAATGAGATTGCCTGTTGCGCCTGGACCTTCGGAGTGGAGACCCACCTGATCCACAGCACCGCACAGTTCGGATGTTTCGCCTTGGCGGAGATCATCCACGTGTCGGCCCAGCCCGTAGCGCCCTCTACCGGGATCAGGTCCTTCACCGGTGCTTTCGCGGCCTGAAGGGTGATGGTCTGGTAAGGCCACGCGGAGCCGACCGTCGTACTCCCGTTTTTGAAGAGGTCGATCTCGTCGCCCGCGGAAGCCCAGTACTTCTTCACCAGCGGTCGCTGCTTCTTGAGCAAGGCGACCGTCGCATTGAACTGCGCCTGGTTGAGCTCATACGGATCCTTGATTCCAAGCGCAGGCTTGGTCTTCGAGAGATAGAGCGCCGCATCTGCGATCTGAATCGGGTTGTCGGGCACGGTGACTTTGCCCTTGAACTTGGAGCTGTAGAGCACGCCCCAGGTCTTCGGCGCGGGCTTGACCTTCTTCGTGTTGTAGAGCAGCGTGTTCGGCCCCCACTGGAGCGAGATGCCGTAATGCACGCCCTTCACGGTGTTGTGACCCGGTGACTTGAGTTGCGGAATGAAGTTGTTGAAGTCGGGGATCAGCTTCGGATCGATCGCGCGCACGTCCTTGCCAAGGATCAACCGCAAGCTCGCATCGCCGGAAGCCGACACCGCGTCGTACTGGCCCGTCCGCATGAGCGTCACCATCTCGTCGGACGTGTTTCCGACCTTCGTCTTGACTTTGCAGCCAGTCGCCTTCACGAAAGGCTTTACCCACTGCGGCTGCGTGTAGCCGTCCCAGGCGATCAGGTTCAGTGAGCCCTCACCCTTGGCGACCTTGGTGATCATCGATGGACCGGAGCTTCCCGAACTGACTCCCGACGCCGGCACGCACAACGCCGTGGCAAGTGCCGCGACGAGCACGTGAGTTCTGCGAATCCTCCTCATGCTTCTCCTCCTCGTTGGATCTCAAAGGTGTGCTCGGGACGCCACTCGAGGCGCACCCGCCTGCCCCTCGACTCGAGCGCCTCTTGGGAGGACGTCTCGAGGTTCTGCCTGACGACGGTGAGCTCGCCCCCGGAGTCGAGCTCCACGACGTACCTCGTGAACATGCCGACGTAGACGACGTCGCGGATGCGACCCAGCTCGCCGTCGCCGGCCTCATCGAAATGCATCCGGATCTTCTCCGGACGGACGGTGAACTTCCTGCCGCTTCGCTCGAGCACGTTCGAGACGCCGACGAAGCCGGCGACGAACTCGGTCGCGGGACGTTCGTAGACGTCGGCCGGCGCGCCGACCTGCTCGATCCGGCCCTCGTTGAAGACCGCGAGGCGATCGCTCATCGTGAGCGCCTCCTCCTGGTCGTGCGTGACATAGACGAA
>WNEY01002173.1_pt1 | contig 21999 bp, 17 predicted proteins | sample 5400531 | NCBI WGS metagenome assembly WNEY01 (sample SAMN13153338, study PRJNA577476) | soil metagenome | isolation source: 200 cm saprolite under Douglas fir tree site 1 | place: USA:California | collected 2015-04-18
TCAGGTCTACGCCGTACGCCAGCCCCGGCCCGTATTCCTCCCGCGCCAGATAGGGAGTCATCGCGTCGCGAATCCGGCCTACGCGCGCGTCCGGGAGGAATCCCTCGGCGCCGCGACCGGTCGCGATGAAGATCTGACCCGTGCCCGGACGGTGATTCTTCGTTGGAACGAGCAGCACCACGACGCCGAGGTTTCTCGCTGGATCGCCCGCCTCGCCCTTCACCCCGACGCCCCATTGCCGGCCGATCTGCAGCGCTACGTCCGCCGCCGGGCGGTCGCCGATATCGGGGAGGGTCACCACGGCGATCTCGCCGCGTGTCTTGGCGCGCACCTCGGCAATCACGGCTTCCAGGTGCGCGACCGAGGCGGAGTCCAGCACGCCTGCGAGGTCGTTCACGTAGCCCCGCGGAGGGGGCACCTGGATTTGGGCAACGAGCAGCAGCGCCGTGAGTTGCAGCATCGCGCGAGAAGATACTCGGGAGCGCGCGAGCGCGATACCTTGACGCTCGTGCAGGCCCGCGTGAGTATATGGTCGAACGCACGGGCCGTCGCCCTCGAACGGAGGCCTCCCATGAAGGCCCTTACCGCATCGCTTGTCGTCGTGTCGCTCGGCTGCGGATCAACGGTCCAGAACACTGAGACCCTGCCGACCCCCCCCGGTGCGTTCCTGATCACCGCCGAGCAGATCCAGAAAAGCGGCGCGCACACGGCTTGGCAGGTCCTCAGACAGAGCGCGCCGATGCTCCAGGCCAGCGAGGACCGCAACGGCCGGCCCTCCAAACTCGGCCGGCGCGGCCGGACCAGTTTCCTGCTCGACGAGGCGCCTGCGATCCTGCTCGATGGGGTGCGGATCCCCGATTTCCGCACGCTCGACGACATCGACGCGCCGTCCATCTCGACGATCTACATCTACGATGGCATCGAGGGGACCACGTACTACGGGACGAATTCGGGTAGCGGCGTGATTGTGATCAAGACCAAGGCCGGCGCGTCCTAGACAGAAAAAACGGGAGGGAGCATTCGCGCCCCCTCCCGCTGACAACCTCCCTACTCCACAGGCCTCTACGGTAGCCGATCGAGGCAGGCGGTGAAGTTCGGGTTGTTCCGCTCCGTCACCGGCACAGGGATGTTTACGTCATTGCCGTACACCGAGGGGTTGGACTTGAAGTAGGCTCCCGTCGGGAACACCGTGTTCGCCGGGCGGCCGTACTTCCGGATCAAGCGTCGCAAGTCTCCCAGGCGGTGCGCCGTGAGCCACAGCCAGCGCGCACGTTCGGCGAACAGCAGGTTCACCGCCCCCCCTGCGGCGGTGACGTCTGCCGCCGCCAGGTCGGCCAGGACCGGCACTGGATTGGTCAGCGTGTCCGTCCGGCTGAAGGGGCTGGGGTTGAAGTAAGACCGGTTCGCGGGGTTGGCCCGCGGATCGTTCAGCGCTGTAAAGAACCCCGCGGCGGGGTTCGTCGTGTCGGGCTGCAGCGCGACCTCGGCCTGGATCAGCCGGGCTTCGACGCCGGTCGCGAGCGGGATCGGCGCCTTCCGGTCGCCGAACCGGAAGTTGTTGTACTGGGGCGTGAGGCCGTCGAACCCGTTTCCACTCCCGCCCCGCCGCCGCACCGGCGTCCGCTTGTCGGCCACGGAGCGGAACGGAAATCCGGTCCCGCCCTCGCGATCCGCCACGGAATAGCGGCGGTCGAATGCATTGCCGTTGAAGACGCCGTTGTTCTCGAAGGTACTGATCTCCGAGTGTTCGCTCAGATAGGCGAAGTTGGTCGGCACCGGAGCGACCGTCGTGTCCGCCGTCGCAAAATCACCCTTGTCGACCAAGGCGCGAGCCTTGCCGACGCGCGCCAAGTTGGTCATCGCCTGGCGGAGCGTTGCATTCGTTACCCCGGCTGCAACAGCTAGCGCCTCGTTGAATCGGGCTATCGCCGTGTCGGTCAACTGCTGGGTCGTGAGCGGCACCCCGTACGTGATCGCCCCGGTGGCGGAGTTCAAGTGACTCACCGGAACGCCGGAGCAATACGTTTCTGCGAAAAAGAGGTAGGTGTACCCCGCCAGATTCAGCACCTCGGCATGCCCCGCATCGTTCGGGCTCAGGGCGGCGTACTGTGCCGCGGCCTTCTCCGCCGCGTTCCGGGCCTGGTGCAGCAGCCGGTACCAGAGGTCCACGTCCGCGTTGGTCACCTGGGTGGTGCGCGCGTCCACCTCGATGCGCGTAGGGAAGGTCTCGGAGTCGATCCACTCGTCGGCCAGCAGTCCACCGTACATGATGACGCCTTCACCGGTGCCACCCGATCCGTCCGGGTGATCGCCGCTGAACGCAATGGAAAAGTCGCCGATCGCGCCGGCTCGCAACGTGCTCAGCGCGGCCGAGTCGCTCAGCGACCCGGGGGGAACGATGGTCGGAATGCTCACTTTCAGCGGGTCGTTGCAGGCGCCGTTGGGCAGCACCAGCGCGACCGCCAGGAGCGCGAGCAGCTTGTATGTGTGCTTCATGGCATTCTCCTCGGGCTCTAGAAGGTCACGTTTACGCGCGCTAGGAAGGAGCGCACCGGTGGCTGGCTCAGGAAGTCGGCGACACTGAAATTGAACTGGCCGGACTGGCTGATCTCCGGATCCGCACCCCTGTAGTTGGTCCAGGTGGCGAGGTTTCGGCCGGTGACCGTCAGGCTCAACGTGCGCGCTCCGATGCGAGAGGCCCAGGCATCGGGAGCCCTGTACGTCAACGACACCTCCCGCAGCTTCAGGAATCCCGCGTCCTCGAAGAAGCCCGTCTCGAGCCCATAGAACACTGCCGCGTCCGCCGCCGCCTGGTCGGCGAGCGACGTACGGGGCAGGTTAAAGCCATGGCAGATCCCGAATTGACAGCGGAACTGCTCGGTGGCGTTGTCCAGCTTGTTGCCCCAGCGCCCGTCCAGGAGCCCGTACAGAGTGAAGTGCTGCAGGAAGTTGACTTCGGTGCTGAACGAGGCGCCATGGGTGGGCACCGACGATCCCTGGAACGAGTCCGCGGTGTCCAGGGTCAGCTCGGTGAACGGATCGATCAACCCGTCCCCATTCAAGTCTCTGAACGTGTAGGACTTGCCCCAATAGCCGCCCGCCGAGTAGCCGACCTGATGGCGCTGGCTCGAGCCGCCCAGCCCGAAGATGATCGGCGTGTTGCTCGTGTCCGTGGCAAGCACGCGGTTCTTGTTGCCCCACCCACTCGCCGTGATGCTCCACGACAGGTTCGGCCGGTTGAGCAGCTGAGCGGTGAGCAGGATCTCGATGCCCTTGTTGCTCACCCGACCGAGGTTGTCCAATCGGGTGAAGCTCTCCCCCAGCGACCCGGCGATCGGTACCGCGACCAAGGCGTCTTTCGAATTCTTGTCGTAGTACGTGGCCTCGAGATGGAAGCGCCGCTGTGCGAAATCAGCGTCGAACCCGGTTTCAATCTCCCGGGTCTGCTCCGGCTTGAGACCGGGATTTCCGACGCCTCCGAACGTGACGCCCGGAAGGTCGCTCCCGCTCGCCGCCACGGCGACGGGCACGGAGAAACGCTGCGCGTCGAGCGTCCCGGGCGCCCGGCCGGACTTACCCCAGGCCGCCCGCAGCCGCAGGCTCGAGAGCCAGCCCATCTGCGGGAAGAACGGTTCCTCGGAGATCACCCAGGAGCCGGAGAGCTTCGGGTAGAGGATGTTGCCGAAGTCGGTCCCGACGGCAGAGTTCTTGTCGACACGCAGCGCGCCGGTGAGGTACAGCCGGTCGCGCACACCCACCTGCTCCTCCACGTACCCACCCAACGTCACCTGGGGCGCCACAGAGTCGCCGACCGATGCAAACACCACCCCGGCGACGCCGCTGGTCCCGGTGACGATCTTACGCCCGGACGCCCGGACCTGATCGAAGACGTTCTTGCTGAACTGCAACCCCACCGTCGTATTCGACGCCACCACCGGCGACAAACGGAACGCCACCGTCGTGTTCAGGTTCGCGGTGTAGGCTCGCACTTGAGCCGTGTACGAAAAGGCCTGCCCATCGAGGTCGAACGGATTGACGTTCGGGGGATTCAAGAAGGTATCCCCCTGGTTCGTGACGTCGTACCCCGCCGTGCCGCGCACCGTAAGGAAGCTCGACGGCCGGAAGTTCAAGTTGAGGCCGCCGGTAAAGCGCTCGATGCGCTGCCCCGCCTCGACTTGCTGGGCCACACTCGGGGACAGGAACCCGTAGCCGTCATTGACCGTGCTGTCGGTGCCCCCGAGCAACCCACTGGGAAGTATGCCGAAGCTGTTGTTGTCGTTCTGGGGCAAGGCGAGATCGCTGGAAACGTAGGCCGTGGTGATCGCGATATCCAACAACCGGCTCACCTGGTTCCGCAGATTGGCGCGGAGACTGGTCTTCTTGAGGTCGTTCGACCGGAAGATGCCCTTCTCCCGCTGAAAGTCGCCCGACACATAGAACGTGGTAATCTCGTTGCCTCCCTGAGCGCTCAAGTTGTAGTGCTGCCGCACGCCCTGGCGGAACGGCGAGCGCTGCTTGAGCGGATTGAAGCTGTCCACCACGACCTGAGCGAGCGTGCTGGGACAGGCCCCAATCGCGATGAATGACGGGAAGCAGGCGGTCGACGTGTCGTGCGCGAAATAGTTCGTCGGCCAGTTGGTCTCGTCGTTCAGCGTACCGCCCTCGGTGAACGCCGTCCACTTGGTGGGGCCGGGCCGTCCCTGCTTGGTGCGGATTTGAATCACGCCGTTGGCGGCGTCGGTACCATACAGCGCCGAGGCCGATGGTCCCTTCACCACTTCGACCGATTCCCAATCCTCAGGGTTCAAATCGTTGAGGCGCGACGGCGCCTGACCACCCGACGCCCCGAGGCCGCCATCGGCGTTCGGAACGTTGTCGACCCGCACGCCGTCCACCACGATGATCGGCTCGTTACGCAGCGAGAGGCTGGTGGCCCCGCGAATCCGGATGCGGGTTCCGCTCCCGGTCGTACCGCCGCTTTGCATCACCTCCACGCCCGGTACCCGGGAGTTGAGGAGATCGGCGGCGTTTGTGGGTAAGGCGGCCTGCGCGAGACTGGCCGCGTCGATGGTCCCCACCGTGTTGCCGAGTTCGCGCTTCAGCTGCTCCTGCCCGGTGGCGGACACGATGACCGCATCGAGCGGCACGGCCGCGGCCGTAAGCGGGAAGTCGAGCGTGGCGGTCGCACCGCCGGCCACCGTCACGGGTTGCGTCGCCGTCGCGAACCCGATCAGGCGCACCTGCACGCTGTACCTGCCCGGGGGCACGTTGGTGATGGTGTAGCGCCCCTCTCGGGTGGTGCGTCCCTGCAAGCTGGTGCCGACGATGAGCACCGAGGCCCCCGGCACCGGCTGTTGGTTCGACTTGTCCGTGACCTGACCGGCCACGGTGCCCTGCTGGGCCTGCACCGGCTCGGCGATGACCGCGGTGAGCAGCAGGATCGCTGCCGCGCTGCCGAGCAATGGGCGAATGCGAAATACGTTCATGGAGCGTTCCTCATCCAAAGGGTCTTTGAACGGGATCCGGTCGGCGCGGGCACACGTTGCGGCGCCCGCGGAGCGGCGCGGAGAGACGGTTGAGCAGGCATCCGGTAGGCCAGCTCCGACGGCCTACCGGCGACTACATCTGCATCGCGCTCCGAGTGAGACGGCGGAAGGGCGAGACCAACGTAGAACGAACGAAGTGTGGCGCATTTGCCACTCTCCTAGGGCTGAAGGGGAGGAGTGGAACGGCTCGGCTAAGCTGCCGCTCGCGTTAGAGAGTCGCAAGTGAACGGGCGTTCCAAACAGGAACGCCATGTGCTGACGGCGTCAGGTGCGGTGTCCGGGATTTGTCATGACCGGCGGTGTCCTTTCGTGGGTCCCGGGCCGGTGCTAGGTTCGCGGACACCATGGCTCCGAACCGTGTCTGCACCCTTCGCCTCTCAACGGCGCTCGCCGTCCTGTTCCTCGCCGCGCCAGCCTGCTTCATCTTCAACCGGGAGAACAAGGCCGCTCCCTCCCTCCCCCCCGAAATCAAGGTCCCCGAGGGCGAGATCGCCCTCAGCGTCACGAACCACAACTTTCTGGACGTGGTTATCTACGTGCTGCACGACGGGGTCCAGACGCGCGTAGGAATGGTTACAGGATCGTCATCAACGGTCTTCTTCCTGCCCGCGCGGTTGCTTGGCCAGGGGCGGGAGATCCAGCTCTTCGGGGACGCGATCGGCAACGACACCTACGCTCGTACCGACATCCTGGTTGTGCAGGCTGGGCAGTACATCGAATGGACGCTCGAGACGGACCTGCGCCGCTCGAGCGTCGGCGTGTTCTGAAGGCGCACTACTGCTTCGGGGGACGTCCTCCGCCCGGGCCGAGCTGCGTGCCGCCGCCAAACAGGGAGAACGCCAGGGACGTGGCGACCAGGCCGCCCGCCCCGACACCCGCCAACAGCAGGCTGCGCCCCTTCGCGAGCCGCCGTACGTCCAACGAGGCGATGGCGTCGGTGGGGAGTGTGACCGTCTCACCTTGCCACGAGTATCCATCGCCCCGCTTCGTTTCGACGGACGACACCGACACGAGCAGGCCCCCCTGGTCGCTCGGCCCCAGGTAGCGGCCCCGCACCAAGAAAATGCTGGGCCCGAGATACCGCGCCAGGTCGACGGAGCCCGCGTCGTTGAGCGTCACGGACACGTACACCCCCGGGTCGGGGCTCGGCGTGGTGAGCGGATTGTAGCTATAGCATGCTGTCGTGAGACAGAGCACGCCGATCAGTATCGCAGGTTTCATAGGGCGTCTTCCGTTGTAGTCAGAGTCCTCAACGCGGGCTCGGGCTGCCTCCGCCACCAAGGGAGGTCGTGGTGCTCGTACCTGGCCCGAACGCCGCATACGCCACGAAGAATCCCGCCAAGCCGGCGCCGGCCAGCAGTATCGTCTTGCCGGCGGCCCCGTGCCGCTCTTCCAGCGAGCGCACAAACGAGGCCGGGACCATCACGGTTTCTCCGTTCCACGCGATGGCGTCCCCGCGCTTATTCTCGACCCCGTCGACGGACAGGTTGAACCCCCGGTCGCCGGCGCTCAGGAAGCGCCCGCGCAGCACCAGGATGTTGGGCCCGATGTACGGCGCCAACTCCTCCGACCCGGTTTCCGTGAGCACGACCGCCAGATACGTAGCGGGTACCAGCTCCGATCGCCGGAGCGGTGCATAGTTGTAACACCCGAGCTGCAACGCGACGGCAGCGAGGACGGCGATGCGCGAAGCCATGGCCTCACCTCTGTTCATCCGGTCCCGGAGCATGCGGGGGAGCGGACCCGGCTGCGGATCCGCTCCCCCTGTATCATACTGCTACCGGCCACTTCATGCACGCCCCGCCATTCTCATCCCGACGTCAGGGCGCGGTCCGCGTGCAGTTGTCCAGGTCTCCCTGGTTCCGGAACCCGTTATTCGCCAACTGCGCGCTCGGGTCCGGGATGTTCGTGTTCACGTTGCGCTCGTTTTGCGGGTAGAACAGCCGCCCGGGCACTTTGGTGAAGCCCTGCGTGTTGTGCGACGGCGTGATGTCCGGGATGCACGTGCGGCGGTAATCACTGATCGACTCCATGTTCTGGAACAGGGCGATCCACTTCTCGTTCATGATCGCGGTGAATAAACCCGCGCCCGTGCCCGCCAACACGGGCAGGGCAACCGATCCATCATTAGTCGGCGGCGGGAACTTCGCGTTCGCGAACGCCCGCGCGTTGTTCAAGTGCGTGAGGGCGACGGCATCGTCACCGCCCGCGCCGCCATTCACTTTCGCGGTGGCGTTCGCCTCGGCGAGGATCAACTCGTTTTCAACGTAGGTGACGTACGGGATCCTTGCATTATTTCCAAACCGCGCCGGCTGGCATACGAACAGCGATACGGTACCCGCTCCCGGGGGATTGTTGAAGTCGTCGCCGCCATAGTGCTTCAGACCGCCGGTGGTATCGGCGTTGGGGCAGAAGTACGACGCGCGGCGCGGGTCATTTTGCGTGTTCATAACGTCAACCAGCGCCTTGCCGGCCTCGAGGTCCGTGCCGAACCCCGAGCTGGTCTGGAACTGCGCCCACATGTTGCGCTCCGAGGTCGCCGTCGTGTGGAATGACGAGAAGTCGCCGGCCCCCGTCGCATCGATGATGCCGTTCGCAGCCGCCGTGAGGGCGGCGGCGTAGGCGGGCGCGCCCAATGCCTCCGCCGTTTCCATGTAGTAACGGGCCTTGAGCGTCCACGCCACCTTGATCCAGGCGGCCTTTTGCGCCGCGGCAGCCTTATTGCCGAATACCAGGTCAGCCACACCGGGCCCGGGGCCCGAGCCGTTCGTCAATTCGGCGATGGCCTGGTCCAAGACCGTCTGCAGGTTGCCCAGAATGACGAACCGCTGGTCGAGGGCCGGATGAGTGTTCCCCGAGATCGCTTCGCTGTAGGGAATGTCACCCCACATCGCCGACGCCGTCCCCACCGTGAAGGCTTCCCAGACTTTCGCGATCCCGAGCCAGCCCGAGTCGCCGCTGGCCTGGGCCAGGGCTTCCACCTGCTTGATGTCCACCAGGCCGCCACCGGCGTACACCGAGATCCAGTCCCCGCCGTTGGCGCCGATGTTGGACCCCTCGCCGAACACGTACTGCGCCGCCTGTTGCACGAAACGGCCGTTCCCGCCGGAGCAGGCCTGCACCCACTGGCACATCATCATCGCGACGGTGCCTTCCTGGAAGGCGAATTGCCCGGCCTGCACGCCGATGAACAGCTGCTGGATCGACGCCACAGTCGGCAGGTTCGGGTTTTGAGACAGCTTGTCTCCCGTCAGGAAACTGTCACACCCGGCCGTCCCGAGGAGCAGCCCCAGTGAGACGAGCGCGACATTGGTGTTGCGACGCATATGTCGATCTCCTCGGGTTAGTGGTTGAGGGTGACCGAGAACACGAACGCGCGTGTCTGCGGATTATTGAAGTAGTCAACACCGCCGGCGCCCGCGTTGGCGGAAATCGAGCCGCCCAGGTTGGTCTCGGGGTCGTAGCCGGTGTAGTTCGTCCAGGTCTTCAGGTTGCGACCCGACACCCGGATGTCGATGCTCGAGAAGCCGATGGCGCGCTGCACCCACGGTCCATCGAGTGTGTAGCTGACCGAGACTTCGCGCAGCTTCACGAAGCCGCCGTCCTCGATGCACGGCTCGTCGATCCCGATGAACGGGCACGCCGCCACAAACCGGTACCAATTTTCACCGATCGGGACCGACGCCCCGGCGCCCGGACCCACTACGGGTCCGTCAAACCAGCCGCCCTGGCCGAACACCTTGTCGTTGCCCGTGCAATTGGTCTGCGAGGTGCATACAGCGCGCACCTCGGTGTCCTTGTGGACGCCGTAGCTCCACAGGGCGCCCTTGGTACCGTTCCAGATCTGCCCCCCATGCCGGATGTCCAACAGGCCGGAGAGCTGGAGCTTGCGGTAGCGGAACGAAGACCGCACGCTGCCGGTCCAGTTGTAGTTCGGGTCCTGCACGATCCGGACATCGGGATCTTGGGCAGGGAACCCGTCCGCGCCGATATACATTGCGCCCTTCGGTTGGCCGGCGCACACGGCTCCGAGCGTCGTGGTGCCGCTGGCGCCATCGACCTCGTTGGCATCGGAAGAAACGCCGCAGTGCAGGAAGCCGGTGCCGAGGTACACACCGATCGGCTGCCCCACCATCGCGACCTGGTTGTTGAAGTCCCCGATCGAGATGAAGTCCTCGCCACCGAGCGAGAGGACCTTGTTACGGTTCCGGGCCCATTGCAGCCCAATCTCCCAGCCGTAATCGGCCGCCTGCACCGGACGCACGTTGAGCGACGCCTCCCATCCGCGATTCTGGATCGAAGCGGCGTTCGCGCCCTCTTGGAAAAAGCCGATGGACGGGTTGAGCGGCTGCAGCAGGATCACGTCCGCCGACTTCTTGTTGTACCAGGTCACGCTCGCATCGGCGCGATCCTTGAAGAAGCCGAAGTCCATCCCGGCCTCGAATTCCTTGGAGCGCTCCGGCTTCAGGGCCGCCGCCGGCCGCAGCTCGGACCGCGTCACCAGGCCACCGATGCCGTTCTGCGTCGGCGTGTTCCCGGTGCCCTGCGAAATCCCACCCACGATCGCGCTCGTGTACGTCTGCGAGGTCAGATACGGCAGCGGCTCCTGACCCGCCTCACCGTACGCGACCCGCGCTTTGCCGTACGACAACCACGACCGCTCACCGATCGCTTTGGTGAACTCCCACGCGAGGCTCCCCTTCGGGAACCAGCTGCGCAGGTTCGACCGCCCGAAGGTGGACGAGCCGTCGTTCCGCAGTGCCGCGGTCATGTGCAGCTGGTCCTTCACGTCCAGCGACGCCTGCCCGAACCAGGACGCGTCATGAATGACCGTCTCCTGATCGAGGGGCAGGTCCTGCGTCACCGTGTTGGCCAGCTTGAAGGGTTGCAGCGCCACCAGGGCGCGGCCTACCGTCCCCAGCTGCCGCTGGTTACGGGTACTGAGGTTCTGGCCCAGCGTGACTGTACCGTTGAGTGACGGGTTGATGCTGTACGTGGCGGTCGCCGTGAGGTTATGATCGAGCAGGTAGTTCACGATCTTCCCCTCGATCACCCGCCCCTCGACGCAGGGGGACGACGAGCTGACGGGGCACCCCTCCAGCCGCTCGTCCGTCGCATAGTCCGCGCCCAGCGTGTAGTTGATCTTGAGCCACGAGATCGGCAGGTACTCGGCGCTCATGTTGCCGTACACCCGGCCGACGTTGGCTGCGTTCAGCTGCTGGAACGCCGTCCAGAGCGGGTTGTCGAATGCCCGCTCCTTCAGGAGCGTGGCGTCGGTAGGATGCTGGAACCGGAAGCCTCGCTGTTGCGGACCCGAGTTCGTCTGCACGACGTACGGGAAGTTGCTGAAGTCGGGCGGCGTGCGCAGGTCGCCCAGCTGAATGCCGTTGGTGTTGTTGCCGCGCTGGATGTAGTGCGCCCGCGAGTCGACGAACGACAAGTCGGCGCCGAGCTTCAGGTTGTCGATGACCCGGTGCGACCCCTTGAAGCGCACGGTGCTCCGGCCGTAGTAGTTGTTGGGGCCCACGACCACGCCCTGGTCGTACGAGTAATCGCCCGAGAGGTAGAACGTCGTGCGGTCGTTGCCGCCCGAGACCGTGAACCCGTTGTCGAGGTTGCGGCCCACCCGGTAGATATCGTTGGCGTGATCGAACGTCGTCGCCCCACCGGGGATCGGCGGACCCCACGAGCGTGCGCAGGTGGAAGTGCCGGGAGTGTCGCAGCCGCCACCCACGGACGTGTCCGCATGCACTCCGAAGAGCCCCTGCCCGAAGCTGGTCTGCAGTGGATAGCTGTGGTTGAGATCGTTGAACGACGTGGAGGAGCGGAAGGTGAAATGCGTCGGGCCCGAGCGACCGGACTTGGTCGTGATGAGCACGACGCCGGCCGCGGCCCGCGCCCCGTAAATCGCGCTCGCCGCAGGGCCTTTCAGGATCTCCACCGACTCGATGTCGTTGGGGTTGATGTCCGCCGCCCGGTTGGTCGAGACCGTTCCCTCGGTCTGCCCGAACTGAGCCAGCGTGCCGCCGCCGTCGTCCGGCGCGTTGAAGTTCGAGGTCGAGAACGTCGAGTTGTCCGTCGGCACCCCGTCGATCACGAACAGCGGCTGATTACTGCCGAGCAGGGTGCTCGTGCCGCGGATGTTGATGAAGGAGCCGGCGCCGGGATCGCCCGACTGCTGGATCACGGTGACGTTGGGCGCCTTGCCGGCGAGCGCCTGGACCATGTTGGTCTCGCCCGCGCGCTCGATCAGATCGGCACCGACGTTGTTGCGTACGTTGCCGAGCTTCCCGGCCTCGCTGGTGGTGCCCGCGCCGGTGACCACTACCTCACCCAGCTGCAGCGGGTTAGCCGCGAGCACGAAGTCGTGCGTCACGCCGCCCGCGCTCAAGGTGACTTGGGCGCTCTGCGATTTATAGCCGAGGCGCCGGGCGACGATCGTCACGGTCTGGCCCGAGACGCGCGCGCCTGGGACGACGATGGTATAGCGACCGTCGTCCTTGCTCAGGGAGCCGAGCCCCATCGCCGGAATCGCGACTTCGACCTGCCCCAGCGGCAGACCGGCGTCACTGGTAACCTTGCCGGTGATCGTCACGGGCTCCTGCGCGGCCACGAGGGCCGGTAGCGCGAGAAACGCGCTGAGAATGAAGGGAATGAACCGACGGGGTGTAAATTGCATGTCCCCTCCTTCGAGGTGATGTGACACGCACCGGCGCCGCCTGTCTAGCGGTCCGGCAAGCCAACAACGGCACTGCACCCGCGACATCAGTTGTGTCCACTCATAACGAACCGCGCGCTTGCACGACGGCGGGGGCGCGCAACGCACGGCGACGGCTATCGCGCTTTTTATATCATCATTTGCGCGGGCGCGCTAGAGCGGACCGGCTCCTGACATATGTTTCACTATGGAACGCAGCTGCCGTGGCGCCGCTTCCCCCGACCGACTATGGTTGGTCGCCAGAAAACCCTCATGATCCGTGCTCTCCTCGTTGCCGCCGCGTGGTTGGTCACCCTACCGGGCCCTCGCCCCCGCCCGGGACTCCACCAGACGCCCGACCCCGACCCCATCGCTGCCCGGGCCAAGGGCCGCGTGGACGCGCCCGTGACCGTGTACGAGATGTCGGATTTCCAGTGTCCCTATTGCCGCGAGTTCGCCCTCGCCACGATGCCGCTGCTCGAGCGCGAGTACATCCAGCCGGGCAAGGTGCGCTTCGTGTACATCAACCTGCCCCTGCCAAGCCTGCACAAGAACGCCGCCTCCGCCGCCGAGGTCGCGCTGTGCGCCGCCCGGCAGCAGCGGTTTTGGCCGATGCACGACTTGCTGTTCCGCCACCAGGACCAGTGGGCTCCCCTCGCCTCGCCCCGAGCCTTTCTCCTCGCGCTCGGCGACTCGGCGGGTCTCGACCGCGCGCGGCTCACCCGCTGTATCGCGTCCGGGGCCACCGCTGCCGACGTCCGGGCGGACGCCGAGCGCGCGCGGCGCTCGGGCGCCACCAGTACTCCTACCTTTTATATCGAGGGCGCCCTGCTCGAGGGCGCGGCCCCGGTCTCGGTGTTCCGGGCCGTGCTGGACTCGATTTACCAGAGCAAGACGGCGGCCGCGCGCTGATGGGGGGGGCGCGCCCTTCCTTCATATATCGGCTCAGTATCGGGCTGGCGCACCGTGCGCTGCCGTTCGCGGCGCGCTTCGACAAGAAGCTCGCCCGCGGTCTCGATGCGCGCAGCGGCGTGACCGAGCGACTGGCGGCCTGGGCCCGGACACACCGCGATCCCAACCGCCCGCTGCTGTGGGTGCACGCGTCTTCGGTGGGCGAGGGCCTGCAGGCGAAGCCGGTGCTCGAAGCGGTGCGCGCCGAGGCGCCCCATTGGCAGCTCGCCTATACGTTCTTCTCTCCTTCCGCCGAGCGGCTGGCGCGCACCCTGCCGGTCGACGTCACGGATTACCTGCCGCTGGACCGCCCGGCCGAAGTGCAGAGCGTGCTCGACGCGCTCCAGCCGGCGGCGCTGGTATTCTCCAAGCTCGATGTGTGGCCCGAGCTCACGCTCGCGGCGGCACGGCGCGGTGTAAAGCTGGGCCTCATCTCCGCCACGGTCGCGCCGCACAGCTCGCGGCTGCGGTGGCCGGCACGCGGCTGGGCCGAGCCCGCATACCGCGCGCTCGAGCGCATCGGCACCATCAGCGAAGCGGACGGCCGGCGACTCGAGCAGCTGGGCGCGCGCCCCGGGGCCATCGAGGTGACGGGTGACACCCGGTACGACAGCGTTGCCGAGCGGGCGGAGCGGTTCGACCGCTCGCGCGATCCGTTCGCGCGTCTCGCCATCGCGCCGGCCGGCACGTTCACGATCGTGGCCGGCTCCACCTGGCCCTCCGACGAAGCGGTCGTGCTCCCGGCGTTCCTGGACCTGCTCGCCCAGGTGCCCAGCGCGCGCCTCGTCCTGGCGCCGCACGAACCGAACCCCGACCACCTCGCCGGCATCGCGCAGGCCGCCGCGCGAGTCGGGCTGCCCCGCCCCGTCCGGCTGTCACAAGTGGAGCACACGTCCTCCGCGCCGGTGATCGTGGTGGATCGTGTCGGGATCCTCGCGGATCTGTATGCGCTCGCGGACGTCGCGTTCGTCGGCGGCGGCTACCACCGGGCGGGACTGCATTCGGTGCTCGAGCCGGCGGTGTTCGGGGTGCCGGTGGCGGTGGGCCCCCATTGGCACATGAGCCGCGACGCGACGCTGTTGATCGAGCGCGGCGGCGCCGTTGCGTTGAGCGCCGACGGACGACAGCGCTCGTGAAACGGTTGGTGGAGGTTGGGGGAGGTTAGTGGAGGTTGGTGGAGGTTATTGCCCCACTACCACCCCTTCAAACGTGACGGAGCGGGGGACCACCAGCCCCAGCGTCAGGCCGGTGATGAGCAGATCGCTCCAGCGGCTCCGCACTTTGACGCGCAGGTTGCTGACGCGCGAGCCGGTGTTGACCTGCCCCGCCAGGACGTCCTCGAGATTGGGTTGCGATACCTGCACCAGGCCCAGCAGCATGTAAACCGCGCGCTTCGTCACGCGAAACGGCGTGCCGGAATCCGGCCGCTGCGCGCTGCCAGCGAGCGAGACCGGGACGCCGAGGTGGCTCGAGTCCAGCGTGAGCGCACAGCCGCTCAGCGTGAGGGCCAGCACGAGGACCGACCCCCGCGAAACGAGAAAGCGGATCACATAGCTCCTGGAAACGGACGGGGCACGCCGGGGAATGGCGCGCCCCAAAGGTAGCGGCTTCAGTCCGGGTTGTGAACCCAGCTTACGGCCCCGACGGCCGGAGCCCGATGCTGGCGCCCATCCCGAACACGCCGTGTGTCTTCCCGTCGCCGAACTTTTCTGAGTCGTAGGCGAGGTGAATTCCGATCGGGCCGAACCCGAGGTTGCCGCCGATCACCCACCCGAAGTTGGTGTCGTGGTTCGGCGCGCCCGGCGCCACGTTTGAGTAATGGTGATACCGCATCCCGGGCGAGACGTACGGCTCGACGCTCACGACCGGCGTGGGCAGGAGGACGCTAACCCCCACCGCGGCGACCCCCATGGTCTGCACCGGCACGGTGGTCGTGGTGGACGTGATCTCCATGCTGTGACCGCCACCCAGCTGTAGGTTCACGGCGACCGGGATGAGGCTGCCGCCGATCAACCGGAACGTAGCCGTCCCGCCGATGGTGGTTATGCGGTCGCTGAAGAGGTCGGACTTCCAGGACGACACCCCGCCCGTCAGGGTGAAGACGCCGGCCCCGAGCGCAACCCGGCCACCGAAGGCGTTCCCTCCCCCGACGTCGCTGTTCGGCTTGGTGTAATCCGCGGAAATTGTGAAGCCTGAACCCGCGTTGGGGTGGTTCCACGTCGGCTCGCCCAGCCACTGGGCCGCAGCAGGCGTCGCCAGCAATACCAATCCGAGTGTCAACGCTTCGCGCTTCATAGGTACCCCCTGAACGTTGGGAAAAACCGTGGGGGACCAGGGCGCAAGGTCCGACGGAGATGCGGCAACGGTAAGAACCGCTCCCCGGCCAGTCAATACTGTGTCGCTATGCTACGAGCTTCATGCGTGATTTCCGCCTCACATGCCAAGCGGGAGATGGAAGTCCACGTGCGCTCCCACGCCGAACACGCGTCGGCTCCCTCCGCCCGAGCGTCGCTCGTTGTCGTAGGCGAGGTGCACGCCGACGAGGCCGAAGCTCAAGTTTGCCCCGAACACGTACCCGAACTGCGTGGTGTTCGCGCTACCGCTCTTGCGATACCGAAGCCCCGGAGAGAAGTACGGCTCGATGCTGATCCCGGGTGTCGGCAGTGGCACGCTGAACCCCATCGCGCCCGTCACCGCGGTCTGGGCGGGTGTGGAATTGGCGGAGTCGGTGCGAGCCGCGCCGACCTGCAGGTTCAGGGAGAACGGCAGCAAGCTGCCACCGATCAGCCGGAACGCCGCGTTCCCGCCGATGGAGGTGAAGCTCTCGGTGGCGAGGTCGGGCTTCCAGCTAGCCACGCCGGCCGTCAGGGTGAGCGTGCCGATGCCCAGCGACGCGCGACCGCCCCACGTGTTGCCCTTGCCGTAATCAGCGTTCGGGTGTGCGTAATCGCCGCTGATCGTGACGCCGGTGCCGCCCGAAGGGCTGTTCCACACCGGTTCGCCCAGCCATTGCGCCCCAGCCGGCGTGACCAGCAATGCCATCAATCCCAGCGTCAATGTTGCGCCCTTCATAGGTACCCTCTCTGCAACTTGGTTTTGGTGAACCAGGACTCTGCTCCTGCTCTCGGACGCCGCGAGTGATCCGCGGCTCAAGCCGCGACTCGGCAGTACCGCTGAAGCGGCAAATGCACGCCCGTTTACGGGCAGACGCCGAGCCGCGAGTTCACTCGCGCACCACAGGCGGCGTCACATGAGCCGAGCCAACGGTAGGAACCAGCCGCCGGCAAGTCAATCGTGTGTCGCTCTAATGCACCCACACGGCGCCAATCGACACGCCGGTGAGCGGCCGGTCGCCCAACCCACCGGAGATGCGCGCGTCCAGCACACGCGACAGCCGGAAGTCCGCGCCGACGCCGAACCCGAACACCAGATCGGACGGAAAATCGCCGACGATGAACGCGAACGTCGGCTGCACGTACGGCACGATGCTCACGGTGGATCCCTGCGGATCGATGCGACGGCCGAGCGACAGTCCGGCCGGGATAATGAGCGCCGAGCCGCCGCTCACCAGGTTGGCGCCCGCGCCGACCATGAGCGCACCGTCCAGCGGGAAGTCCACGGTATGCGTGATCACGCGCTGGCGCGCCTCGACGCCGGCCAGGACGACGGTGTTGGCGCCGCCGCCGGGGGAAAAGAACCCGCCCCGCAACCCGATATCGAACTTGCCGTGTGCGTAGCGGTACACGCCTTCGAAGGCGGTGCCGCCCCCCTCCGGGAAGCTGAAGACGGCGCCGAGCTCGGAGCGCTGGAACGCCCGATAGGGCGCATTGAACGACGGTACACCCGTCGCCTGCGCCTCGACCGCTTGGGGGAGGGCCCCTGCCAGCGCCGCGACCAGCACCATCACTTCACGTCGCATGCTCGTCTCCTTGCCTCGGTCCGGGGTCAACGTGAGACAGGTACCCACCCGGCCGGGCATCGTTCCCCGCCCCCCAAAGCGACGCGGCCCGCCCAAGAAGTGGACGGGCCGCGACAGACAGCCTAATTAGAAGCGAACGCCACCCGTGAGGATGAACGTCTTGCCACCACCCACTTCCCCGCGAGCCTCGGCGAACGGGACGAGCGAGCCGCTCTTCAACTTGAACGTAGTACCACCGAGCAAGTTCAGTCCCGCCTTTGTCTCGGAGACGCTCGTGCCACCGGACGGGCCGGCGGACGCGTGCGCGATGTTCAAGCCGCCGCCCGCGTACGGACGAAAGCTGCTCCGCGCGGGTACGGTGAACCGGTAGGCGACGTTGCCGTTGATCTCCCAGTAATGTGCGCTCACACCGGCGGGCACGCTGGGGAAGAAGTAGTCGAACGAAACGATGCCATCGAGCGGCGTCTTGGGAAACAGAGACCCCAGGGGGAACACGCCCCGGCCGCCGATCCCGAAATCGACATCGCTGCTCCAGTTGAGCTGCAACCCGAACGACGGGCGGTCCGCACGGGAGGCCGCGGGCCGGGCGGCCGGGCGCCGCTGAGCCGCGAGCTCTGCCGGGGCCAGCCCGACGGCGGCGAGGAGCAGGATACTGCCGATCAGCTGCCGCATACACAGCCTCCCAGGGAAGAGTGACGGGCGCGAGACCGTTTCAAGACCGCACATCGCTAAAAGCGACGGGCGGATCTGTCAAGCCGCCTCGACCCGATCGGCCACGATCCGGACCGCGTCGCCCCCCCCCACCACCTGGAGGAATCCTCCTGCCACGCGGAACCGGCTCGAGGCACTTCCCTGTCGCACCTGCAGCACACCCGTCCCGAGCAACGTGAGGAACGGGGCGTGACGCGGCAGGATGCCTACCTGGCCGTCGTACGCCGGCGCGACCACCGCGTCGGCGGCCCCATCGAATACCGCTTGCTCGGGCGAAACGACCGTGACGTGCATCACTCAGCTCGTGGCCAGACGTTTTGCCTGCTCCAACGCCTCATCTATCCCGGCTACCATGTAGAAGGCCTGCTCCGGAAGATGGTCGAACTCCCCGGCCACCACCCGCTCGAACGAGCTGATCGTGTCCTCGAGCTTCACATACTTCCCCTCGAGGCCCGTGAACTGCGTGGCCACGAAGAACGGCTGGGAGAGGAAGCGCTGCACCCGGCGCGCGCGCGCCACCAGCTGCTTGTCTTCCTCCGAAAGCTCGTCCATCCCCAGAATCGCGATGATGTCCTGAAGGTCTTTGTAGCGCTGCAGGATCCGCTGCACTTCGACGGCCACCGTGTAGTGACGCTCCCCGAGGTACTGCGCGTCCTGGATGCGCGACGACGACGCGAGTGGATCCACGGCGGGATAAATGCCGAGCTCGAAGATCTGACGGGACAGCACCACGGTCGCGTCCAGGTGCGAGAACGCGGTGGCGGGTGCCGGGTCGGTGAGGTCGTCGGCCGGGACGTAAATCGCCTGCACCGACGTGATCGAGCCTTTCTTGGTGGACGTGATCCGCTCCTGCAGCTCGCCCATCTCAGTGGCGAGCGTCGGCTGATAGCCCACCGCCGACGGCATCCGCCCCAGCAGCGCCGACACTTCGGAACCCGCCTGCGTAAACCGGAAGATGTTGTCGATGAACACCAGGACGTCCTGGCCCTCGACGTCGCGGAAGTACTCGGCCACCGTCAGGCCGGTCAGGCCGACCCGCAGCCGCGCGCCGGGGGGCTCGTTCATCTGGCCGTAGATGAGCGAGCAGGACTTGAGCACGCCGCTCTCCTTCATTTCCAGGTAGAGATCGTTGCCCTCCCTGGTGCGCTCGCCCACGCCGCAGAACACCGAGCGGCCGCCGTGGCCCATCGCCACGTTGTGAATCAGCTCCTGGATGATGACCGTCTTTCCCACCCCGGCGCCGCCGAACAGGCCGATCTTGCCGCCCTTCACGAACGGGGCGATCAGGTCGATGACCTTGATCCCCGTCTCGAAGACTTCCGTCTTGGGCTCCAGGTCGACGAACTTCGGCGTCTCGCGGTGGATCGGCCAGCGCTCGGCGTCGGGGGGAATGGCATCGCCTTCGTCCACCGGCTCACCCAGCACGTTGAGGATGCGGCCCAGCGCCGCCTGGCCCACCGGCACCGTGATCGGCTTGCCGGTATCCACCACCTCCATCCCGCGGACGACGCCGTCGGTCGACGTCATCGCGACGGCGCGCACCTGGTTGCGCCCGATGTGCTGCTGCACCTCGGCCGTCAGCCGGATCGACGGAGCGCCGTTGCCGCCGTGGTCGATCACCACGGCATTGTAGATCTCGGGCAGGTGCTCCGGCTCGAACTCCACGTCGAGCACAGGGCCGATGACCTGGACGACTTTGCCGATGTTGTGCTTGGCGTCGCCCTCGGCCTTTTTCGGAGCTTCCTTGGTTCGTGTCGCCATGCGCTATCCTTTCAGAGCCTCCGCCCCGCCGACGATCTCCGCCAGCTCCTGCGTGATCTGCGCCTGCCGCGCCCGGTTGTACGTGCGCTGCAGCAGCTCGATGATGTCGCCCGCGTTGTCGGTGGCGTTCTTCATCGCCGTCCGCTGCGCGCCGAGGAACGCCGCCGCGGTTTCCACGAGCGCGCGATACAGCTGATTGCGGACGTAGAGCGGCAGCAGTTGCTCGATGATCGCTTCGGCGGACGGCTTCAAGATGTAGTTGGCCACCCTCTGCCGCCCTCTGCCGCCCTTTGCCGCCCGGGGTGGGGTGATAGGCAGGATGCGCAGAGTCGTGGGCGGGGTGCTCACCGCACTCTTGAACTGCGCGAACACCACCTCGACCGCGTCCAGGGCGCCCGACTCGAACTGCGCCATCAGCGGGCCGACGATCTCCGCCGCGTGCTCCGCCTTCGGCTTGTCACCGATGTCGGTCCGCTGCGATGCCGCCTGCCGCTTCGCGAACCTGAAGTAGCTGATTCCCTTCTTCCCGATCAGATGAAGGTCGATCCCCACGCCTTCGGCCTCGAGCTGCTCGATGCGGTGCCGCGCCTCGCGGATCAGGTTGGCGTTGAACGCTCCACACAGCCCGCGGTTCGCGGTGATCACCACGAGCGCCACCCGGCGATGCACGCCGCTCTTCCCGGAGGGCTGGCGCAGCAGCGGAAACCGCTCGGCCAGCTCCGGCGCGTACAAATCCCCGATCACTTCGGCGAGGGCGGCCGCATACGGCCGCGCCGCCACGACACGATCCTGGGCGCGCTTCAGCTTGGACGTGGCCACCAGCTCCATCGTCTTGGTGATCTTGCGCGTGCTCTGGACGGACTTGATCCGCCGGCGCAGCTCGCGGGTCTGGGCCATCAGCGAGCGGCGATCTGTTTGTACTCCGCCACCGCCGCGCGCAGCCGGGCGGTGAGGTCGTCGCCCAGCACCTTGCGGGTCCGGATCTCCTCGCCGATGTCGGGATGTTGCGCCGCCATGAAGTCCCGGAATCCCTGCTCCCACGCCCGGATCTGGTCCACCCGGACGTCGTCGAGATAGCCGTTGGTCACGGCGAAGATCACCATGACCTGCTGCTCGACGGGCATCGGCTGGTATTGCGGCTGCTTCAACACTTCCACCACGCGCCCACCGCGGGCGAGCTGCTTCTGCGTCGCCTGGTCGAGCTCCGAGCCGAACTGGGCGAACGCTTCGAGTTCGCGGTACTGCGCGAGATCGAGCCGCAGGCGGCCCGCCACCTGCTTCATCGCCTTGATTTGCGCGTTGCCGCCGACGCGCGACACCGAAATGCCCGGGTTGATCGCCGGCCGCACGTTCGAGTAGAACATGTCGGTCTCGAGGAAGATCTGCCCGTCGGTGATCGAGATGACGTTCGTGGGGATGTAGGCGGAGATGTCGCCCGCCTGGGTCTCGATGATGGGGAGAGCGGTGAGCGACCCCGCGCCCATCGGATCGGACAGTTTGGCCGCCCGCTCCAGCAGGCGGCTGTGCAGATAGAACACGTCGCCCGGGTATGCCTCGCGTCCGGGCGGCCGCCGCAGCACGAGCGACAGCTGGCGGTACGCCGCAGCCTGCTTCGAGAGGTCGTCGTACACGCACAGCGTGGCTTTCTTCTCGTCGTACATGAAGTATTCCGCCATCGCGCAGCCCGAGAACGGCGCGATGTACTGCATCGGGGCGGGCTCCGAGGCGGACGCGAGCACCACGATCGTGTAGTCCATCGCGCCGAATTCCTTGAGCTTCTCGACCACGGCCGCGACGGTCGAGCCCTTCTGCCCGATCGCCACGTACACACAGATCACCCCCGCGCCCTTCTGATTGATGATCGTATCGATGGCGATCGCGGTCTTGCCGATGGCACGGTCGCCGATGATCAGCTCGCGCTGCCCGCGGCCGATCGGGATCATCGAATCGATGGCCTTGATCCCCGTCTGGAGCGGCTCCTTCACCGGCTGCCGCTTGATGATGCCGGGCGCGACGATGTCCACCTTGCGGGCCTTCGTGCCGTGGAGCGGGCCCAATCCGTCCACCGGTCGGCCCAGGGCGTCCACCACCCGCCCCACCAAGGCGGGCCCGACGGGCACCTCGAGCACGCGGCCGGTGCGGCGCACCTCGTCGCCCTCGCGCAGCACGAGATAGTCGCCGAAGATCACGGCGCCGATGTTGTCTTCTTCCAGGTTCAGCGCCTGCCCGGTCACCTTCTCCCCCGTCTCCGAGGACGTGAACTCGAGCATCTCGCCGGCCATGGCAGAGGTGAGCCCATAGATCCGGGCGATGCCGTCCTTCACCTCGAGCGCCGTGCCGACCTCCCGCACGTCGATCTCGGCCAGATCGGCTGCCTGGATTTCCTTGAGGAGGATCTCTTTGAGCTCGCCGGG
>WNEY01001303.1_pt1 | contig 21998 bp, 25 predicted proteins | sample 5400531 | NCBI WGS metagenome assembly WNEY01 (sample SAMN13153338, study PRJNA577476) | soil metagenome | isolation source: 200 cm saprolite under Douglas fir tree site 1 | place: USA:California | collected 2015-04-18
GGCCGTGTTCAGCCGCAGCAGCCTCGCCGCCGCCCCGCCGAGCAGCGCCGCCGCGGCTGCGGCGTCGAAACGCGCCGACGACGCCGAGTAGCTCGCCGACAGCGAGCCGCGTCCCGGCGTGGGATCGAACGGCAGCCAGCCGTAGCCCTTGAACCACACCTCGACCCACGCGTGCGCGTCGTGGTCGGTCACCGTCCACGTGCCGCTGGCCCGGTCGTAGTCGCCGCTCGTGAAGCCCTCCGCGACGCGGGCGGGGATGCCGAGGTAACGGAGCATCAGCGCCATCGCGCCCGCGTAGTGCTGGCAGTAGCCGCGCTTCGTCCGCGTGAGGAAGTCGACGATCGGGTTCGCGGTCGGCGCCGGGTGCTGGTCATACGTGAAGCTGCCGCCGCCGCGAAGCCACGACTCGATCGCGACGGCGGCGGCGTACGGGCTCTGCGTGTCGCCGACCACCTCGAGCGCCTTCGCGTAGACCTTCCGATACACGGAGAAGTAGAACGAGTAGACCGAGTCGGTGAAGAGCTGCTCCATACGCGCCGCGCGGTCGAACGTCCCGAACGGCGGCGCCGCGACGTTGTTCACCACGTCGAGGAAGGTCAGCAGCTGCGGCGGGTAGTCCGCCTTCGACGCTGCGAGCCGGTTCGGCGTCGGCTGCGGCGAGTAGCTCCACACGTCGTACTGCACGCCGCGGCGGAGGCCGCCTGGCACGATCCCGATCCCGCCGCGCGCGAAGCCGACGGCGCCGTACCCGGAGCCGTACGCAACGGGCACGCTCGGCGCGACGAGATGGTCGTCTGCGAGCGCCTCGATGTCGATCTCGGCCTTCCGCCACCGAGACGGATCTTGCGCGGCCGGCGGATAGAGCGGATCGCTCAGCGTGAAGTCACTGCGGCCGCCGAAAAACGCGGGCGTGAAGGGCCGCAGATTCTCGACCCAGCGCTCGCCGGTGAACGTATCGAGCGTCGTCGAGCGCCAGTACACCGAGCGCGGGGGCGCCTTTACCTTGAACACCGTGGTGAACTTCTTCGGGAAGCTGAAGCCGTCGTACGTGGAGTCCCACACGTAGCGCACGCCGACCGACTGTGCAGGGCGCGTGTACAGGTCCCACGTCTGCCAGTGCATGAACTCGCCCTTCGCCACCGCCGGCTGCGTGGACGCGGCGAGCGAGATCGCGACGAGCGCAGCCCCGAGCACCACCGCGCGCGCGATCGTCCGCCGCGCGTCCGTGCGGAAGCCGGCCAGGAGCACGAGCGCCGCCGCGAAGATGACGGCGCCGCGCGTGAGGTCGCGTCCGTCCGACAGCAGCGTCGCCGGCCAGCCCGCGCCCGCGAGCAGCACGAGTACGGCGGCGAGGGGCCGGCGTGACGCGGCGACGAGCCCGAGCGCGGCCGCGAACCCGAACGCGGCGACGAGCAGTACGGCGTGCATCTCCGGCTGGAAGAACGGATCGAACGGCAGCCGCACGTCGTAGAAGTTGAGGATCCCGTTCCATACGCGCGACCCGAACGGGCCGAAAAAGTCCCGATGGCGCTCGACGATCCCGAGCGGCGAAACACGCACCGCGAGGTCCGCCGCTACCACCGCACCGCCGAGCAGCAGGACGAGACGCTGCCAGACGCGCGGCGCGAGCGCGGGAACGAGCGCGAGCGCAACGAGCAGCAGCACGCGGCCGCCGTCCCGCTCGGGCCGCTCGAGCCGCAGCCAGTTCTGGGCGATCACGATCGCCGGTACGAGCGCGAGCAACGCGGGCCGCAGCCTAGGCATGCGCTGCCTCCGCGAACTGGGCCGCGCCGAGGGCGCGCCCCAGGTCGTCGCCCCGCCGTAGGACGGCAACGGGAACACCCGCCGACTGGAGGCGAAGCAGCGCCGGCTCCCGGCTCGGCCTTCCGGCGAAGCTCGCGACGTCGATCCAGACGACCGCGGTGTTCCGCCGCGCCGCAGCGCGCTGGATCAGCCGTTCGACGAGGCCGGGCTCGAGCCGGGGCGTGACGACGACGAGATCGAGCGCGAGCCCCGCCGGGTTGCGGTCGCCGCCGAGCAGCCGCTCCGGCGCGTCCGAACCGTCCGCCTCGGCTGCGGCAAGCAGCTCGAACGCGCGCCGCCAGTCGCCCTCCGCGTGCACGCGCTGCACCTGCAGGGCCGCACCGCCGACGACCAGCGACGCGCGCCTCCCGCGCCTCGCGTAGGCCTGGACGATCGAGCCGGCGGCGCGGACGGCCGCGTCGAACGCGTCGCGCGAGAACGCCCGGTGCGCATCGAGGACAACGGCGAGCTCGTCGCGCGGCGAGTCCTCGAGCTCCTTCACCATGAGGTGCCCGCGGCGCGCGGTCGTTCGCCAGTGCACCTTGCGCAGCGAGTCGCCTTCGACGTAGTCGCGGACGCTGTGGAGGTCAAAGCCGGTCGGACGCTGCAGCAGCAGCCGCCGTCCCTCGCGCGCGTGGACGCCGGCTTCAGAGAACAACCGGTCGAGCTCGACCAGCCGCGGATAGACGACGAGCGCCTCCTGGCGACCAAGCGGCAACTCGATGCGCTCGAGCCCGAACGGATCTTCGACGACCGCAACCGCCTCCTCGAGCGCGTAGCGGCCGCGCGGCACAGCCGGGATCACGTAGCGCGCCCACAGGTACCGCCCCTGCCGCCGGAGCGGTGTGCGCCGCTCGCCGAGTTTCGCGAAGCGCTCGAGTAGCGTGATCCCCGCCGGTGCGACCGGCGACTCGAGCTCGAGCTCCACACGTACCTGCACGTCATCGCCCTCGAGCGGTTCGGCCTGCAGTCTCCGGCGGAGCGCCAAGGGCCGCGCGGTCACACGTACGGAGAGCCACGAGAGGAGCACCGCGAGCAGCAGCCCGACTGCGGCGGGATAGAGCGGGCGCGAGCCGAGCGCCCAGGCTACGAGGTAGGTCGCGGCCCCGAGCGCGAGCGCGGCGCGACCGCGGGTGGTCAGTGGTCCTCCCGGTGGGATTGCCACGCCCCTGCCGTGTGAGCAGCAAGCGATGCAAGGACGCAGGTCGCGCTCGTGCTGGTGGCACCGGCGCGACCGAGGACGCGGCAGCGCGCCGTCTGATCGCGCGGCAGGGGCATGGAGGATCCCGCCGGGAGGGCCACTAAACGGGAACGGGCGTCTTGTCGACCGCTTCGCGGATCAGGTCCTGCGGGCCGAGCCCGGCGGAGCGCGCCTCGGGCGCGAGGATCAGCCGGTGCGCGAGGACGGGCAGGGCTGCGGCCTTCACGTCGTCCGGCGAGACGAACGACCGCCCGTCCGCGAGCGCCCGCGCCTTCGCGACGCGCAACAGCGCGATCCCGGCGCGCGGCGACGCGCCGAGGTAGAGCCGCGCGTCCGCGCGCGTATGCCGCAGCACCGCGACGACGTAGCGGTGCACGGACTCCTCCACATAGACGGCTTTCGCCTCCTCGATCACCCCGAGCAGCTCTGACGCGGAGGAAACCGGCTCCAAAACATCCTGCGGCGGGTCGGACGTCTGCTCGCCGAGCATCCGCGCCTCCTCACCGAGCGGCGGGTAGCCGAGCGCGAGCCGCATCGTGAAGCGGTCGAGCTGAGCCTCGGGGAGCGGATACGTGCCCTCGTACTCGATCGGGTTCTGCGTCGCCGTGACCATGAACGGCCGCTGCAGCGGATAGCTGACGCCGTCGACGGTCACCTGGTTTTCCTGCATGCACTCGAGCAGCGCGGACTGCGTCTTCGGCGACGCGCGGTTGATCTCGTCGACGAGCAGCAGGTTCGCGAACACGGGGCCGGAACGGAACTCGAACTCGTTCGTGCGCTGGTCGAAGACGTTGACACCTGTCACGTCGGACGGGAGGAGGTCGGGCGTGAACTGGAGGCGCGAGAACGTGCAGTCGATCGAGCGCGCGAGCGCCTTCGCGAGCATCGTCTTCCCGACGCCCGGAAAGTCCTCGATGATCAGGTGCCCTTCGCTGACGAGGCAGAGGACGCAGAGCTGCAGCGTCTCCGGCCGTGCGTGAACGACGTGGGCGACGTTCTCGACAACGCGCTCGATCGTGCGCGCCGCGGACGAGGCGTCGATCGGCCGCGGGCTAGTTTCCATTCGTCATCAGCGCGAGCGCCTCGTCGAGCACGGCTGCGGCGATGCGCGCTTTCGGCGCCTTCGCGACCCGCCGCTCTCGTTCCCGGGTGATCAGCAACACCTCATTGTCCTTCGCATCGAAACCGATGTCGGATCTAGATACGTCGTTGTAGACGACGAGGTCCACGTGCTTGTCTGCGAGCATCCGACGCTTGCGCTCGAGGCCCTCGTCGCCCTGCTCGGCGCCGAAGGCGACGATCACCTGCCCGTTCTCGCGCCGAGCGGCGAGCTCGCGCACGATGTCGCGCGTGGGCTGGAGCTGGACGTTCCAGAGCTCGGCGGCCTTCGCCCGCTTGTGGGTGACGTTCTCCGTCGGCTTGTAGTCGGCAACGGCGGCGGCCATCAGGACGAGGTCGGCGTCGGCATGCGCCAGTGCCGCCTCGAACATCGCGTCCGCGGTCGGCGTCTCGACGACCTCGACGCCCGCGGGCGGCGCCACCGCGAGGTTCGCCGCCAGCAGCGTCACGTCGGCCCCGCGGCGGCGCGCCTCCTCGGCCAGCGCGACGCCCATCCGCCCGGACGAACGGTTGCCGACGAAGCGGACTGCGTCGAGCGGCTCGCGCGTACCCCCGGCGGAGACGAGCACCTTCTTCCCCGCGAGCTCGGGAGGCGCCAGGAGCTGCTGCGCTCGGCGGAAGATCTCGTCCGGCTCGGACATCCGCCCGACGCCCCATTCGCCTTCGGCGAGCTCGCCCTCCTCCGGGCCGATCAGCTCCACGCCGCGCTCCACGAGCGTCCGAACGCTCGCCTGCGTCGCCGGATGCGACCACATGCTGTGGTTCATCGCAGGCGCGACGAGCACGGGCCCGCGGTGGGCGAGCGCCGCCTCGGTGAGGACATTGTCGGCGATCCCCTGCGCGAGCTTGGCGAGCGTGTTCGCCGTGCAGGGCGCGACAACGAGCAGGTCGGCGTGCGCGAGGTGCGGGTACGGATCGTCGCTCTCGGGGCGTCTTGCGAGCGCGAAGAACGTCTTCGCGGCGACGAACTCCTCCGCGCCGCGGGTGACGAGCGGGATCACCTCGTGCCCCGCCTTGACGAAGAGCCGCGTCAGCTCGGCGGCCTTGTAGGCCGCGATGCCACCGGTTACGCCGAGGAGGATTCTGGCCACGGGCTTATTGTGCCCGCTCTCGCCCAGCCGCACGGATGCGCAGGCGGGTTACCCGAGGCGTTTGTGGACCCGGCTGCCGAACTGGCGCGTATCCCTAAGCGATGTTTCGCTGTGCTTTCAGCATCGCGTCGGCGGCGCTCGTTGCACTCGCCGTGGCTTCACCGCGGCAGGGGCACGGCGTCGAGCTGCGGCTCGGCGGCAGGCCGCTCGAACTGGTCGCGGCCGAAGACTCGCTGTGGCTATTGACCTGCGATCGCGGCTGCTCTGGCGAGGCGCGACACAGCATCGGCCGTATCGCGCGCGTCGATCCCCGCAGCGTGCACGTGACGGAATCGGTCACGGTTCGGCGCCCGCAGGCGCTCGCCGTCGACGCCGCCGGTGTGTACGGGCTCGACTTCTGGCGCGGCTATGTCTACCGACTCGATCGCGTGAGCTTGCGCACCGGCGGACAGCTGCGCCTGGTGCTTCCGTTCGAGATCGTTCCCGGTGACAACGATTTCCTGCCCGAGTACGTCACGGCCGGAGAGGGGGCGGTGTGGGTCTCAAGCGATCGCGGCGTTGTTGCGAAGGTCGATTCGAGAGCGACCCGGCTGCTCGCGACCGTCCGACTTCCGCCGAAGGCGCCGGGCAAGCTCGCGGCCGGCGACGGTGGAGTTTGGGTCGCCGCCGACCTGGCCGGTGTCTACCGGATCGATCCGACGAGCAGCCGCGTCACGACGCGGACCAGGATCTCGAGGATGGGTCGCAGCCTCGCCGTAAACGAGGTCATGATCGCCGACGGCGAAGTTCTCGCAGTCGGCGGCTGGGCCGCGGGAATGGTCCCGACCAACACCAACGCGCTCGCCCGAATCGACCCGAGGAGCGGCCGGCTGGAAGGCGTGACGCCGCTACCGGCCGGCGGCCCGCTCGCGGTTACCGTTGGAGCGGGATCGCTCTGGGTCGCACACACCGGCGGCTCGACCGTCGAACGCATCGATCCGCACACGGGCAAGGTCGTCAAGCGCTACCGCGGCCGCGTGGGCGTTTCGCTCGCAATCGCCGACGGTCAGCTGTGGACCATCACCCGCGACGGAACGCTCCGCCGGCTCAGGAACTCGGTGTGATTCGCGTGCCCGTGTTCCCCGCGCTATTTCTTGGCGTACGCGTACTTGAGCTTGCCCTCGGCGATCTCCTCGAGGGACATGGTCAAGTAGTTCTTCGAGCGGGACTCGACCAGCGGCGGCGGGAAGTCGTCGAAGGTGCCCTCGCCGAGCTGGTGGTGGTAGTTGTTGATCTGGCGGGCCCGCTTTGCGGCCACGATGACGAGCGCGTAGCGCGAGTCGACGTTTTCCAGGAGCTCATCGATACGGGGATGGATCATCGCCCGGACATGGTAGCTGCGGCTTCCAGCTCTCGCTTCACGATGGCCGCGAGCTCGTCTGTGGCCCGTTCGAGCTCATCGTTCTCGATTGCGTAGTCGAAGCGATCTGCGACCCGGAGCTGCTCCTTCGCCACGCGCACGCGCTCCTCGATCTCCCCCGCGCTCTCCGTCGCGCGCTCGCGCAGCCGGCGCTCCAGCTCGGGCAGCGGCGCGGTGATGAAGATCGTGATCGCGCCGGGAACGCGGTCGGCCACGTTCAGGGCGCCCTCCGTCTCGAGCTCGAGCAAGGGGACCGAGCCGCCGGATTGAATCCGCTCGATCTCCGACACGAGCGTCCCCGAACGCTGCCCCCACGGGAACACGTGATGCTCGAGGAACGCGCCGGCCGCGAGTCGACGGTCGAACTCCTCGTCGGAGATGAAGTAGTAGTGCTCGCCCTCGAGCTCTCCGGGCCGAATGGCGCGCGTCGTCGCCGACACGGCGAGCTGGAGCTGCGGGAACCGCTCGAGCACGCGCATGATCAATGTGCCCTTGCCGGCCCCGGACTGGCCGGTGACGACGAAGACGGGCTTCCCGCTTCTAATGGCGGTCGAAGAGACCAACCAGCTCCGCGCGCTGCCGGTCGGACAGTCCCCCGACCGTCTTCGACTGGCTGATGCGGCACTGGTTGAGGAAGCGCGCCGCCTTCACGCGCCCGAATTTCGGCACCGCCATCAGGATGTCGAAGACCTTCGCGGTCGAGACGTACTCGGGCGGGTTGTTGAGGATCGTCTGAATCCTCACGCGGCCTTCCTTCAAGTCCTTCTTCAGCTTCGCCCGACGCACCCGGATGTCGTTCGCCCGCTTGAGCGCCTCCATGCGCTGGTCCCGTGACCGGGCGGGGGCTTGGGCCTGCGTCTTCGTCGGAACCATGTGAGCGTGCGAGTCTAACAACCTGGTGCGCAGCGTCAATCACCCTGTGAGGGGTCTCTACACTTTCGACACGAGCGCGCCGACGCCGCCGTGGTGCGCGACGCCGCGTGCGTCGTCGGCGTCGGCGAAGCCGAGCGACGCAAGCTCTGCGTCGAGCTCCGCATGCACGCGCGCGGGTGCATCCGGGTCGCGGAAGAGGACCGTGCCGAGCGCGACGTCGAACGCACCGGCCGCGACCAGCTCGAGCGCGTCGCGTCCGGTCATCACGCCGCCCATGCCGACGATTGGCAGCTCCGTCGCGCGCCGGCACGCGAACACCGCGGCGAGGGCGATCGGCTTCAGCGCGGGGCCGGACAGGCCCCCGGACCAGGTCCCGAGACGTGGCTCGAGCGTCCGCTCGTCGAGGGCGGTTCCGCGGATCGTGTTGACGAGGCTGAGGCCGTCGGCGCCGACCGCCTGGACGGCGCGCGCGACCTCACCGATGTCCCAATTTGCAGGGGAAAGCTTGGCGTACAGCGGGAGGTCGGTGGCCGCCCGGCAGGCGGCGACGATCTCGGCCGCGGTATCGGCGGCCTCCTCGACGTTGGGGCACGAGAGGTTGAGCTCGATCGTCACGTCCTCGAGTCGGGCGCACGTCTCGGCGTACTCGTCCGCCGCGAACCCGCCGACGGATATCCAGAGCGGTACGCCCAGCTCGCGCAGCATCGGCAGGTTTGTGGCGAGGAACTCGTCGCGCCCCGGATTCGCGAGCCCGATCGAGTTGAGCATCCCGACGTCGGTCTCGGCGATGCGCGCCGGCGCGTTCCCTTCGCGCGGCAGCGGCGTCACCGTCTTCGTGACGAACGCGTCGAGTGAGCGCGCGACGTCGGGCGCCGTCAGCGCGTCGAGACAGCCGCTCGCGTTGAGGAGGCGCATCGCCTTCGACGGTAGCCGATCAGAAGGACGTGCGGACGATCACTTCGTAGACCCGGTACCGGGGGCAGTAGTACACATTCGAGACCGTGCACGAAATCGTAAAGACCGTCGCGCGGTCGTCGGTTCCGCGAAGGAAGCAGTACCACGAGGTCTGGAAAGACGGATCCCGATAGGGATGCTTGTAGCCCTCCTGCCCTGTGAAGCACGTCACGGGCAGCTTGCGTTTGAGCGTCTCGTACGAAGTTCCGACACCGACGCCGTTTGCCGTGCGCTGCCTACGAAGGCCGTATCCGATCAGCGCCGCATGAAGCCGTCCCCGCGTGTTGATGAAACCCACCCGCCACGAACTGAAGTCCCACCCGTACTCGACGTAGCCCCGGCCGCGGATCCGGGCGCGTGTATTCGTCGTCTGCGGCGGGCCGAGCGCCTTCTCGACCTGCCGCAGCGTCATCCCGAGGCTGACATTCCCGATCCCGACGCCGGGATAGATCGTCGACTCGATCCCGGACGCGGACGGCACGGCGATGACCGCCGCGGCGGCGACGACCAAGAGCGACCTCTTAGCGGATCGGGACATTGAGCGGGACCGTCGCGTTTTGCCAGCCGTCGGAGCAGCGGTAGCTCCGGTTGGCGCCGAATCCGTCGATCGGCTCGTACGGCGTGCGCACGAGCACTGCGAGCACGCGGTAGCGGACGATCTTGCCGAGCGCCTTCGAGTAGACGCCCTCGAGGAGGTACAGCGTCTGCGAGCCTCCTCGCCGCGCGACGAGATACTCGAGGTAGAAGCCGATCGCCGAGAAGTGGGGGTTGCCCCAGCCGCACTGGCCGCCGGGATACGTGTGCACGAGCCTGGGCCACGAGGTGCCTCTGCCGACGCCCTTCGACGTCCGCTGACTGCGGAGCGTCGTCCCGATCTGCACCGCCCGGAGGCTGCGGCCGCGCTGCGCAAACGTCACCGTCCAGTTCGCGAAATCCCACTGGTACTCGACGTAGTGGACGCCGCCGACGGTCGAGCGGCGGCCGACGAAGTAGTCGCGCCCCAGCGCCTTCCGGACCTGGGCCGCGCTCATCCCCAGCTTCACCTTCCCGATGCCGACGCCGGGATAGATCGTCGACTCGGTGCCCGAGGCGGTCGGGACGAGCACGAGCGCGAGCGCGCCGACAGCGGCCCGGCGTCTCACGAACCCGGCCCTCGCATCCCCGGTGACCGCGCGTGGCGCCAGTCGCCAAGGCAGCTCCAGCCCCAGCTCGGCTGGAACTCCGGCAACGGACGGAACGTGGTGCGAACGACGACTTCGTCGACGACCGGCGTCGAGTAGTAGTTCACGACCGGCTTGAACACGGACACAGCCGCCTTGAATACGTACAGGGTCTGCGAGCCGCCTCGATGCCCGACGAGATACTCCGGCCAGAGCGCTGTGAGGAAGCGACGGTCGGCGCCCATCCGCACGTTCCATGTGCACCGCCCGCCGGGATTCGCCCGCATCAGTGCACGCCAAGTCGAGCCTCGGCCGATCCCCCTCTTTGTGCGCTGGCTCGCGAGCGTCGTCGCGATCTGCACTGCGCGGCCGCGCTCGAAGCCGACGGTCCACGTCGCGAAGTTCCAGGCGTACTCGGTGTAGGCGCCGTCCTGCACGTTCAGCAGTGGCGCTCGGCCGAGCACGCGCTCGACCTGCGCCTTGGTCATCCCGAGCCTGACGTGCCCGATGCCGACGCCGGGATAGATCGTTGATTCGGTCGCGGACGCGGGTGCGGCGAAGGCGCCGGCGAGCGCTGCGACGACGAGAGTCCGCTTCATCTCAGAACGGCCCGGTGACGACGACGTAAAGCACGCGCCACGTGCAGTGCTCGTAGGTCCATTGCGGGAAGCAATCTTTGCCAGGGTCGGTGTAGGTGTGGAAGACCGTGACGCGCTCGTCCGCCCGGCCGAAGAGGCAGTAGTCGACATATCCCTTGTCCGAGCCCGGAGCGCGGTAGTACGCGCCGGGGTCGCCCGACAGGTGGCTCCTCGACGCGCACGCGACGACCGGGAGCTTGCGTCTCAGCTTCTCGCGCACCGTTCCGATGCCGACGCCCTTGACTCGACCCTGGCTGCGGAGATCGGTGCCGACGAGCACGGCCTGGAGCACGCCCTTCGTGTTGACGAAGCCGACCCAGAGCGTGCTGAAGTTCCAGCCGTACTCGACGTAGCCGTGGTGACCGGGGAGCTGCGCCCGCTTGTTCACGGTCTGCGGCGGCCCCATAGCTTTCTTCACCTGCGTGAGCGTCATCCCGAGCTTGACCTTGCCGATCCCGAGCCCCGGCACGAGCGTCGTTTCGATTGCCGACGAGGACGGCACGAGGACGGCGCCGGCGACAACGGCGACGGCGACCGCGCGCCTCATGCCGTGGCCGCATCCGGACGACCGAGCCGGACGCGTGGATCGAGGTACGCGTACGCGAGATCCACGAGCAGGTTCAGGACGATCACGGTCAGCGCGATCATGAACGACACGGCTGCGACCGTCGACAGGTCGAAGCTGCCGCCGCTGCTCCCTCCGGAGACGCCCGGGATGCCCGTGCTGGAGATCGTCGTGACGCCGCTGCTGAAGCCGAGCGAGCCGATCGCAAGCATGCCCGCGCCGTGGAGGCTGAACATCGTCTCGATGTAGATCGAGACGGTCAGCGCGAGGCCGATCTCCATTCCAATCATCGTCAGCGGCTGCATCAGCGCATTGCGGAGGACGTGGGACCGCAGAAGCCGGATCAATCCGGCGCCCTTCGCGCGCGCGGTCAGGACGTACTGATGCTCGAGCACGTCGATCACCGCGGAGCGAACCATCCGCATGTACAGCGGCAGGAAGATGATCGCGAACGTCAGCCACGGCAGCGCGAGATGCGACGCCCAGCCGCCGGCGCCGCCGCAGGGATGGTAGGCGCAGAAGGCATAACCGCTGTACGCTTCGCCCGGCGCGCAGGTCGTCATGGGCGTGGACCCGCGCAGCGGGCAGTAGTAGTAGCTCGGCAGCCAGTGCAGCTTCGAGGCGAAGAGCGTCTTGAGACCGACGCCGATGATGAACGGATGCAGCGCGACGCCCGCGATCGAAGCCATGAGGATCGCGCGGTCGAGACCGGTGTTCGCGCGTAACGCCGAAAGCGTCCCCAGAGGTACGGCGAGCAAGAAGAGCAGGACGGCCCCGCCGCCGACGATCGACCACGTGATCGGCAAAGCGTGTTCGATACTCGCCCTGACGTCGGCGCCGGTGTACGTCTTGCCGAAATCGAAGTGACGGACGATCCGCCAGACGAACTTGCCGTATTGAACGACAACGGGTCTGTCGACCCCGAGCTTGTGGTCCGCCGCTTTGATCTCGGCCTGCGTCGGATGCGGATCGAACACGATTGCGCGCCACGGCTCGGCCGGGACCAGCCAGAACAGCGCGAACGCCAGCCAGGTGAGCGCGAACACGAGGAGGAGCCCCGAGAAGACCCGACGGACGATGTAGATCGTCACGGGTTCGGCTGCGGCTTCGGCGTCGTCTGCCAGCCCTCACGACACCTGTGTTTGTACTTCGGCGCGAACTCCGGCAACGCCTGGTAGGGCGTGCGCACCACGACCTCGGCGACCGCAAAGGTGACGAAGCGCCGGTAGCCGCCGGGCATCGCCGGCGGCGGGCCCGAATTGCGGAACGTGTAGAGCGTCTGCGTCCCTCCCTTGTGCGGAACGAGGTACTCGAGTCCGTAGGGAGTCCACCACTGCCACGTGCAGATCCCGTGGGGGTACGCCTTCACGAGCTTCAGCCAGAGCGTGCCCGGCCTGACGCCGCTCGGCGTCCGCTGGCTTGCCAGCGTCGTCCCGACGCGGACGGCGCGGTACCGGCTGCCCTGCTTCAGGAATCCGACCGACGACGTGCTGAGGTTCCAGCCGAACTCGACGTACTCGGCGCCGCCGATCGTCTCCCGTTCGCTGACGATGTAGTCCTTGCCCAAGATCTTCTCGACCTGTGCCGCAGTCATCCCGAGCTTCACGCCGCCGATGCCGACGCCCGGATAGATGGTCGACTCGATGCCCGACGCAGCGCCGACGAACGTGACGCCGAGCAGCCCCGCGATGACGACGGCGCGCTTCAAGCGGCTGCCGCCTCGAGCCCGCCGAGCCGGACGCGCGGGTCGAGCCACGCGTACGCGAGGTCGACAATCAGGTTCAGCACGATGACTGTAAGCGCGATCATGAACGTGAGTCCCGCGAGCGTGGGCAGATCGAAGCTCCCGCCCGAGCTCCCGCCACCTCCGCCGTAGCCGAGCGACCCGATCGCAAGCGTCCCGACGGCGTAGACGTGGAAGATCGTCTCGATGTAGATCGAAACGGTCAGCGCGAGCCCGATCTCCATCCCGATCATCGTCAACGGTTGCATCAGTGCGTTTCGCAACACATGCGTTCGCAGCAAGCGGATCAATCCCGCGCCCTTCGCCCGCGCAGTCAAGACGTACTGCTGCGCGACCACGTCGATCACTGCATTGCGGATCATGCGCATGTAGAGCGGCAGGAAGATGATCGCGAACGTCAGCCACGGCAGCGCAAGATGGCTTGCCCAGGCGACCGCGCCGCCGCACGGGTGGTATTCGCAGTAAGCGGCTCCGGAGTCTCCCGGGGCGCAGGACGACACCACGGCCGAGCCCCGGAGCGGGCAGTAGTAATACGAGGGCAGCCAGTGTAACTTGGCTGCGAACAGCGATTTCAGCCCGATGCCGATGATGAACGGGTGTAGCGCGACGCCGGCGATGGACGCCATCAGGATGAATCGGTCGAGCGCGCTGTTCTCGCGTAACGCGGACAGGGTTCCGAGCGGCACGGCGAGCAAGAACAGGATGACGGCACCGCCGCCGACGATCGACCACGTGATCGGCAGCGCACGCTCGAGACTCGGCTTGACGTCGTTGCCGAAGTACGTCTTCCCGAAGTCGCCGTGACGGACGATTCTCCAGACGAACTTGCCGTACTGGACGATCACCGGCCGGTCGACGCCGAGCTTGTGGTTCGCCGCCTTGATCTCCGCGAGCGAGTAGCTGCGGGTGGTGTCGTTGAGGATCGCGCGCCAGGGGTCGGCGGGGATCAGCCAGAAGAGCGCGAACGCCAGCCAGGTCAACGCAAACACGAGCAGCAGCCCTGAGAAAAAGCGGCGGACGAGGTAGATCGTCATCAGACCCGCGATCCCGGGTCGAAGGCGCGCCGCACGCCCTCGCCGAAGAGGCTCAGCGCCAGCACCGTGAGCGCGATCGCCGCAGCGGGCAAGACGGTCGTCCAGAACGAGGTCACGAGCCCGATCGTCTGCGGGTTGTCGACGATGAAGAAGTGGCCCCAGTTGGTCGAGAGCATGTTGCCCCAGCTCGGATCGGGCAGCGGGATGCCGATGTTCAGGAACGAGAGCGCCGACTCGAGCACGATGTTCGTCGCGGCGATGATCGAGAAGTAGACGGCGATCGGCCCGACCAGGTGCGGCAGCATGTGTGTGCGGATGATCCGCGGCGTGCCCGCGCCGACCATCCGTGCGGCCTCGATGAACTCCTGCCGCCGTAACGAAAACACCGACGCGCGCACGATCCGGGCCGGGTAGAACCAACTGAAGGCGCCGATCAAGAGCGTCAACGCCAGCACACCGGGGCCGAAGACGCCGTGCACCGTGACGCCGTCGACCCGCTCCCGCACCGACCAGCCCAACGCGACCAGCAGCAGCAGGATCGGGAAGCCCATGAAGAACTCGGTCAACCGCGAGACGGCGGCGTCGGTCCAGCCGCCGAGCAACCCGGCCAGCGCACCCAGCGGCACCCCGAGCAACAGCGCCAGCAAAGCGGAGCCGAGCCCAACCTCCAGCGACGCCTGACCGCCTCGCAGCAACCGCAGGAACTCGTCCCGGCCGAGCGAGCTGTCGGCGCCGAGCACGAAGAGCGTCTTGTGATGCGTCGTGCCGGCGGACGTGGTCGTGTCGCGCACCCAGGTCCAGGGATCTGCCGGCTCGGCGCCGTAGCCCTTGAAGGCGAACGGAAACTGGTCGTTCGGACTGTGCCCGAGCACGTGCCGGATGATCGGGTAGCCGACGAACACGAGCAGCAGCAGCAGGACGAGGAAGATGCCGCTGCCGACGGCGAACTTGTCGCGCTTGAACCGCCGCCAGAAGAGCGCCCACTGCCCCGGCGGTGTGATCCGAGGCAACGACTCGACGTCGACGGTAACGGCTTCAGCCCTGGCCTCGTACGTGGACATCCCCGAGGCCTATTGTTACTTTCGAGCCGTGAGATCGCCAGTCGCCGTCGCGGTTGCGCTTCTCTTCGTGCCGTCAGCCTCGGCGAAGACTCTGACGCTGAACTGGGTCGAGCAGCGCAGCACCGCTTACTACGCCGAGGCGATGACGTTCAAGGTGAAGGACGTCACGATCGGGCTGCGGGCGTGGTCCGTCCACGCCTCGTTTACGAACCGCTCGCAGGTCACGCTGCGGATTCGGCGCACCCTCGGCGATTACTACGCGTCGTACGACTTCGGGCTGGGCTGGGCGAACTGCACGAACCCAGGCGGGTTCGCGAGCTGTGGGGTCCAGACGCTGAAATACACGTACGCGAAGCCCGTGTTCCCGAAGCAGCTGCTTCCCCGTCAAACGTGGTCGGGCGTCTTCGGCGGTCCGGGAATTCCGACCCACGGTTTGCTGATCAACGTCGTCTTCGGAGTGTTCTTGCCGCCGGGCGCACCGCAGACCGCCAAGGAATTCGACTACATCACGACGCACGCGTTCAAGCTCTAATCGGGCGACTTCGCGGCCTCACGGGTAGTCTCGGTTCTGCCAGCCGGCGCTGCACCGGCCCTGATACTTGGGTGCGAACTCGGGCAGGGGCTTGAACCGCGTTCGCACGTGCACCTCGGAGACGCGCCACGGCGGAGTCTCAGTCGAACCGAAGTGCGGTCGCGGCTGCGGCAGGATGTAGATCGTCTGCGTCCCGCCTTTGTGCGGCACAAGGTACTCGGCGTAACCCCGCATCCGGTTCCAGTCGATGAAGTGCGTGCACAACCCGTGCGGGTACGCGCGCACGAGCACGCGCCAGCGTGTCCACGGCCCGACCCCCTTCGACGTCTTCTGGCTCTGCAACGTCGTTGCAACCTGAACGACGCGCTTCCCGACGAAGCTGACCGTCCAGGTGCTGAAGTCCCAGCCGAGCTCGCGGTAGTTCGTGGTGCGCGCGTTCACCAGGAAGTCCTTCCCGAGGACGCGCTCGACCTGCCCCTGGGTCATGCCGAGCCTGATCTTCCCGATGCCGACGCCCGGATAGATCGTCGACTCCGTGGCGGATGCGGTGCTCGCGACGAGTCCGCCTGCCACGAAGATCCCCACGGTTGCGACGCCCCGTCTCATCACGGATACGGCTTGCCGGCGAGCCGCCAGTCGGGGTAACAGCGCGAGTTCGGCACGAAGTCGACCGCGCCCGGAACCGAGTCCCTCACGACGACCTCGTACACGAACCAGGGTGCCGTCGCTGAGCCAGTTCGTCGCGGCTTCAGCATGAAAGCCAGCTGCTTCCGGTCCTGCGCGACGACCAGCGCCACGCCGTTCGCGCGCATCCCCGGACCGATGGTGACCTGCGTCGTCGTGCCCATGGTCGGGAAATAGCCGGTGCAGATGGCCTGCGGATAGGCGCGCGCGGCTGCTTTGAACGAAGAGCCGACGCCGATACCGGCAGTCGTCCGCTGCCCGCGCAAGCTCGTCGCGGCCTCAGTGACGCGGTACGTGCTCCCGTGCTTCAGAAAGCCGACGGACGAGGTGCCGAAGTTCCAGCCGAGTTGCACATATTTCCAGCTTCCGATCTTCGCGCGCGCGTTGACGATCGAGTCCTTGCCGAACACGCGCTCGACCTGCGCCCGGGGCATCCCGACCTTGATCTTGCCGATCCCGACGCCGCGCACGATCGTCGACTCCGTTCCGGATGCCGGTGTCGCGACGGCTGCGGCGGCGACAGCGGCGACGGCGATCCAACGGGCGGCCCTCACGGCTTCAGCACGTGTTCCGGCGTGTCCGTGCTCTGCCAGCCCGGCGCGCAGCGGTACGGGAAATCCGGAGCGAACTCCGGGAGCCGATAGAACGGCGTCCGCACGTGCACCTCGAAGACGCGATAGTGCGTGACCTTCGTGGGGTCTGCCTTGTCCTCGTACAAGCCCTGGAGCATGTAGATCGTCTGTGTCCCGCCTTTGCGCGGAACCAGGTACTCGAGGTAGCCCCCGATGATGTTCTGTCCCGGGAGGGCCAAGGAGTTGCCGTCCGTAGTGCACAGGCCACCGGGGTATGTGCGGACGAGCTTTCGCCAGAGCGTCCCCGGGCCGATCCCTTTCGTCGTTCGCTGCGCCCACAGCGTTGTCCCCACTTGGGAGACACGGTACGTGCGGCCCGACTTGAGGAACCCGACGCTCCAGCTGCTGAAGTTCCAGCCCAGTTCCATGTACTGCGAGCCGCCGATCGACGCACGCCGATTCACGAGGAAGTCCTTGCCGAGCGCGCGCTCGACCTGCGCCCGGGTCATCCCGAGCTTGACCTTGCCGATGCCGACGCCCGGGAAGATCGTCGACTCGGTGGCGGACGCACTCGCGACGACGATCGCGGCGAGAACGAAGACAAACGCGCTACTACGGAGCATCTCCGGTCCTCCAATTCTTGGCGCAATGACCAGGCCAGTCAGGTCCGAACTCAGGGAGCCGCCGGAACGGGGTCCGCACGCGCACCTCGATGACGCGCCATCGCGCGGGTCCCGCACGCTTCGGCCAATCTACGAGATAGATCGTCTGCGTTCCACCCTTGTGCGGAACGAGGTACTCGACGGCTCCCCAAAAGCCGTACGGCACCGTCGTGCAGACGCCGTGGGGGTACGCGTGGACGAGCCGGCGCCACGTCGAGCCGGGGCCGACGCCGGACGGCGTCTTTTGACTCGCCACGGAGACGGCGACCTGCACGACGCGATTCCTCGTGAGGGTGACCGTCCAGGGGCGAAGTTCCAGGCAGCTCGAGCGAGTTCGAGCTGCGGCCGTTGACGATGTACTGCTTGCCGAGCACGTGCACGACCTGTGCCTGCGTCATGCCGAGCTTCACCTCGCCGATCCCGACGCCCGGGTAGATCGTCGACTCGATCGCGGACGCGCCGCCGGCGACCGTTAACGCAACGGCCGAGGCGACCGCGCCAACTGTGACTCGCACGCGCGGATTATGCCGGGCAGGACGGGCCTTTGTAGCGAACCGGCGTCGAGTGGAAGATCGGGCCGCACGCGTCGAGATCCGGGCGCGCCCACATCATCCCCTGCGCCGGCAGCCAGCCCCATGCATAGACGAGCGCGCCGTTCGCGTCCTCGACGCCGACGTAGACGCTCATCAGGTCGTACGACGATTTCGGCAGCAGCGCGCGAACGACCTGCCGGCCGTGGTGCTTGAGGAAGAACGCAGGCTTGTCCGTCCGAAGCGTCAGTGCGACGGCGCCGCCCTCGTGACGTAGCTCGAGGACGCGCGCGCCGCCTGCCTTCACCGCGCGCCGCACGGCCGCAAACAAAACTCGCGCGCCTCCGACGACGCCGGGTCGCGACGCTCCTGAGCGCGAGGCCACGATGCCGACGGGGCGCAGACCGAGGCGATCGGCCTCCGCGGCGTACAGGTTTCCGAGCAGCGCCGTCTCCCACGAACCGCGCAGCGACGAGCCCGCGTCGACCTGCAGGATCACCGTGCCCCGCGGAACGTTCCAACGGCGAAGCTCTCGCAAAGGCCCGATCCGCACGGACCGGATCCGCGTCGGCGCCAGGCGCTCGAGCAGCCGGCGCAGTGTCGCGCTCTCGCGCGGACGCGCGCCGGCGATCGTCGTGCGCGGAGCGGTCTGAGCTGACCACTGCCGCGCCTCGGACGTCACCGCCTCTTGCAACACGCGGATCGAGTCCGGCAGCGCACACGAGCCGTAGCGAACGATTCGTCCGTCCGAGAACGTGATCGCGACCACCGGCCTGCCCGTGCAGCGGCTCGACAGCGGCAGCGGGAGCGGCACGAGCGGCCGGACCGCCTCGAGCGGCGCCTGACGGCCGTTCGCCGCCGGCCGCGCGACGGCGACGACCGTCCCGTGGCCCGCGAGGTCGGCCGCGCTGATTCGAACGATCCGCTGACTCTTCGAGCCGCAGCCGGCGGCGACGAACGCGAGGACAATCATCAGAGCGACGCGACGTGTCACCGATGTCTTATACGCCGCCGAGCCCAGAATCGATGACAAGGTCCGCTGGGCTCTTGATGAGGTATGAGCTATCATAATTCGCATGCCGGCATGGGCGATCATCCGGGAAGCGCGAGCGCGAGCGGGGCTGACGCAGCGCGCGCTGGCCGAACGCGCAGGGAAGGCGCAGTCCGAGATCGCGAAGATCGAGCGCGGCCGACGCGACCCGACGGTGGCCACCCTCGAGCGCCTAGTGCGCGCGGCCGGGTTCGACCTGAGGATCCAGCTTGTCCCGCACGACCCTCACGACGAGCAGTTGATCGACGCGATGCTCGCCACACCCGTCGCGGCGCGGCTCGACAGCCTCGAAGAGCTGAGCGAGTTCTTCGCATCTGCGAAAGAAGTGCGTGGACCCGAGCGACGCTAGCGCGACGCTCCGTCCGCGGCCACTTCTCGAGGTCCTCGTTCGACACGACGTTCGGTTCATCATCCTCGGCGGCGTTGCAGAGCGCTTGCTCGGCTCGCCGCGGATCACCGACGACTTCGACATCTGTCCCGCGACGGACGCGACCAATCTCGAACGTCTGGCCGACGTGCTCAACGACGTCCACGCACGCTGGATGCCGCCGGGACTCGACGAGGGCTTTGATCCGGTCGAGCCGTGGAACGCCGCGACCTTCAAAGCACACACGAGCCTGTCCCTGATCACGCCGTACGGCAAGTTCGACATCTGGATCCGCCCGGAGGGAACGCGAGGCTTCGACGAATTGATCGAGAACGCGGTTGAGGTCGAAGTCGCCGACATCAGAACTAAGGTTGTTCACATCGAAGACAGCATCCGCATCAAGAAACGGATTGCCGATCCCAAGTACGAGAGTCACATCGGGCTTTTGGAGCAACTGCAGCGACGCCGCCGTGAGCAGGGTCTCGACTAGGAGCGCACAAGCAGCCAGAGATCGCCGGCGTTGTCCGTCCGCGCAACATGGATCTGCCAGCAGCCGGGCTCCGTGAAAACGAAGATGCTCCCCCACTCGTCGCCGGGGCGGTTCCAGTTCGAGCCGGCATGCTCTTCGAGTTCAGTCGGTGCCACATGGCTTCCGTTCGGTGAGACGGCCGTGAAGGTCACGTCGCCGGTGCCGCGCATCCTCCAGACAATCTTGTACCGATCGCCGACCGCGCCTGCAATGACGGCTGTGCGCAGCTCGGCGAGGCCTCCGAACAGCGCCCACAAGTCGCCCGTCGTCGCGGTCCCCCGCGCCTCGCGCGTCATCGCGTTCGCAGGCGAGGGCGGCGTGCAGCCTGGAGCGCCAGGCGGCGTGAACGTCGACGCGGGCGGCGGCGCGACCATTACAAACGTCGACACGCCCTTCGCACGCAAGATCCAGGCGCCGGGAACGGGAAAGCTGAAAGTCGTCCGCCAGAGCGTCCGACGGACTCGCCGCAGCTGAAGGCGCATCGACGCGCCGCCCGGAGCCCGCAACCTGATGTAGACCGGCGGCTTCGCGCCCGCGTGCAGTTCAATCGTCGCCATCGCCCCGACGACCGGCGCACGCGGCGTTACGACGAGGCGGGGTGAGCCGCCAGCTGCGCTGCCGGCTGCGACCGCGCAGCACGCGACGACAAGACAGGCCCCTCGACGCACAACCTCTTCAATGCCCCGTCGATCTCGACCACACACCCGTAGCAGGCGCCGAAGCCGCACGCCATCGGGGCTTCCCAGGCGAGCTGCGCGTCGGGTGCGAGCTTCCGCACGGCCTCCAGCATCGGCTCCGGCCCGCAGGCGAGGACGTCGTAGCCGCTCGGCAGCGCTTCCGTTACGTACGTCGGCTCGAGGACGACCTCCGCATTCGGGATCAGCGCCGCCGCTTCCGCATGCCACGCCGTGCGAAAGCCGAGCAGAGTTTGTGGCTCAGAGCCACAACCTACCTTGAGCTGTTCGGACAGGTACGGGAAGGGTGCGACGCCGATGCCGCCGCCGACGAGCAGCGGCTTCGCGACGTTCAGGTCGAAGCCGTTCCCGAGCGGGCCGAGGACGCCGATCGGGCGCCGTGCAGAGCGACATCGGCCGCGGCAGCAGCCGTCCCGGCGGCTCGAGCATGAAGAACTGTCCGGGGGTGCCCGCGTCGAGCGCGCCGCGCTCGATCCGCAGCAGCGTGTACGGCCCGACCGACTCGCTCGCGACGACGCTAAGCCGTTCGGACTTCAGTTTCGATCCGCTCCTGCAGCGAGAGCGCGACCTCGGTGCGCGCGCTCGCGATCGCGTGCACCGCGGCGGCCGCGCCCGACACCGTCGTGATGCACGGCACGCGGTTCACCATCGCCGCCTCGCGGATCGCGTAGCCGTCCGTGCGCGCACCCAGGCCCTGCGGCGTATTGATCACGAGGTCGCAGCGCCCGCGGCGCACGAGGTCGACGACCGTCGCGCCGACGCCCTCCTCCGTCACCTTGCGCACGCGTTCGACGCTGAGGCCCGCGGCCTCGAGCGTCGACGCCGTGCCGCTCGTCGCAATCAACTGGAACCCGAGCCCCGCGAGGGCGGCGGCGACGGGGACGAGCGCCGGCTTGTCGGTGTCGCGGACCGAGAGGAACACGGTGCCCGCATTCGGCAGCCGGCGGCCCGCCGCTCGCTCTGCCTTCGCGAACGCGGTCGGCAGGTCGGCGGCGCTCGCCATCACCTCGCCGGTCGAGCGCATCTCCGGCCCGAGCACCGGGTCGCTGCCGGGGAAGCGGTGGAACGGAAGGACCGCGGCCTTGACGCTCACCTGCGCCGGCGGACGCTCGGCCGGCAGCCGCAGGTCGCGCAGCTTCTCGCCCGCGGCGAGCCGGCACGCGGCCTGCACGAGGTTGAACCCAGTCGCCTTCGACGCAAACGGCACCGTGCGCGACGCGCGCGGGTTCGCCTCGAGCACGAACACCTGCCCGTCCGCGACCGCAAGCTGCACGTTCAAGAGTCCGACCACGCCGAGCCCCTGCGCGATCTTGCGCACCGTGTCGGAGATCTCCGTCTCCTGCGCAGCGGACAGCGACGGTGCCGGCAACACGCATGCCGAATCGCCGGAGTGCACGCCTGCCTCCTCGACGTGCTGCATCACGGCGCCGATGTACGTTTCCTTGCCGTCCGCGAGCGCGTCGACGTCGATCTCGATCGCGTTCTCGAGGAAGCGGTCGACGAGCGTGCGGCCGTGCACGTTCGCGTGGAACGCGTCGACGACCTCGCTCGGCGTGTAGCAGACGCGCATCGCGCGGCCGCCCAGGACGTATGAGGGACGGACGAGCACCGGGTAGCCGATGCGGTGCGCGATCGCGTACGCCTCGGTCGCCGACTCGGCGATCCCCCACTCCGGGCAGCGGATCCCGAGCGTTGCGAGCAGCGCGCCGAACCGCTCGCGGTCCTCGGCGAGGT
>WNEY01000686.1_pt1 | contig 21990 bp, 19 predicted proteins | sample 5400531 | NCBI WGS metagenome assembly WNEY01 (sample SAMN13153338, study PRJNA577476) | soil metagenome | isolation source: 200 cm saprolite under Douglas fir tree site 1 | place: USA:California | collected 2015-04-18
AGCTGATCGACAAGCACGCCGGCGGCGTGCGCGGCGGCTGGGACAATCTCTACGCCGTGATCCCCGGCGGCTCGTCGGTGCCGGTGGTGCCGGCGGCGCAAATCATCGACTGCCCGATGGATTTCGACGCGTTGAAGGACTTGAAGTCCGGCCTCGGCACCGCCGCCGTGATCGTGATGGACAAGTCCACGGACATGGTGCGCGCGATCGCACGCATTGCCTACTTCTACAAACATGAATCCTGCGGCCAGTGCACGCCATGCCGCGAGGGCACCGGCTGGATGTGGCGCGTTTTGACGCGGATGGCCGAGGGCAGGGCTTTGAAGCGCGAGATCGATTTATTGCTGGATGTGGCGAACCAGGTCGAAGGTCATACAATCTGCGCCCTCGGCGACGCCGCGGCCTGGCCGGTGCAGGGCTTGATCCGTCATTTCCGCGGCGAGATCGAGCGGCGCATCGATGAATATTCGGCGAAGGCTCATCACCAGCCGGTCGCGGTGGCGGCGGAATAAGAGGGAGGAACACATGGATAACGAATCGAACGGCGCATACATTCTTATCGGCCTCGTCTTCTGGTTCGTCATCGTCGGCATTCCGGTGATGCAAGTCCTGAAGCGCACCGGCTTCTCGCGCGCCTGGGTGTTGATCCTGTTCGTGCCGCTGGTGAATCTCGTTTTTCTCTGGATCTATGCGTTCACGAGCTGGCCGGTGGAAGGCGAGAAGGAAGGAGAGGCGGCTAAACCGCAATGACCAAGCTTATCGTCGACGGCAACGAAATCGACGTCCCGCCCGAATACACGCTGTTACAGGCGTGCGAGGCGGCGGGCGCCGAGATTCCGCGTTTCTGTTTCCATGAGCGCCTGTCGATCGCCGGCAATTGCCGCATGTGTCTCGTCGAGCTCAAGGGCTCGCCCAAGCCGATCGCCTCGTGCGCGTGGGGCGTGCGCGACTGCCGTCCCGGCCCGAAAGGCGAGCCGCCGGTCGTCAATACCAAGACGCCGATGGTGAAAAAGGCGCGCGAGGGCGTGATGGAGTTCCTGCTGATCAACCATCCGCTCGACTGCCCGATCTGCGATCAGGGCGGCGAGTGCGATCTGCAGGATCAGGCGATGGCCTACGGCGTCGACAGCTCGCGCTATGCCGAGAACAAGCGCGCGGTCGAGGACAAATATATCGGCCCGCTGGTGAAGACGATCATGACGCGGTGCATTCACTGCACGCGCTGCATCCGCTTCGCTACCGAGGTCGCGGGCGTGCCCGAGCTCGGCGCCATCGGCCGCGGCGAGGACATGGAGATCACCACCTATCTCGAGCACGCGATGACCTCGGAGCTGCAGAGCAACGTCGTCGATCTTTGCCCGGTCGGCGCGCTCACCTCGAAGCCCTATGCGTTCCAGGCGCGGCCGTGGGAGCTGATCAAGACCGAGTCGATCGACGTGATGGACGCAGTCGGCAGCAACATCCGCGTCGACACACGCGGGCGCGAAGTGCTGCGCATTCTTCCGCGGCTGCATGAAGACATCAACGAGGAATGGATTTCCGACAAGACGCGCCACGTCGCGGACGGGCTGCGCACGCAGCGGCTCGATCAGCCCTATGTGCGCGAGCACGGCCGCCTGCGGCCGGCGAATTGGAGCGAGGCCTTCGCCGCGATCGCGAAGCGCGTGAAGGGCGCCAAGCCGAAGGAAATCGGCGCCATCATCGGCGACCTGGCCTCGGTCGAGGAAGTCTATGCGCTCAACGATTTGATGACGCGGTTGGGATCGCCCAACATCGATTGCCGCCAGGACGGCGCCGCGCTCGATCCCGCGCTCGGTCGCTCGAGCTATCTCTTCAATGCCACGATCGCCGGCATCGACGAGGCCGACGGACTGATGATCATCGGCGCCAATCCGCGCAAGGAGGCGCCGATCCTGAACGCGCGCATCCGCAAGCGCTGGCGCACGGGCGAACTCAAGATTGGGGTGATCGGCGAGAAGGCCGATCTCACCTACGATTACACCTATCTCGGCGCCGGGCCCGAGACGCTGGCGACGTTCGTGAAGCACGAGCGCGCCAAGCTGAAAAAGCAGATCTGGCTGATCGGGCAGGGCGCGCTGGCGCGGCCGGACGGCGCGGCCGTCTTGTCGATGTTCGCCAAGGCCGCGCTTTCCGTCGGCGGGCTCGCCGAGGGCTGGAATGGATTTTCGGTGCTGCATACCGCCGCTTCCCGCGTCGGCGCGCTCGATCTTGGCGCCGTGCCCGGCAAGGGCGGTGTTGTCGCCGCCGAGATGGCCAAGAAAGACGCGCTTGAAGTCTTGTTCCTGCTCGGCGCCGACGAGATCGAAGTCGAGACGGGCGCCTTCGTCGTCTATGTCGGAACCCACGGCGACCGCGGCGCGCACCGCGCCGACGTCATCTTGCCCGGTGCCGCCTATACGGAAAAATCCGCGATCTACGTCAACACCGAAGGCCGGTCGCAACTCGCGAACCGCGCGTCGTTTCCGCCCGGGGAAGCGCGCGAGGACTGGGCGATCCTGCGCGCGCTATCCGATCATTTGGGCGCGAAGCTCGCCTACGACTCGCTCGCCGAGTTGCGCGCTGCGATGATCTCGGCGCATCCGCATCTCGGCAAGCTTGATCAGATCGAGCGCGCCGACCCGGCGGGTATCGAAAAGCTCGCAAAACTTGACGGCAAGACCGGCAAGGCGGCGTTTGCTTCTCCCGTCCGCGACTTCTACCTCACCAATCCGATCGCGCGCGCGTCCGCCGTCATGGCCGAGTGCTCGGCGCTCGCGGGCGGCCGGCGTCAGGCGGCGGAGTAGCCATGAATCTCGCGCAGATTTGGAGCAGCTACGTCTGGCCGCTCGGCGTGATCGTGGCGCAGAGCATCGTCCTGCTCGTCGCGCTGCTCATCTTCATTGCCTATATCCTGCTCGCCGACCGGAAAATCTGGGCCGCGGTGATGATGCGGCGCGGGCCGAACGTCGTCGGCCCGTGGGGCTTGCTGCAATCCTTCGCCGATTTCCTCAAATTCGTGCTGAAGGAGCCGATAATTCCGTCTGGCGCCAACAAGGGCGTGTTCCTGCTCGCCCCGCTCGTCACCTGCGTGCTCGCGTTCTCGGCCTGGGCGGTGATCCCGCTCGATCTGGGTTGGTCGGTTGCCGACATCAATGTCGGCGTGCTGTATATTTTCGCGATCTCCTCGCTCATGGTCTACGGCGTGATCATGGCGGGCTGGGCATCGAATTCGAAATATCCGTTTCTCGCCGCGCTGCGGTCCGCCGCGCAGATGGTTTCGTATGAAGTCTCGATCGGCTTCGTCTTTATCTCCGTGCTCCTGTGCGCGGGCTCGCTCAACCTCACCAAGATCGTGCAGGCGCAGGCGGGGCCCTGGGGCATGTTGCAGTGGTACTGGCTGCCGCTGTTGCCGCTGTTCGTGGTTTTCTTCGTCTCCGCGCTCGCCGAAACCAATCGCCCGCCGTTCGATCTGGTCGAGGCGGAATCCGAGCTCGTCGCCGGCTTCATGGTCGAATACTCCTCGACGCCCTATCTCCTGTTCATGCTCGGCGAGTATGTGGCGATCATGACGATGTGCGCGATGGGCACGATCCTCTTCCTCGGCGGCTGGCTGCCGCCGTTTCCAGTGGCACCCTTCACCTGGGTGCCGGGCGTCGTGTGGTTCGTGCTCAAGATTTCGCTCATGTTTTTTCTGTTCGCGATGGTCAAGGCGATGGTGCCGCGCTATCGCTACGACCAGCTGATGCGGCTCGGCTGGAAAGTGTTCCTGCCGCTGTCGCTCGCGATGGTCGTGGTGGTGGCGGGCGTGCTGCATTTCTTCGGATTGGCGCCGAAGTGAGGAAATCATGAGACTGGGTCTTCACGTCCGCGCGTTGTTCCTCGTCGAATTCATCTCGGCGTTCATTCTCGCCATGCGCTATTTCTTCGGCCCGAAGGCGACGTTGAACTATCCGTTCGAGAAGGGGATGCTGTCGCCGCGCTTCCGCGGCGAGCATGCGCTCAGGCGCTATCCGAACGGAGAGGAGCGCTGCATCGCCTGCAAGCTTTGCGAGGCGATTTGTCCGGCGCAGGCGATCACGATCGAAGCGGGACCGCGCCGCAACGACGGCACCCGCCGCACGACGCGCTACGACATCGACATGGTGAAGTGCATCTATTGCGGCTACTGCCAGGAGGCCTGCCCGGTCGACGCGATCGTCGAAGGGCCGAATTTCGAATTCGCGACGGAAACGCGCGAGGAGCTCTACTACGACAAGGAGAAGCTGCTCGCGAACGGCGACCGCTGGGAGCGCGAGATCGCGAAGAACCTCGCGCTCGACGCGCCGTACCGGTAAGATGCGATGAATCTCTCCGCGCTTTTCTTTTATCTGTTCGCCACGGTGGCGATCGCCGCCGCCTTCATGGTGATTGCGGCGCGCAATCCCGTGCATTCGGTGCTGTTCCTCATTCTCGCCTTCGTCAACGCGGCGGGTTTGTTCGTACTGGTGGGGGCGGAGTTCCTGGCGATGATCCTCGTCGTCGTCTATGTCGGCGCGGTCGCCGTGCTGTTTCTCTTCGTGGTGATGATGCTCGACGTCGATTTCGCCGAGCTGCGCCAGGGCTTCTTGCAATATCTACCGGTCGGCGCGATCGTTGGGTTCATTTTTCTCGCTGAATTGCTGCTGATCGCCGGGACCTGGATCACCGGCGCCGGCGTCGCAGGCGCGATCCGCTCGCCGATCCCGCCCGCTTCGCAGGTCACCAATACGCAGGCGCTCGGCCGCGTGCTCTATACGACCTACGTGCATTTTTTCGAGCTGGCCGGTCTGGTGCTGTTGGTGGCGATGATCGGCGCGATCGTGCTCACGTTGCATCACAAGAAGGAAGCGAAGCGCCAGAACGTCGCGGCGCAGAACGCGCGCTCGAAGGCGAGCGCCATCGAAATCCGCAAGGTACGGCCCGGGCAGGGAATCTGACGATGACGATCGGGCTTTCGCACTACCTCACCGTCGGCGCGATCCTGTTCACGCTCGGCATCTTCGGCATCTTTCTCAACCGCAAGAACGTGATCGTCATCCTGATGTCGATCGAGCTGATCTTGCTCGCGGTCAACATCAATTTCGTCGCCTTCTCCGCCTTCCTCGGCGACATCGTCGGCCAAGTCTACGCCCTGATCGTGCTGACGGTGGCGGCGGCGGAGGCGGCGATCGGGCTGGCGATCCTGGTGGTGTTCTATCGCATCCGCGGCTCGATCGCGGTCGAAGACATCAATCTGATGAAGGGCTGAGGCGGCATGTATCAAGCGATCGTTTTCCTGCCGCTGATCGGCTGCTTGATCGCCGCCGCGATTGCGCTCTTCGGCGCCCGCGTGCGCCATCCGGGCGGCGAGCCGCCCGCAGGTGCCGAGAACCATGCCTATGATCACGGCCCGCATCATCGCGCGCCGGCGGTGGCGGGCGGCGGCGTCATTCAGGCCTCGCACATTGAGGCTGAGAGCTTTGAACCCGCCGCGATCGGCTCAAAGGCGGCGGAGCTGATCACCACCGGGTTGCTGCTCGTCTCGGCGCTGTTGTCGTGGGTGGCGTTCGTCTATGTCGGCTATTACGGCCACGACGCGCGCGTGCCGCTCTATACCTGGATCGCAGCGGGCGATCTCAGAGTCGATTGGGCGCTCCGCATCGACGGGCTCACCGCCGTCATGCTCGTGGTGGTGAACAGCGTCTCGGCGCTCGTGCATCTCTACTCGATCGGCTACATGCGCGAGGACCCGTACCGGCCGCGCTTCTTCGCCTATCTGTCGTTCTTCACCTTCGCGATGCTGATGCTGGTGACGGCCGACAATTTCGTGCAGATGTTTTTCGGCTGGGAAGGGGTGGGGCTTGCGAGCTACCTGTTGATCGGCTTCTGGTATTTGCGGCCCGCCGCCAACGCCGCCGCGATCAAGGCCTTCCTCGTCAACCGCATCGGCGATTTCGGTTTCGCGCTCGGCATCTTCGCGGTGTTCGCGCTGACCGGCGCGGTCGGCTTCGAAACCGTGTTCGCCTCGGCGAAATCGCTTCTAGGCCAAACCATCCACATCCTCGGCCACAATTACGATGCGCTGACGGTGACGTGCCTGCTCCTGTTCATGGGAGCGATGGGCAAGTCGGCGCAGTTCCTGCTGCACACCTGGCTGCCCGACGCGATGGAAGGCCCGACGCCGGTCTCGGCATTGATCCACGCCGCCACCATGGTGACGGCCGGCGTGTTCATGGTGGCGCGGCTCTCGCCGCTGTTCGAGCTCGCGCCGACGGCGCTTGCCTTCGTCACCTTCATCGGCGCCACAACCGCGTTTTTCGCCGCCACCGTCGGCCTCGTACAGAACGACATCAAGCGCGTGGTCGCCTATTCGACCTGCTCGCAGCTCGGCTACATGTTCGTCGCCATGGGCGTCGGCGCCTATTCGATCGGCATGTTCCACCTGTTCACGCATGCCGCCTTCAAGGCGCTCTTGTTCCTCGGCTCCGGCTCCGTGATCACCGCGATGCATCACGAGCAGGACATGCGCAAAATGGGCGGGCTCAAGAACAAAATTCCGTTCACCTATTGGATGATGGTGATCGGCACGCTCGCGCTCACCGGCTTTCCGTTCACCGCCGGCTATTTCTCGAAGGACGCGATCATCGAGGCAGCCGGCAGCGCAACGGGGGCGGTCGCCGAATACGCGTTCTGGCTCACCGTGATCGCGGCGGCGCTGACCTCGTTCTACAGCTGGCGGCTCGTGTTCATGACCTTCCATGGCAAGACGCGCGCCGACCACCATACTTACGAGCACGCGCACGAGTCGCCGCTCACCATGCTGGTGCCGCTCGCGGCGCTCGCGCTCGGCGCCATCGTGCTCGGCTTCGTCTTTGGCGAGGTGTTCACCCACGATCACGGCGTCGAGGCGTTCTTCCGCGAGTCGCTGTTCTCCGCTTCCGGCAACAAGATCCTCGAGGACATGCACCACTTGCCGCTTTGGGTGGGGTGGATTCCGACGGTGATGATGGCGGCGGGATTTCTGGTCGCCTACTGGTTCTACATCGTGAACCCGGTGCTGCCGGCGGCGCTCGCGCGCCAGAACGAGTTGCTCTACCGCTTCTTGCTCAACAAATGGTACTTCGACGAACTCTATGACTTCGTCTTCGTGCGGCCGGCGAAGCGGCTCGGCCGTTTCCTGTGGAAGCAGGGCGACGGCTGGCTGATCGACGGCTTCGGGCCCGACGGCGTCTCGGCGCGCGTGATCGACGTGACGCAGCGCGCCGTGCGGCTGCAGACCGGCTATCTCTATCACTACGCCTTCGTGATGCTGATCGGCGTCGCCGCGCTCATCACCTGGTTCCTGATGCGGGGGATCGTCGGATGACGTGGCCGATCCTTTCGATCGTGATCTTCCTGCCGCTGGTCGGCGCCGCGTTCATCTTCACGCTCCGCGGCGACGACGCGGCGATCCGCAACAATGCGCGCTGGACGGCGTTGTGGACCACGCTGCTCACGCTTTTCATTTCGCTCTTTCTCGTTACCGGCTTCGACCGTGGCATCCCCGATTTTCAGTTCGTCGAGAACCGCTATTGGCTCGGCGGTACCATCCGCTATCGCCTCGGCGTCGACGGCATTTCGCTGCCTTTCGTCATCCTCACCACCGCGCTGATGCCGGTCTCGATTCTGGCGAGCTTCCAGGCGATCGAGCATCGCGTGAAGGAATACATGATCGCCTTCCTGGTGCTGGAGACGCTGATGGTCGGCACCTTCGCCGCGCTCGACATCGTGCTGTTCTACGTCTTCTTCGAGGGCGGCTTGATCCCGATGTTCCTGATCATCGGAATCTGGGGCGGCAAGCGGCGGGTCTATGCGAGCTTCAAGTTTTTCCTCTACACCCTGCTCGGCTCGGTGCTGATGCTGCTCGCGATCCTCGCCATGTATCTGCACGCCGGCACGACCGACATCACGGTGCTGTTGACGCACGGCTTCCCGCGCAGCTGGCAGCCGTGGCTGTTCCTCGCCTTCCTCGCTTCCTTCGCGGTCAAACTGCCGATGTGGCCGGTGCATACCTGGCTTCCCGATGCGCATGTGGAGGCGCCGACCGCGGGCTCGGTGATCCTCGCCGCGATCCTGCTGAAGATGGGCGGTTACGGTTTTATCCGCTTCAGCATCCCGATGTTCCCGGCCGCGTCCGAATTCTTCGCACCGATGATGTTCGCGCTCTCGGTGATGGCGATCGTCTACACCTCGCTCGTCGCGCTGATGCAGGAGGACATGAAGAAGCTGATTGCGTACTCGTCGGTCGCCCATATGGGCTTCGTGACGATGGGGATTTTCACGCTGACGCGCGAGGGCCTGCAGGGCGGCATCTTCCAGATGGTCTCGCACGGCATCGTGTCGGGCGCGTTGTTCCTCTGCGTCGGCGTCGTCTATGACCGCATGCACACGCGCGAGATCGACGCCTATGGCGGGCTCGTCAACCGCATGCCGCTTTATGCCGCCGTCTTCATGGTGTTCACGCTCGCCAATGTCGGCTTGCCGGGCACGTCCGGCTTCGTCGGCGAATTCCTCACCCTGCTTGCGGCCTTCAAGACGAACACGACGGTGGCGCTGTTGGCGACGCTCGGCGTGATCCTGTCGGCGGCCTATGCGCTGTGGCTCTACCGGCGGGCGATCTTCGGCGCGCTCGAAAAGAAAAACCTTGCCGGCATTCTCGATCTCAGCCCGCGCGAGATCATCATTTTCGCGCCGCTCGTCGCGCTCACGGTGCTGTTCGGGGTATGGCCGGGGCCGGTGCTCGACACCAGTGCCGCTTCCGTCTCCGCGCTCGTGGAGCGCACGCATGCGGCGCTCGCGGCCGGCCAGAAGGCGGCGCTCCTGATGGGAGGAAATCCATGAGCGCCCAGCTTCCCGCCTTCGGGCCGATTTTTCCCGAGCTTCTGGTGATCGCCGGCGCCTTGGCGCTTTTGCTCCTGGGCGCGATCCGCGGCGAGCGCGTCGCCGGCATGGTCGATATCGCCGCGATCCTGATCATGCTGCTCGCCGCCGCTTTGACGGTGCTGCAACCGGGCGAGCGGATCGAGGTCTTCGGCGGCAGCTTCGTCGTCGACGATTTTTCGCGCTTCCTGAAGGTGCTCGCGCTTCTGGGTTCGGCCGCGTCGCTGCTGCTTTCCATCGAGTATTTTCGCGCCAAGAACATCCACCGCTTCGAGTTCGGCATTCTCGTGCTCACCGCCGCCGCCGGCATGATGGTCATGATCTCGGCGCGCGATCTCATCATGCTCTATCTCGGCCTTGAGCTGATGTCGCTCTCGCTCTACGTGATCGCGGCGATCGACCGCGACAATCTGCGCTCGACCGAGGCGGGATTGAAATATTTCGTGCTCGGCGGGCTGTCGTCCGGCATGCTGCTCTACGGCGCCTCGCTGATTTACGGCTTCACCGGCACCGTCGGCTTTACCGGCATCGCCGCGGCGGCCAAGGTCCCCTCGATCGGGCTCGTGTTCGGGCTCGTGTTCTTGTTCGCCGGGCTCGCCTTCAAGGTTTCCGCCGTTCCGTTTCACATGTGGACGCCGGACGTCTACGAAGGCGCACCGACACCGGTGACCGCCTTCTTCGCCGCCGCGCCCAAGGTTGCCGCCGTCGCGCTGTTCATCCGGGTCGCGATCGAGGCATTTCCGAGCATCGTGCCGCAGTGGCAGCAGATCATCATCTTCATCTCCATCGCCTCGATGGTGCTCGGCGCCTTCGCCGCCATCGGCCAGCGCAACATCAAGCGGCTGATGGCTTATTCCTCGATCGGCCATGTCGGCTACGCGCTGGTGGGACTTGCCGCCGGCACGCCCGCCGGCGTGCAGGGCGTCCTCATCTACATGGCGATTTACGTCGCGATGACGCTCGGCACCTTCGCCTGCATCCTGGCGATGCGCCGCGCCGGCGGCATGGTGGAGGAGATCGACGAACTGGCGGGGCTCGCGCGCACGCAGCCGGCGGTCGCCTTCTTCCTCGCCGCGCTCCTGTTTTCGCTCGCCGGCATTCCGCCGCTCGCGGGCTTCTTCGCGAAGTTCTACGTCTTCCTCGCCGCGATCGACGCCAAGCTCTACGCGCTCGCGGTGATCGGCGTGGTGGCGAGCGTCGTCGGCGCCTACTATTATCTGCGTATCGTCAAGCTCATGTACATGGACGAGCCCGCCGGCGCCTTCCTGCCGATGCCGAACGAGTTGCGCCTCGTGCTCGGCATTTGCGGGCTGTTCGTGATCTTCTTCTTTCTCTATCCTTCGCCGCTCGTGGCGGCCGCCGAAACCGCGGCTAAATCATTGTTCTGATGCAGATATTTCCTTCGCAGGCGGGCGGAATTCCCGTCCTCGCCTTCGACACGATCGGCTCCACCAATGCCGAGGCGCTGGCGCGCGCGCAAGCCGGCGAGCGCGGGCCGCTGTTCGTCGTCGCCGAGCGCCAGAGCGCCGGGCGCGGACGGCGCGGGCGCGCATGGGTGTCGGAGCCGGGCAATCTTTACGCGACCTTGCTCGTGGCGGATCCGGCGCCGGCCGCTTTGAGCCCGCAAATCTGTTTCGTCGCGGCGCTCGCGCTCCACGACGCCGTGCTCGACGCCTGCGCCGGGCTTGCGCCCACGCGGCTCAAGCTGAAATGGCCGAACGATCTCTTGCTCGATCGGGCGAAAGTCTCCGGCATCCTGGTCGAGGGAGCGGCGCTTGCGGGCGGAAAACTCGCCGCCGCCGTCGGCATCGGCGTGAATTGCGCCCATCATCCGGCGGAGACGCCGTATCCGGCGAGCGACTTCGCCGCGGCGGGCTTCGAGCTTTCTCCCGCGGTCTTGCTCGCGCGGCTCGCTGAGCGGTGGGGCGAGCGTTCGCGCGAATGGAATCGCGGCGAGGGCTTTGCCGCCATCCGCGCCGCCTGGCTCCTGCGCGCCACCGGCATCGGCAGCGCGATCGAGGTGCGGCTCCCCGACCGCACGCTCGCCGGCACCTTCGAGGCAATCGACGACGAGGGCGCGCTGTTGTTGCGCAAGGCGGACGGCGCACGCGAGGCGATTTCCGCCGGCGACGTGTTCCCGATCGCGAGCGCGGGTTGACCATGGCGCCACGCTACGACGAGCTTCTGTTCGTGCCGCTCGGCGGCGTCGGCGAGATCGGCATGAACCTCGCGCTCTATGGGCTCGGCGCCGGCGGCCGGCGCGAATGGCTCTGCGTCGACATGGGCGTGTCCTTCGCCGACGCGGAAGTTCCCGGCATCGACCTGATCATGCCCGACATCCGCTTTCTCGAGGCCGAGCGGAAGAACCTCAAGGGCATCGTGCTCACCCACGGTCATGAGGATCACGTCGGCGCGGTTTTCGATTTGTGGCCGAAACTGCAAGTGCCGGTCTATGCGACGCCGTTCACCGCGGCGCTGATCGAATCGAAACGCGAGATGGAGCAGAACGTGCCGGCCATCCCGATCCATATCGTGCAGCCCGGCGCGCGCGTCGTCGTCGGGCCGTTCGACGTGGAGTTCGTGCCGGTCGCCCATTCGATTCCGGAATCGAACGCGCTGGCGCTGCGCACGCCGCTCGGGCTCGTGGTGCATACCGGCGACTGGAAGCTCGACCCGACCCCGGTCGTCGGACCCGTCACCGACGAGAAGAAATTCCGCGCGCTCGGCGCCGAAGGCGTGCGCGCGGTGATCTGCGACTCCACCAACGCGGTGCGCGAGGGCCAATCGCCGTCGGAATCCGACGTCGCCAATCATTTGATGGAAATCGTGAAGGCGGCAAAGGGCCGGGTGGCGGTCACCACCTTCGCCTCCAACGTCGCCCGCCTCCGCTCGGCGGCGCTCGCCGCCGCCGCCGCCGGTCGCGAGGTGGTGGTGGTCGGCCGTGCCATGGAGCGCATCGTCAACGTCGCGCGCGAGATGCGGCTTCTCGACGGCGTGCCGCAATTTCGCGGCGTCGATGCCTATTCGTCGCTGCCGCGCGAGCGGGCGCTGGTGCTCCTCACCGGCAGCCAGGGCGAGCCGCGCGCGGCGCTTGCGCGCATCGCCGACGATGACCATCCTGACATCGAGCTCGATCAAGGCGATACGCTGATTTTCTCCTCGCGCACCATTCCCGGCAACGAGAAGGCGGTGAACCGCATCCTCAACGAGATGATCCGGCGCGGCGTCAAGGTCATTACCGACCGCACCGATCTCGTGCACGTCTCCGGCCACCCGCGCCGCGGCGAGCTGTCGGCGCTGTATCAGTGGCTGAAGCCGGAGGCGGCGGTGCCGGTGCACGGCGAGGCGCTGCATCTCTCCGAGCACGCCGCGTTCGCGCGCGCCGAGGGCATCAAGGAAGTACTGCTCTGCGGCGACGGCGACGTGCTGCGGCTCGCGCCGGGACCCGCCACGGTGATCGACGAGGTGCACGCGGGCCGACTCTACCGCGACGGCGCGCTCCTGATCGAGGCGGACTCGCGCACCATTGCCGAGCGCAAGCGGCTCGGCTTCGCCGGAATCGTATCGGTCGCGCTCGCGCTCGGCAGCCGCGGCGAGATCGCGGGCGAGCCGATGGTCGAGCTTTCCGGCCTGCCGGAGTTCGCCCATGCCGGGAAAACGATGGAGAACGTCGTGCTCGAGGCGATCGAGGACGCGCTCGCCTCGCTGCCGAAGCCGCGCCGCCGCGATCCCGACGCGATCGAGGATGCCATCGTTCGCTCGGTGCGCGGGCAGGTCAACGCGGTGTGGGGCAAGAAGCCCACCTGTCACGTGATGGTGCTGCAGGTTTGAACGGCGCCTTAGGGCTCTTTTGGCTCCGGCGGCCGGAACACGGCGCCGAGAATAATCGAGACCAGCGCGGCGACAATCGCGCCGAGGCCGACCTCCATGATCCGCGCCAGCGCCGGTGCGAAGGGCAAGGCGAGGTGTGCCGCCGCCGAGAATACGATGATCCCGGCGATCAGCGCCGCGCGCAGCTCGCGGCGGAGCACGCCGAGCGATCCCAACGGAGCGACGAGCAGAACCAACAGCACGGGTTCGGGCGCGCCGGTGTTGCGCGCGAACGCCACCGCGAGACCGAAGAGCGCGCCGGCGAGGGTGCCGAGCAATCGATAGAGCGCGATGCGTACCGCACCTCGCGCCGTAATGCGCGCCACGATGGCGGCGGTAATAACCGACCAGAACGGCTCGGCGAGATTGAGCCAGGAAGCAATCACATAAGAGAGAAGGGTGGCGAGCACGATGGCGAGCACTTGCCATAGCTCCGCTCGATAGCGCGTCGCAGCCGCCTTCCAGGCTTGCATCATCGCTTCCCGGGCAACACCAGCTGCGTCTGCGTCACGATCGCGGCGAGCTTTCCGTCGCCGCGCGAAATGCGCGTCTGCCAAACCATGGTCGTGCGGCCGCGGTGAAGCGGCGTGCACTCGGCCTTCGCGGTGTCGCCCGCGGGCACGGCGGCGAAGAAGTTGGTCTTGCTCTCGATCGTCGTGGTGGTCGTGCCTTCCGGCAAATTGGCGACCGTGGCGTAGGCGCCGACGGTGTCGGCGAAGGCCATGATGGCGCCACCGTGCAGGATCGCCGGCCGCGTGCAGAGATCCTCGCGCACCTTGAGTTCGGCGGTGACGCGCTCGGGCGTGACCTCGGTGATCGTAAGGCCCATCAATTTCGCGAAGGGAAGCGGCGTTTTATCCATGGACGTTCCTTTCTTGACTCGGCTTTCGATGTTAGCCAATTGAGCGCGACCATTGAACTGCTCGGGCGAGCGCATGAGGGAGGGACGATGATCGGCCGGCTCAATCACGTGGCGATCGCGGTCAAGGATCTCGCCGCCGCGGCGAACGTCTACCGCAAGACGCTGGGCGCCGAGGTCTCGGCGGCGGTGCCGCAGCCCGATCACGGCGTGACTACGATTTTCATCACGCTCCCCAACACCAAGATCGAGCTCCTGGAGCCGCTCGGCGCCAATTCCCCGATCGCCAAGTTCCTCGAGCGCAATCCCGACGGCGGCATCCATCATCTTTGCTACGAGGTCGCCGACATCGGCGCTGCGCGCGATCAAATGCAAGCGCAAGGCGCACGCGTGCTCGGCGACGGCGAGCCGAAGATCGGCGCCCACGGCAAGCCGGTCCTGTTCCTGCACCCGAAGGATTTTTGCGGCACGCTCGTCGAGCTGGAGCAGGCCTGATGAAATCGGTGGCGCTCGCGGCGGCGATCTATTTCGTGATCTGGTGGACCGTGCTGTTCGCGGTTCTTCCCTGGGGCGTGCAGAGCCAGCACGAGGCCGGCGAAATTTCGCCGGGCAGCGATCCCGGCGCGCCGGCGCGGCCGCTCTTGGTGCGAAAGGCGATCGCGACCACCTTGCTCTCGGCCGTGATCATGGCGCTCGGCTACGCCGTGTGGGCGCTTGGCCTCGTCGGCGAGGGCATCGTTCCCGCCGCGCTCATTCCGCCGCGCTACTAGAACACTGAGGCTAGGTTGAGCCAGCGCCTCCCTAACCTTTCACTGGAGCATGATCTTTTCCGAAAACCGGTCCCCACCCCGGATCAAGTCCGGGGCAGGCTTTTTCGGGAGCATGCCTTTTGCTTGAGCATGATCTTTTCCGAAAACCGGTTCCCACTTTTCGGGATCATGCTCTAAAAAACAAACGGGCAAGCTCGCGCTCACCCGTTTGCCGTTCCGTCCGTTTCGCGTCGCGTTGACCTCGCGCCGGCGGCGGATCCTTCCTCCCCAAACCTGGGCCTCGAAGCCGGACGTCCGGCTCGCTTCCCCTGTCGAGAACGGGCACGCTAGACCGGAAGCCATTGGCCTGTCATTCTTGCGTTGCAATCGGCTTTCCTGCATCGCAATAAGACGCTTCCGGGAATGGGAGCCAAGCGGCTCTTGTCATTCGGAAATCTTCTGCGTTCACTCACCGGGGCAACCGGCCCGACCGAATCGAAGGCTAGGGATGCGCCTCTCCCGTTATTTTCTTCCGATGCTGCGCGAAACCCCGAAAGAGGCCGAGATCGTTTCCCACCGCCTGATGCTGCGGGCCGGCATGATCCGGCAGCAGGCGGCGGGGATCTACGCCTTCCTGCCGCTCGGCATGCGGGTGTTGCACAAGGTCTGCCAGATCGTGCGCGAGGAGCAGAACCGCGCCGGCGCGATCGAAATGCTGATGCCGACAATCCAGCCGGCGGAGCTGTGGCGCGAAAGCGGGCGCTACGAGGATTACGGCGATGAAATGCTGCGAATCGAGGACCGGCACGAGCGCGACATGCTCTACGGCCCCACCAACGAGGAAATGATCACCGAAATCTTCCGCGCCTATGTGAAGTCCTACAAGCAGCTGCCGCTCAACCTTTATCACATCCAGTGGAAGTTCCGCGACGAGCTCAGGCCGCGCTTCGGCGTCTACCGCGCGCGCGAATTCCTGATGAAGGACGCCTATTCCTTCGATCTGGACGCGGCCGCCTCCCGCCATTCCTACAACAAAATGTTCGTGGCTTATCTGCGCACCTTCGCGCGGCTGGGGCTGAAATCGATCCCGATGGTTGCTGAATCCGGTCCGATTGGCGGGAACTTGTCCCACGAATTCATCATCCTCGCCTCGACCGGGGAGAGCGAGGTATTCTGCCATCGCGACTATCTCGACTTCCCGGTGCCGGACGAGAAGGTCGACTTCGAGAACGCCGCCGGCCTGCAGAAGATCGTCGACCAGTGGACCTCGCTCTACGCCGCGACCTCGGAGAAGCACGACGCCGCGGCGTTCGGCAAAATTCCCCAGGCGAAGCGGCTCTCCGCGCGCGGCATCGAGGTCGGCCACATCTTCTATTTCGGCACCAAATATTCCGCGCCGATGAAGGCGACGGTGGCGGCGCCCAATGGCGGCAACGTGCCCGTGCACATGGGCTCCTACGGCATCGGACCGACGCGGCTCGTCGCCGCCCTCATCGAGGCGAGCCACGACGAGGCCGGCATCGTGTGGCCGGAGCCGGTCGCGCCGTTCAAGGTCGCGCTCCTCAACCTCAAGCAGGGCGACGGCGCCACCGACGGCGCCTGCGAGAAGCTCTACGGCGAACTTTCGGCGCGCGGCATCGACGTGCTCTATGACGACAGCGACGAGCGCGCCGGCGCGAAATTCGCCGCCGCCGATCTCATCGGCCTGCCGTGGCAGTTGCTGGTCGGCCCCAAGGGGCTCGCCGAGGGCAAGGTGGAATTGAAGCGGCGCGCGGGCGGCGCGCGCGAAATGCTTTCGCCGGCCGACGCGCTCACGCGGCTCGCGGGATAAGCGGAGAGAACAATGGCGGCTCGCACCGGAACGCTCCCCTTCGCCTCCTTCGAGTGGATGCTGTCGGTCCGCTATTTGCGGGCGCGGCGCAAGGAGGGGTTTATCTCGGTGATCGCCGGATTTTCGTTTCTCGGCATCATGCTCGGCGTCGCGACGCTGATCATCGTGATGGCGGTGATGAACGGCTTTCGCACGGAGCTGTTGTCGAAAATACTCGGGCTCAACGGCCACGTGCTGATCCAGCCGCTCGAACAGGCGCTGACCGACTACGCCGAGGTCGCCAAGAAAGTCTCGGCCATCAAGGGCATCACGCTCGCGGTGCCGTTGGTGGAGGGACAGGCGCTGGCGTCGTCGCCGTTTCATGCCGGCGGCGTTCTGGTGCGGGGAATCCGCGAGGAGGACCTGAAAAAGCTCCCCGCCATCGGCCCGAACATCAAGAACGGCACGCTCGACGGATTCGACGACGGGCAGGGGTTGGTGATCGGCGCGCGGCTCGCCAACCAGCTTTCGGTGCGGGCGGGCGATCAGGTGACGCTCGTCGCCCCGCGCGGCGCGGTGACGCCGATGGGCACGACGCCGCGCATTAAGACCTACAAGGTCGCGGCGCTGTTCGAAATCGGCATGTCGGAATACGACAACGTGTTCGTGTTCATGCCGCTCTCCGAGGCGCAGGCCTATTTCAACCGCCCCGGCGACGTGTCCGCGATCGAGGTCTATACCGACAATCCCGATCAGATCGACAATTATCGCCGCCTGATCAACGAGGGCGCCGGGCGCCCGGTGTTCCTGGTCGACTGGCGGCAGCGCAACGCCACCTTCTTCAACGCCTTGCAGGTGGAGCGCAACGTGATGTTCCTGATCCTCACGATGATCGTGCTGGTCGCGGCGCTGAACATCGTCTCGGGGCTGATCATGCTGGTCAAGGACAAGGGCCACGACATCGCGATCCTGCGCACCATCGGCGCGACCAAGGGCGCGGTGCTGCGTGTCTTCTTCATCACCGGCGCCTCGATCGGCGTCGTCGGCACGCTCGTGGGCTTCGCGCTCGGGCTCGTCATTTGCCTCAACATCGAGGAGATCCGGCGCTTCTTGTCGTGGCTCTCCTCGACCGAGCTGTTCTCGCCCGAACTTTATTATCTGAGCCAGATGCCCGCCGATATCGACTCGGGCGAGACCATCACCGTCCTGATCATGGCGCTGGTGCTCTCGTTCATCGCGACGCTCTATCCCGCCTGGCGGGCGGCGCGGCTCGATCCGGTCGAGGCGCTGCGCTACGAGTAGGGAAATGCGAAACCAGCCCGCCTTGCAACTCGACGGCGTGGAGCGGCGCTATCGGCAGGGGGATTCCGTCCTCGAAATCCTGCGCGGCGCGACGTTGTCGGTGTGGCCGGGCGAGTCGGTGGCGTTGATCGCGCCGTCCGGCGCGGGCAAATCGACGCTGCTGCAGATCGCCGGCCTGCTGGAGCATCCCGACGGCGGCGAGGTCTATATCGGCGACCGCGCCACCACGGGGCTCGCCGACAAGGACCGCACCCGCATCCGCCGCACCGAGATCGGCTTCGTCTATCAGTTCCATCACCTGTTGCCGGAATTCTCGGCGCTCGAAAACGTCATGCTGCCGCAGATGATCGGCGGGCTCGACAAGGCCGAGGCGCGCAAGCGTTCGGGCGAATTGTTGACCTTCCTCGGCCTCGGCCCGCGGCTCGAGCACCGGCCGGCGGAATTGTCGGGCGGCGAGCAGCAGCGCGTGGCGATTGCGCGGGCCGTCGCCAACGCCCCGCGTATCCTCTTGGCCGACGAGCCGACCGGCAACCTCGATCCGCATACCGCCGATCACGTGTTCGCGACGCTCGCCAAGCTCGTCAACCTGTCGGGCTTCGCCGCGCTGATCGCCACCCACAACATGGACCTCGCCGCGCGCATGCACCGGCGCGTCACCATCAGGGACGGCGAAGTGGTCGAGCATAGTTGAGGTGCTCGTCCACAGTTTCCGGCTGAAAATTCTGGACGCGGGCGTTCTGTGAGCCCACGATAGGCTCGAAAGAATTTCGGAGACGATTCGTGTCGGACCTCGCAAGGGCGGTGGGCTTCGTCCACCTCCATGTTCATTCGTCCTATTCGCTCTTGGAGGGCGCGCTGAAAATCGCGCAGCTCGCCGAGCTAGCGAAAGCCGACCGGCAGCCGGCGCTCGCGCTCACCGATACCGGCAATCTGTTCGCCGCGCTCGAATTCTCCGAGAAGATGGCGGGCGCCGGCATCCAGCCGATCGTCGGCTGCTCGCTCGCCGTCGATTTCGCCGACGCGCCGCCGGCGCGGAACGGCGCGATCGCGCGGCTGCCGCGCATCGTTCTGCTCGCCGCCACCGAGGAGGGCTACCGCGGCCTGATCGCGCTCGTCTCCAAGAGCCATCTCGACGCGCCGGAAGGAGCCGCGCCGCATGTCAGCCTCGACTGGTTGCAAGCCCACGCGGCCGGGCTGATCGCGCTCAGCGGCGGGCCGGACGGGCCGCTCGACCGCGCGCTCGTCGGCGGAGACGCGGAGCTCGCGCGCGCGCGGCTCGAACGCCTCGCGCGAATTCACCGCGACCGGCTCTATGTCGAATTGCAGCGCCACGGCTTGGAGAGCGAAAAGCTGGTGGAGCCCGCGCTGATCGAGCTCGCCTTTGGCGCCGGGCTTCCACTGGTCGCGACCAACGAGCCCTATTTCGCTGCGCGCGACGACTACGAGGCGCATGACGCGCTTCTCTGCATCGCCGAAGGCCGGCTTGTCTCCGACAGCGACCGGCGGCAGCTCACGCCCGAGCACTATTTCAAGACGCGGGCCGAGATGATGGAGCTGTTCGCGGATCTGCCGGAAGCGCTCGCCGCGAGCGTGGAGATCGCGCGGCGCTGCTCGTTCCGCTCGCAAAGCCGGGCGCCGATCCTGCCGCGCTTTTCCATCGGCGGCAAAGCCGCCGACGAGGGGGCGGAATTGCGCCGCCGCGCCGAAGAAGGCCTGGAGAAACGCATCAAAGTGCAAGGCATCACGCTCGGCTTCAGCGAGGAGGAATATCGCGAGCGGCTCGCCTTCGAACTCGACGTCATCAGCCGCATGAACTACGCCGGCTACTTCCTGATCGTTGCCGACTTCATCCAGTGGGCGAAGGCGCGCGGCATTCCGGTCGGACCCGGGCGCGGCTCGGGCGCGGGCTCGCTCGTCTCCTACGCGCTCACCATCACCGACCTCGACCCGATCCGCTTCGGCCTCCTGTTCGAGCGCTTCCTCAATCCCGAGCGCGTGTCGATGCCGGACTTCGACGTGGATTTCTGCCAGGACCGGCGCGACGAGGTGATCCGCTACGTGCAGGAGCGCTACGGCCGGGAGCAGGTGGCGCAGATCATCACCTTCGGCTCGCTGCAGGCGCGCGGCGTGATGCGCGACGTCGGCCGCGTGCTGGAGATGCCTTACGGCCAGGTCGACCGCATCTGCAAACTGATCCCGATCAATCCGACCAACCCGGTGACGCTCGCGCGCGCGATCGAGGGCGAGCCGCGGCTGCAGGAGGCGCGAAAAGAGGATCCGCGCGTCAAGCGCGCCTTCGACATCGCGCTCAAGCTCGAAGGCCTGCATCGCCACGCCTCGACGCACGCGGCCGGCATCGTGATCGGCGACCGGCCGCTGGTGGAGCTGGTGCCGCTCTATCGCGATCCGAAATCGAACACGCCGGCGACCCAGTTCAACATGAAATGGGTCGAGGCGGCGGGGCTGGTGAAGTTCGACTTCCTCGGCTTGAAGACGCTGACGGTGATCGACACGGCGGTGAAGCTGCTTTCGGCGCGCGGGGTTGAGATCGATATCCATACGATTCCGCTCGACGATCCCGCCCCCTACGAGATGATCTCGCACGGCGACACGGTCGGCGTGTTCCAGATTGAAAGCGCGGGCATGCGCAAGGCGCTCGCCGACATGCGGCCCGACCGCTTCGAGGACATCATCGCGCTGGTGGCGCTCTATCGGCCCGGCCCGATGGCGAACATCCCGACCTACAACGCGCGCAAGCATGGCCGGGAAACGCCCGACTACATCCATCCGAAATTGGAGGCGGTGCTGCGCGAGACGTTCGGCGTCATCGTCTACCAGGAGCAGGTGATGCAGGCGGCGCAATTGCTCGCCGGCTACTCGCTCGGCGAGGCGGACCTGCTGCGCCGCGCGATGGGCAAGAAAATCCGCAGCGAAATGCGGGCGCAGCGCGCGCGCTTCGTCTCCGGCGCGGTCGAGCGCGCGGTCGAGCGCGCGCAAGCCGACGCGATCTTCGACCTTCTGGAGCGCTTCGCCGAATACGGCTTCAACAAGAGCCACGCCGCTGCCTACGCGCTTGTCGCCTACCAGACGGCGTATCTGAAGGCGCATTATCCGGTCGAGTTTCTCGCCGCCTCGATGACGCTCGATCGCGACAACACCGACAAGCTCGCCGAATTCCGGCGCGAGGCCGTCCGGTTGGGGATCGCGGTCGAGCCGCCGTCGGTGAATCTGTCGGGAGAAAATTTCGGCGCGGGCGAGGGGAGGATCATCTATGCGCTCGCCGCGATCAAGGGCGTCGGCGCGCATGCGGTCGAGGCGATCGTCAAAGCGCGCGGCGAGACGCCGTTCGCCGATCTCGCCGATTTTGCCGTGCGCATCGACGCGCGTGCGCTGAATAAGCGCACGCTTGAATGTTTGGCGGCGGCGGGCGCCTTCGATGGGCTGGAGCCGAACCGGGCGCGCGCCTTCGCCGCCGTCGATGCGATGCTCGCCTATGCGCAGCGCAGGGTCGCCGACGCGGCTTCGGGGCAGACGCAGCTGTTCGGCGGCGGGCCCGCGCGCGCGACGATTCACGTTCCCGAGGCGACGCCGTGGCTGCCGGCGGAGCGGCTGCAGCGCGAATATGACGCGATCGGCTTTTTCCTCTCCGGCCATCCGCTCGACGATTATGCGGCCGCGCTCGCGCGCCTGCGCGTGCAGCCATGGGCGGATTTTTCGCGCGCCGTGCGGTCGGGCGCCTCGGCCGGGCGGCTCGCCGCCACCGTGGTTTTGCGCACCGAGCGGCGCATCAAGTCGGGCTCGAAGATGGGCATCATCGGGCTTTCCGATCCGACCGGCCATTTCGAGGCGGTGGTTTTCGCCGAGGGGCTGGCGCAGTTCCGCGATCTTCTGGAGCCCGGCAACGCCGTGCTCCTGCAGGTCGGCGCCGAGCTGCAGGGCGAGGACGTGCGCGTGCGCATTCACGGCGCGGAATCGCTCGACGAGGCGGCGTCGAAAACCCAGCGCGGCTTGCGCGTTTTTCTAAAAACTTCCGAGCCGATCGATCTCGTCAAGAAGCGCCTGGCGCCGAACGGCGGCAAGGCCGAGAAGCTCGGCGAAGTGAGCTTCGTGCTGGCGCTTGCCGACGGCTCCGAGGTCGAGGTCAAGCTGCCGGGGCGCTATCCGATTTCGCCGCAGATCGCGGGCGCGATGAAGGCGGTGCCGGGCGTCGTCGCCGTGCAGGAAATGTGAGACTTTGGCACGGCTTGGTTTGAAATTTCGGATCGGGGGTCAGTCTTCACGTTGGTAATTGGGTAGTACTTGGCACGGTCCTAACGAGTGTGGGGTTTGGGTCACACGCGGCGGGATTCTGCCGGGACGGGATTTTTCGCATGTAATTCGGCCGTAGGACCCATTACTCTCATAAGTAGAACAATAACGGGCTTGGCCGAACCCCGGGGGGCGGTCATATGCAAAAGCTTTTCGTCGCGGGCATCGCGGCGGTC
>WNEY01000687.1_pt1 | contig 21985 bp, 19 predicted proteins | sample 5400531 | NCBI WGS metagenome assembly WNEY01 (sample SAMN13153338, study PRJNA577476) | soil metagenome | isolation source: 200 cm saprolite under Douglas fir tree site 1 | place: USA:California | collected 2015-04-18
TTCCCTTCCAGTGTTCTTGGCACGAAGACTACTGAGGAAGCATCTAAGAATATGTAATGCGTGGGGTGCATCGCTGTGCTAAGTAACACGAAGCGGGTACACGATCTATTCGTTGAGCCTGACACTTGGCAGACTTCGAAGGAAAAAGGAGAAGCTCGAGATGCTTGCCGATTTCCCGCGGGAAGTCGCTGTGCTTGTTCCTGTCTTTGTGCCTCTGGATCTCTTTGCGCACAAAAGCATTTCGGCATCGCGAGTTCTTGGTTAGCGGACTGATTCTTGCCTTCGGAATAGCCCTGGAAAGGAAAAGGCCGTGAGCGAATTTGCCGCCCTCTTTATGATCGCTGGCTACTGCGCTGCCTTGTTCGTTGTGGGCTACGGCGGTATCAGAGTAGAAGAAAAGAAGAAAAGGAAGGAAAAGGAACGTCAGCAGTCTCTTTTTACTCCCGAAACCCGACAAAATGTATCAAGACACAATCTGGTATCCAGTGGCCACTAAATTATGTCAACTGTCGAAAAACCGGTAGCTGGTCAGTTCGAAATTCGGGCTGGTCGGGGAAATTTCTTATGTACCTCTCTTATCTTAGCGCAGACTCGCTGCGGCGAGTCTGCGGCTTGATTGCTTGCCGGTTTGCGGGATTCAACCCCGCCAAAAGTCTCTCGAGGTTATGGCGCGGCAGGGCGCAAGCGTAGCGGCCAAGGAGTCGAGAGGATTCGAGTTAAGGCAGGTTGATTGGGACGGACCGGTTCTCGCGCGCGGAACGATAAATCGCCTGCATCACGGCAACGTCGCGCAAGCCTTCTTCGCCGCTTGGCTCGGGTTCCCGCCTGCGCCGGATGCACTCGGAAAAGGCGTCGAGTTCGAGAGCGAATTCGTCCATCACTTTGAACTTCTTCTCGAACCACCGGTCGTTGATCTTTCCGAAAAGCCGGCGTTCTTCGTCGTAGGCAAACGCGGGGTCGAGCGCCGCCCAACCTTTTTCGCCGTGGACATGAATGAAAGACGCCTTCGCGGCGCCGAAACTCGACGAGGCCTGGAGGACCAGGCCGTCCGGGAAGGTCAGGCGGAAGGCGATGTTCTCGTCCACGCCGGTGAAGCGCTTGGTGTCAACGGTCCACGACGCGGCTGAAGCCTCCAGGGGTTCCTTGCCCGCCAGCCAGCGCGCCGTGTTCACGCAATAGACGCCGACGTCCACGAGCGAACCGCCGCCTGAGAGCCTCCGGTCGATGTGCCACGCCGGGGCCTTCGGCCCGAGAAATATTGTAAAAGCGGAATGCATCAACTTCAGCCGGCCCAGTTTGCCGCCGGTGACCAGCCTCTTGAGGGCGAGGCTGGCGGGCTCGAAGTACTTGCGGTAGGCGATCATCAGGCGCACCTGGCTCGACCGGCAGGCCTCGATCATGCGCTGGCAGTCTTCAACCGTAGAGGCCATGGGCTTCTCACACAAGACGTGCTTTCCGGCCCGGGCGGCCCGCATCGAGTACTCGGCGTGTGTGCTGTTGTTCGTCGCGATATAGACCGCTTCAACCTTCGGGTGGCTGAGGCAGAGAGCGAAGTCTTCGTAGGAGTAATAATCCGTCGCGCCGAACTTGGCCGCTATGCGCTCCGCTTTCCTTTCGTTGCCGCTCACCACTGCAATCAGCTTTGCCTTTTTGCTGCGCCGGAAGGCGGGCAGGACCGCCACTTCCGAGATGTGGCCAAGCCCCACAACCGCATAGCCGACGCGCTTGGAAGACGCCATACGGAGATTCCCCCGGGTTGACTGACCAGTCGGCAGTCGTCTTGCTGCCAAGCATTATCAGCCAACTGTCAAGAGGGGCTGGGTCGGGCCGAGCCCGCTTGAGTAGCTGTAATCAATTGAGACAATATGTGTTATCGGGCGAAGTCTTGCGGTGTAGGAAGGAGGGGGCTTCTCTCGCTGACCGGTCCTTTGTCTCGATGCTTGCCGCTCGAACGGCTCGCGGGTTATTCGTACTTCACAAACCCGGGATTGAGCACGCCGCTCGGATCGAATTGCTTTTTCAGATTCACGACCGTCGGCCACAATTCAGCGAAGTGTGCTCGCCAGTCGCCGTGTGCGAACGGGATCCAGCCGGAGAGGTAGCGTTTGCCGCCCGCCATCATGGAGGCCTGGCTCGCCTGGTTGAGCCGGGGCAGCAGATCATTCACAAAATTCTTCGGGATGGCTGGAAGAATTCCAAATCCCATCAAGAATTCTCCCGGCGGCCGCACGAACATCGGCAGAGAAGATGCTCCGCCCCGCGCCGGCCACAGCAGGATGTGCCCGCCCGCGAGCGCCTGCGGCGGCATCATCTGCAGCACCTGACCGATGTAAACAGGCGCGGTCTGCCAGGGCAGGACGCATTCCATCCACGGATGCGTGAATTCCCAGAAGCCTGCTTGTTTCCACAGGGCGAAGAGGGGATCGAGCCGTGTGAAAAACTCTCCGATTTCTCCGTCCTCCGTGTGGACGTGCCTGTAAAATTTGAGGCCGCGGAGTTTTTCACCTGTGTCCGGGCCGGCGTTGCCATCCGTTTCTGCGGTAAGGTGAAGCGGATAAAACCACTGGGCGAACGGCTGGCGCTGGCCGCCTGCTTTTCTGAACCCTTGCGGGCACGGGACGCACCAGGACTCGATGTATTCAAAACGTTCCTCGGTCATGAGCAGCTTGAGGTCGCCGAGCAGAACATTCAGGTCGTCGTAGAGGAGGTAGTAGCTGCGGAATTTTGTGTGGTGCCGGCGAATTTTGAGTGTGGCCTCCGTGATGACTCCAAACTGGCCCATGCCGGCACGCACTGCGTCGAACAGCTCGCGGTTTTGCGCGGTGGAGCACCGCACGATCTCGCCCGCGCCGGTAACAACCTCGAGTTCAAGGCAATTGTCAGCCTGCGTGCCAAATCGCCAGGACGCGACGCCCAAGCCTGCGCTCGAAAGCGTCCCGCCAACCGTGACGTCGAGGTTGTTCGTCAGGACCAGCGGCGAGAGGGCGGAGGGGGCCAGGCGCTCGACCAGGGCGCGCCACTTGACGCCGCCCTGGCACACCACCGCCGAGCCTTGGTCATCCAGCCGCTTGATCTGGTCGAGCGACGTCACATCAAGGACGATCTGGTCAGAAAGCGACTGGCCCGTCTGGGAATGGCCCGCGCCGCGCGTCGCGACCGTCAGTTGGTGCTTTGCGGCGAATTTGAGCAGGCGCGAGACGTCTTCGGTTGAGGCCGGGCGGACAACCGCTTGAGGTTTGCGCACGACCAGGCGGCCGAAATCCGTTGCCACCGCCTGCCGGGAAGCTTCGTCGGTGAGCACCTGCCCGGAAATTTCGCGCGCCAGTTCGGTAACCCAGGTCATGGCAAATCCACTCGTTTGATTGCGCCGGGCGCGAGGGCCGTCGCGTTACGAGCCGAGCCTTGGCCGGCTCAAGGGAAGCCGCGAGGCGTGGTAGCCTTGCGCCCTTGCCCGAACGAGCAACGTAGCACAGCACCAGGAAGGTCTCAACGGGGGAGTAGACTTTTCACAGGTTTTTTGGTCTAATCCACGACGGCACTGGGTAAGGCACGCCCTCGGTCCACCGAGGTCATCCATCATCAAGCGAGGCTACAACCAAGGTACTTTAATGAGCTTTCGTCTGTTCAATCGGAATGGAAAACCCCAAGGCCGTTCGAATGGCGACGCACCGAAGCCTTACGAGCCTCCGAAGGATGGCGGCAGGCTCATCGTTCTGACTGCGCCGCTCACGGAGGCGATTGACCACGCCGGCTACTTCATCCAGATGGCGATGGCGTCGATGCCGATTTGGATGGAGTTTGTCCTCAACAAGAAGTACCCCAATTGGCGCAATGTGGAGCGCTACCCGGACGGCTCGGCGCGTTACATGCCGGCGGGAGTGCGGTTGGTCGAGAAATCCCTGCAGCGCGAGTGGAGCGACAAGGACATCGTTGCCTGTTACCCCGACGACCTCGACAAGTTTATCGGACCGAACACCCGCGTGGTGGCGGTCTCGACGCACAACCCGCTCGGAGTGACCTTCGCCGCGGGCGTTTACACATCGATTTTTGGCTCCTCGAAGGAACCCATTAATTCCTTCTACGCCAGGGCCGCTTTCCAAAAAACCAAGAACAACCCTCACCGGAAAAATTACAAGGTGATCGTCGGCGGCTCGGGCGGATGGCAGATTATCCAGACCGATACCTTCGAGGAGCTCGGCATCGACTGCGTGGTCGAGGGGCGGAGCGAGTCGCCCGAGTCCATGGCGCTATTCCGCAAAGCGATTGCGGGAGAGGGACTCCCCCGGTCGGTCGCGGTGTCCCACCCGACCACACGGGACTCGATTCTGGTCCCGGAAAGGCGGACGACGTTTGGCGTGGTCGAGATGACGACGGGCTGCGGACGCCGCTGCAACTTCTGCGTGCCTGACCTGAACCCGCAGATCGACCTCCCCAAGGAAAAAATTCTGGCGGGCGTCCGTGGGAACGTCCGCGAAGGAAACAAGCAGGTTTCGCTGGCCACCGAAGACATGTTCATCTGGGGGCAGGTCCACAAGGATACGCCGTTCTTCTTCCCCAACCGCGACGCCCTTCTCGACCTCTACTCGGAAATCGTCAACACTCCCGGCGTGGAGCACCACGTCTTGAGTCACTGCACGATTGCGCCGTTCGTCGTGGACCCGCTCCTGATCAAGAAACTTTCAGACGTCCTGCTGCCCAAGAGCCCGATCCATTTTCCGTTCCTGAGCACCCACCCGCAGAAAAAGGCCCTCTGCCCGCTGATCGGGCTTGAAACGGGGTCAGTGCGAGTGGCGAAGAAAGTGATGCCCAGCAAGGGCGTGCCATTTTCGATCGAGGACTGGCCGAGCGTGCTCCTCGAAGGTCTGCGCGTGGCAAACGAAAACAATTGGTTTCCGGCGATGACGCTGATCGTCGGCACTCCCGGAGAGACCGACGAGGACGTGAAGGACACCCTCGACCTCATCTATGAAATGGAACGACGCCGTCTTTTCGCCTTCCTGATTCCTTCCATCTTTACACCGCTGCACGACACCCGCATGGAGAAGCAGAAAGGCGTGACCGAGACCCGCAAGCTCAGCCCGCTGCAGTGGCAGTTGATGATGAAGTGCTGGAAGATGAACCTGCGCCCGGGGCAGTATAGCTGGTGGGGCCCGACGGTCTGGCGGGTCGGTTCGATCGTGATGTGGCTCTACAAGCTGCGCCGGGTGAACGGTCCGAACTTTACCTGGCCCCTCTGGATGTTCTCAGGCGCAATTTCAGAAAAGACGCTTCACCGGATGGGGAAGATTTACATCGGCAAGCCGCTCAAAACAAAAACGCGCAGGGAACTGATTGCCTCGATCAAGCCGCACTACTTGCAATACCTCCGCGCGGACAACGGCGACCTGCCGGAAGGTTACGTCCCGCCCCCACCGAAGCCCGCTGAGTCCCTTCGCGTGGTCGCGTGATTTCTTAAAGCAAGCGGTCGTCTACGCGACCCCGGCCTTTCTACCCCTTCGGTGTCCCTTTCGCCAGGAGCATGAAAGTTCCTGCCGAGTTATCTGCTCGAGCGCTGAATTGTGTCGAGTTCGTCGCTATTTCGACGGCGGTCGCACGCCCTCGGCAAAGCACATCGCGAACCACATCGCGGCGTCGGGCCGGTGCTTCCAGGCCCCAAGGGCGGAAACCCCCTCCTCGAAGGCTTTTGGGTCAAGAAGCCCCCACGACAGGATTTTCTCCCGCGCGCCCTGGACCAGCCCGACCATGTTTTCGACGTACGCCTCAAAGCTCGAGCTTCCGGCGCAGCTTCCGAAGAATATCCAGGTGTTCCGCGCGGGGGCGGCTCCGGCTTCATGAAGCAGGGACACCAGGCGCCGCCCGACGTAAGGATCGTTCCCAAGCCGGTCGTAAACGCGGATGTAGGCGGTCCAGAGGGGGCTGAATCCGGGCGGTTCGGGCCACAGCCGGATCACGTCGTGGTCGTCGTCCTCGAGGATCACGCGTCCCCCCGGCCGGACGGCTCGCACCATGCCGCGGACCACCGCGAGCGGGTCCGGCACGTGCTCCAGCAGGAACCGCGCGTGGGCAACGTCGAAAGTCCCCCACTCGTCGTCGCGGAGCGGCATTGCCGCCGCTTCGCCTTGCCTGAGCTCGACGAGACTGCCTTCGCCTTCGGCCGTCGCGCGACGGATCGCCTCGGCGATCTGCTCGGGGCTGCGCTCGATCCCCACCCCGCGGCCCTTCGGCCCGGCCTTTCTCGCCAAGGCGCGAGTGAGTTGGGCGAGGCCACACCCCACGTCGAGGATTTTCTCTCCACCCTTGAGCTCGATTTCCCGGAGCGACGCCTCATTCAAAATGTCATTCAATTTCGCAAGGCGTTGTTGCTCGTGGGGGCAGGTGCCGTGCAAATAGTGCGAACGCCCCGCGCCGGTCTGGGATGGCCCGCTCGGCATATTGTGCCCGCTTTCCGAGTCCGGAAGTGAGCCTCGAATCTAAACGAAACCTTGCCCGAGGGTCAATCGAGGCGTCGTCCGCCGGCTGCTTGTTCCCCCCATGGGCCTAAGGTAAGATGCGGGTTTGTGGCAATGAACGCAAAGATTCCGTCGGGGACGGTCTCCACCGGGGAAAAAGAAATTTTGTCCTGACGAGGGAGGTGCGGATTTGGCAGAGACGTCCAGGTATGACGTCGCGATCATCGGGAGCGGGCCGGCCGGCTACGTCGCCGCTATTCGAGCCGGCCAACTGGGACTGAAATCCGCCCTGATTGAAAAGGACCCGAAGTTCGGCGGGACCTGCCTGCACGTCGGGTGCATCCCGACGAAGGCTCTGCTCTTTAACGCGGAAGTCTATGATTACTTCAAGAACGCCCGGGAGTACGGAATCGTCTGCAAGGACTATTCTCTCGACTGGGCGGCGGTGCAAGCGCGTAAAAATAAGATCGTGAGCAAGCTGGCCAAGGGAGTGGAGTTCCTGCTCAAGAAAAACAACGTGGAGACGCTCCGCGGGACCGGCCGCCTGGCCGGGCCCGGAAGAGTCATCGTGACGGACGCGAAGAGCGACGGGCGCGCGATTGAAGCCAGGAAGATCCTTCTGGCGACGGGCTCGGAAGCCAAAATGCTCCCCGGGATCGAACCCGACGGGAAAATCATTCTGACCAACAAAGAAATCCTTGAACTCGTGGACGTCCCGAAGTCCATGACGGTCATCGGCGCCGGCGCCGTAGGAGTCGAGTTTGCCTCGATATTCCACCGCTTTGGGACGAAAGTGACGGTGCTCGAAATGCTGCCCCGCGCCGTTCCGCTCGAAGACGAAGAAATCTCCGCTGAACTCGAGAGGTCGTTTCGCCGGCAGGGTATCGCTGTCCACACGCAGGCCCGGGTCCAGAAGGCTACTCAATCGGGGAAAAGCGCCTGCGTCGAGTATTCCGACGCGCAGGGGAAGACTTACAAAATCGAATCGGAGACCTTGCTGGTGGCGGTGGGCCGTGCTCCGAACACTCAGGGCATCGGGCTCGAGAAGACGCGCGTGAAGCAGGACCGCGGGTTCATCCAAGTCGATTCGAACATGCAGACGGACGAGCCCGGCATTTACGCCGTCGGCGACATCGTCGCCGGCAGCCCGCAGCTCGCCCACGTGGGGCAGATGGAGGGGATCGTGGCCGTCACCCACGTGGCAGGAAAGCCGGTCGAGCCCATCAATTATCAGCAGATTCCCAATTGCACCTACTGCGAGCCGGAAATCTCAAGCGTCGGCCTGACGGAACGGGAGGCGCGCGAGGCGGGGCACCCGGTGCGCGTCGGCAAATTCCCTTTCGCCGCCAACAGCAAGGCCGGCATTCTGGGCGCGCGCGAGGGCCTGGTGAAGATTGTGAGCGCGGAGCCTTACGGTGAGATCCTCGGCGTCCACATGATCGGCCCGCGGGTGACGGAATTGATTGCTGAGGCGGTCCTGGCGATGCGCCTCGAAGGGACGGTGGACGACCTGGCGCACACGATTCACCCGCATCCGACGTTGACGGAGGCTGTCCTCGAAGCGGCCCATGCGGTTCACGGAATGCAAATCCACGCCTAAGCCCGCTCCGAGTCCATCGCCGTTTTAACGGGGCAGGATGCGGCCTCCACCTCTGCGGCGAAATTGACAATCGGCATCGAGTCCCCATGATCTGTCGCGTCGAACAACTCGGCCGAGTTGGTTACGCCGAAGCCTTGCGGCTCCAGGCGGAGAAGGTGGCGCTGCGGAAAGCCGGAGCGGTGCCGGACACTCTTCTCCTGCTCGAGCACCCGCACGTTTACACGCTCGGCCGGAACGCGCGGGGTGAAAACTTTCTTGTCTCAAAGGAGAGTCTGGCTGCGCAGGGCGCCCAGGTCTTTGAGACTGACCGCGGCGGCGACGTCACCTACCATGGCCCCGGGCAACTCGTGGGCTATCCCATCTTCGATCTGACGAAACACCGGAGAGACATCTCCTGGTACATGCGTTCGCTCGAAGAGGCTCTGATCCGCGTGCCGGCGGATTTCGGCATTGATGCGGGGCGAGTGCAGGGCGCGCCGGGCGTCTGGGTGGGAAACGAAAAATTGGTCGCCATGGGGGTCCACGTGTCTCGCTGGGTTGCTTCGCACGGCTTTGCTTTCAACGTGAGCACCGATCTCCGTTATTTCGAGAGCATCGTCCCCTGCGGCCTGGCGGGCAGGGGCGTGACGTCGCTTGAAAAGCTGCTCGGCGGGCCCGTCGAGATGGAGGCCGTCATCGAGCGCGTCGTCGAGCATTTTGGCGAAGTGTTCAATCGGGAAATGCAGCCGGGCCGGCAGTTGACGGTCGAAAGTCGAAGCTAGGAATTTTCGCCACTCTGCAGTTTCATCCTGGGTCTCCGCTGTGAAACTTACCCGCGCCCAGCTTCACGAAATTTATTACTTCCTGCGGCTGAACCGCCGGGTTGACGAGCAACTGACCAACCTCTATCGCCAGGGGAAGGTGGTCGGCGGCGTTTACGCCTCGCTCGGCCAGGAGGCCATTTCCGTCGGGACGGCCTACGCGCTCGGGAAGGACGACCTGATCGGCCCGATGATACGCAACGTGGGTGCGATGATGGTGCGGGGCTTCCGGCCGCGCGACGTCTTCCTCCAGTACATGGGGCGAAAGGACGGCCCGACCGGAGGCCGCGACGCCAACACTCACTTCGGCGACCTCTCGCGCGGAGTGGTCGCGCCCATCAGCATGCTGGGCGAGCTGGTCCCTGTCCTGGCCGGCGCGGCCCTGGCCGCTAAGATTCGCAAGGAGAAACGAGTCGCCCTCACCTACGTTGGAGACGGCGCAATAAGTACCGGACCCTGCCACGAGGGTCTGAACTTCGCGGCGGTGTTCAAGCTTCCTCTCGTGGTCATCGCCGAAAATAACCGGTGGGCGTATTCGACCCCCATCGAAAAGCAGATGGCCGTCCCGGACATCGCCCGCCGGGGGAAGGTTTATGCAATCCCTGCGACCATCGTGGACGGGAATGACGTGCTGGAAGTTTACCAGGTCACTCGCTCGGCGGCCAAGCGCGCGCGCCGCGGCGGCGGGCCCGCCCTCATCGAATGCAAGACGATGCGGATGAAGGGGCATGCGGAGCACGACGACGCTCGCTACATGCCCAGCGGAGAACTCGAAAAGTGGAGGAAGAAGGACCCCATCCTGCGCTTCGAAAAGTACCTTCGCGAAAAGAAGCTGATCACTCCGAAGGAGAAGGCGGCCATCGAGGCCCGAGTCGAAAAGGAGATCATGGAAGATGTGGCTTTTGCTGAATCGAGCCCCTTCCCGCAGCCGCAGGAAGCGGCGCGGCCGGTCTGGGCGTGATGGGCGTTCTCCGAGGAGCGGGGCAAAGCGATTGAGCACGAAAATCCCCTGTGCCTGCCCGCTAGCCCGAGCGTTTAATGGTGTCCGGAATAATGACGTCCGAATTTTCTAGTCGCGCCGTCGGCCCCGATGCCGCGACGCTCGAGCGGATGCTCTATTACATGAAGCTCACGCGCGAGGCCGAGCTTCGGATCGAACGCGTGCTCTACCGGCAGGGAAAAATCGTGGGCGGAGTTTACGTCGGGCGCGGCCAGGAGGCCATCGGCGTCGGCTCGGCGATACAGCTCGCTCAGGGCGATTGGGTCCTCCCGAGCCACCGCGACTTCTCCTCTTTCGTTATTCGCGGCGTGACCCTGCGGGAAATTTTCTGCAACTGGATGGGTCGGGCCAACGGTCCGACGCGCGGTCGCGATAACACGTTGCACATCGGCAGCCTGAAGCTCGGCATCATCCCGATTATTTCTCCGCTCGGCGACACCTGCCCGGTGGCCTGCGGCGTTGCGATGGCATTGAAGCAACGCGGCAAGAACGGCGTCGTGCTGGTGCACTTTGGCGAGGGGACGACCAGCCGCGGGGACGTCCATGAGGCGATGAACTGGGCGGCGGTAATGAAGCTGGCGGTGATTTTCATCTGCAATAACAACGCCTACGCCTACTCGACTCCCACGTCGCGGCAGTACGCCGTGAAGGACCTCTCCGTGCGCGGGCCCGCGTACGGGATGCCGGGAGTGACCCTTGACGGCAATGACGCGCTGGCGGTCTATCGCGCGGTCGAGCGCGCCTTGGCCCACGCCCGCGCGGGCAAGGGCCCGAGCTTCATCGAATGCAAAACGTTCCGGCTCACCGGCCATTCTGCGCACGACATGGCGGAGTACGTCCCGCAGGCACTTTTGAAGAAGGCGGAGAAGGGAGACCCACTCCCGCGGTTTGAAAAGTCGCTGCTTGCGCGCCGGGTCGTTTCGCTCGAGCGCCTTCGAGAAATTGAGGAGAGGGTCCAGAGGGAAATTGACGATGCCGTGGCATTCGCCGAAGCGAGCCCTCTGCCGGCTGGCCCGACCGCCCTCGAAGGCGTCTATTGCGGAACCAATTGTTGGTGGGAAAGAGATTGAGACATTGGGCCATCGGGTCATGGGGGAAATGCCGTGTCGGCGAAATTCCCACTCGCGTCGAATGGTCGAAATCGGCAGCATATTGAGATGACCACTTCTCCTGAACAAATGAGGGCGCGGACGAAGCAATTTGCCATCCGCGTGGTCAGACTTTTTCGTGCATTGCCTAAGACAAGGGAGGCGATGGTCATGGGCAACCAGTTGCTTCGCTCGGGCACATCGGTGGCGGCGAACTACCGCGCGGCCTGCCGGGCCCGGTCGAAAGCGGAGTTTATTTCGAAGATGGGAACCGTCGTCGAAGAAGCTGACGAAACTGTGTTTTGGTTGGAGCTGCTGATCGAGACCGGAACCATGAAAAGGGACCGAATGGAGGTCCTGCTTTCCGAAGCGAACGAGCTCCTGGCGATCTTCGCGGCGTCGCACCGGACAGCCCGGTCTGAAAAATCTTCAATTGCCCGATGACCCGATGGCTCGATTTGGGAGGCGAGGTTCAACCATGCCTGTCCTCACGTACCTCGAAGCCATTCGACAAGGCATCTGGGAGGAGATGGAACGCGACCCATCCGTCTTCCTTCTGGGCGAGGACATCGCCGTCTATGGCGGCGCCTTCAAGGTCACGGCGGGTATGCTCGAAAAGTTCGGCGAAGACCGCGTCATGGACACGCCGATTTCCGAGTCGGCCATCGTCGGCGCCGCCATTGGCGCCGCCCTCCTCGGCATGCGGCCCGTGGCGGAAATGCAGTTCATGGACTTCATCGCCTGCGGCTTCGACCAGATCGTGAACATGGCGGCCAAAATGCACTACCGCTGGGGACCCAAAGTCCCCCTCGTGATCCGCGGACCTTCAGGCGCAGGCGTCCATGGCGGGCCCTATCATTCGCAGTCAAACGAGATGTGGTTTGTCCACACACCCGGGCTCAAAGTGGTGGTCCCCGCGACCGCGTATGATGCCAAAGGCTTGATCAAAGCCTCTATCCGGGACGACAACCCCGTAATATTCTTCGAGCACAAATATCTTTACCGCCGCATTAAGGAGGAGGTGCCCGCGGAGGACTACATAGTCCCACTGGGCCAGGCGGCGGTGCGTCGCCCGGGGACGGACATCGCGGTGATCACTTACGGCGCCATGGTGTGGACCGCGCTCGAGGCGGCGCAAGAGCTCGAAAAGGAAGGCGTGTCGCTCGAGGTCGTTGACCTGCGGACCCTGTTGCCCTACGATGAGGACGCGGTGCTCACCAGCGTGCGTAAATGCAATAAGGTGATCCTCCTCCACGAAGACACGCGCATCGGGGGCATGGCGGGTGAGCTCGCCGCGGTGATCGCGGACAAGGCGTTTGAAGACCTCGATGGCCCCGTGGTCCGCCTGACCGCTCCGGACACGCCCGTGCCGTTCTCCCCGCCCCTCGAAGAGTACTTCTTGCCGAACAAGCAGAAGGTGATTGAGGCTGCCCGCAAGCTGGCGGCGTATTAGATTGGGTCGTTGAGTGATCGGGCCATTGAATCATTGCCGGAGAAGAACAGGTGGCTCAATCGCTCAATCACCCCATGGCCCGATGGCTCAATGAGGTGAGCTGATGCCTACGAACGTCATCATGCCGCAGATGGGTGAGAGCATCGCCGAGGGGACCATAACAAAATGGCTCAAGAAAGTGGGCGAGCGCGTCGAACGCGACGAGCCGCTGTTTGAAATCTCGACGGACAAAGTGGACGCGGAAATCCCTTCTCCTGCGGCGGGCGTGCTGGCGAAGATCCTCGTCCAGGAGAACGAGACGGTCCCGGTGAATGCCGTCGTCGCCTTGATTGACGGCGGAGGCGCAGAAGCGGAAACGGGAAAAGTAGAGGGAACGCAGGCCGGGAAAAATCTCGCGGCTCCAGCCGCTGTTTCGCCCCCCGCGCCCATGGCGGTGGCTGCGCCGCCCGGTCCCGGGCCGAGTGCGAGGGGCAGAGGAGAGAAAGTCAGGTCGTCACCTCTGGTGCGCCGGCTCGCCCGCGAGCACGGCGTTGACCTCTCGCTCGTCCGCGGCACGGGGTTCGGCGGGCGAATCAGCAAGAAGGACGTCCTGGTGTACCTGGCCGAAGGACGCGCCGCTCGGGGTGCCGCGCTGGCCGCGCCGCCTGACGCGCCAACGGCTCCCCTGCCTGTGGCCCCGAAAATCGTTTTCGAAGGCCCCACCCATGTCGTCCCCATGACCCCCATGCGCCGGCAAATCGCCGAGCACATGCTGGCCAGCAAAAGGACCTCCGCCCACGTCACCACCGTGTTTGAAGTGGAAATGACAAAGGTCGTCGAGATGCGGGAACGGCACGGGCAGGAATTCGAGCGGCGGAATGGCCTGAAGCTGACCTATACGCCTTTCCTCATCCGCGCCGCCCTCGAGGCAATCAGGGAATTCCCCATTTTCAACTCCTCGCTGGAAGCGACCAACATCGTTTACAAAAGGGACGTCAACATCGGTGTCGCGGTTGCCCTGGAGACCGGATTGATCGTTCCCGTCATCAAGCGCGCGGATGAGAAAAGTTTCCTCGGCCTAGCGCGCGCGGTCCAGGACCTTGCGGAAAGGGCCCGGTCGAAACGCCTGAGCGTCGAGGACGTCCAGGGAGGAACGTTCACCCTCACGAATCCCGGCGTCTTCGGCAGCCTGTTGGGCACGCCGATTATCAACCAGCCGCAGGTGGCGATTCTGGGCGTAGGAGTGATTGAAAAGCGCCCGGTCGTCCGCAACGACGCCATCGCCATCCGCCCCATGGTCTATCTGGCCCTTTCCTTCGACCACCGCGTGATTGATGGCGCGGTGGCTGACCAGTTCATGGGGCGAGTGAAACAAGTCCTCGAAACCTGGGAAGAACCAGTCTTGTAGCCCACCCCCGCCAATAGCCCGTCATCCCGCCCACAGCGACGTTCTCCTCCCCCATACTCCCGGCGGGCGCATGGTCGCACCCGCGCCGGCCTCTGCAAAGGCGCCGACAAAGTTCTGATCAGGAATTCAAAACGAAGAAGCCGCGGGTGGTGTGAAGGTTTCGAGTTAATTAACGGGGGCGAAGCCTCCCGCGGCCGGAGGAGGAAGTCCGCTGCGGTTCAGGGCGAAGCGTTGGGGACCTGGTCCAGGAGGACTTCCAGGTCCTCCTGGCAGGCTTTGGCGTCAACGTTTTTATTTTGAAGGTAGGGAAGAAACTCCGTCAGGTTCGTCGTGAAGAACTGCCTCGCCTCTTCAACCTGACCGAGCACGGCGTACTGGATTGCCACGGTCTGGAGGAGCTGGAGAGTTCGTTTCTTCACATGGGCCCACTGCTCGAGTTTCTGGTGCAGGATGCCGTCGAGAAAACTCGAGAACCGGGTCGTCTGATCGCTGTACTGGCCGTCCGAATACGCATAGACCGAGAGAACGTCCGCGTCGTCCTCATAGGAACCGCACATGGTGCTGTATCTCCGCTGGGCGAGGATATTCCACTCGGGCCCTTTGTCGAGTTTGCGGAATTCGATTCCCTCGAACGGCAGGCTATCGAGCCCTTCGAGCGTGCCCAGGAGCTTGACCGAATCTTTCCCGAGTTCGATCACCGAGGCTGTCGTGCAGCAATGGTCGCCGCCGGAATACTGGCCCACAACGATGTCCGGGACTCCGTTACCTGTCAGGTTTCGAGTGTAAGAGGGCCGCGGATGGCTGTCGGGCACGGTCAGCCCCAGCCGCCCCGTGAAATCGTAAAGAGTCGTCCAGGGGTCTTTCGAGCCTTCGAGGGTGTCCAGCTTGAAGACGGGTTGGTTATTCCGGTTGTAAATGACGAACCGGCCGGCGGCGAAAAGCAGCGGGGCAGGGCTCGTTCGGTAGAGTCCCGCGCGATATTGACCCAGGCGATAGGTCTTCAACTTTTCGAAGCCGGAAATATCAGGCACCTGGCTGCCTATGCCCGTGGTTGTGAGGATGAATTCCTCGGCTGAAGTCGCCACGTCCTTGAGTCCGGAGGGCTGCCACTTGGTGAAAAGCATCAGGGCCGTCAGGACAACCGCTCCGGCAAGAGCGACGGAGATCGCGTACTCGCCTTTAGGCCGGGTGTCTCGGCTCACTGCGGGGCCTTCCTCTGGTTGCACACCAGAATCAATCGGCGGATATCTCCGATTGGATTAACTTAAAACATTCCCCTTGGTTAAGCACGCAAAGAACGGCGCTGGTGGGTCATGAGCGCCGGGTCGGCGCATCCTCGGTCAGGACCCCGCAGCCCGTTCCGTGAAATCGCGCCCGCCGGCTTCTCCCCGACCTCGCGCGGCCGGCGCTGCAGATTCGCGCGCGTTCGGGATCGTTGCCCCGTTTCCCGCGCTTCATTTCGTCCGTGGCGCGAAATGCGCCGTCATGGCCTGGGCTCTTGCGTCCATGGTCCTCCAAAGGCAAACGCACCCGGCGCCGGGAGCCCGGGCGCTAAAACTAAATAACTTATGTAAAATCAATAAGTTAACACTACTCAAAAGACAAGACCGGACCGCAATCCCGGCCCCTTGGACTCAGGACTTCCGCAGGAATCAAAGCAAATTAACTTGTGACCTTGGAGCTTCAGGGAAATGCCCGCTTGTGTCCTTTGTCCAATTTCACGAGCGCGCTATGTTTCTTATCCAGCCTGCTCCGGCTTGGCCCAACGCTTCGGGGCCGGCCAACGGTCAGCTCTCGCCGCGCCGAAATGAGTCAAGCGTCCAGACATCCTCTGCCTTGTGATGGCGGAGGATATAGATATTGTCGTCATCGGCCTGGACTCTAAAGCACGAGTACCCGACTCCGTACCACCGGTCGAGAACTTCCTTCACCTCAAGCGTCCGCTCGGTAGCTCTCCCCATTGAGAACCGCAGAGGCCGCTCGTCGGCTTTGTACCCCGAATAACATTCCACCTTGAGCGACAAGCTCATCCTGCCTCGCTTTTGCGGCTGCGGCCAGTCCCCGGCCCGCGGCCAAGCCTTCAGCAGAGTATACAACCAATCTGATTTTTCCTTCAGGCGGACAATTCGCGCCGGACGGACAGCGCGAGCTCATCAACCGCGGCGAGCGGCTGGATGGCGATTTCGTGCTCAAGGAGCACGCGGTGAGAGTAGAACGCCACCTCATCCGCCGCAGAGGGCAGGGCCTCGACGACCGCGGTGAGTTCGGCCGGCTCTTTTTCGCGGACCCGGCGAATCTTGATGCCAAGCAGGTCTGCGACGTCGGGGTCGCGTTTCAGGGAGAGCGCGTGGATGAGCTTGATGTAGCCGTTCGGCTTTCGAGCGGCCATGAGGGGCCGATAGCCGTAATCGAAGGTGAACGGATCGCCCTCACCGGTCCACTGCCGCGCAGGAATGCGCTTCTCGAAAAGGCGATGGTCGAGGACGCCGTGGCGCTTCAGGGCATCGGTCAGGCGCTGCTTGATCCGCATTCGCGTGTCCTGCTTGGGAAGCTCGCTGACGCGCCCGCCCACGTAGCGCGTGAAGAGGTCCTGGATTTCGGCCTGCGCGTCGCTCAGCCGGCACGGACGCGGCGGCGAAATCTGGATAAGGTTCGAGAAGGACTCCTCGATCTCCCGGAGGTAGCCTTTCAAGTCCGACTCGTGCTCTTTGATTTGCTGTTCGAAGTACGGCTGTAGCTCGCGCAGGAAATCCAGGTCGGCTCCCTGGTGAAAGCGTCGAATGCGGTGGACATCATCGGTAAAGAGGCAGTCCAGGTATTCTTCTTCCGGGCTGTGCAGCAGCAGGCCTATGTTCAGGCTTTCGTCACGGACCAGGTCCGGGACGTAGCGGACCAGGAAGTAAGAGCACTCTTTCAGCTTGGTGTCAGGCGCCATCCGGATTCCTCCTCGAAACACCGGCCGCCCGGAGAGGTGAGCGCGTATTGCGTCGAGGCATCAGGCTCACGACCAGTTCGGAAAAGGCTGCAGAGAACTGTTTTTGGTGTCAATAATGGCCTGTCGCAGTTTTCTCCGCCGTTCGTAGAGCCGTTCGGCAAGACGGTCGAGCTGCCCGGGGTCGTCGCCGCACCACTCGGGCGGAATCCCCCTGAAGCAGTTTTCAAGCTCTGAAGCGTCCATGTTCTCAATCCTCGAAAGAAACGGGGCGAACGACTCAAGGCCGCGCACGCTCTCGTAAACAATCCTTCGCGGATAGAGGCTGCGGATGGGGCTGTCCGGGAAGCTCCATTCGCCGTCATTGAAGCAGAAGCCGTGGTCGATCAGAGATGCTGAGTACGCGGACGGGCCGTCCGGGTCTCCCGGCCGGGAAAAAATGACCTGGCGGCCGTCGCAGTTGCAGGTCCACTTGTCGAATACAAACCCGCCCAGAAACGCCTCCACAAGGTTCCTCACTTTTCGCAGCATCCGGTCGGGGAGAAAATCAACCACCAGGGTTTGACTCGGAGTCCCGGGGTATCGAGAGCCGAATTGGACTCCAGGAAGGTAGGCCTCCCTGCGGGAGCCGATCTCCATCTCGAGAGAGGGATGGCCGGAGACGAGCTCGCGGGGGACCTCGACCAGGGCGGGGTCGGGAACCGGCAGGCCGATCAGCAAGGTCAGACGGCTGGCCACAAGTTCATTGGCCAGGATGCGTACGTGCTGGGGATTGTTCTGGAATTTGACGACGTAGTTTTCGCCGTCATCGCAGCGCAGCAGGCAGGGTTGGGAGGCGCCGCGCATCCGTCGGACGAAATCCACCGCGCGGACTCTCGGCACCGCAGCCGTCTGGCCTCCATGCCCCCGGTGCACTTCTCGAGTGGGCTCCTGATCCCCGCCGCTCGAGGTTGGCTGATGGGCGGGCAGCATGGTCATCTGGGAATTGCGATTTCGAAGTGGCTTAGTGATTCCCCCCGCTCGATTCTTTGCGCCCTGCCCGGGAGGGCTTGCCGCGCGATTCCACCCCGCCGCGATGAGGGCGCCCGGGAGGCGTCACTTGCGACGCTTCGATTTCTTTTTCCGCGCCGCCGACTTCTTAGGTTTTCGAGCGGGCTTGCGGGCTTTTGCCGACTTCTTGGCGCGTCTCCTTGCCGCCTTTTTCGCTCGCTTGGGTCGGGCTCGCTTTGCCGGTCTTCTTGCCGCCGGGGCGGGTTTCGGCGCAACTGCGGGTGCGGGGGCAGGCGCTGGCTCAGGGGGAGCTCCCGGGGCTTTTACCGGCGCAACGGTCTTTCCGGCCTCGTAGGAAACTTCTTCCTCGAGCTCCTCATCCTCTCCCGCTGCCTCTTCCTCTTCTTCCCGGTAATTGGAAGAGAGTTCGTCTCCGTAATCCTCCGGCTCGTCGCCCGGCCCGTTTTTCTCTTTATCGAACTCCATGAATTCCTCCTGCCAGGATATTCTCGCTTCGAGATGAGCGATTAACTGTTCATGGTCGAGGAGTGCTGACGAAATTGCCGTCCCTCACACTTTGGGCAGATGTATACCCCAACGCCCTATCCTGTCAAGTGCAAATGGGTTGCTGCCGGCAGGCTAGCGCGCGGCAACGGGCCCGGGCGTGCCAGCCGTGGCGCCGGTCTTGGAGGGTGAAGGTTCGGGTGGGGGAGCCTTCTTCCCGGCCTGGACGGGGTGGCGGGAGGCCCGGCGATGCGCCCCGCGGGGGGAGTAGCCTACATGACTGGCGGCATACAGCCGCAAGGTCTTGCCGGCCACGAGACGAGACGTCTTCAGATTGTTCCAGCGACGGATCTGATAGGGCGTGACGTCGAAGCGGTCGGCGATCAGTTCCAGCGTGTCCCCGGGCCGGATCCGGTAACGGAACGCCCGGCGGGGCCCGCGCTCGCGCACTCGGGCGAGTGTCGCCTCGCTTTTCGGAGCCATGGGAATGACCAAGCGGGCGCCCGCCAGGATAGGACTATTCGTGTCCAGGTGGTTCGACTCGGCCAGGGCTACGCGGGAAATGCGGTATTTCCTCGCCAGGCTCGGGAGTGTTTCGCCTTCCTCCACTTTGTGGGCGCGCCACCAAATGCGCTTGTCTTCGGGGATCGAGGCGATCGCCTTCTCGTAGGTCTCCCGGGTCCCGGGAGGAAGATTGAGGACGAACTGGGGGTTGTTCGCAGGTGTCGTCCAGCGCAGGAGGCTCGGGTTGAGCTGGATCAATTCCTCCACAGGGTGGTCAATCAGTTGCGCGATCAGGCGAAGGTCCGTGGGCGCGCCGACCGCCACCTGATCGGTCGCGAGCGGCGGCGCCGGCGAGAGGTCGAAACCGTAAGCTTTGGGGTCCTTGGCGATCAGCGCCGTGGCCAGAATAATGGGAACGTAGTTTTCGGTCTCCTTCGGCAACGCATGAAGCTTGCGCAGCGTCCAGAAGTCGGCGTAGCCGGTTTTCTCGATGGCCCGCTGGACGTTGATGGCCCCCGTGTCATAGGCCGCCATCGCCAGGTACCAGTCCCCGAACATCTGATACAAGTTCTTCAAATGCCGTACGGCCGCCGAGGTTGATTTCACGGGGTCCTCCCGTTCGTCCACCCAGCGGTCCTTCTTGAGCCCGTAAAGCAGGCCAGTCCCCAGCATGAACTGCCAGACCCCCTTGGCCCCGGCGCGGGAAAGGGCGAACGGGTTAAAAGCGCTTTCCGCTCCCGCCAGGTAAATCAAATCCTGCGGCATACCCTCTTTCCGCAACGCTTCGGTGATGACGGGTTGATAGATGCCCGAGCGCTCGAGGATTTTGCGAACGAACTGCTGGCCGCGCTGCTGGGACTGAAAGTAATTGATGACCCCGGCCACGAGGTCGTTTGACACCAGGGGAAGGTCCGAGCGGACCGTTTTCACTTCCTGCTGGACTTGCTGCTTGACGTTGGGATCGACAGGGAAAGTAAGCCCGGCAAAGGACTCGATCGGGGCCGGCACATAGTGGTGCAGCGCCAAAGCGTCGCCGCGTTCGAGTGAAGTAAGCTCGACGCTGTGAATGTCTTCTACCAGCTTGTCGAACTCTGCGCGAAGACGGTCCTGTTCATCGACATTGAATTTCGACTCGAGGATGACGCTCAGCGCCTGGTCGAATTTCTCTTTGGCCTTATCCAGATTGCCGGCGCGGTACTCGTCGAGGCCTGCCGAGTACAAGTCCTCCGCCTGTTCGATGAGCTTATCAACAGCGTCAGGTTTGGGTACGTCAACCGACTGAAGAATAGGCCGGATCGATCGGAGGGGTAAGACCTGGGGTGTCTTGGGGATTTGGCGGGTTGCCACCTTACGTTTTTCTGCGCCCCCGCAAGCCGCCAGCACAAGCGCGGCAGCGATACCGAAAATGAACTTGCCCCTCGGAAAAATAAGCCTTCCTTCCCTCAGAAGATGACCGGTTCTGACCAGGGGCAGACCCCTCGTACCCATAGGGAAATTCTAAGGGGCGCTTTGCGCCGGGTCAACCTAAATGTTGAAAAAGCTTTTCACTAACCGCTTGATTTTCAGTAGGTTCCGCTGAAGCCAGGCTCCCGGCGCCCGCTCGCTTTGGAAGGAGCGGGCTTGGGCGGGGGGAAGCCTCGAATACCGCCGTCCACTTGTCTCAGGAATGCCGGGTGAAATTGCGCGATAGACAACCCTCGCGTGCCTGAGACTCGAGCGGAGTTTCGAGAAGGCTTCCCTGGACTACTTCTTATAGTACCCGGTGTTCGTTTCGATGAAGCCCTTCCATTTTTCCGGAAGATCCTCCAAAGGGAAAATGGCTGTGACGGGACACACAGGGACACACGCTCCGCAGTCAATGCACTCCACGGGATCGATGTAGAGCTGGGTGACGTCGGCGAAGTTGGCCTCGTCTTTACGAGGGTGGATGCAGTCCACCGGGCAGACGTCCACGCACGCGGTGTCTTTTGTGCCGATGCAGGGTTCAGCGATTATGTAGGCCATCTTGGCCTCCTCCTGAGGGCCACCGACTTTCAGGGGATTGAACCCTCAGGGGTTCAATTTACACATGTGCTGTCTCCGGCGCGACGACTTAAGTCGGGCCCCTGAGAAAAAACTGTTTTACCCCGGCAACCCGCGTCCCTGCCGCAGTCAACGCGGCGCTTGCCCCTTGTGTTGCAAGGGCTTAGGATTGAGACTATGTTTCCGCTCGATCCGGTCGCAACGCTCCGCCGTGTGCCTTTTTTCGCCGTCTTGCCCGCAGAAGACCTGAAAGCCCTTGCCAACCATTGCGTCGCCCGGCGCGTGGTCAAGGACGAAATCCTGGTTGCTGAGGGCGAGCCTTGCGACGGTCTTTTTGTGATTCAATCCGGCGCGATCAAACTTTTCAAGGCGGCCGAAAACGGGCGCGAGCAGGTCCTGGTGATTGAGCGCGCCGGGTCGACGGTGGGCGACCTCCCCCTTTTTGACGGCGGGACTTTTCCCGCCTCTGCCCTCGCCGTCGAGGACTCGACTCTGCTTTTTCTTCCCAAGCGCAAATTTCTGGACCTGTGCCGGAAAAACTCGGAAGTGGCGTTTACGGTTATCCGGACTTTGGCCTGGCGGTTCCGCTACCTGACCAGCCTGGTCGAGGAGCTCTCCTTCAAGGAAGTCAGCCACCGCCTGGCGCGTTTTTTGCGCGACCGAGCGCTGAGTCACGGCGTCCGCACCAGACGCGGAATCGAGTTCCCTCTGGCGGAAACCAATCAGGAGATTGCCGCCGAAATCGGCACGGTGCGTGATTTGGTCTCGCGCAACCTGCGGCGCTTTGTGGACCGGGGCATCCTGCGCCTCGAACTCCGCAAAGTCATCGTCCTCGACATGGCGGAACTCGAAGCTCAGATCGTGGGGACAAAGCGGGCGGCGGGATAGATGCATGGGGATGGCCCGCGGACGGTGGCCCTTTTGAGCCTGTCAGGATTTCCTTCGCGTTCAGGAAAGGCCGAAGATGGCGTCCGGCTACTCGAACACGCCTTCAGTTCAAAAACTCGGGATTCGAGAAGGATTCAAAATAGCCATCGTGGACGCCCCCCCGGGACAACCCGGCCGCGTTGGGGCGCTTGCCGAAAGGTGTCGCGGTTCTGGAGAGACTCGAGGGCCCGCTCGACCTCATCCACTTTTTCTCCAGGGAAAGGCGAAGTCTTGAGGTTGCGGTTCCCCGTCTGAAGCGGCTGCTCGAGACAGCCGGACTCCTTGGGGTCTCCTGCCCGAAGCGCTCGTCAAGAATCGAGAGTGTTCTG
>WNEY01004734.1_pt1 | contig 21960 bp, 17 predicted proteins | sample 5400531 | NCBI WGS metagenome assembly WNEY01 (sample SAMN13153338, study PRJNA577476) | soil metagenome | isolation source: 200 cm saprolite under Douglas fir tree site 1 | place: USA:California | collected 2015-04-18
GACCGTATGCTCGAGACCCGCGTAAAGGTCTTCCGTATTCTCCCGCACGATGACCAGATCCACCCCTGTCCAGCGGGAGGCTACTCCATTCAAGTTTCGCACCGGACGGAGATTGGCGTAGAGATCGAGTTCCTTGCGAAGCGCGACATTGATGCTGGGTGGCCCTTGCGCAACTCCCGTGGCCATTGGCCCTTTTAGAGCGACATGGTTGCGCCGCACGGATTTGACGGCCTGCGCTCGAGGGAACTCCCCCGTGCGTTTCCCGCCTTCGATCGGCGCGGAAATCACCTCCCACTCCACCTGTACTCCGGCAGCTTCAATAACCTGCCGAGCCGCATCCGCCACTTCCGGACCGATCCCGTCGCCCGGCAATAACGTAATTTTGTGAGTCATGTACCGAAATATCTTAAGTGAATGCCAGGACTTTGTCGAAACCGGAGGTTCAGACCCGGGGATGGAGAGCTCAAAGCGTTCGGAACAACAGGTGCCAAGTTATGTCTACCAAGGCGTGTACGACGGCGGCAGGAAAGATGCTGCCCGTCTTGCGCCACGTGCGGCCGTAAAAGATTCCCGCAATCGCCGCAAGCAGTGCGTAGCGCCAGTTGGGAAACACGCCATTGTTCGTGATGTGCGCGAGGCCGAAAATCACGGAGGCCGCGATCCAGCCGCCCGTCTCGCTTGTCAAAGTGCGCGAGAGTGAATTTTGGAGCAAACCGCGAAACAATAGCTCCTCGGGCCACGCCGTCAGCAGAAAAATTCCCAGGGCATCGGCGGGTAATGATTTCCATTGCGCAACGGAAGGATCGAACCGGATGAAGTGCAGCGCCGTTCCCAGCGGGATGACGATCACTGCGAGCAGCGTGAAATGGATGCCGACAGACAGCGCCGGATCGCGGCCCCAAACGATGTTGTAGCCGATCCCGTCCAGTTGCCGCACGAACAGAAACGCGGCCAGCGCCACGTTGATCGCGAGCAGCATCGTGGCCACGGACCCGATTCGTGTGTCCGGATACGGCCAGAGTCCGTTGAGCCACCGCATCTTGAGCGGGAGGAAAATCGCCAGCATCGCGAGGTAGTCCTGCAATGTACGCGTTTTTGCCCCACCGCTGGAAATCACCAACAGGACAGGACCGAGCGTGTATGCCGCAGCGATCGCGACACGCGACCACGTAAAATTATTTGTTCCCAGCGCGTACATCAAGTATGCAAGAAAGGGAACGACAGCGACGAGAACGCCGCGGTGAGAACCCACGCGGCGCGCAAATCGCTCGGCGAGATTTCCGGCGGCCAGCAGCATCTGGGTCGCGAAAAAGAAGGCAAGAACGCCGAGCGTGATCGCGAACGCGTGCCCGGCGTAACCGTGCCAAACGCCGTACATGGCCGCGCCGGTCACGACCGAGGCCCACAACCCGAGGGCTGCCCAAACAGAGATCTGGCGTACACCGGACATGGCGCGATAGTGTAGCGCAACTGAGCGAATAGACCGATGCCGGAGAAAACGACAGCGCGGCTTGCCTATGTTGATTGGGCGCGGGGGTTCGCGTGTGTGGCAATGTTCCAAACGCACTGCTACGACTCGTGGCTCGGCGGGGCGGCTCGGGATGGGCAATTCATCAAGTTGTCGCAGCTTGGCGGCACACTTCCGGCGCCGTTGTTTCTCTTTCTTGCTGGAGTTTCAAGTGCGCTGGTGACCGACAAGCTCCGGCAGAAGGGGATGGGAGCCAATGAAATCGCGCGCACGACGATTTTGCGCGGCGGCCAAGTGTTTCTTCTGGCTCTGCTCTTTCGGCTGCAGGAGTTTCTACTCGGGCTGCCCCGTGCTCCCTGGACCGATCTGCTGCGCGTGGATATCCTCAATGTAATTGGCCTATCGCTGATGATCCTGGGGCTGGCGTGCCGCATCGCTGCCGTGGGCGGCTCGCACGATGTTCGGCGCCTGCGAAGGAACAGCATCGGAATCGCCGTCGCTGTCGCGGCGGGCATCGCGGTTGTAACGCCTCAGGTTTGGACCACCTGGCAGCCGCACTGGCGCGCGTGGTGGCTAGAGTCGTACATCAACGGCGTGCACACATTCGGCACCCCGCAACCGTGGTTGTTCCCGCTGTTCCCTTGGTCCGCGTTCGCGTTTGCCGGGCTGGCTGCCGGCTTTCTCTTACAATCGGACGGGGCGCGCCGGAAGGAAACTGCTGCCATGGTTTTGGCAGGGGCTGGTGGCATTGGGTTGATCGCTCTCGGAATCTGGCTCGACGCCCGTCCGGTGCAACTCTACGCCATTCATGATTTCTGGCACACAAGTCCTAATTTTTTCCTCGTACGCACTGGCGTCGTGATGGTGATTTTATTTGCCGGCTATGCGTGGTGCCGCTGGGGGGCAGGGCAGCGGGGTTTCAGCCCTCTGATCGAGCTGGGGAAATCCTCGCTGCTCGTTTATTGGATCCACATCGAATTCGTCTACGGCGGGCTTTCCATTCTGCAAAAACGCGGCGTGGGAATCGGAGCCGCGACAGTTGGCCTGCTGACAATATTCACCGCCATGACGATGGTCGCGGTCTTCCGCAACAGGTTACAGGGCCGGGCGCCAGAAATCCTGGCCTTTTTTCGACGCGCAGTGCACAGTTAGCCGGCGTTAGCAGTCATTGGAAGGCGTGTTTTTAGGGATTGCGCGAGATGTTCCCGGCAGATGCAAAGGAGTCATCCCCAAACACGTGAGCAAATCCCCGGGTCTGAAGACCCGGGCTACAGCATCCGATTTTCGTTGGAACAAGTGTCGTAGCCCGCCTCTTTAGAGGCGGGGGGTTTGTTGGCCCTTGTAGGAAACGCTCTATCCACTAGATTCACTTCTTCGAATCTGATAATTGCGGATCGCCAGGCTTTGCCGAATCGGGGAGCTTGTAGATGATTTCGCCGGGCCGCGCGAGACCCATCTCCTCGCGCGCGATGCGTTCGATCGCTTTCGGATCGGTCTTGAGTGAATTTACCTGGCTGGATAGGGACTTATTTTCGCTGTTGAGCTTTCCAATCTGCTCGCGGATCTGCTTGATTTCTTTCTGCGTCCTCCGCATCGCGATGAAGCCGTGTACACCGAAGATGTCATGCAGCAGCAGAGCGAACAGCGCAAGACCCAGAATTTGCCTTGCATTTCGCCGCAGGTACGCAGCTGCATCGCTCGGAGAAAATTTCGGAAGTTCCCTCACGCTTGGGCTCCCTGCACAAGATCCATTACCCAGGCGCTCGTTTCCATCGCCAATTGTGAAGCAGCCTCGGGCGTCGCCGCTTCGGTATAGACGCGCATGAGTGGCTCCGTGCCGGAGAGCCGCAACAGCACCCATGAACCATCGCCGAATGCAATCTTCAGTCCATCCGTACGGTCTAGGCTTGCAACGCGCCGTCCAAGAAAAGTCGAAAAGTGTGTCTTTAGCCGCGCAACCGTCCTCAATTTCACATCTTCTGGCAAATGAAGATTTGTGCGCAGCGGCCAGCACTCACGTCCAACGCGTTTGAAAAGCGCGCGCAACTGCTCCCTGAGCGAGGCGCCCCGAACCGCCACCATTTCCGCGACGAGCAGGCACGCAAGAATGCCGTCTTTTTCCGGAACGTGCCCGCGGATCGAAAGGCCCGCGCTTTCCTCGCCGCCGAGCGCGATCTTGTCCTGCTGAATCAACTCGCCGATGTATTTGAAGCCCACGGGGGTCTGGTAAACCGTCGTGCCGTAATGCTCGGCCACCGCGTCCATCAAATGTGAAGTCGCCACGCTGCGGGCAGCGGGTATTTTCCATCCGCGTGTTTCGACAATATAGTCGTACAGCAATGCAAGGATATGATTGGGCTGCATCCATTTGCCGTCGGAATCGAGGATGCCGAAGCGGTCGGCGTCTCCATCGGTGGCGAGGCCGGCAGCCGCCTTTTTCACGAGCACCGCGTCGCGCAATGGACGGAGATTCTCCTCGGAGACATCCGGCCCGGAGCCGTCAAAGAGGACATCGCGCGTCGTACGAATCGCCTGCACGTTGATGCCATGAGCCGTCAGCGCGCGGTCCAGATATCCCGCCCCACAACCATGGAGCGCATCGGTGACGACGCACAATTTCGCGTCGCGCATGGCCTTGAAATTTATCAACTGGCCGAGGCGCTCGAGGTAGGAATCCCGGGGATCGATTTTTTCAAAAGCGTGGTCGCTTGCCTTTGCGGGGGCGCGCTGTCCGAGTTTGGCTGCCCGCGCTTCGATGTCGCGCGTCACCTCGGGGAGCGCCGGGCCGCCATCGGGGCCCGAGAACTTCAGCCCCTGATATTCCGCCGGATTGTGGCTTGCGGTAAAGTTGATGGCCCCGTCGACCTTCCGGCGTATTATTTCGTGCGCGATGACTGGAGTTGGAGTTGCACCTTCACAGAGCAGGGCACGGATCCCGTGCTCGCGCAGAATTTGCGCGGCAGTTAGTGAGAATTCCTCGCCGAAAAATCGCGTGTCGCGCCCAACGATCAAGGTAGGCTTGGCGTTGCGGCTCCGCACGTGGTCCGCGATGGCCGCCACAGCCAGCCGCACGTTCGCGAAAGTGAAATCCTCCGCGATGATCGCGCGCCAGCCCGAGGTTCCAAATTTGATGGCTGCGGTCATTATTCCCTGCGGGCTAGAATCCCACATGCGGGCCCGCACCCGATTGCGAATAGAATGCTCGTGCCTCCGGCAAAGTATTGTAGCGTGGCGTGCAAGGCGCAGCCAAATGGGATAAGCAGGAATCGAGAAAGAGTAACGGGTTTGGAGGAACTCTTGACTGACAAATTTGTAGTTCTGGTGACATGCTCCACTGCCGCCGAAGCGCGACGAATCGCACATGCCATAGTGCACGCAAGGCTCGCCGCCTGCGTGAACATCATTCCGGGCGCTGTCCAATCCATTTATCGGTGGAAAGGGAAGGTCGAATCGGCGCGGGAACGCTTGCTGCTCATAAAAACTTCGCGCAAACGTCTGGTGAAGCTGCGAGCCACTGTGGAACGCGTGCACTCCTATGACGTGCCTGAATTCGTCGCTCTGCCGATAGCCGCAGGTTCTCGCGCCTACCTTGCCTGGCTCGAGGAATCCTTATGAGCGCGATTTGCCAGATTGACCGGGTGTCCGCGCGTTTTCCGCCGAGAGGCTCGGTGCTTCTTTCCGCAAGAAATAGCTGAAGTTTAATCTTCTGTGTGCTCCCGCATCGTTCGTGTAACGAGTGTTGGCGTTCCCGGCGTGTTGAAGAGCAGCCCCTTCACCGACACGGTATTGCCAGGAGTCAGCGAGCTTAGGCCCGAAAAATCCTCGAAGCTCATTTGGGAAAGCGTCACGGCATTGATCGTCGTGATCGGCGGCGTCGCGCCCGTGAACAAGGGGGAGAGTCCTGTCAGCGTGAAAGTGCCGGTGCTCGTATTGATAGTGCCCACCTGGCCGGTGATCTGTGAGGGCCACAGGCGCACCAAATCGGTCGTAACCGTCGGAACGCTTCCGCTCGTTGAGACCATCCCCGGCCGGATTTGCACGTCCTGCCCCACCATAAGGTCAGCGCCGCTCGAGAAACTCGCGCCTGAGATACTGAAACCACCATCTTCACCTAACTCTTCGCCACCCACTTGGAACACTGCGCCCGACTGGATCGTGACCACGACTGGCGAGCCTTCGGAAATCCCGGTAACGATTGGCTCTTCATTGAACGCTACCATGTGGAATTGCGTCGCGCTGTCCACGCTCGTGATGGTGCCCTTGATCGCCTCCCGATTGGCGTCTTCCTCAAACTCGACGCGTTTAGCCAGCATCATCCCCATGCCGTTTTCGCTCAAGTCCACGTCGAGAATCTGTCCCATTTTTACGCAGCTAATGTCCGCTGGACTCGCGGTGCACCCGGCGCGGCTGAAATCTTCGAACACCGTGTTGCTGTCGACGCTGATAGTGAACGATTGCCCGCTCCGTTGGTTCATTAAAGTAAGCTGGTTGCTCGACACCGCCGTTACCTGCCCGTCGACCTCGTCGACCGCCTCCATCTCCTGACCTTCATCGGAGTCTTGTCTCTGGGTCAGTTGCTTTATCGTGACCGTGGGGTTGATCGACAGATCGCTTTGCACCGAGGAATTCACGTTGAAGTCCAACCGAATACCGACTACTGAATGCTGGCTGATCGTGATTGGAAATGGCGTACTCGACACAGTCGCAGTCGCAGGAGTGAAGGCCGGCGTAAGTTCGCAAACCGAATTGTCCGCGCAAGAGCCGATCGCGGCTCCGGAATGGTTCACGATCGTCATCGCCGCGTTTGCAAACGTGAGCATAATGCTCTTGTAGTCGTCCGGTGTGACGCTGGTCAGGCTCAGGAATGCAGTGTCGGCCTGCAAATGTCCGAACTCCACCTCGACTGGCGCCGACAGCACGGAGACTGCTGGCTTGCTTGTGTCCGACGGTTGCAAACTTGCCCCGGTGATCGATGCTTCGATAAAGAGGACGGCGACGCCGCTGGGTGGTGTATCCCGGATCGCTAGACTCATGGGAACGCCGTTGGTCGCAGTAGAGGAGCTCATGGAGCCGCCACAAGCGACTAGAAAAACGCAACTCACCAGCGCGAGCGAGAAAAGGAAAATTCGCGACATACTGGGACCTCCCACAGTGGTACGGGCTTAGGAAACACTTTGGTGGGGATGAAGGCTAGGGCTCGATTTTATGCCCTTTTAAGGATGGCCGACAAGAGGATTTTGGCTTTCCGCCGGAAGTCAAATCTTTCTCAGTGCTTGGTCGAGATCCGCGATTAGATCTTCGACATCCTCGATCCCGACGGAAATGCGGATGAGTCCGTCAGTGATGCCGATGCGCTCGCGGACTTCGGCTGGGACGGAGGCATGCGTCATCGTTGCCGGGTGCGAGATCAGTGTTTCGACTCCGCCGAGGCTCTCGGCGAGCGAGCACAGTTTTACATGGTTCAGCACCTTTCTCACATTTTCGAGGGTAACCACGTCGAACGAAATCATCGCTCCGAACCCGCGTTGTTGCCGGACCGCGATACCGTGGTGCGGATGCGAAGGCAATCCAGGATAGTGCACGCGCTGCACGCGCGGGTGGTCTTCGAGGAAGCGAGCGATCACGCGCCCGTTCGCATCGTGTTGTTTCATCCGCACGGCCAGCGTCTTAATCCCGCGCGACACGAGGAAACAGTCCATCGGCGCGAGGCCTGCGCCCGTCGAGCGTTGCAGGAAATAGATTTTCTCCGCATCGGCCGGACGGGTCAGGATGACGGCCCCGCCGAGCGAATCGCTATGCCCGTTCAGGTATTTCGTCATCGAGTGGACGACGATCTGCGCTCCGAGCGGAATCGGGGACTGCAGGTACGGACTCAGAAACGTGTTGTCCGCGACCAGAGTGGCGCCCTGCGCCGCGGAAATCTTCGCCATGGCGGCAATGTCAGTAACGCGCATCGTTGGGTTGGTCGGCGTCTCGACGTAGATCATCTTGGTGTTCGGCTTGATTGACTGCTCCACGTGCGCGATCGAAGATGTGTCCACAAAGCTGAAATCGAGCCCCCATTGCACCAGGAACTGCGTCGTCAGGCGAATCACGCCCCCGTAGACCGCTTCCGAGATGATCGCGTGGTCGCCGGGGCGCAAGAGACGGAACACCGAATCGATGGCCGCCATTCCCGACGTGAAGACGAACGCCGCGCTACCGCCTTCAAGTTTTGCGACAGTCCGTTCGAGGGCCCGCCGGTTGGGATGCGCCGTTCTCGCGTAGTCGTAGCCTTTGTTCTTCCCGAGCTCTTCCTGAACGTAGGTCGAAGTTTGATAGATTGGCGCGACGATTGATCCCGTCGCTGGATCAGGTTCTTGCCCTACGTGGATGGCATCGGTTGCGAATCCCATTCGAAGCTCCTCCGCGGTGACATTTTTGCGGGCCATAATCCCGCGTGCGGGACCGCACCCGTTCCTCGTCGGCCTATAAGTATAGCCCGCACAGGCGTTTCCTTTCGATCTGCGCTTGCACGGTGCGTCAAAAAGTACAAGAATGGGAGGTAGAGAGTTCGCCGCGTGGCGTGGCCGCAACCAGAGCTAGCTTCAGCGGTTAAAACCGCTTTCAAAGAATCTCGTTACGGCCGGGCTGAAGAGTCTGTGTGACAACCTGTGCGCGAAACGCTTTTGTAGCGTCGGCCTTTAGGCCGACACTGTGGATTCAAGCACATGCCCGCCTGAAGGCGGGCGCTACATAGACCAAAATCTGGTTCTCACACAGACTCTGAAGCCCGGCCCTCCTAAGTGGGTGAAGAGTCTGCGCGCGGCTGGATGAATTTGAGGATTGGCGGTACAGTTCTAGCGTCAGGGAGGGCGACCTTTGATGAACACCTCGAATCGCATGAAAAATATTCTGGTTGTCCTATCTTCGCTTGTATTGCTTTTTCCTTTGGGCTTGCGAGGGCAGGACAAGGGCCCCGATTCCAAGGGCAAGCCTGATGCGGCTTCGAGCTCAGTTCATTTGACAATCGTCGTAACCAGCGCGGAAGACAAGAAGCCTGTGGACAGCGCCAGTGTGTACGTGAAATATGTCCAAGGACGGTTGCTGGGCAAAGACAAAAAGATTGAGATGAATCTCAAGACGAACCTTTCAGGAGTGGTCCACGTTCCCGAAATTCCTCGCGGCAGGTTCCTGGTTCAAGTGATTGCGCCCGGGTGGAAGACTTTCGGCGAGTATTACGAAGTAGATCAGGCGGAACAGACCATCAACATCGAACTGGCGCGTCCTCCCAAGTGGTATTGAGGATGAAAAGAAGCGATCCCTCGCTGCCGCTTTACCCTTGCCTACAAACACATGCTTCTAATTTTCGTTTCCCGAGCGCCATTGAATCCAGAATGATTTCAGCGATTTGCGTGGCGGGTCGCCTTGTGGTTTGGATGCCTCATCTTTGTGCAAAGAGTATCAAACTCTTTGTTTACGTACGGTAGGGAATCTCCGATGGTTCTTTTCCACATACTTTTCAACACAACTGTTGAAATCGCGGGGCGCGTGGATAATTTTTACGCGGGCTAAAAGTAGAGCCCGCAACCTTTGACCGCGCGTAAGCGGGGTGTTAGATTAGCGTTCCGGAATTAATTTCGTGGATATTTTCGGATGGATGAGAAACCATACAAAGGATTTGTGGTCTGGCATCTTCTGTGGAGCAACCTGGGCGTCCGCCCGCTGCGCTCCGCTCTGAGCGTGCTGGCGCTTTCCCTTCAAGTGTTCCTCGTCCTGCTGATTGTCGGCCTGACGTCAGGCGCTTTGTCTGATTGGCGCACGCGCGCGGAAGGAATTGGCGCCGACATCATCGTCCAGCCGCCCAACTCGTCCATTTTCTTCGCGTTCTCAAGCGCTGTGATGCCCGAAACACTTGCGGATAAAATTTCGACTCTTCCCGGGGTCGATGAAGTCGCTCCAGTCCTGATCGTCGTGGACCAGCACAACCTGGGCGTCGTATACGGCATTGATTACGACAGGTTTGCTGGTCTCAGCAATGGTTTTTCTTTTCTTTCTGGCGGTCCGTTCCAACAGCCGACGGAAGCGATGGCGGATGACCTTGCCGCGCATTCACGAAAACTTCAGGTTGGCGCCACAACGACTCTCATAGGACATGAGTTCAGGATTTCGGGCATCGTCTTGCACGGCAAGGGCGCGCGGTTCTTCATGTCTTTGAAGACTGCTCAGGACATTGCCGGCGCCGACAAGCGCGTCTCCATGTTCTTTGTCCGCAGCAAAGGCGATACGGAAACTGTCCGCGATGAGCTGGTCAAGTTGCTTCCCACCTACAAGATTCGCTCGATGGCGGAGTACAGCACGCTGATGACTTCGTCGAACCTTCCCGAGTTGAAGCCGTTTATTCGGGCCTTTCTCATTCTCGGGGTGACCATTAGTTTCCTGGTCGTGCTGCTCACGATGCACACTATGGTGCTGGAACGCACGCGCGATATCGGCATCCTGAAGGCGCTGGGCTCTTCGCGCCTTGAAATCTGCTTGATGATCGTCGGCGAGACCTTGGTGATGGTAGCGCTTGGCGTGGCCTTCGGATTGCTCTGCACCTACGGCATTGTTGCGGTCCTGCATCAAACGTCTCCCACACTTCAGGTTGAAATCGAAGGGGTCTGGATCCTGCGCGCAATCCTCCTGACGATCGGAGGCGCACTCGCGGGCGCAATTTATCCCGCGCTGCGCGCCGCCCAGAGTGATCCAGTCGACGCCCTCGCGTATGAGTGACCGCAACGCCGTTTGCGTGCAGTGAATGCGAATCACCCACCCGGCCTGCCTGCAACAGTCACCCCCGCATGGCATTTTCGGTCCGAGTGGAGGGAATCCGATTGCGCCACCGGAATCAAATCTGATACAAGAGGGGGCCGAGGCGGTCGTCAGCGGGACATTTGAGGATGCCGAATCATTTCTATACGGAACCCGGGTACTGGCCGGCAAGATCATCGTCGGCTTCGACCAGGCTGAATACAAGCTTTTGGCAGCTATTGCTGGAAGGAAACGGAAGAGAAAAGCTGTCCGAGGCAGAGCCTGATCTGTACGTGATTTTCGAGAGTGCTGCTGGCCGGTTGACTGGCGGATGATCTCTCTCCGGTAATTGTTTGGCCGCTACTTAATTTCTCCCCAAGACCGCTACTCAATTTCGCTTTATAATGCCGGAGAGGTACGCCATGACCCCTTCCAGTGACAAGTATTTTTGTGCTCGCATCATTGAACGGCGGGATATTTCGGCCGACTTGTGGGTGATTCGGGTCGATCCTGGCGGGGAGTATAGTTTTGTGCCGGGTCAATACTCCACGCTGGGCGTTGTGACTCCCGAAAAACACTACGAACGCGCGTATTCGATCGTTTCCGCTCCGCAAGAGAAACTTCTGGAATTTTTTGTCGAGCTGGTTCCGCAGGGCGACGTGACGCCGCGTCTTTACCCCTACCAGGTCGGCGACGAATTCACTTTGCGCAAGGTTGCCAAAGGGCGGTTCACTCTCGATACTACCTCCGGCCGCACCAATCATCTCCTGCTTGCCACGGTGACCGGAGTCGCTCCCTACGTGAGCTTTGTGCGCTCGCTCCACCGCCAGTGGAAGGAAGCGAAATTCAAGGGAGAGCACAAACTCTTCTTGCTTGACGGCGCCAGCCGCTCCTGGGAGTTGGGATATCGCAAGGAACTCGAAGGCTTTGCCGCCGGGGTTCCCTGGCTGAGCTACGTCCCGACGGTTAGCCGTCCGTGGGAAGACAATTCCTGGAAAGGCGAAACTGGCCGTGTGGACGACCTGGTCCGCAAATACGCGGATTCCTGGGGGCTGACTCCGGGAAACACCAGCGTGTATCTCTGTGGCCACCCTTCCATGATCGAAAATACAAAGGGGATTCTGAAGCGCCGCGGGTGGGAAAAAGCGGCCGTAAAAGAGGAGGCGTTTTTCATCCCCGGCAAAGAGGTCGTCGCGGCTCACAACTAGAATTGGCAGAAAATCGCAGAGGACAGATAGACGAGAGCAGGTGGCTGGCCCGCAATTTTCACAAGTGCGCGATGGATCTCATTCCTCAGTTGTAACTGTGATGCGTCGCAACGCGTTTCGACGCGAAGCGGGTTTGGGTAGCACAGACTTCAGTCTGTGCGGGTTCTCGTCGTGCAAAAACTAAAATCACACAGGCTGAAGCCTGTGCTACTCGACCGCTCTGGCCCGTGGAATGGAATGGGCCAACGTATATAACAACATTCTTGTGAGAAATTCGCGCTGGTGTCATCCGCGCTTGAAATAGACGGCTGCCAGGGGCGGCAGACGCAGGTTCAGCGAATACGGGTGGTTTCCCCAGGGAACGGCTTCAGCTTCGACACCGCCCAGATTGCCCACGTTGGTCCCGCCGTAACGCTCCGCGTCAGTGTTCATCGCCTCCCGGTAGAATCCCAACTCGGGGACGCCGACACGGTAGTCTTCCCGCATGACAGGGGTGCAATTGGCGACCACGACCATGAAGTTCTCATGGTGTTTCGCGCGCCGTATGAACGAAAGAACGCTGGCATCCGCATCATTGCAGTCCAGCCACTCGAATCCGTGCCAGTCGAAGTCCACTTCGTGCAGGGCCGCTTCACGGGCATAGAACGCATTCAAATCCGTCACGAGAGTTTGAAGACCTTGATGGGGAGCGTATTCGAGCAGGTGCCATTCGACACTCGTTTCATGATCCCATTCGGACCGCTGCCCGATTTCATCCCCCATGAACATCAGCTTCTTTCCGGGGTGAGCGAACATGTACCCGTAGAGCAGACGGAGGTTCGCGAACGTTTGCCACAGGTCGCCGGGCATTTTGTTCAGCAGGGAAGATTTGCCGTGGACCACCTCGTCATGCGAAAACGGCAGCATGAAATTTTCCGTGAAAGCATACAGCATGGAAAACGTCATCCGGTTGTGATTGAACTTCCTGTGTACCGGGTCCAGCGAAAAGTAACTAAGAGTGTCATTCATCCAGCCCATGTTCCACTTCAGGCTGAAGCCCAGCCCGCCCAAATAGGTGGGGCGGGATACCATCGGCCAGGAGGTTGATTCCTCGGCGATGGTCAGCACCCCGGGGTGGCGCGAGTAGACGACTTCATTCAACCGCTTCAGAAATGCAATCGCCGCAAGATTTTCCCGGCCGCCGAATTCGTTCGGGATCCACTCTCCCTCGCGTCTCGAGTAGTCGAGATAAAGCATGGAAGCTACGGCATCCACTCGCAACCCGTCAATGTGATACTTGTCAATCCAGAAGAGCGCATTCGAAATCAGATAATTCTGCACCTCGTTGCGGCCGTAGTTGAAGACCAGAGTGCCCCAGTCCGGATGCTGCCCCTGGCGCGGGTCGGCATGCTCGTAGAGATGCGTGCCATCGAACTGGGCCAGCCCGTGACCATCGCTCGGGAAATGCGCGGGCGTCCAGTCCAGAAAGACACCGATGCCTGCCTGGTGGAACCTGTCCACGAAGTACATGAAGTCCTGCGGAGTGCCGTAACGGCTGGTCGCGGCAAAATAACCGATTGTCTGATATCCCCAGGAGGCATCGAAGGGGTACTCCATCACTGGCATGAGCTCGATGTGCGTGTAGCCCATCTGCTTCACGTAGGGAATCATCCGGTCGGCCAATTCAGCATAAGTGAGCCATCGCGCGCCTTCCTCGACGACGCGCCGCCAGGAACCCAGATGAACCTCGTACACCGAAATCGGAGCGGAGAGCCAGTCACGCTTCGCGCGATTGTTCATCCAATCCGCGTCTTCCCATCCATGGTGGTCAAGGCGCGCGACCATTGACCCCGTCTTGGGCCTCAGTTCCGCATAAAAACCGTAGGGGTCGCTCTTGAGCACCGGCAGGTCGGAGGACATCGGGCGAATCTCATACTTGTAGATGGCCCCCTCGCCGAGTTCCGGCACAAAAAGTTCCCACACGCCTGAAGGACCCCGGTTGCGCATCGGGTGCGCGCGGCCGTCCCAACGATTGAAGTCTCCGACCACGCTCACACGCATGGCGTTCGGCGCCCACACGGCGAATTGCACTCCGGCTATCCCCGAAACTGTGGCGGGGTGCGCTCCCATTTTTTCGTATTTCAGGTAATGCGTCCCCTCGCCCATCAAATGCAGATCGAAGTCGGACAACAACGCGGGAAACGCATACGAATCATAAGACTCCCGAACCGCATTGCCCGCCTCGCTTACGCGCCAACGATAGCTCGACGGAGAAATCGGAAGCACTGGGGGGAGCGGAAGAACGGCTTCGAAGAGTCCTTCTGGGGAAACTCGCGAAGCCGGTACCGGATCACCGTGTCCTTCGAGAAGTACGGACACGTCGCTCGCGTTCGGAAGAAATGCTCGCACCACGAGCCTCTTCGGGTCTCCTTCGCCAGCGATGTGCGGGCCGAGCATATGAAACGGATCAGGATGTTCGGCTCGTGACAGAAGTTCAACCTCGCTTACTGGCTTCTTTGTGACGACGGGCGGCTCGTTCGATGATGTTTTTGTCGTACTCAACTAAGTCCCCTGGCGAAAGTCTGAACCGGCTAGCCTCGATTCTATCAGGAGACGCGTTCCGGATGGCGGGAATCGGTCGTAGGTCGGTTTCGGGCAAACAGACAAGACACCCGCGTGGCTGCTCTCTGCACCTGAGCGGCCACCACTTTGGGGGGCGCGTGGTACGCCCACCTGAGTGCAGGAGTTAGCTTGGAAAAGTCGCGAAGGTTCATAATTCTGGCATCGAATCGCCATCAGCCGGTGTTTTTCGTTGGAGGTCTGATGCTGTTGACTCATGGCCCGCCCTATTGACCGCGGCTACGGGTAAGAGTAGCCTCGCGTGGGAAATCCCTGCATTCACATTCGCATTGGAAGGAGGCTCCACATGGTCCCTCTCACTGCACTCTGGCTCCCGATCCTGCTCTCGGCCGTCATCGTTTTCGTCGCCAGTTCCGTCATGCACATGCTCCTGCCTTACCACCATAGCGACTATCGTCAACTCCCCGATGAGGACAAGCTTCTCGTTGCGCTTCGCGCCGCTAGTCCAAAGCGGGGTCTCTATCGTTTCCCGTTTTGCACGCTTAAAGAGATGAAGTCGCCCGCTGTGATTGAAAAATACAAACAGGGACCGGTCGGGATGATGACAGTGGTTGACAGCGGCCCGCCCGCAATGCCGAAGTTCTTAGGCATGTGGTTCGTCTACTGCCTAATTATCGGTTTCTTTGTTGCTTATCTCACCGGACATACGGTCACGCCCGGTTCCAACTATCTGGCCGTCTTTCGCGTTGCCGGCACCGCGGCGTTTCTAGGCTACGGCCTGGGACAACTGAGTAACGGCATATGGAAGGGTCAGACGTGGGGAGTGACCATCAAGGAAGTCCTCGATGGTCTCGTATATGGCTTGCTGACCGCGGGCACCTTTGGCTGGCTTTGGCCGCGATAGCGCCGTAGCTGGTTGAGCGAATATCTTCACGACCGAGCAACATGCGCGGCGAAGAATCGCAAATATCAAGCCAAGAGGAACCCGAAGATTCCCGCGCGCAATCTTGCTCTCCTCAAATGTCGACACCCGCCATATCACTTTGTGGTCTTGGCGGCAGCAGGCTCCCTGATCCGCTTGGTGAAAGCGTTCTCTTCCGACCAGACGCAGGGGAGCTCTTCAATCTCGACGTGCGGCCGGAGCTTCAAGGTTACGTGGCGCCCCTCGATGGGCTTGGTATACGCCTTTGGGTCAACGACCGTAAGAGTGTAGAGGATGGTGTCATGATCGACGCGCTGGTAGCGTTCCGTCGCGCGCATTTCTTCGGTGTGCGGAAAACCCGCCGGGCTAAGCCAAGTCTTGTCATTGAAGCCCGATGATTCAACCACGAATGTGTAGTCTCCTTCCCAATGGCCGATGGCGTGTCCGTACCACGTCGGATCGGCGTCTGTGGGAAGAGATCGCCCGTCGGTCCAGATCGGGCGCCACTCGTGTTCGCGCTCGAAGAATTGCAACACCCGCCCAGGAGCATTAACGAACTCTGTTGGCGTGGGCATAAACATGACGCGCGGAAAACCGATTGGATCGCACTGCAAAATCGGGTCATTGCCGCCGGCGCGGGCTCTGGATCCGTATCCAGGTATCTCTTCGTCGAACCTCGCTTTCGCCCAAGGCGTCATCGGAGGCATATCCTTCTCCGCAGCGAAGCTTTCAGCGCCGCCGGTGCCTTGATATTGCCAGACTCCAGATAGGTCACGTTTGGGAGCGGGCGCTGCGGACGTCTTTGCCGGTGCCTGCGTCTGACCGACCTGAGCGAAAGCAGCGGACGAGATGGTCAGGGCTGCCGCCAACGCTATCATCCAACAGATCGACCGAATTCGCATTTTGCCCCTCCGGAGTGTGCGGCGACCTGGCATTGCCATTTGTAGCGCCCGTCCTGCGTGCGGGACGGGCATTTGCTTGAACTCACACTGTCGGCCTGAAGGTCGACGCTACAATGTGGTTGTTATCTCTCGTTCATCCTCAACACGCGGCCGTCGGGAAACACAACCTTCCCGGAGTTCCCTCCGGAAAATCCAACCGGTGCCCCGTTCTTAGACGGGGCGAGGGTAATTGTAATTTGATCTCCCGGCTTGATTGAAGTTCTGGTCCATCCATTCCTGTGCAGAATGCCCGGGCTTTGAGATTCGATCCCCCAATTTACGACTTTGCCCTTGTCGTCCTTGACGTCGAGAAAAAACTGGACGTGAGGATTGGCCCACACGATTTCCGTGACGGTCCCCGAAATGGTGATCAGGTGAATTTCGTCGTAAGCCACATTCCCGTGGTGCGCCAGCATCGGGCCGCAAAACACCAGCAGGCTCACGATCAACACATACGACGCGACAAGCTTTGGGTACATGTAACACTCCCGCAGATTGAATTTGCAACAACCACTTCCGGCGGGCTCCACGCCCGGCCTGGCCGGGGGCGTTCAGCGTAACACTAGAGCCTTCACCCACGAATTGCGTGTATCTATGCGGGGGATGGTACCCTTTGATCTGCCAGGCTTCAAGTACCAACATCAACAGGCCTCAGTAACCAATAGCGCGAATTTCTCGAAGGAGTTTTCAGGGTGTAGCCGTCGACCTATTCCGTTGGATGCAGCCAGAGCGCGGGTTGAGCGCGATCTAGTAGCACAGGCTTCAGCCTGTGAGATTTTGTTTTTCGCTCGAAGTGAAATGCACACAGACTTTCCGGGGATTATGATTTTCTCATTTCAGGCGATCGTGTGGGAGAAGCTCGAAGCGTCGTAAAGGATCATGATGGCCGCGAAACTATTCCCAACGTCTCTTGTAGGTTCCTATCCGCAACCGGACTGGCTGATCGATCGCCAGAAGCTCGCAAAGGAAGTACCTGCGCGCATCCGCGCTCAGGAGTTGTGGCGCGTCTCTCCGGAACGGCTTGAGCAAGCGCAGGACGACGCCACAATTCTTGCCATTCGAGATCAGGAGCGCGCGGGTCTCGACATTGTCACCGACGGTGAAATGCGGCGGGAGAGCTATTCCAACCGTTTTGCAACCGCGCTGGAAGGCATCGACCTGGATAATCCCGCAACCGTGTTGAGCAGGACCGGACGCAAGAATTTGGTTCCCCGAGTGGTAGGGCCGGTTCGCCGAAAACACCCGGTCCAGGTTCGTGATGTGCAATTCCTGCGCGCGAACACTGACCGGTCGATCAAAATGACAGTGCCAGGCCCGTTCACAATGTCCCAGCAGGCGCAGAACGATTACTACGAAACGGAGGAGGGCCTTGCCCTGGCCTACGCTGCGGCCGTCAACGAAGAGATCAGGGACCTGTTTGCCGCAGGCGCCGACTACGTCCAAATCGATGAACCCTACATGCAGGCGCAACCTGAGAAGGCTCGTCAGTTCGGCGTGAAGGCGCTGAACCAGGCCCTCGACGGCGTGTCCGGCACGACCGCCATTCACGTTTGTTTTGGATATGCCGCATTGGTCAAAGATCGTCCATCAGGATATTCGTTTTTGCCGGAGCTGGCGCAGTGCCCCGTGCAACAAATATCGATCGAGACGGCGCAATCGTCGCTCGATTGCTCGGTCCTGGCGAAACTGACGGGGAAGACAATTATCCTGGGTGTGCTGGACCTTTCCACACACGAGATCGAAACGCAGGAGACTGTGGCCGGACGGGTCAGGCGCGCCCTGCCTTTCGTCGGTCCGGAACGCTTGATTTTGGCGCCGGATTGCGGCCTGAAGTACTTACCGCGAAGTGTTGCGTTCGAAAAGATGAAGGCCATGGTGGGTGGTGCCGACCTGGTCCGGTCAACGTTATAAGTCCGTTGGGTGTTACCCAGGCATAGTCTGCGGGGGCCCCCTCGTCAGGGTAACGAGGGAAAATCATTTCCTACCGTATGCAATCCTCGAACAGGCTGTTCCCAGTGGGTGCATACAAACCCGCCACATAGCCATCTAAGTCCTTCATAATCAATGTGTTTCTACATTCCTAGTCTGGCACTGAGCTTGCATTTAGATGAACCACGGGGCATCCGGACCGCTGGCTTGGAGCCCCCTACAGAGACGAAAATGCGGCTAACCCCCAGGATCCTTCGGTTCGCTTTTCGAATGCTCTTACCCTGCACTGCCGGTCTGCTTCTCACCGCTCTCCCGATTCGAGCCGAGACTTATCTTTCCGGGACTTACAGGTGCACTAGCGTGGAAGTCGCGGGGAAAACGATGCCTTGTAAGGCCCCTTCATTGGTCCTGAAATCAGACGGCAGTTACAATATGCTGAGCGAGACCGGCACATATGAAATCGTCGCGGGACATTGGCTGGTCCTCTCGGCCTCCAAGAGGCACGGCAGAGCCCGGTTGGACGGGAAAAAGGAAATCATTTTCGAATTCATTTCTGGCGGTAAGAAGAGCAGAATCGTCTACCGACGTAAGTATCAACGGCCTGAAGGTTGGGTTGCAGGCTAAAGCACGGGCGTCGCGCGGCCCGTTGAAAATCCGGCCCCTCCCGCAAACCCCTAAATTTCAGAATTCCTGAAGGACCTCGCACCGAGCATGCATGGTTGCCGTTAAAGGCGCACAGAAAAATGTGTCCTCGCTCGGCCCAGGTGTGGCACCCCGGGACAGGAAATCTTCATTTGTGCGCATTTGAACCACCGGTCTAACGGAGCAAATTGGAAGATCTCTACCATCTTCTTAACTTCATTCTTTAGATTGGGTTGCTGCCCCGTATTTTTAGTAACTCACCACAGAATGGCACGACGTTTGCCTTTTCACAGTGTGGGCCAATGAATAGGGAAGTGGCCAACTTGAGAGGGGAAAATGGAAACTCTGGTTCATGGCAGTGAACAGGAAATAGCTGAACAGAAGCTTTGGCGCGCCGTGATCGCCAGCACTGTTGAGGAGTGGATCAGTGGCCCAATTCGCCGGCAGCGCGAAGCCGAACAATTCTTGTTTCAGGATAACGATGACTATCGGACAGTGTGTTACTCAGCGGGGATTGATCCGGGGAACCTTCGCGACCGCCTCGAAAAGATTCGCGCACGCACCAATTCAGAAGAGGTTGCACGCGCCTCGCGGAATTAAAGTTTCTTGCAGTTGGATGGGGACGTGCGTAAAAAGTTTCCAGACATCATGAGGAGTCTCGCTGTGGTCTAAGGCGCCGTTTTTTTTGGGACCTGGTTTGACGAACATGAGCGGTTCCGCTATGATGCATTCGCGGGGTGGAGCAGCCTGGTAGCTCGTCGGGCTCATAACCCGAAGGTCGTTGGTTCAAATCCAACCCCCGCAACCAGTTTTCATCCTTAGCTTTGTGAGGGCTTGCTCGAAATGAGTGGGCCCTTTATTTTGGGATTCTGCTTCCACAATGGTCATCAGCCCCGCTTCGACCCTCAGAGCTGGACAATTTCTCACTTCCTGAAGGCGCGAACACACCTAACTGCATCGCAGACCGTAAGCGAAAGAGCGCGAACAATGGCAGCCAAAATTGATTGAGATCAGAGGGGTTGCCGGGGAGTGATCCTTTTATGAACCTCGCGGCAGCCTCTGGCGAGGGCGACACCGAATCAGAAGGGCACTCTCTGAGTCCAGTTTGAGCGCTGTTGAATTAAAAACGAAGGGCGCCCTTTCGCTGTGCTCCAGGACGCCCTTGCCGCCGGATATCGTTGCCACGAACTCTGAACTAGATCGTGGGCGGCGTAACGTCAACTTCAATTTGGCCCGTATCGGAAACGCCTACTCCGGAATTATTGTTCGGCGCCTGAACTGTTGCCAGGTTGTCCAGGAATTTAGCCGGGCAATTGGAGACCGTGGTCGGAATCGGGGCAACGAAGTCCTTGATTTCCGAGCTGAAAGATGTGGAAGAGCGGCTCTTCAGATACGCCTGCCCGAAACTAATGCATTGACTCGCGTCGGTGATTGTTGGCGGGAAAATGCCGGTTCCCTCAAGATTGATAAGGGCCTCACCAAAGGTAAAAGGATCGAGGGTGCGCGGCGCCGTCTGGCCAGGTCCGAGAATTGGGTCGGTAACCGAGGCAAGGTTGACCGCTCCTTGAACATCCGAGGACAGAGTTTGCAGTTGTCCCCAGCACGGGAAAGAGTTGGAGGATTGGCAAACCTGGCTTGCACTCTGGCCAGGGAAATTGATGGCGGCCGAAGCGGCGGTGATCCACTTATGATATCCAAGAGTTGGAACGGTTCCGCCGGAGGCCAACTCATAAGTGATCAGGAGGTCGCCAGCAGTTCGGACAGGCGTCACTCCGTTGCTGGTCAGTGTTCGCGATTGATTCAACTCGAAATCCATATCGGTTGTGCCAGTGGGAGCCTGAACTCGTTCCCAGGCAAGGTAGAGGAAGTCTGTCCCCGAAACCTTTTGATTGGCGACGTAGAAGCGGGTCAAGTCGCTTTTGTTAGGTGGAATAGAGCCAGTCACGACCGAGGGAACAGTTGAGTCCTCGCTGGTACCCTGGCCGAATGAGTTATCGTTCTTGCCAGTAAGATCTGTCGCGCAACCCACTGTAGGTGCCGAAACGCAGTTGACTCCGATATTAGCCCAGTCCTGGCCTCCGGCGGTCGTTACCGTCAAGTCCCCATCGATTTCGAAAGTGCTTGTCCCTGGCGGTAGTGCCGGCGGAAGAAGGTAGTTCGTCGGGATGCTTGCCTGCAAGTTAACGGTAAAGCTGCTACCGGCGGTGAGCGTGCCGATGTTGCAGGTCAAGTTCACGAGATTCGAGATGGTGCAAGCGCCGGTCTGGTCGCTTGTCCAAGTTCCGAGCCCGGAATTGAGTGTATCGGTCAGCACCGTGCCGGTCGCTGGTCCCGCACCGATATTGCTCACGGTGATTGTGAAGGTTGCGGTGCCACCCGGGTGGATTTCATATCCTGAATCACCGAAGACGTCGGGCGTCTTTGAAATTGTCAGGTTAGGAGGCGCGAACGAATTGTTGAAGGTGCAAATAACGGTCTGACCAGCATTCAAGGTAATTGTGCTGACTGTGTTGCCGTTGTCGCAGCCTGCGCTGGCTAATGTCCAACCGGTCTGACCAGTTTCGGAGATGGCGTAGCCGCTGCCCGGAGTCAAATTGGCGAACGAAGTCTGTGCCGTACCGTTGTTAGTGGTTAGAGAGAAAGAAGACGAAACGCCACTGCCGGTGCCTGTAAAGTTGAAGGTTCCGCCAGGCGCGGTTGCGTTTTTCACGACCACTAGAGTCGCCTTCTTGGTATTTGCGAAGGTGCAGGTGACCGTCTGCCCGGCAGCCAGGGTAATCGCACCGATGGTGCTACTGTTGTCGCAGGTAGCGCTGGTCTGAATCCAGCCGGCGGGCACCGTCTCCGAGACGGTATAGCCGTTGCCTGGAGACAAGTTAGCGAATGAGGTCTGTGCCGTGTCGCCGCTGGTGCTCAGTGAGAAGGAGGAAGAAACTCCGGTACCGCTTCCGGTGAAATTGAATGTTCCATCGCCGCCGGTGGTGGTCTTCAAGACCACTAGAGTTGCCTTCTTGACATTTGCGAAGGTGCAGGTGACCGTCTGCCCGGCACTCACGCTAATGGCACTGATGTCGTTTCCGTTGTCGCAGATGGCGCTGGTCTGGACCCAGCCTGTGGGCACCGTTTCCGAGACGGCATAACCGCTGCCTGGAGTCAGATTAGTGAATGAGGTCTGTGCCGTGCCGCCGCTGGTGCTCAGTGAGAAGGAGGAAGAAACTCCGGTACCGCTTCCGGTGAAATTGAATGTTCCGTCGCCGCCGGTGGTGGTCTTCACGACCACTAGAGTCGCCTTCTTGGCATTTGCGAAGGTGCAGGTGACCGTCTGCCCGGCAGCCAGGGTAATCGCATTGATGGTGCTACTGTTGTCGCAGGTAGCGCTGGTCTGAATCCAGCCGGCGGGCACCGTCTCCGAGACGGCATAGGCGTTGCCCGGAGTCAAATTGGAGAATGAGGTCTGTGCTGTTCCGCTGCTGGTTGTCAACCCGAACGTGGATGAAACTCCTGTGCCCGTTCCGCTGA
>WNEY01002538.1_pt1 | contig 21958 bp, 20 predicted proteins | sample 5400531 | NCBI WGS metagenome assembly WNEY01 (sample SAMN13153338, study PRJNA577476) | soil metagenome | isolation source: 200 cm saprolite under Douglas fir tree site 1 | place: USA:California | collected 2015-04-18
ACCTGTACGTCGCCCGCCGTCACGACAAGGGGGACGACTTCGGGTGGGAGCCTGGAGCGAACCTCGGCTGCGTGGTGAACGGTCCCTTCAACGATAACGGCCCCACGTATTTCGAGGACGAGACGCAAGGGATCACCACTCTTTATTTCACGAGCACTCGGCCCGGCGGGCCCGGTGACTATGACATTTACGCGAGCACGCGAGTAGGCGAGGACGGTGACTTCGGGCCGGCGGTGCTCGTCCCGGAGCTGTCGGGACCGGGGCGCGACACGCGGACCGCCATCCGCCGGGACGGGCTCGAAATCTTCCTGTCGTCCGACGTGGCCGGGCGCCTCGGCGGCGTCGGCAGCCAGGACATCTGGGTTGCCACCCGTGCGACGACGCTCGATCCATGGTCCACGCCGGTCAACCTAGGGCCAACGGTCAACAGCACAGCCTTCGACGGCGCTCCCGCGCTCTCGTTCGACGGCACGACGCTGTACTTCTTTTCCGAACGACTTGGCGGTTTCGGCAAGAGAGATCTGTACGTGACCACGCGCGCGCGGCTCGGCGGGCCGGACGTGGCGAAGGGCGCCGATGGCAAGAAGTACCGGAGGGGAGAGAAGCACGAAAAGGGACTGAGGCACGCCGAATAGTACTGGTGACGGCGGGCGTGTGACCCCACGCCCGCCGTTGACCCTGCGGGTCCGCGCGTTACCTTCCAAGCCTGAGATGAGCCGGCCCGACCGCACGATCATCCTGGACGCCCGCGCCATGTCGCGGGCGTTGCAGCGTATGGCGGTGGAAGTGCTCGAGCTCGCCCATGGCACCGACGATCTCGTGCTCATCGGCATCCAGCGGCGCGGCGTCGAGCTGGCCGAGCGGATCGCCAAACTGATCGAGCAGGACGAGGGCGCCGTCGTGCCCCGCGGCGCCCTCGACATCACCCTCTATCGCGACGACCTCGAGACGGTGGGCCCTAAGCCCGTCATCGGCGAGACCCGCATCCCCGGGGAGCTCACCGGCAAGCACGTCGTGATCGTGGACGACGTGCTCTATACCGGCCGCACCGTCCGCGCCGCGCTGGACGAGCTCGCCGACTTCGGCCGACCCAAGCGCATCTCGCTGTGCGTGCTGGTCGATCGCGGAGGCCGCGAGCTGCCGATCCAGCCGGACGTCGTCGGGAAGCAGGTCAAGGTGAACCGGGGAGAGCGCGTGGACGTGCTGGTCGAGGAACTCGACGGACGCGACGAGGTCGACCTGGTGCAGCAGGGAGGCGCGGCGTGACCGCCCCCCTCGGCAAAGACCTGGTCGGGCTCGAGGATCTCTCGGCGGACCAGATCCGGCTGATTCTCGACACCGCCGAGCCTTTCAAGGAAGTCTCCGAGCGGCCCATCAAGAAGGTCCCCGCCCTCCGCGGTAAGACCATCGTCAACCTGTTCTTCGAGGCGTCGACCCGCACTCGTATCTCGTTCGAGTTCGCGGAAAAACGCCTCTCCGCCGACACCGTCAACGTGGCGGCGAGCGGCAGCTCGGTTCAGAAGGGCGAGACCTTGGTGGACACGGCCCGCAACCTCGAGGCGATGCGGATCGACATGGTGGTCATCCGGCATCCTTCTTCCGGCGCCGCCGAGTTCCTGGGCAATCGGATTCGTTCGAATGTCATCAACGCGGGCGACGGCAAACACGAGCATCCCACGCAAGGGCTGCTCGATCTCCTCACCATCCGGGACAAACTCGGGAAGATCGACGGCATCAAAGTGTGCCTCGTGGGCGACGTGCTGCATTCGCGCGTCGCCCGCTCCAACATCTGGGGTCTCCTGAAGCTCGGCGCCGAAGTCGGCGTGTGCGGTCCCGATACGCTACTCCCGCGCGGCATCGAGGAGCTGGGCGTGTGCCGGTTCCGGCGCATCGAGGAGGCGATCGAGTGGGCCGACGTGCTGAATGTGCTCCGGCTCCAGCTCGAACGGATGGAGATGGGATTCATCCCGAGCGTGCGGGAGTACTACCGCGTCTTCGGCGTCACCGCCGAGCGGCTCGAGAAGACGACGCGCCCCATAACTATCATGCACCCGGGGCCCATGAATCGCGGCGTGGAGATCGACTCGCGCGTGGCCGACGGACCCCACAGCGTGATCCTCGATCAGGTGACGAACGGTGTGGCGGTCCGGATGGCGGTGTTGTACCTCCTGGCCGGCGGGCGGCCCGAGCTGGCCGACGCAGCCAAGCGCTCCGGAGGCCCCGAGTGATGCGGCCGCTCGTCCTGCGCGGTGGTCGCGTGATCGACCCGAGCCGGGGCTTCGACCAGGCCGCCGATGTCCTCATTCAGGATGGCAAGATCGCCGCGGTCGGCGCGGGGCTTGGCGCTCCCGACGGCGCCGAGGTGCGGGACGTGCGGGGCCACGTCGTGGCCCCCGGGCTCGTGGACGTGCACGTCCACCTGCGAGAGCCGGGCAACGAAGACGTCGAGACGATCGCGAGCGGCGCCCGGGCCGCCGCGGCGGGCGGGTTCACCACGGTGTGCGCCATGCCGAACACCGATCCCGTCACCGACAACCAGGCGGCGGTCGGCTTCATCGTGCGCCAGTCGGTGCGCGCCGGGCTCGCGCGCGTGCATCCGATCGGCGCCATCTCGGTCGGTCAAAAGGGAGAACGGCTCTCCGAGTTCGGTGAGATGGTGGGCGCTGGCGCCGTGGCGGTTTCCGACGACGGCAGGCCCGTCGTCTCGAGCCACCTCATGCGCACCGCGCTCGAGTACGCGCGCACCTTCGAGATCCCGGTGGCCGATCACTGCGAAGAGCCGACCCTTGCCGCGGGCGGCGTGATGCACGAGGGACTGGTCGCCACCCGGTTGGGTCTCAAAGGCATGCCCGCGGCGGCCGAAGAAATCATGGTGGGGCGCGACGTGCTGCTGGCCGGCCTCACCGGCGGGCACGTGCATCTGTGCCACGTGTCCACGCGCGGCTCGGTCGCGCTGATTCGCAACGCCAAGGACCAGGGGGTTCGCGTCACCGCCGAAGTCACCCCGCATCACCTCACGCTCACCGAGCGCGACTGCGAGCGTTACGATACGCACGCCAAAATGAACCCGCCGCTGCGCGAAGCGGCGGACGTGGCGGCGCTGCGCGCGGCGCTGAAGGAGGGGGTGATCGACTGCATCGCCTCCGACCACGCTCCACACGCCTACGACGCCAAAGAAGCCGCCTTCGACGACGCACCCTTCGGGATCGTCGGGTTAGAGACGGCGTTCGCGGTGGCTTACACCGAGCTCGTCGCGGGAGGCGTCCTCGGCCTCCCCGAGCTGGTTCACCGGATGAGCACCGCCCCGGCCGCCGCGTTCCGACTCCCCGGCGGGACGCTCAAGCCCGGAGCAGCAGCCGATGTGGTGGTGCTGGACATCACGGGGCGTTGGACCGTGGATCCCGCAGCGTTCTTCTCGAAGAGCCGCAACACACCGTTTGCGGGCCGGGCCCTCACCGGCCGGGCCGCGCTCACGATCGTCGACGGCAAGGTGGTCCACCAGGCGGGGGCTCCCGGGGGCTCGTGACGGTCCGTGCGGTGGCCCGCCGCATGGCGCAATGTTGCCGGCAGCTTGCGGCGCGCGGGCTCATCGCCGGGCAGGACGGCAACCTGTCGGTCCGGCTGGGGCCCGACCGCGTGCTCGTGACGCCAGCCGGGGTGATCAAGGCGCTGGTAGGTCCGGCGGATATGGTCGAGGTGGACCTGCGCGGCCGCAAGCGGCGCGGGCGCCATAACCCTACGAGCGAGTTGGACTTACATCTCAGGATCCTGACCGGCCGGCCCGACGTGGGGGCGGTCGTGCACGCGCACCCCCCCGTGGCGACCGGTTTGGCGGTCGCGGGCCAAGACTTGCATATATTGGTCCTGCCTGAGCTTATCCTGCAATGCGGGGATGTGCCCCTCGTCCCCTATGGGACGCCTGGGACGCCGGAGTTGGGCGACCGGCTCGAGCCGTATCTCGCGGGGCACGTAGCTTGGCTGCTGGCGAACCATGGGGCGGTGACGGTCGGCGCCACGCTCGACGCGGCGTGGATCCGGATGGAGAGTCTTGAACACGGTGCGCGCATCGTCTGGATCGCGCGCACGCTTGGACGTGTCAGCGAACTGAGTCCTGAGGCGGCGGCCCGCCTCCGAGGGGAGTGAGATGGCGAAGGGAATGTCGAAGAGCACGGCCATCATCCAGCGGTTGCTGGAGGAGCGGCGCCAATACGAAGCCTGGATCGCGCGCCTGAACAGCTCGGCGGACGCGACGCCGGGGAACGTGCGGGCGCGCGTGCGCGAGGACTACGAGGCCCGGCTGGTGGCTGTGATGGAGGAGCTCAAGGCCCACGCGGAGAGCGCCCGGCTGGCGATCCAGGAAAAGCGGCATATGCGCGGGGAGCTGCAGAAAAAGGAAGCCCTCGCCGCCGAGAAGCTGACCGAGAGCGAGCTGCGTCATTCAGTCGGCGAATACGAAGAGTCGCAATGGGAGCAGGTGCATCAGGACGTCCTCGCGGAGCTGGTATCGGTGCGCGAGGACTTGCAGGCGGTCGAGGCGGATATCCAGAAGCTCGAGGAGCTCGACGCGCTGGTCCGCAACCGGCCCGCACCCCGGGCAGCACCGGCGCCCGCTCCGGCCGCCCCCGCTGCGCCTCCCAGGCCGCGGCCGGAGCCGGAGCCCGAGCCCGAGAAGGCGACGCAGGTGGACGAGCTCGAGTTCATCAAGTCCGTCACTGAGGACGACACGGGGAACGCTCCTTCGGCTCGGCGCGCCAGCGGGGCGCAGTTTCAGCCCTCGATCCCAGGCGATCCGCCCCGCACCGCCGTGCCGCCGTCGCAGCGGGCCGCCAACCCTGTCCCTGCGCCGATCGTCCCCGACCCGTCCGCGGCCGGCGACGAGGAAGCCGCCCGGACCCTCCGGTGCAAAGAGTGCGGCACGATGAACCAGCCGACAGAGTGGTATTGCGGGCAGTGTGGCGGTCAGCTCGACGCCGTCTGAACCGAAAAAGGCGTCTTAGTTATTTCGAGAGTTTTCGCACCACCGCGGCCAGCCGACTCTTGTGCCGGGCCGCATTGTTGTGATGGATCAGATTCTTGCGGGCGGCGCGATCGAGTAGCCGGGCGGCCACGCGATAGGCCTCGCTTGCCTGCTGGGGCGTCGTAGCGGTGCGGACGCGCTTGAGCGCGGTCCGCAGCGCGGAGCTCTGGGCGCGGTTGCGCTGCTGGCGCGCGCGTCCCTGGCGCATCGCCTTCTTCGCGGACTTGATTCGCGGCACTCGAAAGCCTCCTCGTGAGGCGCGGAAGATAGAGGGTAAGTGCAGGTCGGTCAAGGCGCTACGCCGTTGACCGGGCCCCCGCCGGATCGTTATCTTAGGCCGTCACCGACCCCCGAGCCCGAGCTATTTCGTTCGAATTCTTCATCTGGGCACCGGTGCTTCTGTTCTCCATCGTGGCCCACGAATACGCCCACGCCGAGGCCGCTTACCGGCAGGGCGATGACACCGCCTACATGCTGGGGCGGCTGACGCTCAATCCCCTGAAGCACATTGACCCCCTCATGACGCTGATCGTCCCGTTCGTGTTGTGGAAAATCGGCGCACCACCCTTCGGGGCGGCGAAGCCGGTACCGGTGAACCCCCGCAAATACCGGGAGTACCGCCGCGGGGACATCATCGTTTCGCTCGCGGGGATCACGGTGAATCTCGGGTTGTTCGTCACGTGCACGATACTGTTCGCGCTCGTCGGCTTGGTTGGAAGTGCCATCCCGTCACTCACCACAACCTTCGAGATCGTGCAACGCATGTTGTGGTGGGGGATGTGGCTCAACGTGGTGCTCGCCTTCTTCAACCTGATCCCCGTCCCGCCATTGGACGGGAGTCACGTCTTTTATCATCTGCTGCCACCGGGCTGGGGGTTGAAGTACAGGCAACTCCAGGGTCTCGGCTTCATACCGGTGATGCTGCTGGTCTGGGTGTTCCCGGGTCTGCTGCAGGTGCTGCTGTGGCCCGCGTATCACTTGATGGGTGTCGGGCTCTTACTCGTGCGCGGGTTCGCCGTGTCTCCGGGAGCCTTTCCCTCGTGAGCGCGCCGACGAATCCCGTGGCGCAGGACTCAACCGGCTTCATCGTCGAGCTCGAGCAGTTCTCGGGCCCGCTGGATCTGTTGCTGCACCTGATCCGCGAGGACGAGGTCGACATCACCGACCTGCCGATCGCGAAGATCGCCGATCAATTCCTCGCCGTCATCAGCGACTTGGGTTTGAACCAGGCGGCGGACTACCTCGAGATGGCCGCTCGGCTGCTCCGGATCAAGGCGCAGATGCTGCTGCCGCGGCACTTGGGGGACGACGAGTGGGAAGATCCCCGCGCCGAGCTGGTGCGCCGGCTGCTCGAGTACCAGCAGATCCGCGAGCTGGTGGAGTGGTTGGGGGCGGCGGCGGCGCGCCGGGCGGAGCAGTTCGGGCGTGGGTTCTCGCCCGAGCCACCCGCGGCGCCCCCGGCGCCGCTCGTGATCGACCTGAACGATCTGCTGGCGGCGGCGGAGCGGGTGATCGCGCTCATTCCCGAGCCGGTGCTGCACCGCGTGGTACCACGGCCGCTCGACGTGGAGGGCGCGATCGAGCGCATCCAGGCGCTGCTCGCCGAGCGGGCGGTGTTCGGGTGGGGCGACGTCGTGGGGCAGCGGCCCACCATCGTAGATGTCCTGTCCGCGTTCATCGCCCTGTTGGAGCTCGCCAAGCGCGGCTCGTTGCACGTTCACCAGGAGGGGCCGTTCGCCCCGATTCAGATCCGGCGTGAGTCCCCTCGCGCAGCTGATTGAGGCGGCCCTGTTCGCCTCGGCGCGACCGCTCACGGTCGAGGAGCTCGCGACCCTCGACCCGCAGGCGGGCGCGGCGGCGGTGCGCGGCGCGCTGGCGGAGCTCCGGGATGCGTTCGCGACTGGCGACCACGGGGTCGAGCTGATCGAGATTGCGCAGGGATGGCAGTTCCTGACGCGGCGGGAGTACGCCGAGGCGATCGATCGCGCGCAGTTCGCGCTGCGTCCGCGGCGCTTGAGCCCGGCCGCCCTCGAGACGCTGGCCATCATCGCCTACCGGCAGCCCGTGGGACGGTCCGAGGTCGATGAGATCCGGGGCGTGGATTCGGGCGCCGTGATCGAGAAGCTGGGCGAGCGGGGCCTGGTGGAGATCGTGACCCGGGGAGAAGGACTGGGGCGGCCGTTGCTGTACGGCACCACGCCGCAGTTCCTGGAGATCCTCGGCCTCAAGGACCTGGATGAGCTGCCGCGGCTGGAAGAGCTGTCGGTGGCGCTCCGGCCGCCCGCGCCCGCCGAACCCGAATGACGCCAATGCGCCTGCAACGCGCCCTGGCGCGTGCGGGCGTGACGTCCCGCCGCAAGGCCGAGGACCTGATCCGCGCCGGTCGCGTGCGCGTGGACGGCGCGGTGGCCACGATCGGCATGAGCGTGGATCCGACGCGGCAGCGCGTGACCGTCGACGGCCGCGCCGTAAAAGCCGCGGGGCCCGTTACCTGGCTCGCCCTCAACAAGCCGGTCGGCTACGTGGTGAGTCGCGGTGACCCGGAGGGGCGACAAACTGTGTACCGTCTCCTCCCCAACGTACCGGGGCTCACATACGTCGGTCGATTGGATGTCATGACGTCGGGGCTGCTGCTCTTCACCACGGACGGCGCGGCGGCGCATCGGCTGATGCACCCGCGGTTCGCCGTCCCCCGGACGTACTGGCTGCGGGTCCACGGACACGATGCCGCCGAGGTTCGCGCCGCCCTGGCACACCCCCCGGCAATCGACGGTCGCCCGGTGCAGGTCGTGGACTTCCGGGTGCGCCCTGCGGAGCGCAGCATCGAGATCGAGATCACGCTCGCGGAAGGCCGCCAGCGCATCGTCCGGCGGCTCGCGGAGGCCCTGGGACTCAAGGTCGAGTGGCTGCACCGCGTTTCCTACGGGCCGGTGCGGCTCGGGCGGCTCGCCGAGGGGAAATACCGGCGGCTCGCCGCTAACGAAGTCGAGGCTATCGAGCGACTGAATGGACCTGCGTGACCGGACGGTGATGATCCTCGGCGGCAGCGGGCTGGTGGGCCACGCGGTAGCGCGCCGGCTGCTGGGCGCGGCGCCGCGCCGCGTTGTGCTCGTCGCCCTGTTCGAAGAGGAGGTGCGCGCTACCGCGCGGGCGCTCGAGCCCTACCGGGGGCGCGCGACCCTCGAGGTCGAATGGGGCAACGTGTTCCTCCCCGCCGGCATCGCCCAGCTGGAGCGCGGGTCGGTCATGGCGAGCGCCGAGCACCGCCGGCTGCTGATCCAGGACCTGCTGAGCGAGCTCACCGACGACGTCCTCCAGCGCAGTTTCCTGTACCAGCTCCTTTTGAAGTACAAGCCCGACGCCGTCGTGGACAGCATCAACACCGCGACGGCGTTCGCGTACCAAGATGCCCTCCGCAGCGCGCAGGACCTGCTCGCATTGGCGCGTCGGGGCGAGGTGGACGAGGCCGCCGTGGAGCGCCACGTGCTGCTGCTGACGCTGCCGCAGCTGATCCGGCACGTGCAGATCCTGGTCGAGTCGCTCAAGCGCGCCGAGACGAAAGCGTACGTGAAGATCGGCACGAGCGGCACCGGGGGCATGGGGTTCAACATTCCCTACACGCACTCCGAGGAGCGTCCCAGCAGGCCGCTCCTCACCAAGTCGGCCGTGGGGGGTGCGCAATCACTGCTGCTGTTTCTGCTGGGGCGCACGCCCGGCGCTCCCGCGGCCATCGAGATCAAGCCCACCGCCACCATCGCCTGGCGAGAGATCGGCTTCGGGCCGATCCGCCGCAAGGGAAAGCCGATCCCGCTGGTGGACTGCCCGAAACCGGTGAACCTCGCGCAGGCTTTCCGCCCCGGCGTCGCTCCCTGGTGCGATCTCGGCAAGCCGCTCGAAGGCGTATTCATCGACGTGGGGGAGAACGGTCTCTTCGCTCCCGATGAGTTCGAGACAGTCACGGCGCTCGGCCAGATGGAGTTCATCACTCCGGAGGAGGTCGCTGACTACGTCGCCATGGAGCTCGAGGGGCGGCCCACGGGCCGCGACGTCGTAGCGGCGCTCGATGCGGCCACCGCCGGCCCGACCTACCGCGCGGGGATGCTGCGCGCCTCCGCCCTCGCGCGGCTCCGGTCCCTCGAGCAAGAGACCCAGAGCCGGGCGGTCGCCTACGAGATGCTCGGGCCCCCGCGGCTCACCAAGCTCTTGTGGGAATCCCACCTGTGCGGCCTGCTGCGCCCGAGCGTTCGGGCCCTTGCCCAGTCACGGCCGGTAGAGCTGGCGGCGGAGGCACACGCCCGCGTGCAGCGCGACTCGGGCGTACGGAGCCATATTCTGTCGGTGGGGATCCCGATCCTCACGCCGGACGGCGAGGGTCTGTACCGCGGCAGCCTCGTGGTCGTGCCCGGAGACGGCGCCGATCCCCGCGCCGCCGCGCCCCGGGGTTGGGTGGACCTGCGGCCGGACCAGTTCGGCGTGTGGATCAAGCGGGCCCAGCAGATGGTGGCTCAAGATGTGGATCGGGCCGGTCGCGCCGCCGAATCGGGGAGCGACGTGGATTGGATGGCCATCGGCGCGGACGACCCGATCCAGCCCGCGCGGTTCGCCACTTGGGTATTCCGGTTCGAAGACCGGGGAGAGCGGATCAAGCGCTAGGCAATGTCAGCGGAGACCGTAGGAGTCGAGCGCGCCCTCGGCGCCATCGGAACGACATTCCGGTTGATGCGGCTCTACCCGCCGACGCACCCGGCGGTGGTCGAATCGTTGCGACAGATCGGCGAGGCGATTCCCGGGCTCGCCGCGCTGGGCACCGTGGAGTGGAAGGTGGGCGTCACCGGGTTGCATTGGCACGGACAGCATCTGCTGCCCCGCAACGCCCAGATCGCCGAGCTCGCCGGCTTACTGTATGCGCGTGGTGTGCGGGCGGTGACCCTCAACCCCGGTATGGTGCCGGATCATGTGCTGGCGGTGTTTCAAGTGGCGACCGGCGCCGTCCCGCCCGATGATGCGACGCTGGGCCGAATCGCATTGACGCTGGGACGCCGCTCGTCCGCGCGGCTGGAGCGGCTGCGCGCGCCGACGTCGGCGCCGGGTGCGCCGGCCTCGCCTGCGCCCGCGACCCCGGAGCCGTCGGCGCCACCGAGTCCGGCGACCGCCGTCACGACGGAGCAATCGACCGCGGCGGCCGCGGACACCCTGATGGCCGGAAAACGCGCCAGTTCCGCATTCCGGCCCGACGTGTTGCCGGTAGATGTGGAGGTGAAGCGGGCCGTGGCCGCCCTGGGGAGTGCCACCACGCCCGAAGAGCAGTCCGCCGCGGTCGACAAGCTCGCCGCGATCGCGCCCCAGCTGTTAGGGCTGCACGACGTCGCCGTTGTGGCGGAAGCGATCGCGGCGCTCGACCGCCTGCTGCCGACGGCAAAGGATCCGAAGCTCACTGAAGCGATCGACCGGGCAGCGCTCGCGCTCTCGGAGCGCACCCTGGTGGAGCGCCTGGTGCACCGGCTGGGGGAGCCGCGGGTGCCGCCCGAGCAGCGCGAGGCATTGGTGGCGGCCGTGGGTGCCCTGGCGTCGCTCTCCATGGGGCTCGTGCTGGATGCGTTCCTGGCGGCGCCGGTGGACCTGCGTGCTCCGTACCGGGGAGCGGTGCGCAAGGCGGCGGATCGGGCGCTCGAGCCGCTGCAGGGCAAGCTCGCGGACAAGGATGCTCAGGTGGTCGCGGCGGCGGCGGAGTTCGTGGGTCTGACGGGGAGCCCTCAGGCGGTGACGCTGCTCATCCCGTTGCTGCGCCATCCGTCGGAGTTTGTGCGAGAAGCGGCGCTGCTCGGGCTCGCCGAGGCGGGCGGGCGTGAGATCGCACGGCCGGCGATGCCGGCGCTGAAGGATGAGAGCGTCGCGGTGCGGGCAGCGGCGGTGCGGGCGGTCGCCGCAGGGGGCGACCCGACGTCCTCCACCGTGCTGATTCGGCGGGTGGAGCAGGAGCCCGACGAAGGGGTACAGGCGGAGTTGCTGCGGGCTATCGGCCGCCTCGGAGCGCGGGAGGCGCTGGACATCCTCGCCCGGTACGCGGAGCCGGGGGGCATGATGCACCGGCGGACCGCGACGGTGCGGGCCGCGGCGGTGGAGGCTTTGCAGCACATCGCGCGCCCCGAAGCTCGGGGACTGTTGGAACTCTACACCAAGGACAAGGAGCCGGCGGTGCGCAAAGCGGCGGAGGCGGGGCTGAAATGACCACTCGGACGGCGAAGACCGGCGACGCGGTGCTGAGCAAGACGATCGCGCAAGAAGTCGCGAAGCGGGTCGTGGCGCAGGAGCTGATGGTCGAGCGCCTGCTCATTGGACTGCTCACGGGCGGGCACGTGCTGCTGGAAGGTGTGCCGGGGCTCGCCAAGACCCTGGCGGTGCGCACGGTGGCCGAATGCCTGCGCATCGCGTTCTCGCGGATCCAGTTCACCCCGGATCTGCTGCCCGCCGACGTGATCGGGACCATGGTGTTCGACCAGAAGACCCAGGAGTTCTATCCGAAAAAGGGACCGCTGTTCGCGAACCTGGTGCTCGCGGACGAAATCAACCGCGCTCCCGCCAAGGTGCAGGCGGCACTGCTCGAGGCAATGCAGGAGAAGCAGGTCACGATCGGCGGGGAGACCTTCTTTCTGGGCGAGCCGTTTCTCGTGCTCGCGACCCAGAACCCTATCGAGCAGGAGGGGACCTATCCGCTTCCCGAAGCGCAGCTCGATCGCTTCATGCTCAAGGTGCGCGTGGGCTACCCGACGCGCGACGCCGAGAAGGAGATCGTCGCGCGCATGGCGTCGGGCCGGCCGATCGAAGTGACACGCGTGGCGGAGGCGGACGACATCCTGGCCGCGCGCAGCGCCATCGCGGAGCTGTTCATGGATCAGAAGGTGGTGGATTACATCGTGGACGTGGTTCGGGGGACCCGCGAACCCCAGGCGATCGGCCTCCCGGAGCTGAAGCCACTCATAGCTTTCGGGGCGAGTCCGCGCGCGTCGATCTACCTCGCGCAGGCGGCGCGCGCCCACGCGTACCTGCGCGGCCGCTCCTACGTCGTGCCGGAGGACGTGAAGGCCATGGCGTTCGACGTGCTGCGTCACCGGGTGCTCCTCACCTTCGAGGCGGAGGCCGAGGACATGGACTCGGACCGCGTCATCGGGAAGATCCTCGAGGCGGTGGGCGTGCCGTGAAGTACGAAGGCAAGGATCGTCGACGTCGTGAGAGCTCGCCGCTTCGCGCCCGCCGGCGTCTCGTCACGCCCGAAGTGCTGCGTCAGGTCAAGGGAATCGAGCTCCGCACCCGCTCCCTGGTCAGCTCGCTCTTCACCGGCGAATACCGGTCGATGTTCCGTGGACAGGGAATCGAGTTCGCGGAGGTGCGCGAGTACCAGCAGGGAGACGACTTCCGGGCGATTGACTGGAACGTGTCGGCGCGAATGGGCCACCCGTTCGTGAAGACATACCACGAGGAGCGCGAAAACACGCTGCTGCTCGTGGTGGATCAGTCGGGCTCATGCCAGTTCGGTCGCCCCTACACCAAGGCGGGCCTCGCGGTGGAGGTCGCGGCAGTCCTGGCACTGGCGGCGGCGCGCCACAACGACCGGGTGGGCGCGCTGATGTTTGCCGACAAAGTCGAGCTGATCGTCCGACCCGCGAAAGGCCGGCCCCACGCGCTGCGTGTGATCCGCGACCTGGTGGCATTCACGCCCCGCGGACGCGGCACGAACCTGGGAGAGGCGCTGAGCTATGCGGCGAAGCTGCCGAAGCACCATGCGATCGTGGCCGTGCTGTCGGACTTCCGGGCCGAGGGCTGGGAGGTCCCGCTGGCGCAGCTCGCCGCGCGCCATGACGTCGTCGCCATCACGATCGACGACCCGCGCGAGCGCGAGCTCCCCGATGCCGGCTGGGTGGACATGGAAGATGCCGAGACCGGCCAGCGAGTCCTGGTCGATACGAGCCACGGGGCGACGCGGACTCGCGTGAGCGTCGCCGCGGAGCGCCAGCTTCAGGAGCGCACCCGCAAGCTCGCCCAGGCGGGTGTGGACCGCGTGGCGCTTCAAACCAGCGTGCCGTACGGCGTGCTGTTGCGCCGCGCCTTCGCCGAGCGCGCCCGCCGGCTGAAACGATGACCGCACGTTGTACGACGCTACGACGCTACGCCGTACGAGTCCTGACGTCGACGGCACTGCTTGCCGCCCTTAGCGTCGTAGCATCGTGGCGTCGTGGAACCGCTCAGGTCGCGACTTGGACCGCCAGTCCCGCCGCACCTACCGTGGGCGACACCATCTGGCTCGAGCGGGCGCTCACCGTCCCCAACGGCTGGCAGGTCCGGCCCGGCAAGCTCGACGCGACGGAAGCGATCGAGCCGCTCGCAGATCCGTCGCCTGGAAGCCTGGCATTCACAAACTGGCGCTGCCCTCGGTGTGGCTGCTCGGTCCCGACGGGCGGGCGGACTCGACGGCCGGGGGCACGACCAGCGTCCGTGTGACGAGCGTGATCCCGGACTCGCTGCGAGCCCCTAGTCCGCAAGGGCTGCTCGCGCCGCTGCGCGCCGCGCACCAGGACCCGCTGCCGCCGCTCGCCGGACTGGGGCTGGCCGCCGGGCTACTCGCTGCGGGCGTGGCCGCGCGACGGCGGCCGCCCCGAGCCCTCGAACCGCCACCTCCAGTTCCAGTGGAACGTGAGGTCCCCGACACCCGGTGGCTCGCGGCCGGGGAGCCGAAAGCCGTCGCCGCACGGGCGATCTGGCGGTTGCGGGCCGCGCTGGAGCGCGCCGTACCCGAGGCGCACGCCGCGCTCGACACGGAGGAGTGTCTGACGACCGTCGAGCGCGTGCGTCCCAACGCCCCGCTGCGCGAGCTGCGCGACCTGCTCGAGCAGCTCGACCGGGTCGCGTTCGCCTCGGCCCATGGCACCGATGTCGCCGCGCTCTCCGCCATGGCGCGCCGGCTGGCGCGAGATCTGACCCCGTGAGCTTCGCCCGCCCGCTGCTGCTGCTCGCGCTCGCCCTATTGCCGCTGTGGTGGTGGCTGCGCGCCAGGCGGCTCGCCCGCCTGTCCGGGACCCGGATGAGCGACGTCCGGCCGGCGGCCGGCGCGGCCGAGCGTCTCTGGGTGGCGCGCCTCCCGGTCACGCTGCGCAGCGCCTGTCTCGGCGCCTGGATCATCGCCGCGGCCGGGCCCCGCATCGGGGCCGCGCGCAGCGAAGCGCGCAGCGAGGGGATCTCCATCGTGCTGGCCGTGGACATCTCGGGCAGCATGCAGGCGGAAGACTTCGCGCCGGCGAACCGCATCGACGTCGCGAAGCAGACCGCCATCGAGTTCGTGCGGGCACGCACGTCCGACCGTATCGGGCTCGTGGCGTTCGCGGGGCAGGCGCTCACCCAGGTGCCCATCACGACCGACTACGCGGTGCTGGAGCAGGCGTTGCGTGAGCTGCACCCGGGCATGCTTGAGGACGGGACCGCGATCGGTACGGCGATCGGCACGGCGGCCAACCGGCTGCGGCGCGCGCCGGGCAAGAGCAAGGTGCTCGTGCTGCTCACCGACGGTGTCAACAACAAGGGCACGGTGGATCCCCGAACCGCCGGGCAGGCGGCGGCGGCCTTCGGCATCAGGATCTACACCATCGGCATCGGCACGCGCGGGCAGGCGCCCATGCCGACGGAGTACGGGGCAGACGGCCAGTTGCGCTACGAGATGCGTCCGGTCGAAATCGACGAGCCGCTCTTGACTGAGATCGCGTCCACCACGGGAGGGCGCTACTACCGGGCCACCGATAGCCAATCGCTGCGCCATATTTTCGAGGAGATCAATCGCCTCGAGAAGACCCCGGTCGAGCAGGTCGTGTACCGCCGTTTCGATGAGGCCTATCGTGTGCCACTCGCGATAGGGCTGGTGGCGCTGGCCCTCGAGATCGTGCTCGCGGGGACGTTCGCCGTGCGAGTGCCGTGACGTTCGACGCCCCGATCGTGCTCGCGATCGCGCCGCTCATCGGCGGCGCCGTCTGGTTCGCCGCGGCCTGGGCGCGGCGCACCCGGATCCGGCGGGCCGCGCTCTGGTCGCAGGAGACGGTGCGCCAGGCGGTCGCCGCTGGACGGCTCGGACCCACCGCACTCGCGGTCGCCGCCTTCCTCGGCGTCGTCGCGCTCGCCGGCCCCCGCTGGGGCGAAGAGCGGATCGTCGCCGAGACGCGCGGCCTCTCGGTAGTGATCGCGGTGGACATCTCTCGTTCGATGCTGGCGGAGGACGCGACACCCAGCCGGCTGCGGCGCGCGGTCCGCGAGGCGCGCCGGCTGGTCCAGGACCTGGACGGGGACCGCGTCGGACTCATCGCGTTCGCGGGCTCGAGCTACATCCTGTCGCCGCTCTCGATCGACGGGTCCGCGTTGACGCTCTACCTCGACGCGCTCGATCCCGACATGGCCTCGCAGGGAGGCACCGGGCTCGCTCCGGCGCTGCGCCAAGGGGGGGAGTTGCTGCAGGCCAGCTCGGACCTGGCCGACCGCGTGCTCGTGGTGTTCACCGACGGCGAGGCGCACGACTCGCTGCCGCCGATCATCGTGCAAGCGCAGCGCCTCAAGTCCGACGGGATCCGCCTCATCCTCGTGGCCGAGGGCGGGCGTACCGCGACGCGCATTCCGGTGCGGGACGACCACGGCACGCTGCTCGCCTACCAGAAGGACGAAGACGGGCGTGTCATCGAGACTACGCGACGGGATGACATGCTCGGCGCTGCCGCCGACGCGGCGCAAGGGACGCTCGTCGCCGCGGACCTCCCTGACCAGGCCGGCGCTGTGCGTGACCTCGTGGCCTCGTATCGGCGGGCGCGGGCGAGTGAGACGCGCACCGAGCGGAGCCGGCCCCGGGCCTGGATGCCGTTGATGCTCGCCGTGATGCTGCTGGTCGTGCAGGCCGCCTCACGACGCACGGCCGCGCTCGTCGGGATCGCCTTTGCGTGCGTTGCAACGCTCCCGTCCGCGGGCGCGGCGCAGCAGCCGCGCCTCCCCCGGAGCCCCGCGGAGAAGGCGTGGGACCGTCATGACCTCCGCCGGGCGCGCGTGGCGTACCTGACGGAGCTCGCGGCCCGGCGGAAAGAGGACGCCGCTTGGTACAACGCGGGCACCGCGGCACTAGCCGACTCGGATGCCGAGACCGCCCAGGCGAGCCTCGCGCACGCCGCCGCATCGCTCGACCCCGACATCCGGTTCCGCGCCCTGTACAACCTCGGCTTGCTCGCGCTGCGCCAGGCCGATGACGACAGCGCGGGCCGGGACGGGCATCTGGCCGACGCCGAGCGCGCCTACCGCGAAGCCCTGCTGCTGCGGCCGCACGACCGTCCGGCGAAGTGGAACCTCGAGCTCGCCGTCCGGCACCGCGGTGGCAGCCAGAACAAGGCGCCTCCCAGCGGCGGAGGGGGGAGCGGACCATCGGGCGGGGGTACCCGAAACGCGGGCGGGGCCGAGGGCGGCCTGAGCCCGACCCAGGCCGAGCAGCTGTTGCGCTCCATCGGCCACGAGGAGCTACGGACGCGCCGTGATCGAACTGGCCTGATGCGGCACCCGGCGGAGCCGGGTGTGAAGGACTGGTGACCCCCGCGCTGTGGCTGCTGGTCGCTTTGCAGAGCGCACCGCCGCCCGATGTGACGGCTCAGGTTGATCGCGCGCGGGTGCCAGCGGGCGAAGAGCTGACGCTCACCATCCGAGCGCGCTCCCGCTCGGCGGAGCCGGTCGCGGTAGCCCTCCCCGGGCTCTCGGGCTTCATTATCGTCGGCTCCCGTGACGTGACGGAGGTGGCCCTCGAAGGAGTGGGGGGACCGGTCCGCACCATGACGCGCGAGCTGCGGCTCAAGACCCAACGTCCCGGCACCCTCGTGATCGGGCCGGTGCGCGTGCGGCAGGGCTCTCTAGAAAACGCGACCCCGCCCCTCACTGTGACGGTGGACAGCGCGGTGACAGGGCTCGCGACGGCCGTATCGCCGATCGCCCGCCGGCTGATCAACGCCGCTCCCCCGCCGGCGCACAACGACCGCGTCGCGCTCAGCCTGATCCTCCCCGGGGATTCGGTGCTCGTGGGCCAGCAGCTCGACGTGATTGCCGCCGCGTGGTTTCCGCGCGAGCTGCGCGCCCGGTTGACCTACCCGCCGATCCTGTCGATCCAAACGGCCGAGGGCGCGTGGTCGTACCCGGGCGCCGTGCCGACTGAGGTCGCGGCGTCGCGTCAGGTGCGAGGCGGTTGGATGGATCTGTTCGTCGCCCACCAGGCGCTGTTCCCGCTCGCACCCGGGCGGATCGTGATTCCGCCGGCCACGGTGGCGTACGCGGTGCCCGTCGGGTTCTCGCTTTTCAAGCGGGAGGAGCGGTATTCGCTGCGCAGCGACACGGTGCCCGTCACCGTGCTGCCCCTGCCCGCAGGGCGCCGGCCGGCGGAGCAGCCGGTCGCCGGACAGGGGCTGGCGCTCGAGCTGACGCTGGACCCGCCGAACGGGCGCGTCGGCGAGCCGATCGCGATGAGCGCGACTGTGTCCGGGACGGGCAACGTGGCGCTTTGGCCGGAGCCGGCGATCCGCTGGCCCGCCGGGTTCCGCCCGTATGCCGGAGAAACGGCCATGCGGATCGCGCCGCGCGACGGACGGATCGCCGGCACGAAGGTGTTCCACTATCTCGTGATGCCCGACTCGGCGGGGTCGTTCATCCTGCCCGAGGTGCGCTACCCCTACTACGATCTCGCGGCGGGGGACTATCGGGCGGCCACCATCGCGCCGCGCGCGCTGGCCGTCGCCCCGGGGATCGAGCCGCACGCGGCGCGCGCCTTGCCGCCGCTCGCGCGCGGGGGCGCCTCCGCCTGGGCGGACGATCTGGCGCGCAGCCTCCTGCCCTGGGGATGGCTCCTGTTGCTGTTCGGTCCACCGCTCCTCGTCTGGCTGTGGCGTCGCCGCGAAACCGCCACGGACGCCGCCGCAAGCGCGCCGCCCGCGATTGCGGCGCCACTCACCCGGCTCGGCCAGCTGGAGCGCCAGTTTCAGGCGGTGCTGGCGAATCACGTGCCGGACCAGCCGGCCCGGGACGGCGATGGGCTCGCCCGCGCGTTGCGTGCGACCGGAGTGGAAAGTGCGGTCGCCGAGCACGTGAAGCGCTTGCGGGACCGCCTCCGCGCGTCGCGCTACGGTCCCCGGGGCTTGGGGGACGCGGTCGAGCTCGCGGCCGAGCTTGAGCAGGTGCTGCAGGTGTTGGGGGCGGAGCCGGGCGGGAAAGGGCGCCGCGTGGTGGCGGCAATAGCGCTCATGGCGCTGGTCGGGCTGGCGCGGCCCGCCGCGGCTCAGACGATGAGCGCGGAGGCGTTGTACGACGCGGGCGCGCTCCGGGCCGCGGCCGACTCGTTCGCGGCGCGCGCCGCCGCCGCGCCGCGTGTGCCGGCGCATTGGTACAACCTCGGCGCCACGCTGTACCGCGCCGGCGCTGACGGTAAGGCGATGGCTGCGTGGACCAAGGCCGCCCGTTTGGCGCCGCGTGACCCTTTGGTACGACGCGCGCGCGAGCTGCTCCCGCCACCCGATGCCGCAAGCGAGGCGCTCCTGACCATGGGCGTCGCCACGGCAGGGGAATGGGCGCTCGCCGCTGGGCTCTGCTGGATCGCCCTGTGGACCGCGGTGGCCGCGCGCCGCCGCCGCTCGCTCGTCCTGACGCTCGCGTTCGTCAGCGTCGCGGCGGTGGGGCTCGCGGCGCGCGAGGGAATGCGCGGCGCACAGCCGCTGGCGATCGTGCTCAACGCTGGTACGCCGGTCCGGGTCGCGCCGTACGGAGGGGCGAGCCCCGCCTCGATGGTCGAGGCCGGGGCCGCCCTGCTGGTCGAGCGGCCTTACGGCGCCTGGCTCGAGGTGCGTCGCCAGGACGGTGTCCGCGGCTGGGTGCTCGCCGCCGAAGTGTCGCGGCCGTGACGGCCACGATCGCCATCCTGCCGCCCCAGGTCGCCGACCAGATCGCCGCGGGCGAGGTGGTCGAGCGGCCCGCGTCGGTCGTGAAGGAGCTGATCGAGAACGCACTCGATGCCGGTGCCAGCGCGATCCGCATCGATATCGAGGACGGCGGGAAGAGTCTGATCCGGGTGAGCGACGACGGCTCGGGTATGAGCCGCTCCGATGCGGAGCTGGCGCTGTCGCGTCACGCCACCAGCAAGATTCGAGAGGCCGCGGACCTGATCGGCGTCGCGACGTTCGGGTTCCGCGGGGAAGCGCTGCCCGCCATCGCGTCGGTGTGCCGGTTCGAGCTCGAGACATCTGACGACGGCGCCGTCGCCACCCGTCTGCGCGTCACCGGGGGTAAGCGCGACGGTGTGGACGGCGCCGCGCGGCAACGCGGGACGACCGTCACGGTGCGCGGGCTGTTCTTCAATACGCCCGCCCGGCGCAAGTTCCTGCGGGCGCAAGCCACGGAGACGCGTGCGGCGGTCGAGGCCGTGACGCTCCTCGCGCTCACGCGCCCCGACGTGGCTTTCACGCTCACGAGCGACGATCGTCCCCTGATCGACGTGCGGCCCACCACCCGTCCCATCGACCGGGTCCACGCGCTGTGGGGCCGCCAGCTCGCCGACACGCTGCTGCCGATCGCCTACCGCGAAGGGCCGCTCGAGGTGCGGGGCTTCGCGCAGCGCCCGGCCCAGGCGAAGCCAGCGGGCCGGAAGGGCTATGTGTTCGTGCGCGGCCGCCCGATCCGCGACCCGTTCATCTTGCGCGCTGCGGAAGCCGGCTATCGTTCCACCATCGCGCCGGGCGACCGTCCGTCGCTCATCCTGTTTCTCGAGCTGCCGGGCGACGCCGTCGACGTGAACGTCCACCCGTCGAAGCTCGAGGTGCGCTTCCGCGACAAGTTCTTCGTCGAGAAGGTGGTGGAGGAGGCTGTGCGGGCGGCGCTCGGCCCCCTCGCCGCCGCCGCTCCCCTCGGGACTGGGGGTCAGGGGCTAGGGGTGGGGGCGGCCTGGCCTGGCTTCGGCGGTCCGATGCCCGCGGGGAGCGCGCAGCAGCTCTTTCCCACCGATCCCCTAGCCCCTAGCCCCCAACCCCTAGCCCCGCTGCTCCAGGTGTTCGACACCTACATCGTGTTCCAGACCGACTCGGGCGTCGCGATCGTGGACCAGCATTCCGCGCACGAACGGGTGCTGTACGAGCGGGCAATGCGCCAGCTCACCGGCGATGGCGCGTCCGCCCAACGGCTCCTGCTGCCACTGACGCTCGAGTTCACCGCGCCCGAGCTGGAGGCGATCGACGCCCACCGCGAGCTGCTGCGCCGCGTCGGCTACGAAGTGGAGCCGTTCTCGGGACGCGCGGTAGTGGTGCAGACGGCGCCGAATCCGCATCCGCGCTTCGATGCCGCGCGCTGCTTCGGCGAGCTGGTCGCCGATCTCGCGGGCGCGCGGTTCGGCGCGCTCGCCAACCGGCTGGAGCGCTTCGCCGCTACGTACGCGTGCCGCGCCGCCATCAAGGCCGGCCAGCGGCTCGAGCCCGACGAGATGCGCGAGCTCGTGACGCGGCTCCTCACGGCCACGCTCCCGGCGCACGACGTCCACGGCCGACCGACGGTCGTGCAGCTACCGAAGGATGAGCTCGAACGGAGATTCGGGAGAAGCTGAATGCGGAAGACCTCTCCCTTCTATTCCGCATTCCGCATTCCGCACTCCGCACTCTCGCGGTGACGTCACTTCCATTGACTCCGGTGCTGGTCGGCCCCACCGCGGTCGGCAAGACGGCGGTCGTGGCCGCGTGGGCTGAGTCCGAGCTGATCACCGTCGTTTCCGCCGATGCCCGGCAGGTATATCGGGGCCTCGATATCGGCACCGCGAAGCCCTCGGGCCCGCTGCTCGGTCGAGTGCCGCACCTGGGTCTCGACGTGGTCGAGCCGGGGGAGCGCTACAGCGCGGGCCGTTTCGCGCGCGAGGCGGCGCATTGGCTCGGCCAGATCCGCGACGCGGGCCGCCAACCGGTGGTCGTGGGCGGGACCGGGTTGTACGTGCGCGCGCTGGCGGAAGGGTTGTTCCACGAGCCGCCGCTCGACCCGGCGCGGCGCGAGCGGTTGCGTGCCTGGACCGCGAACCTGACGCTGGCGCGCCTCGCGCATTGGGCGGCGCGACTCGACCGCCGATTCGCGGGCGGCGGGCGGCAGCGGGCCGGCCGGGCCGTCGAGGTCGCGCTGCTCACGGGGCGGGGCCTCAGCTGGTGGCAAGAGCACGCGCGCGCGACCGGGGCGATGCGGCCGTGGTACATTCAACTCACGATCCCCCGGGATGCGCTGCACCGTCGCATTGCCCAGCGGGTGGACGAGATGCTCGCAGCGGGACTGGTGGACGAGGTACGGCGGGTGCTCGCGGCGGGGGTGGCGCCGCATGCGCCGGGGCTCGACGGGGTGGGGTATCGCGAGGTAGCCGCCATGGTCGCGGGGCGGCTTCCGGAGCGGGAGCTGCGGGAGGCGATCGTGGTGGCGACGCGGCGCTATGCGAAGCGGCAAGAGACTTGGTTGAGACACCAGCTGCGCGGGGAGCGGCGAGCGGGGAGCGGTTCCATCGACGTGTGGACGTTGGATGCCACGGAGCCGCCGGAGGTGCTCGCAGAGCGGATAGCGACGCAGTGGCGGGAACGTACCGCGCCCCGCTCCCCGCTCCCAAGCGCGCAGAGCTGAAGATGCGCATCGGGATTACGTGCTATCCCACGTACGGCGGCTCCGGTGCCGTGGCCACGGAGCTCGGCCTGGAGCTCGCCCGGCGCGGGCACGAGGTGCACTTCGTCTCCTACGCGAGCCCGTTTCGTCTGCGCGGCTATGCCGAGCGGGTGACCTTCCACGAGGTCACGCAGACCGAGTATCCCCTGTTCGAGCAGTCGTCGCCCTACGCGCTGGCATTAGCGGTGAAGCAGCACGAAGTGGCGATGCGCGAAAAGCTCGACATCA
>WNEY01000754.1_pt1 | contig 21951 bp, 20 predicted proteins | sample 5400531 | NCBI WGS metagenome assembly WNEY01 (sample SAMN13153338, study PRJNA577476) | soil metagenome | isolation source: 200 cm saprolite under Douglas fir tree site 1 | place: USA:California | collected 2015-04-18
GATGTTTCGCCGCTCCAAGTGCAGGGGCCGGACTCGAAGCATGTGCTCAAGGATCTCGTCGGTCCCGCGGTCCTGGATCTCGGGTACTACTACTTCATGAAGACGAAAATCGGCGGAATCCCGGTCGTCATCACTCGGACCGGTTGGACCGCGGAGGTCGGCTACGAGGTGTACCTGACCGATGGCAGCCGTGGGCTCGAACTGTGGGACCGGATCATTGAGGCCGGGAAGAAGTACGACATCCGCCCGATTGCGCCCTCGGAGATTCGGCGGATCGAGGCAGGGATCCTCAACTACGGGTCCGACATGACGCTGGAAAACAACCCGTACGAAGTCGACCTCGGCTGGCTTGTGAACCTGGACAAGAAGGCGGATTTCATCGGGAAGAAGGCGCTGACGAAAATCAAGAAGCAAGGTGTGAAGCGAAAGCTTGTCGGCGTTGAGATTCACGGCCCGCAGATCCACGCCTGGGCCACGGAATTCTGGGACGTGAAGGAAGACGGAAAGAAGGTTGGGCACCTCACCGCCCTCACCTACTCCCCCCGCCTCGAGAAGAATATCGCATACGCATGGGTCCCGATTCGGCTTGCGAAGCGTGGAACATCCTTCGTGATTGCGACCTCCGTCGGGGAGCGGGACGCGACCGTCGTAAAGAAGCCCTTCGTGGATCCGACGAAGGAGACTCCGAAGTCCTAGCGGGAACCTTCGGGGCCCTCCGATTTCCGACAGGACCCGGCTCACGGCGCGCGGAGGAATCGGTCGCGTAAGCCGGGTCACACCGCCGGTTCGAAGACGGGCCCCCGCCCTCCTTGCGACCCGTCGTTCGGGTGAGGATGTCGTGAAATAAAGGTCCCGCGTTGACCGCGTGAGAGGTAGTTTCGACGGTCATCGAAGGCGGACGAACCACGCTCTATTTCGGCCCTTGGTACCGGAAGTCACCGTTCTTCGATGCCGCGCAGCGCGCGGGGTGCTACGGCTATGACGTGTACAACAAGATGTACATCCCGAGCAACTTCGCGGGCCCGGTCGAAGAATACTGGCACCTCGTGAATCACGTGACCGTCTGGGATGTCGGATGCGAACGGCAAGTCGAGATCAGCGGTCCTGACGGTTCCGAATTCATGGAATACCTGACGCCGCGGGACCTGGGCGGCTGCAAGGTCGGCCAGGCGAAGTACATCGTCCTGACGGACGAACGTGGAGGACTGATCAATGACCCGGTCCTCACCCGACTCGCGAAGGACCGATTCTGGCTCTCGACGGCGGACAGCGACGTACTCCTCTGGGCCAAGGGCGTCGCGTACCGCTCGGACTTCGACGTCGAGATTCGGGAACCCGATGTCTCCCCGATGCAAGTCCAGGGGCCGAAGTCGAAAGATCTCCTTCGAGCGCTCGTTGGTCCGCGGGTCGCGAATCTGGAGTATTATCACTTTCTCGAGGCGACGATCGATGGCATCCCGGTGATCGTCACTCGAACGGGCTGGTCCGCCGAAGTCGGATTCGAGATCTATTTGTGCGACGGAAGCCGCGGCACGGATCTGTGGAATCGCGTCATGGAGGCGGGGAAACCGTTCAACATCCGGCCCACGGGTCCATCCGAGTACCGTCGGATCGAGGCGGGGATCTTGAACTATCCCTCCGACATCAATCTGGACTACAATCCGTACGAGGCGGGACTGGGATGGCTCGTCGACCTCGACAAGAAACACGACTTCATCGGGAAGGCGGCGCTGAGGAAGATCACGAAGGATGGACCGAAGCGAAAACTCGTGGGCGTGGAGGTGCCCGGAGAGGAGGTCGTCCGGCCGTGGCTCCCGCATCCGTGGCCCGTCCGGAAAGACGGGAAGGAAGTCGGGACGCTCACCGCCTTGGGCATGTCGCCGCGACTCAACAAGAACATCGGATACGCCTGGGTGCCGGTTCACCTTTCGAAGCTTGGTACCGAAATCGAAATCGTCACGCCCGCGGGATCGCGGACCGCGGTGGTCGTCAAGAAGCCGTTCATCGATCCGAAGAAGGAAGTTCCGAAGTCCTGATTCTCAGCGGATCCGCGAGCCGACTTGAGCGGTTTTCTCGGAACGCCAAAACGCTCATCTAGCGTCCCCGCTTCCCGTTCCCAATTCAGGAGGTGGTACGATACCCGGCTCCGCGCGCGACGGCGTGCTGACAGAGGCGACGAACGACTACGCAGGTCCGATTCTCCCGGGATTCCGGGAGACGGCATGGATTCAGAAGTCGCCGTACTTCCATCGGGCTGCGAAGCATGGCGTTCGGGCGTACGACCTCTACAACCACATGCTGATGCCCGGCCTCTACACGGACCCCGTGGAGGAGTACTGGCATCTCGTGAATCACGTGACTTTGTGGGACGTCGGCGTCGAGCGACAGGTCGAGATCGACGGCCCGGACGGATTCGAATTCATGCAGCTCCTCACGCCGCGCGACATGGAAAAATGCGCGGTTGGCGAGTGCAAGTACGTGCTCCTGACGACCCCCGAGGGTGGGATCATCAACGACCCGGTCCTGCTCCGACTCGGAGAGAACCACTTCTGGCTCTCGCTCTCCGACTGGGACGTCCTCTTCTGGTGCAAAGGCGTCGCGGTCCACGCGGGGCTCGATGTCGTCGTACGGGAGCCCGATGTGTCCCCGCTCCAGTTGCAAGGCCCGAAGTCGAAGGACGTCATGGTGGACCTGTTCGGCGAGGAGATCCTCGGCCTTGAGTACTACCACCTGACGGAGACGGAGCTCGATGGCATCCCCCTGGTCATTACCCGGACCGGCTGGAGCGCGGAACGCGGATACGAGCTGTACCTGCGCGACTCGAAGTTCGGGGAGAAGCTCTGGGACACCGTCATGGCCGCGGGATCGAAGTACGAGATTCGGCCCATTGCGCCGTCGGAGATCCGTCGGATCGAGGCAGGCATCCTGAACTACAGCTCCGACATCGTGCTCGACAACAATCCCTACGAGGTCGGGCTGGGCTGGACGGTCGACGAAGACAAGCGGTCGGACTATCTCGGCAAAGCCGCGATTGCTCGGATCAAGGAGGACGGCGTGAAGCGGAAGCTCGTGGGGATCGAGGTCGCGGGCGAATCGCTGGGAGCCTGGATTCCAGACTACTGGGATGTCACCGCGGACGGCCGGAAGGTGGGTCACGTCACCTCGTTGACGTACTCGCCGCGACTCGAGAAGAACATCGGGTACGCCCTGGTGGGAATCGATCACGCGAAGATCGGGACCCGGCTGCGGGTGTCGACGACGAAAGGCGTCCGGTCGGCTACCGTCGTGAAGAAGCCGTTCGTGGACCCGAAAAAGGACATTCCAAAGTCCTGAACGCCGCGCGTCAAGATTGAAGTAGCGCGCCCGCCGTCGCCCGCGCCGATGAGCCTCACCATCGAATCGCGTGCGACGCTGAACGACGGACACAAGATGCCGGTCCTGGGCCTCGGCGTCTGGCAAGCCGCGTCGGGTAAGGAGACACGGACGGCCGTCGCGACCGCCCTGCAGGTCGGATACCGCCTGATCGACACCGCGAAAATGTACGCGAACGAACGGGACGTCGGCGAGGCAGTCCGGCAAAGCGGAATTCCGCGGGACGAGATTTTCGTCACAACGAAGCTCTGGAATAGTGACCACGGATACGAGTCCGCATTGCGAGCGTACGAACGGAGTCGCCGCGAACTGGCCCTCGACTACATCGATCTGTACTTGATCCACTGGCCGGTGCCGGGCCTTCGCGACGAATCGTGGAAGGCGTTCGCGAAGCTCCACGATGAAGGCCTCGCTCGCTCGATCGGCGTGAGCAACTACACGATCCGCCATCTGGAGGAGATGCTTCCTTCGGGGTCGGTCGCACCGTCCGTGAACCAAGTCGAGTTCCATCCGTTCCTGTATCAGAAGGAGCTGCTCGAGTTCTGTCGCGAACGGAAAATCCAGCTTGAGGCGTACAGCCCCCTCGCCCGGGGACGTCGCCTGACGCACCGCCTCATCACGGAAATTGCTGCGAAGTACAATCGGACGCCCGCGCAGATCCTGATCCGCTGGAGCCTTCAGCATGGACTCGTCGTGATCCCGAAGTCCGTCCGTCCCGATCGGATTCGGGAGAACGCCGCCGTCTTCGATTTCGACTTGAGGCGCGACGACATGAATCGGCTCGATTCACTCGACGAGCGGGCCCACGTGGCCTGGAATCCAGACCACCAGCCCTGATGGACTGGACCCCTTTATCGAGGGAGGCTTTAGCCGCCGCCGCGATTCCGTGCCGTGGTCCGGCCGCATTACAATTTGCCCGGGGACTTGGCTCCCGCATCCCTTGGCGATCGACGCCAGTTCTACGAGCAAGGGATGGATTACTCCTCGGCCCGTGAATGGATGTCAAGTCCGTCCGGCGAACGGGTGTACGCCCTCATCCTCGGGCGACACTCCGGAATCTACCCGCGGCGCTTCCGGCATCTGAAGAACGTGCCTCTGGTAGTCGACGACGTCCGGGACGCGAACGGCCTCCGCCCTTACCTGTTGAAGTACCTGCCTGAGGGGGTGTACTACGACAGGAACCTGTACGCGTCGCTCGATGAGGCCCGCAAAGCCGGTCTCGACTACGCCCACGCGTGGCGGAGTCCGCTATTCCTCGGCCAGGAACTCGCGTTCGACCTCGATCCCGAGAACCTCGACTGCCCAATCCACGGGGACATCGAGGCGAAGATGCGGCGGCATCAGGGCCTCTCATTCTGCGATTGGGAGTTCGCGGAAGTCCGTCGCCAGGCCGCGGCGCTCTACGACGAACTTGCCCATCGATGGACGAAGCTCAAAATCGTCTATTCCGGACGCGGATTCCACGTCCACGTGTTCGATCAAGCGGCGTTCGCGCTCTCGCGAACCGAGCGGACTCGGATTGCGGCACGGTTTGCCCGTCGGTATGCGATCGATGAGTGGGTCACCACGGGAGAAATGCGTCTGATTCGCCTTCCCTATTCTCTTCATGGAATGGTCTCGCGAATCGTGATTCCGTTAGGCCGAAGGGGCCTTGAACGCTTTAGCTACGACGATCCCCGGATAATGCCGCGGGCCTATCGCCGTTGAGCTACTTCTTCGCCCGGCGTTCTTTACGACCGGAGTAGTAGGCGCGCTTCTTTGCCGTCTTCTTTCCGCGTTTCTTTCGGGCCTTCTTAGCCATCCATTCCCCGAAGGTTTGCTTCGGATGAAGACTTTTTGTTCAACGCAACCGACGCCCATCGCCACGGGACCGTTTAAGAATGCTTCGGTTATCCTTCGGCCTGTGAGCCAAAACCTTCGAGTATTCGAAGTGCACTGGCGCTTCATCGCATTTGGGAGGAGGGGATAAGGTGCAAGGGTCGCCCGCGGCGCCGCCATCGGAACAGTCAACGTCAGAAGTTCCACCGACTTCGTCGAGACGTAAGTGGATCATCCTGGCCGTCGTCGTCATCGTTATCGCTGCCGCAATTGGAGGGGCAATCCTCCTTCTTCGCGGCGGCGCGACGACCTTCCGAATCAAGACGACCACGGTTTTCGCGACTGCGGGCCAGCCGGTCATCTTCGAGCCCGATTTGACGGCGCCATCGGGCGTCACCGCCTCTGCAATTGCGTGGACGTTCGGCGATGGCACGTCGGGGTCAAGCGCAGGCACCGCGGTCTCCCACACCTTTGCCGTCCCGGGCACCTTCTTCGTCGGAGGGGAAGTGAACCTAAGCAACGGCGCCAAAGTGAACAACTTCGACGCGCTATATGCGGCATTCGTTGGTCCTCGGCCCGACTTGACGGACCGAGACAGCTTGGGAATCATCACGATCAACAAGACGGCCTCGTCCGCGGGAGCCCCGGTGATCAACCCAGGCGGAAAAATCGTCGGCCAGGGTACGGTCCAGCAGGCCCCGGGTTACTTCCTGAGCGTCATCTCACACCCCACACCGTCCACGACTCACTGGGTGAACTATACCTGGGTCCCTGCGTTGTTGGGCTTCGATTTCGGGGATGGGACCGCCCCGTTGCTGAACGCGTCGGATCAGCCCTTACAAATCTCGCACACGTACGCGTCGGCCGGGATCCGTTCGCTCAAGTTGACCGTTGTAACCCAGAACATGAGCACTCCGGCGGACTGTGACGCGACGGGCTGCACGACGGGAAGTCCGACCCCAGTGACGCCTTTTCAGGTGCGGGGGACGATCGTTGGGCAGACGATCGCTGTCGGCAGCTACCAGCTTGTTACGTACGCGGGAAGCATCATCAACCCCGGCCTCGTCGTCGTCCAAGAAGCTGTGACGGGCAGTTACACGACGCTGGATCCCGGCGCAGATTACGAGTCGGTCGGGTTCGAAACGATTGCGAACACATACCAGACTCTCCTTTGGTACGACGGGACCAAGTCGGACCAGTTCGTCCCGGTACTCGCGGACCGGATCCCGTCCGTGTCCGATGGGTCGATCAGCGCGGACCACAAGAACTACACATTCCACATTCGCCCGGGCGCAAAGTTCGCCGACGGCACGAGCGTGACCCCGTGGGATGTGAAGTATTCCTTCACACGGACGATGTTGTTCGTCTTCGGCACGCCAGGAACAAGCGGCTGGATCCAATCCCAGTATTTGTTGCCCAGTCTCAGCCGCGCGGACCTCACCTTCACCAACGTCAACAACTCGGTGACCGTGAACAATGCGACGAGGGAGGTTACGTTCCACCTCTCCACGACGGTGCCCGAGCTCCTCTGGTTCCAAATCATCGCCGACCCGCTTGGCTCTTCGGTCTTGAGTTGGAAGTGGCTCGAGGCCCACGGTCCCGGGCTTACCTGGACCCCGCAGGGCTTCGTCGGCTATCAGAAGTACGGCAGCCTCGTGAACTACATCCCCTACTGGCGGGATCACACGATGGGTTCCGGGCCTTTCGTCGTTGACTATGTCGTTCCGGGCGAAGCCGTCGCGATGAAGCGAAACCCGAACTTCCAGCCGGTCACGGGCATACCTGCGCCCACGGTAGAACGCGTGTTCCTGCAGTATGTCGAGTCCGCATCGACTCGGGAGTTGTCCCTCGAATCCGGGCAGGCCGACATCACGACGTACAACCCGAGCAACCGGTTCGACGTCATGCAACGCCTTCAAACGGCCGGGTTGGTCCACATTGAGTTCGTCGCGACCCTGAACCTGTTCTGGTGGAACTTCAACATGGAGATCGCCCAGCCGAACGCGGACAACAATGTCCCCTCGGACTTCTTCGTCGACCTAAACATGCGGAAGGCGTTCTTCAATGCGTACGACTTCAAAGGGTATATCGACAACATCGTTGGTAACAAGCAATTCAACGCGAAGTTCGCGGAGACCTTCAACGGAATCATCCCGCGGGGCATGATTGGGTACGAGAATCTTTCGAGTTACAATGTATTCAACATGCAGTCGGCGCGGCAATCGTACAACCAGACGGCGTTCGTCGCGTCGCACGGCGGCTGGGCGACCGCGGGGTTCCATCTGACGATCGTCGTACCGACCGCAGACCCCGTGAACCTGGCTGCGGCACGCGCCTGGGGCGACAACATCCAGAAGCTCGGTCCGTCCGGAAAGATCGTCGTCGACACCCGCACGATGTCGTTCCACGACATCATTGCGGAAATGAACCCGCACGCGAACCACATGTCCCTCTGGTTCCTCGGTTGGCTCCCGGACTATCCGTATCCAACGGACTACACGTACCCGATGCTCGAGCCGGGAAACGCCCTCAATGAGTACGGTGGCACCTACCCCGCGGCAAACGGCTTCAATATCAGCTACCTCGCCTCGAAGGGCCAGACCGCCCAGGCACGGGCCGCGCAGAACATCTCGGACTGGATCAACGCGAGCCTGTCGGAGACGAACATCAACGTCGTCGTCGACCTGTCTCGGAAGGCGCAGCGGGAGGCGATGCTGAACCTCACGATTTACGTGCCGGCGTCCCAGCAGTACACGTTCTTCGCGTACCGAACGTGGATCCAGGGCATCCCCCTTGAGAGCAACCCACTGCTCGGTGGGACCGAGATCCTATACAACCTGCTCAGCAAGAGCGGCACCATCGGAGGCGCGTCCGCGAGTTCGGCCGGACCGGATGTGGTTGGCGTGCTGGGAAGTCCCCTGCCGCTGGCAGCCCTGAGCCTCCTCGCATCGCGACGGAGATCAGACGAGCCCTAGGGACCCTGGCGTTCGACGATCTCCGTGATCTTTCGGCGGCGGGACGCGGGCCAGAGGCGACGATAGAGCCCGACCTCGAGGTAGGTGAGGCCGATGACGCTGAGGCCAATCAAGGGAAGTGTGATCAGGTCCTGCGAGGGGAACAACAGGTGGACCTGTAACGGCGTGAACAGGTCGAGCGCAAGGCATCCCACGATGTAGAGCCCACGGACCGTGTCGCCGAAAACGTAGGCGAGGGTGGGATGGCGGAACGCGAATCCGTCGTCGGGGCGCGGCTCGCTTTCCTCGGTGATCACGACTCGGCTCACGTGTCGGGCTCCGCTCGCGGCCGTTCCCGCGGTGCAAGAACCGCGGTCGGCTGGTCAACCGGGGCTGCGCGTATAAACATGCGCGGGCGCGGGACATCGGAGGGAGCCGCGCGAGCACAAAGGATATACAACCGCTCGGGTTGGACGCCATTGACCCGATGCGGCTGCTCCTCTTCGTCGCTCGTCGCCTGCTCTTGTTGGTTCCCACCCTCATCGGTGTCACGGTGATCACGTTCGTCTTGAGCCGGGCCGTGCCCGTGGACCAACTCGTCTCGATTTACATCAACCCGCGGAGTCCGGTCCCACGGGATCAGCAAATCGCGACCGTGGTGCGCCTGCTCCACCTCGATGAGCCACTGCCCGTCCAGTACGTCTACTATCTGGCTTCCCTCTTCCACGGGGACTGGGGCATCACGAACACGAACCTGTATGAGGGCCCGGTGACCGGCGCGTTGGTCGTCTTCTTCCCCCCCACGGTCGAGCTGGCGGTGGCCGCGACCTTCCTCGCAACGCTCATCGGGATTCCACTCGGAACGCTGTCCGCGGTTCGAAAGGATCGGCTCTCGGATCACGTGACGCGCGTCGTCGCCCTCACCGGGTACTCGATGCCCTTGTTCTGGCTCGCGCTGGTGCTCCAGATCTTCGCGGTCAAGTACGCGCCCTGGCTTCCGATCCAGGGACAGGTGACCCAGGGAATCCTGAGCGGCCGCCCGTGGGTCGTCGGCTCCGGAGTATTCGATTCTACGCCGACCCATTTTCTCATCCTCGATGCAGCCTTGAACGGCGATGGTGAGATCTTTTGGGACGCGCTCCGACATCTGATTTTGCCCGCTCTCACGCTCACGTACGGATTCCTCGGGGTCATCCTGCGGATGGTCCGCTCGGGGATGGTCGACGCGATGAACCAGGAATACGTCAAGACCGCTTGGTCCAAAGGGCTGCCCGAGAGCGTCGTGATCCGGAAGCACATCCGAAGGAACGCGCTCCTGCCCGTGACGACCGTGGTCGGCCTCTTGTTCGCGGGCCTCCTCGGCGGCGTGGTCCTCGTCGAGGACGTGTTCATCTGGAACGGGATTGGACGATGGGCCACGGTCGCGATCATCAGCCATGACCTCGCCGCAATCCTCGCGACGACACTGGTCTTCGCGCTCTTCCTCGTCCTCGTGAACCTCGTCGTGGATATCGTCTACGCGTACCTGGACCCCAGGATCGCGCTGTGAGGTGACATGGGAGCCGAGGTGGTGGTCCGTCGCAGCGGGACCCGAAAGGCCTCCGGCGGGACCGAACTCTGGCGAGGCCTGCGCCGCCGCCTCGGCGAATCCAGCCTGACGCTCCAACTCCTATTGAAGCGACCGCTCGCGGCCGCGGGCCTCGTGATTACGCTCGTCTACGTCGGGATCGCGATCGCGGCGTCGTTCCTTCCGGATCGAGATGTCCTTCTGACCGATGTCTCGAACCCGTTCCCGCAAGCTCCCTGGTGGTGGGGAGCCGGGAAAGCGGGATCCTGGCTTGGCACGACGTATCCGGGAATCGATCTCGCCACAGCCATCTTCAAGGCGATCCGCATCGACCTGTACTATTCGACCCTCGTCGTCCTCGGGGGCGCGCTCATTGGGATGCTCGTCGGACTGATCGCGGGTTACCGCGGCGGGCTCTTCGACGAAGGGCTCATGCGGACCACCGACGTGGCTTACTCGATCCCGTTCCTCGTATTCGCGATTGCCGTGGCCTACGTCATTTCGAGGGACTTCCTGACGTTGAACCTCGCGCTGCTCATCCTCTGGTGGCCGCCGTACGCCCGCTTGGTCCGGGCGCAAGTCCTCGCTGTCAAAGAGAACAAGTTCGTCGAGGCCGCTCGGGCGGCGGGGGCGTCGGACCTACGAATCATGTTCCGCCACGTGCTCCCGAACACCCTCGCGCCCGTGTTCGTCCAGGTCTCCCTCGATCTCGGGGTCGTGATTCAGATCTTCGCAGCCCTGATCTTCATTGGATTCGCGCCGCACGGCGGATACCTACCGGAGCTGGGCGCTCTCATCTTCTACGGCTTCGACGCCGGTGCGACTTCGTATCCTTGGACGATCCTCTTCCCGGGTCTCGCCCTCGTCGTGTTCACGGTGGGGATCAACCTCCTAGGCGACGGTCTCCGCGATGTGCTCGATCCGAGACTCCGGAGGTGATCGGCGGCGTCGGCCCTGCTGTCCGTTCGAAGGCTGCGGACCGAGTTCTTGACGTCTCGCGGCATGGTCCGCGCCGCGGACGGTGTGAATCTCGAGATTCAAAAAGGCGAGGTCCTCGGCCTCGTAGGGGAGAGCGGGTGCGGGAAGTCCGTCACCGCGCTTTCGATTATGTACCTGATCCCCTCGCCGCCGGGGCGCATTGCCTCGGGAGAGATTTGGTTCCAAGGGATCAACCTCCTCGCGGGGATCCAGAAAGAGGCGTACCTCCGGAAGGGCTTCCGGGGCAAAGCGAAGATCGTCCAAAACCAGGGGCTCCTCCGGAAACATCGGGCTCGGATGAGCAAGGTCCGAGGCCGGGAGATGTCGATGATCTTCCAAGAACCGATGTCGTCGCTCAATCCGGTTCTGTCCATCGGCTACCAGATCGCGGAGATCCTCATCTATCAGCGCCGTCAGGAGATTTGCAGCCGACTCCTTTCGCGACACCAACTGAACGATCAGGATCTCGAGCTCTTCCGGGAGGCCGTGTCCAATCCGGATGCGTCGGAGCGAGGACGCGTCCTCGCCGACTTCTGTCTCCAAACGTCGCTTCCGGTGGAGCGGGTGACCACGATCATCGACCGCTCGGGCCTGAGCTTCGATGAGCGCGTCGAGCGCGTGCGGCGACTCGCCGAGCGGATGCGACTTCGGCGCCGGTGGTTCATAGAACTCGTCCGGGACGTCGACGCGTTGGAGTCCGAGATGACGTCGCGTGAATGGCGAATCCTTTCTGGAGTGGCAACCCCGGAGGATCGTCAGCGACACCTCGCGGTCCGCGCACGATACCGGTCCCGCCAGTCCCTCTTTCGATTTCTGACGGCGTGGCCCGGAATCCGCAGGGTCCTCATGCGGCCAATCGAGGAGGAAGCGCGGCGACGGGTCTTGGACTTGCTGAAGACGGTCCGCATTCCGGAGCCTCACAAGGTCTTCCAAGAGTTCCCTCACGAGCTGAGCGGCGGAATGCAGCAACGGGCGATGATCGCGATGGCCCTCGCGTGCGATCCGGCGCTCATGATCGCGGACGAGCCGACCACGTCCCTCGATGTGACCACGCAAGCCCAAATTCTGAAACTGCTTCAGGATCTCCGCAAGCGGATCAATTCCGCGATCCTCTACATCACACACGACCTCGCGGTGATTGCGGAGCTGTGTGACCGCGTGGCCGTCATGTATGCGGCTCAAATTGTCGAGGACGCCCCGGTCGCCGACCTGTTCGCTCAGCCCCTTCATCCGTACACGCAGGGTCTCCTGGAGTCGATCGTTTCGCTCGACAAGGAGGTCGCAGCCGGGGCGCCGCTTCCAACGATCGCAGGAACGGTGCCCGACCTCACGAACCCGCCGTCGGGATGTCGGTTCCATCCCCGGTGCAAGTACGCGTTTGAACGGTGCAAGAGCGAGGAACCCAAGTTGATCCCGCAGGGCGCGAACCGTAGGGTCGCCTGCTTCCTGTACGACGGTGGAGAGGCCCATGCCCACGCCTGATCGCCCCATGAACGACCTCGTCGTCGCGGCGATCGGTATTCAGAAGTACTTCCCCGTGAAGGGAGGAGTCCTCCGCCGAACGATTGCCCGAGTCCGCGCCGTGGACGGCGTCGATTTGTACATTCGGCGAGGTGAGACGCTCGCCCTGGTCGGAGAAAGCGGTTGCGGCAAGACGACGCTGGGTCGTTTGCTTCTTCGTTTGATTCCCCCGACGTCGGGTGAGATTCTCTTCAACGTGCCTGCGGAGACGTACGCGAAGGTCCGGGACCTCTGGCATCGAGAGAAGCACAACGGCAAACCGACGAAGTCTCGGGCCGGCCCGCTCGCGGGTGCGTTGGATCAGTTCGCGATCACGCGGCTTCGCTCGAGAGCGTTGAAGCCATACCGGAGGCACATGCAGCCCGTATTCCAGGACCCGTTCACTTCCCTCGATCCCCGGATGCTCGTGAAGGACATCGTCGCCGAGCCGATTCTGATCAACCACCTGATGACGCGCTCCGAGGCGATCGAACGATCCTCGCAGCTTCTTGAAGACGTCGGATTGCGGGCCGACCACCTCTATCGATTTCCTCATGAGTTCTCCGGAGGCCAACGACAGCGGATTGCGATTGCTCGAGCCCTCGCACCCGAACCGGAATTTCTCTTGCTCGATGAACCGACGAGCGCCTTGGATGTCTCGGTCCAAGCGCAGATCCTGAACCTGCTGCGAGACATCCAAAGGCAGCAGGGGTTGACGTACCTCCTGATTACCCACAACCTCAGCGTCGTTCGCCAGATGGCCGATCGCGTGGCCGTCATGTATCTCGGGCGGATCGTTGAGCAGGCGGCGACGCGCGAGCTGTTCGAGAACCCGCTCCATCCGTATACGAAGGCCCTGCTGTCCGCGATCCCTGTGCCGGATCCGAAGCGGCGAAGAGAACGGATCCTCCTACCCGGGGACGTTCCGAGCCCGGTCGATCCACCGTCCGGCTGCCGGTTCCACACGCGCTGCAACGCCGTCATGGCCCACTGCGGATGGAGCCCGCGAGATCTGGCGTCCGCCGCCGCGTATTTGTTTGATTCGTCGCGCAACCCGGAGGCTTCCGGCCTTCCCGCGCTGTCGGAAGTCGCGATTCGGGAGGACGGCCTCCGGCTTCTGTTTGCCGACGCGCAGCCGACTACCAGGCATCGCGAAGTCGTGGAATCGTTAATTCGGGCCCGTGCGGCCGCCCCCGGGGGTGTCGCGTATCAGGCGATTCGGAACGTGACGATCCGTGAGAACGCGATTGAACTCGAGTTCCTCCCGCAAAAGGAGCCGGCGTTCACGGAGGTCTCCCGCGACCACCGGGTGGCCTGCTATCTCTACCCACAACCCGAACCCTAACCGCGACGTCGCGTGCCTGACGCTTCCGGTCGGCGTTTTGGGCCCCGACGTGCCTTCGGATGATTCCGCGGACGAGACACCGCGCCGATTGCCGGTTCGGGAATGTACGCAATCCCCTGGATCTCGACTTTCATCCCGAAAAGCAGGTCTGCCTGGACCGTCGCTCGCGCCGGTCGCGGTTCCGCCATGAAGTACTCCGAGTACACTTCGTTCATCCCGCGAAAGTCGTTGAGGTTCTTCAGGTACACGGTCGTCGACAGGACATGCTCGAGGCTCGAGCCCGCAGCTTCGACGACCCGCCGGAAATTCTCCAACGTCTCTTGCGTCTGGACCCGAATGTCACCCTCGATCACTTTTCCGTCCGGCCCGAGCGGCCCTTGCCCAGCGAGGAAGATGAGGTGGTCGAGGGTCACGCCCCACGAGAAGGGCAGCCCGGTCGCGGGAAGACTCGTCTTAATCGACGCCTTGTGCATGGGCCAAGGATGCCACTCGCGAATATGAGGCTGCCCGGTTCCGGATGGACTAGGTGTGAGGGCGGGCCGTCTTCGTCCCCGCACGACGGGAGTCCGGACGCTCCCCGTCACGCGGCGGACGCTCTGCGATTGGAGCGCCCTCTCGCTCGAGGAGCTTTCGTTTCGTCTCGGGCCCGCCTTCGCTCGAGTATTCACCGAGTCCGCCGGCCTTGGGGACGACGCGGTGGCAGGGGATCACGATGACCGCGGGGTTCCTTGCGCATGCCGTGCCGACGGCTCGAGAGGCCCCCGGTCGACCGAGCCGGCGCGCAATCTCCCCGTACGTAATCACCTGGCCCGGAGGAATCGTCCGCAGGAACTCCAGGACCTCCCGTTCGAAGGGAGCGACCTCGAGGTGCAAGGGGATGTCGGTCAAGTCGCCGCGGCCCGTGCGGATGTGCTCGAGGATCCGAGCGAGGTAGGGATGATCGGAGCCCGCGCTCTCCGAGGGGGCCTTCCGGGCCAGTCGCACCGCCGCGACCCGATCGCCCAGGACCTCGAGGTGCACGTACAGACCGAGCTCGCGGCTGAACCTCGAGTAGACTTCGAGGGCTTCGTCTCCCTCGCGGCCAGCCCGCATCCGCACCATCGGCAACAACGCACGGACGACGTGATGTTCCGCGCGGTTCAGGTGCTGTTCGAACGTGCTCCGCGCGATTCCCAGGGAGAGGCTCACCTCTTCCGTCGTCGCCTTCCGGGGGAATTCGTAATACCCTGCGTCGTGCGCCGCGAGGAGGGCGCGCGCCTGCTTCTCCGTGAGCTTCGGCAGGAAGAGAGGGGATGAGAGCGCGCTGCGTCCCCGAGCCGTGCTCGCGGCCTGCCGCTTCGACACGAGTCGGGGTTCCGGGAACTGGGCGAGGAGGGACTGCGAATCCGCGCCGTTCTCGAGGACGAGGGTCACGAGCGCCTCTCCGCGTTGCCATCGGATCGGCGGGAGCAGATGGGCGTTTTGTTCCGCGAGCGACGCGATGATGTCCGCCTCGTCCCCACCGCCCTCCAGGAGCAGCGTCCCTTCGTCCCCGACGCGAGTGTGATAGAGGAGCTCCCGCCCGCTGTTCCGGATCTCGGTCGCGTCCTCGATGTTTTCGATCTGCCCGAAGCAGCGCAGCAGGAGGAGGCGTTCGAGCGGATATGCGTCGATGGAAAGCCGCGGCCGTCGTTCCGTCAGGTCTTGGAGCGGTCCCGCCATGCGAGTCGCGAACGTGAGATACGTCGCCATCGTGCTTCGCCTCGGATCGGGAGCGGTGGTCCCCATCGGCTCCGGATGCATAGGCTTTGCCTCGGTTGCGTCCATCGTCCGTCCGAATGCCGGTGACAGGGAAGCCCTTTGGGCCGGCCATCGCCGGCACACCTCCAAGCTCCGCGGCCCGACCTCGTCGACCCTCGGACCGACACATCTGCAGTGCTCAGAATCATCCACACATTCCACAGGAGGGATTCCGCACGTATTTCTACCACGACCCCCTTGGGCCTCCACGGCATGCCGACCCTCGAGGTCCGGAGGCTCAAGATAGCCTTCGATGGCCACGAGGTCCTGAGGGACGTGAGCTTCGGGATGCGGGACGGCGAGCTCGCCGCGATCCTGGGTCCCTCGGGCGGCGGGAAGACGACCCTTTTCCGGTGCATTCTCGGGGAACTCCGGCCGATGGCGGGGGAGATCCTGATCGACGGCCAGGACGTGGCCCGCCTGCCCACGGAGCGGCGGGGCATCGGGGTCGTGTACCAGAGCTTCGCCCTGTTCCCCCACCTCACGGTCGCGGAGAACATCGGCTACGGGCTCCGCGCCCGACGGGTTGCCGCGAACAAAGCCGAGACCCGCATCGCCGAAATGGTCGACCTCGTCCACCTCCAGGGGAAGGAACACCGGCTACCGCGCGAGCTCTCCGGCGGCGAGCGTCAGCGGGTCGCCCTCGCCCGGGCGTTGGCGGTCGGACCCCGGATCCTCCTCCTCGATGAGGCGTTCGGGTCGCTTGATGCGACGATGCGGATGCAGGTCCTCCAAGAAGTACGCTCGATCATCCGACGGCAGAAAGTTACGACCCTGTTCATCACGCACGATCAGGAGGAGGCGTTCATGTTCGCGCGGCGCATGATTGTGCTGAACGACGGCCGGGTCGTCGCGTCCGGGGCTCCCGAGCTCATCATGAAGACGGCCGATCCGTTCATCCAGGATTTCATGAAGATGGTCCTGTACGCGGAGGCGATCGTCCAATTGGGTTCGGATGGGGTTCCGTTCGTCATGCTCGATGGGGTCACCCGAATCCCCGTCCACATCCCGGACGTCCGCGGGGGCGAGATGGTCCACGTGATGGTCAAGAAGGGTGCGGAGGCGGAGCGGATCGAGGTTTGGCCCCATGATGCGGCCTAGCGGGTTCACGATCGTGATCCTCGTCATCGCGATCGGCGTCGCGTTGGCCTCCGTGGACTTGTTCCGGCTTGAGAAGCAGACCCTCGTCCTCTACGCAACGCCCGCCCTACGGGACTTCCTCGAGGGATTCGTCGTCCCGCATTTCCGAGCCAACTTTGGCATCGACATCACGCTCGTGTATGTGAGCGCGGGCGAGCAATACAATCGGCTCCGGATCTCCGGCGGCCATCCGGAGGCGGACGTGTTCCTCCATGCGTCCCCGCTCTTTCTGGAGAAAGGGTTCGCCGGGGGCTACTTCCTGCCGTTCACGGTGAGCCGCGATGCGACCATCCCTACGACGTTCAAGAGTAGCAACGTCACGGGTGGACACTCGTGGTACGCGTTCGCGTGGAGTCCCCTGGTCGAGGTCTACAACCCTGCCCTCGGCGGACCTCCGGACCTTGCGTCGATTGACATGCCGTTCGGCTTTCCGCATCCCTTGTTGAGCAACAACGGAATCTACGCCGTCCTCTTCTACGAGAACGTCTCCGTCGCGGCGGGCCTCCGTGCCCTCGCCCACACCGTCGTGCAACCGGCAAACGCCCGTGCGAACATCCTCGGCGTCGCGGAGGGCGACTTCGCGGTCACCCTGGGCTACGAAGGCGTAACCTTGTTCTATGCGAAACAAGGCGCGCGGGTCAACTTCGGGCTGCCGAGCTTGGGGGGCCAGAACTATGTGACCCCGGTGATCTTCTCCGCGGGTCTAGTCAGGGGCCACCCGAATCCGCTCGCGTCGGACTTCATCGACTTTCTCTTTCGCGACACGGTTCAGGCGAACCTCAGTCGATATTACTTCCGGTCGGTCCTGCCCAACTCGACGGCTCCACTCGGCGGCATCCCGCTGCCTGCACCGGGCGCCGTGACCATCGACTACAACTGGTCGAACTGGAGTGCGCTGGAGAAGGTCCTCCCGAAGTACGTGATCGGGGGATAAGCGCCGATGGAGGGGATGGCCCCATGGTGAAATGGCCGTTCTCGCGGACGACGCTCTCGCGGACGACGCTCGAGCGAACCGTGTGGACGATCCTGGTCTGGTTTCTGTTCGGACTCTTCGTTCTCGGGCCGTTGCTCACCGTCGTGGCGTTCAGTTTCACGTCGTCCGTGTTGAGCGGGACCGGGACATTCACGTTGACGTGGTACGGTCAGTTGTTCAGCCAGCCCGGCCTGTACGGGCCGCTCATCCGGACGTTCGAGGTCGCGATTATCGTGGTCGCCCTCCAGCTGTTCTTCGGCACCCTCGTGGCGTATTCGACCGTCCGGAAGCGCGTCTTCGCCGCAAGCGCGCTCGACACCCTGAGCAACATCACGATCGCGGTCCCAAGCGTCGTCGTGGGCCTGTCCCTGTTGGCATTCTATGGCCCGTTCGGTCCCTTCGCGGCGTTCACGGACTTCCTCTTTGGAAATCCGGTCTCGCTCACCTGGACGCTCTGGATTCTCGTGTTCGCGCACATGCTGGAGACGTTCCCGTACATGGTGCGTTCCGTCGGCGTAGTCCTGCTCAAGCTCGACGAGCACCTCGAGAGCGCTGCGCGAAGCCTCGGCGCGCGCCGACTGCATGTCTTCCTGACCATCACGCTGCCCCAGCTGAAGCCCGGCCTTGTGGCGGGGTCAGTGCTCGTCTTGTCCCGAAGCATTGCGGAGTTCGGGGCGACGATCATCGTGGTGTCGGCGGTTTTGAAGACCGCACCGATCGCGATTTTCACCCAGGCCGAGGCGGGCTCCCTCGAACTCGCTTCCGCGTATTCCGTCGTCCTGATGGTTGTGTCGTTTGTCGCGTATGTTGTCATGAACCGCTGGTTGCTCCGCGGCGAACTTGTGACGTAATGTCGAATCGCCGATGGGAAACATCTTCAGGCTTGTCGATTCGTTTCTGAAGATACCTTCGGACAACCGCGAACTAACCGCCGTAGTGCCAACCGAAGTGGTCCAGCGTCACGAGCGATCCCTTCCCCGCCCCGACGTCGGCGATCTCGGCGAGGACTACGTGATGGTCTCCTTGATCCAACACCTCGAGGAGGCGGCACTCGATCCAGCCGGCGCCGTCCACGAGCACGGGCAGGCCCGAGGCAGTGGGCTGGGTCTTCACCTTCTCGAAGGAACCATCGAGCACGCTCTCCGCGAGGTCTTGCATTCCTTCCTGGAGAAATGAAACGGCGAACGCCTTCTGCTGCTGGACGTTCGCGAGGGTCCGGCTGTCTTTGCGGAATGCGAACGCGACGAGCGTTGGCTTGAAGGATGTCTGCATGAGCCACGTCCCGAACATCAGCCAGTCTTTCCCGTCGTCGGTCCGCGTTCCGACGATGTACGCGCCGTACGGGATTTCCTGCAGGACTTTCTTCTTCACTTTCTTGTCCATCGCCCCACCGACCGTGGCGAACGCCCCCGTGCCTAATCAATTCATGCGACGTCGGTCGAGCCGGGGACCCGTCAATGCGCGGCTCGGAGTCGTAGGCTATTTCGAATCTCCGAATCGATCAAGGACCTGCATCGCCTTGAGCGTGACCAACTTGCTGGGCGCTCCGGGCGTTTCGAGCCCGAACGGGGTCGGTGTCCGCTTCGGGTGCTTCGCGTACCATTCGGCCATCTTTCCCTCGAGGTCCGGGTGAAGCGCGTCGAGATTCCATTTCCCGTCCGGCCGGCGTTTTTCCCTCAGGAGCGCGAAGGCGTGCCGCATCCGCGGATCGTCCGCGTACCCGAGCGCGGTCATGAAATCGAGTCCGACGAGGAGGTCGTAGTAGTAGTGGACCGGATAGTGAAAGCGGTACCAGGGTGGGTACGCGTCGCCTTGCTTGTGCAATTCGCGCTGCAGATAGAACTCGGCCCCGAGTTCGACGGCGCGTTTCATCTCCTCCGTCCACTTCCCTCGCGGATAGACCGCAAAGGCGCTCATGCCTTCCCACGAGTCGAGGTTCCGACCGGTCCCCCAGCAGCTCCAACCGCCGTTCTTGTCTCGGTGTTCGACGAGCCACTCAAACGCGCTCCGGACCTTCGGATGATCGCCATATCCGAACCGCACGAGTGCGCGGGTGGTGTTCCCCACGACGCACAGGTGGCCTTTCTTCATTCCGTCCATCGAGAAGCCGCCGTCCGGCGTCGCGAATCGCTCGATCCACAGCTCGCACGCCTTCGCGATTCGCGGGTCCGCCCTCGTCAACCCGAGGTCGGAGAGGACGAGGAGCATCCAATTCGTCGACATGTACTTCGGTTGGTACAGGCTCTCATCACTTACCCACCACCCTCCGGGATTCTGCGCCGCGAGGATGTCCGCGGCCCATCCCGTCTTCGGAATCGTTTCCTTCGCGGTTTGGACCTCGCCATCATCCTCCGCTTTACCGAGAAGCTGCGTGAGCGCGAGATACCGGATCGACGGCTGATTCTCCTCGAGCAACCAATCGAGGGCAGCATTCGACCGTTTGGGCACCCTACTGCCTCCGCTTATGGGTTCCGTGCCGACGGAAATTTGTCCCGAGCTCCTTGTAGCGGAAGCATTGGATCACGTGATCATTGACCATTCCGACGGCTTGCATATACGCGTAACAGATCGTCGAACCGACGAACCCGAAACCTCGCTCTCGAAGAGCTCGGTTCATCGCATCCGACTCCTCCGTCCTTACGGGGATCTGGCCCAGCCTCGTCCATTCGTTCGTCTTCGGACTCCCGCCGACGAACTGCCAGATATAGGTGTCGAAACTCCCGAATTCCCTCTGGATCGTAAGCACCGCCTTTGCATTCTCGACCGCGGCGCGTATCTTCAGCCGGTTCCGGACGATGCCGTCATCTTTCAGGAGGGACCGAACTTTCCTCGCGTCGTACTTTGCGACCCTTTCGGGGTGGAATCGGTCGAACGCGCGCCGATAGTTCTCGCGTTTTCTGAGGATCGTCAACCACGAGAGGCCCGCTTGTGCGCCCTCCAGGATGAGGAACTCGAAGAGCTTGCGGTCGTCGTGTTCTGGGGTCCCCCACTCCGTGTCGTGGTACTCGAGCAAGACCGGATCGCTGCCGGCCCATTCGCACCTTCGTCTCGAAGCCAATCGATCCTCCCCTCGCGCAGTTGGCGGCATTCTCGCGGTAGGCACTTGAACTTTCGCGGCAAGCCGCGAAGACCGGCTCGGTCCCTCCAACGTCCATGGCACCTTCGCCCTCAATTTGCGAACGTCATCGAGCCCGTTCGTGTTTGAGCATTCCCGGAATCGGCCAAATCCGGGCCGCTTCAGTCGATCTCCGCGGGCGCCTTCGGAGAACCGCGGACGTTCAGGATCATGTCCCTCGCTCGGTCCTTCGAGGGATAGATGCAGAATGTCATTTGAGTCTGCCAACTCTTGTTGATGGCCGCGAAGATCACGCTAAGGCCCTTGCAATCCTGCTCCGTGATGTGCACGACACCGAGGTTGAGGTCAAACTCATACTTCGTTGGTTCACCCCGATGGAATCTCAACGGTATCGGGCCGTAGAGCTTGTACTCGAACCGCGCGAGCGCGTCCAACACATCTCGAAGGAGCTGCTCGTTTTCGAACGGTTCGAGCGGATCGAAACCCGGCACATGCTCACCCACGAAACGGACTGCCGAACAGGTCTAAGGGAGGTCCGCCCAAACCTTCCCGCCCTCTACGGTCGTCGGGTACATGCGGACCGCGGATCGCGCAGGCGGACCGACGACCTGCCCCGAACGGATGTCAAACCGTGACCCGTGCCAGGGGCACTGCACGACGAATTCCCGAAGGGTCCCCTCGCACAGGGGGCCGCCCAAGTGGGTGCACGTGTTGTCCAGGCAATAGACAGTGCCCCTCACTTTAAAAAGCGCGTATCTCCGCCCTTGGAGGTCCACGCACCTCGACCCTCCTTCGGGCACGTCCTCCTGTCCCGGCAAGCTGAATCGCCTCTTGGACGGACATCCTCGTCCCCTCCGCAAACATCGATGCGAACCCCTCTTCTCCCAGCGTGGCGAGGCACGCCTGGCGCGTCCGATTTCGCCGTCGGCTTTCTGAGGACCAAATCTCCAACCCCATCGAGCGGCGACCGCTGTCCGCGGCGCCAAGGAGGACCGCCCCTCGCTTTGCGTCACCCACCGCGACCGCAAGCGACGCGAACAACTCGAGCGCCCATGGGACCTGCGAGATATCTCCCAGTTCTCTCGCCAGCTTCAACGATTCCAGCAAGGCGACCTTTGCCGGAACGTTGTGACCTCCTTCAATTTGCGCCATGCCCAGGTTGATCAGTCCAACCGTGAGCAGCGTTCGATTGCCTGAGTCCCGCGTCCAACGGACGTTTTCCTCCAGCAGCCGAACGGCCTCGTCGAATTTCCCTTGCGCCAGAAGCAAATACCGGAGTCCGAACATCGCAATTTCGAAGGCGGCAAAGTGGTCTCCCAGCCTCTGGAGAACAGCCCACGCCTCTCTCGTCATCTCCTCGCCCCGGCTCAAGTCGCCGGCCTCGACGGCGATGGTCCCAACGCCCGCGAGAGCCAAGGCGGCGCCACGGAGGTCTCCCCGGTCTCGGAA